>ERZ1027188.51-NODE-51-length-53760-cov-7.848171_pt1 | contig 53760 bp, 46 predicted proteins | sample MGYA00519273_ERZ1027188 | MGnify/ENA primary metagenome ERZ1027188 (study PRJEB26926, sample SAMN06164623) | human gut metagenome | biome: ENVO:00009003; feature: ENVO:2100002; material: ENVO:00002003 | host: Homo sapiens | place: USA | collected 2012 ... | reverse complement strand
GCCGCTCCTGCGGCCGCCCCTGCCGCTCCTGCGGCCGCCCCCGCTGCACACCCCGCCTTCCCCGCCATGCCCAACGCAAAGCTGGCCGCCCGGGAGCTGGGCGTAGATGTGGCCGCCGTCCCCGCGGCCAACGGTCAGTTCGTCACCCGTAACGACGTGGCACGCTACACGCCGCCTGCCGCTGCCGTTGTCGAGGCGGAGTACGAGGTGCTGCCCATGAGCCGTATGCGTCAGATCATCGGCAGACGCATGCGGGAGTCTCTCAGTGAGATCCCCTGCTGGCAGTGTACTACGTCCATCAAGATGGACGCCTGCATGGCGCTGCGGGATACCTATAAGGACAAGAAGGGCGTCAAGCTCTCCTATAACGACATGATGGCCAAGGCCATCGCCGTGGCCTCCCGGAAGTTCCCGCTGGTGAACGCCCGATATGAAAATGGCGAGGTGCGTGTTTACAGCCACACCAACGTGGGACTGGCTGTGGCGCTGGACGGCGCACTGGTCGTTCCCGTCGTCCGCGACATCGACCGCAAGGGTCTGACGGAGATCGCCAGCGACTACAAGGCGCAGATCGCCAAGGCGCGGGAGAACAAGCTGCTGCCCGATGACATGGGCTGCGGCAGCATCACCATCTCCAACCTCGGCATGTACGACGTGGAGCAGTTTATTGCCATTGACAACCCGCCGGAGAGCTGCATTTTGGCCGTCGGCTCTATAAAGGTGAAGCCCGAGTGGGACGGCGAGAAGTTCGTCCCCGCCAATATGATGACCGTGACCGGCTCCTTCGACCACCGGATCATCGACGGCGCATACGGCGCACAGTTCCTTCAGGAGCTGAAAATGCTGATGGAAGCGCCTGCGCTGATGCTGTATTGATGAGGTAATAAGCATGGAACAGTATGATGTATTGGTAATAGGCGGCGGCCCCGGCGGCTACTCCCTCGGCATCGCCGCTGCCAAGAAGGGCATGAAGGTCGCCCTTTTTGAAAAAGAGCATTTGGGCGGCACGTGCCTGAACGTGGGCTGCATCCCTACCAAATATTTGGTAGACAAGGCCAACGCCATGGAAAAGGTACGTGCGCTGGTGAAGAAGGACATCTTCCGCGACGCCGGCAGCTTCAGCTTCAAGAAGATCCAGCAGGGCAAGGGCGAGGTCACGGCCAAGCTGGTGAACGGCGTCCAGTTCCTGCTGAAGAAGGCCGGTGCGGAGATCGTCCGCGGCGAGGCAGTGCTGAAGAAAGACCGAATCGTCTCCTGCAACGGCAAGGACTATCAGGGCAAGTATGTGGTCATCGCCACCGGCAGTGTCCCCATGATGATCCCTATCCCCGGCCATGAGTATTGCATCGACTCCACCGGCGCACTGAACCTGTCCTCCCTGCCCCGCAGCATGGTGGTCATGGGCGGCGGCGTCATCGGACTGGAGCTGGCCTGTGCCTTCGCAGCCTACGGCACGGAGATCACCGTGGTGGAGATGATGCCGGAGCTGATGCCCAATGAGCAGAAGGAGGCCATGCGCATCGTCCTCAACGACCTGAAAAAGCAGGGCATCGCCCTGAAAACCGGTGCAAAGATGCTGCGCATCGAGAAAAACGGCGGTCTGCTGCGCGCCGTGTACGAGATCGACGGCAAGGAGGAATCCACCGACTGTGAGCAGGTTCTGATGGCCGCCGGCCGCAAGACCAACCTCTCCGGCATCGACGCCGAGGCGCTGGGCCTGAAGCTGGACGGCAAGAAGTGCATCGTGGTGGATGCCCATCAGCACACCAGTCTTCCCGGCGTGTACGCCATCGGCGACGTGGTGGGCGGCTTCCAGCTGGCGCATGCGGCCTACGCTGAAGGCGAAGCAGCACTGGCGGATATGCTGGGCGAGGACCGTCCCTACGGCACCGTTCCCGTCCCCGTCTGCACCTACACCATCCCCTGCTTCGCCTCGGTGGGTCTGACCACCCAGCGGGCAAAGGAGGCCGGCTATGAGCCGGTGCTGGGCAGCTTCGATTACAGCGCCAACGGCATGGCGCTGGCGGAGGGCGCTGCCGGCGCGGTGTTCGTGGTGGCGGATAAGGCCACCACCAAGACGCTGGGCGTCACCATCGTGGGCGAGAACTCCTCCGAGATGATCGCCATGGCCACCTCCGCCGTGGCGGACGGCCTTACCACCGACCAGTGGGAAAAGATGGTGGTGGCTCACCCCTCCCTGTGCGAGATGGTGCGGGAGGCAGCCTTGGACGCCTTTGGCCGCTCCGTCCACAAGGGCTAATCTATCAAGAAAAGAGGCGTTTTTCTATGGATCATATGTTATTGAAAGATCGCGTGGCCATGGTCACCGGCGGTGGCCGCGGCATTGGCGAGGCGTCTGCCCGTCGGCTGGCCGAGTTCGGCGCAAAGGTCATCCTGGCCGACCTTGACCTCCCCTCCGCCACCGCTGTGGCGGAAGACCTCCGCGCCCACGGTATGGAGGCCGCGCCGCTGGAATTCAACGTCACCGACTTTGACCACATCGAAGAAAAGGTGGCCCAGGCCCGTTCCATCTTCGGCCGCATCGACATCCTTGTAAATGTGGCCGGTATCACCGGCTCCACCCCCATCGACCAGATCACCCACGAGAGCTGGGATCGCATGATGGACACCGACCTGAAGAGCATGTTCTTTGTGACGCAGGCCGTGTTCGCCGTCATGAAGGCACAGAACTACGGCAAGCTGGTGCATATCTCCTCCTTGGCGGCGCTGCGGGGCGGCAGAAGCTCCGACGCCTCCTATGCGGCGGCCAAGGCGGGCAACCTGAACCTGAGCAAGTGCTTTGCGCTGGCGGGTGCCCCCTACCACATTACATCCAACGCCGTCTGCCCCGGCAACATCCTCACCCCCATGGGCAAGACGCTCGCCTGGTCCAAGGTCGATCCCAAGACCTACATCCCCGCCGGGCGTTACGGCACGGCGGAGGACATCGCCAACGCCGTACTTTTCTACGCCAGTGACCTGTCCGACTATGTGACCGGCGACTACATGAACGTCAACGGCGGCCTGTATATGTGACCCTTTTTCAGTCAGGAGGTGACTCGGTATGTTAACAGGTCTGACAGAATTTCTCCCGGAGGTCACCCTGACGGCCTACGATAATTTAGAATTCTTCATTCGTATATTCCTGGCTGCTGTCTTGGGCGCTCTGGTCGGTCTGGAGCGCACCAAGCGGCAGAAAGAGGCCGGTGTCCGCACCCACTGCATCATCGCCTGTGCGGCGGCGGTCTTTATGATCCTCTCCAAGTACGCCTTCGTCGATCCCGCCCCGGTCTTAGGTTCACGGGGCGCGGACGGTGCGCGTATCGCGGCACAGGTTGTCAGCGGTATCTCGTTCCTCGGCGCAGGCGTCATCTTCAAAAACGGCAACACCATCCGCGGCCTCACCACCGCCGCCGGTATTTGGGCCACCGCCGCCATCGGCATGGCCATCGGCGCAGGTATGTACTGGGTGGGTCTGACCACCACCGCCGTCATGATGGCGGCGCAGGTGGTGCTGCACCGCTTCCCCGTAGCCGGTGATGCCGCCACCACGCAGGACATTGCGGTCTGCATGGCCGACACCCCCGAGCTGTATAGCGCACTGGAGGAGCTGCTCCTGTCCCACGGCGGCAAGGTCACGGACAGCGCCCTGGCCAAGACCAGCGGCAGCATCACACTGGAGCTGACCGTCCGGCTGACCGAGCCAATCGCCTACGAGGAGGCGCTCCGCTTTATGCAGGAGCATCCCGGCGTAGAGCGCATCTCTGTATGAAAGGACTTCTCCATGAAGATTATCTGCTTGGGTGACAGTCTCACCGCCGGGTATCGTCTGCCCGCCGATGCGTGCTGGGTGCAGATCCTGAACCGGGAAACGCCCCACACATGGATCAACGCCGGCGTCAGCGGCGACACCTCCACCGGCCTTTTGGTGCGGCTTCAAACAGAGGTGCTGCCCCAGCACCCGGACATGGTCCTGCTATTGGGCGGTGACAACGACATCATGCTCACCGGCTCAGAGGATCTTGCCAAAACCTCCCTCATGGCCATGCTGCACCAATGCGCGGCTCAGGGTGTTAAGCCTGTGGTGGGGATCCCCTTCCCCATCCGCAGCATCCCCACGCGCTGGCAGGCCGTCTGCGACACCGAGAACGCCCGCCGCGCCTCCCTGCGCTACATACAGTGGCTTCGCACACTGGTGGACGCCATCTCTCTGCGCAAGGTGGACTTCGCCGCGGCCTTTGCCGCCGCGCCGTCCCCGGAGGGACTGTATCAGGAGGACGGTATGCACCCCAGCGCTGCCGGCAGCCGCCTGATGGCGGACGCCGTCATGCAGGCACTGGCCGGCAGGAATATGTAAAAAGTCGGCGAGGCTCCCCCCTGCCTCGCCCTCCGAACACACTTTCGCCCCCCCGTGCAATCCCCTGTCATTGTGAGGCGGTCCGTGGACCGGCTCCAATGACAGGGGATTTTGATAGTTTTAGGAGCTGGCTCAGTGAGCCAGCTCCTTTCCCTCGACCATCGCCGTGCCGCAATGTTCCTTTTGTATTGTCACAGAATGTTACCGTCCCCATCCACCAGCAGCTCTACCGGCGGGCGGTGGCTGGAAAACCGCTGCACAGACAGGGTGCAGGCGTAGGCGCCGGCGTTGGACACCGCCACCAGATCGCCGATCTCCAGCGCCGGGCCGGTGAAGCCCTCCTGCAAGACATCCAGCGCGCAGCAGAGATTGCCCACCAGATGCACCGTCTCCGTACGGGCGGGATCGCCCAGCGACGTGACGGTGCAGGCGTCCTCCCTGGTAAACAGCGGCTCCTGCGGTGAAAGCGCCGCATCCGGCCCTACCGCCCGGCGCAGCATGGCGGCAATGGCGGGCTTCTGGAAGCCGTTGAGACAGTTCTCCACAATGACGTAGGTCACGCCCCGGGAGGTCTTTTTGTCCACCACCGGCATGAAGTATGTACCGGCCTGACAGGTCAGGAACCGGCCAGACTCGATGAGCAGGCGGGCTCCCAGCGTGCGGCGGTTCTCCTCCGCGATGTGCCGGGCGCACTGCCGCAGAGCGGCGTAATCCAGCGGCTGCTGTGATGCCTCGTTGTAGGCGATGCCCACGCCGCCACCGAAATTGATATACTCTATGGTGCAGCCCAGCACCTCCTGCACCCGCAGCGCCAGCGCGAAGCAGTTCTCATAGTACCGGGTCAGCACGGCGGCGTCCAGATTCTGGGAGCGCAGGTGGACGTGGATGCCGCAGACCGTAACGGGCAGCCCCTCCAGCGCCGTGCGCAGCTGAGGCAGATCCTCCTCGCAGATACCGAACTTGCCGGAGGTGCCGGGACCGCCGTCCATATTGAAGCAGGGGTCGATCCGCACGCCGATGGGCCGCGCCTCCCCCTTCTCCGCGGCGATGCGGCCGATGCGCACCGCCTCGCCGATGGAGTCGACGATCAGGTGGCCGTGATCCCATGTCTCCCGCAGGGCGCTGTCGGACTTGCCGGCGGCAGAAAAGTAGATGTCGGCGGCGGCCATGCCGCACTCCTCCGCCAGCAGCACCTCCCGGGCGGAGGCTGCGTCCGCGCCGATGCCCAGCGCCGCCAGCGCCCGCATTACCGGCGGGAACGGGTTGGCCTTCACGGAAAACAGGAAGTCAAAGCCGGGAAACGTGTCGCGCAGCAGCCCAGCCTGCCGCGCCAGTACATCGCGGGAGTAGATAAAGCAGGGGGCGTTTTCCCGCGCCAGACGCAGAATATGCTCGTTCATGGAAGATGCTCCTTTCGATGTATCGTGATACGCTCAGTGTAGCATATCCGCCCCGCCGCCGTCAAAACATTCCTTGCGCACCGGCAAAAATTGTGCTACAATACCGCCTGTATCTGCGGGCGTGGTGGAATTGGCAGACTCGATGGATTTAGGTGATGTCACCTCAGTGTAGGTTTTTGCAAATGGATGAATTTGCAGGAGGATATGCCGATGGGAAAGCTGAGAAAACAAAATAGCAACTTACTCGCATTCCCCAGAATAACACCTGATAAGGCCGAAACTTTTGCTGGCAAGTGGACTGCCCGTGTTACTAAGATATTCAATCAGCCTGATGGCTCTATTATTAAAGCGACCAGAAAAATCAACAAAGATGGGAGCATAACCGATAAAATCGAGCATAGGCACAAATAACATATCTGTGCTTCATCTTGGTCCCTTGCGGTACCAAACAATAAAAAATAGCGGCAGTTTTTCCTGCCGCTCATATATGCGGGTATGGCGGAATTGGCAGACGCGCAGGATTTAGGTTCCTGTGAAGTGATTCGTGTGGGTTCGACCCCCACTACCCGTACCATAATTGGGCCAAACATTGATACAATGTGTTGATGTTTGGTCCGTTTCTTTTTGCCCGGAAAGCCCGTGATGAGAATCAATCGCTCCCCATCTCGGTCTCCAATGCGGCACTCTCTGCATCGAAGGGCTCCGTGTTCAGGTATTCATCCAGCAACATCTGGCAGGTTTCCATCAGGACTTCCCGTTGCATTGCCAGATCACGCGGCGGTACTTGTCAGTGCTGTGCCATACCTTGGGACCATAGTATTCCCCGCAATCACCGCAGACGATCTTTGCCGAGAATGGACTCAGGCTGTTATGGTGCCGCCCTTTGGATTTACGGACTGCCCTGCTCCGTCAGGTGCTTTGCGATTAGGTTGATCTTCCCGGCCACGGGAAAGAGGAAAACTTAACCACTTTTCAAAAAAGGATTAGAAAACGTAAAAACTGCCTCCGCAAAAGCTGCGGAAGCAGTAGATTATCCAGCTGGATCGTGATATAATATTATGTCAAAATATAAGTGTGATTTGTTTTTCGTTGTGCTGGGAGGCGACCAACATGACCCCTGAAGAAAGAGCCAGACAACTGATCGATGCCCGTCTTGCGCAATCCGGCTGGGTCGTTCAGGATCTGAAAAAAGTGAATCCCATGGCTTCTCTCGGTGTTGCTGTTCGGGAATATCCCACCAGTACCGGGCCAGTTGACTATGCTCTTTTTGTTGATGGGAAGCCCGTTGGCGTGATTGAAGCGAAAAAGGACGAGCTGGGCGAGAACATCACTGTGGTCGAGGGGCAGTCCGGACGCTATGCCAACAGCACCTTCAAATATATAACCACCGAGTATAAAATCCGCTTTGCCTATGAGGCCACCGGGCAGCTTACCCGTTTCACGGATTATGCTGATGTCAAGTATCGCTCCCGGCGTGTATTTTCCTTCCATAGGCCGGAAACGCTGCTGGCCCTGCTTGCAAAGGACGATACGATCCGCAACAACATGAAGCGCTTCCCGGCTTTCGACACCACCGGATTCCGCAAATGCCAGATCACAGCGATCCGGAATCTGGATGCTTCCTTTGCGGATAATCGCCCCAAGGCGCTGGTGCAGATGGCAACCGGCGCAGGCAAGACTTTCACAGCAATCACGGCAGCATACCGTCTGCTGAAGTTTGGCAAGATGAAGCGCATCCTGTTTCTTGTGGACACCAAGTCACTGGGCGAGCAGGCAGAGCGGGAATTCCTTGCCTATACGCCGAATGACGACAACCGCTCCTTTGCCCAGCTTTACGGTGTTCGCCGCCTGAACAGCTCCTATATCCCCAATGACATCCAGATCTGCGTCAGCACCATTCAGCGGATGTACTCCATCCTGAAGGGTGAGGAAATGGATGAATCCGCAGAGGAAGAATCCTTCTTCGAGCAGGCCGGAGCCGACACACAGGCCGCAAAAGAGGTCGTCTATAACGAAAAGTATCCCCCGGAGTTTTTCGACTGCATCATCGTCGATGAATGCCATCGGTCGATCTATAACGTTTGGAATCAGGTGCTGGAATATTTCGACGCCTTCATCATTGGCCTGACCGCTACGCCGGACAAGCGTACCTTTGCCTTTTTTAACCAGAACGTGGTCAGCGAATATTCGCGAGAGCAGGCCATTATCGACGGGGTCAATGTCGGTGAGGACATCTTCCTCATTGAGACCGATGTTACGAAAAACGGTGCGACAATCCTCAAGCAGCAGATCGAGTACCGGGACCGCCTGACTCGCGCCAAGCGCTGGAAACAGATGGACGAGGACCTGATCTATACCACGGCAAAGCTGGATCGGGACGTTGTGAATCCCAGCCAGATCCGCACCGTGATCCGAGCGTTCCGGGACAACCTGTTCACGCAGCTTTTCCCGCATCGCCGCGAAGTACCCAAGACGCTGATCTTTGCCAAGACCGACAGCCATGCGGATGATATCATTCAGATCGTCCGGGAGGAGTTTGGCGAGGGCAATGAATTCTGCCAGAAGATCACCTGTCAGGCGGATCGTCCGGAGACTGTTCTCAGCGCCTTCCGCAACGATTATAATCCCCGTATTGCCGTTACCGTTGACATGATCGCCACCGGGACGGACGTGAAGCCCATCGAGTGTCTGATCTTCATGCGCGATGTTCGCAGCAAGAATTATTTTGAGCAGATGAAGGGTCGAGGCACCCGCACCCTCGGCAAGGACGACCTGCAGAAGGTCACACCGTCCGCCACGGAGAACAAGGATCATTTTGTGATTGTGGACGCCGTAGGCGTCACGAAATCCCAAAAGGCCGAGACACGCACGCTGGAGCGCAAGCCCACCGTCAGCATGAAGGAACTGATGCTGACGGTGGCCATGGGCGCAAAGGATGAAGACACCCTCACATCCCTTGCAAACCGTGTCATCCGGCTCAACAGCCAGATGACCGACCGGGAGCGCACCGAATTCAGCAGCACCGTCGGCAGCAGCGCAGGGAACATCGCCCAGCGGCTGTTGGATGCTTTTGACCCAGATGTCGTATCCGCGAAAGCCGGTGTCGATTTGTCCGACGATCATGAGCCGACTGAGGACGAGCAGCACCGCATGGATGAGGCAAAGAAGGCGCTGATCCAGCAGGCCGTGCAGCCCTTCTATAATCCGGATATTCGCGATTACATCGAGAATGTGCGCCGCAGCCATGAGCAGGTCATCGATTCCGTGAATATCGACACGGTGCTCTTTGCCGGGTATGATACCGACAAGCAGGCGAATGCAGACCGCATCCTCAAGACCTTCCATGCGTTTATCGAGGAGAACAAGGATGAGATCCTTGCCCTGCGGATCATTTACAATCAGCGGTATAAGGACCGTCCCATGGCGATTACAAAGCTCAAAGCCCTGTATGAAAAGCTGAAGGCGCAGAACATCACCATCGAGCGCCTGTGGGAATGCTATGCCATCAGGAAGCCGGAAAAGGTACGGCGCGGCACCCTGGCGCAGCTTACGGACCTGATCTCCATCATCCGCTTTGAGATGGGCTATGCCAATCATCTCGCCCCGTTCGCGGACAAGGTGAATTATAACTTCATGCAGTGGACGCTGCGCCGGAACGCAGGTGCTGTGCACTTTACAGACGAGCAGATGGAATGGCTGCGCCTCATCAAGGATCACATTGCTGTTTCCCTCAGTATTGAGCCGGAGGACCTTGACCTCAGTCCCTTTGATCGCAAGGGCGGTCTGGGCAGGTTTTACGATGTGTTCGGAGACAGCTATGAGGCGATTTTGCAGGAAATGAACGTGGAACTGGTGGCGTAAGGAGGGCATCTCATTATGGAGTATAAAGAATATGAGCTTGGTGAATTGCTCTATTATGAACAGCCCACCCCATATATCGTTGAATCGACCGATTATAACGATGCTTATGAAACCCCTGTGTTGACTGCTGGGAAATCTTTTATTCTCGGATATACTGACGAAAAAGAAGGAATATACGATCAACTTCCTGTCATCATATTTGATGATTTTACTACGGCAAGCCAGTATGTTAATTTTAAATTCAAAGTCAAATCGTCTGCGATGAAGATATTGACCCCTGTAACCGAGCTGGTTTTGCCAAAGTATATCTATTATCGCATACAGATCATTCAGTTTGATCATAGCACCCATAAGCGGTATTGGATTCAGCAGTATTCAAAAATCCGTGTCAGTATCCCACCCATCCCGGAGCAGGAGCGCATTGTTGCCCGGATTGAGGAACTGTTCTCCCAACTCGACGCCGGAGTGGAAACGCTGAAGAAAACAAAAGCACAGCTTGCGGTGTATCGGCAGGCTGTGTTGAAAGAGGCGTTTGAGGGGAGACTGACGCAGGCATTTAGAGAGGAAAATGGCTTGCCAGATTGGAAAACTATTAGCATCACTCAGGCAATTGTGCAAAGGAAGAACGCTCTCAAAGCAGGTCCTTTCGGCTCAGCGCTGAAAAAAGAATGCTATGTTCCATCCGGGTATAAGGTGTACGGACAGGAACAAGTCATAGCAAATAATGAAAATATAGGCAACTACTATATTGACGAAGAGAAATATCAGGAGCTTATTTCTTGTGCAATCGCGCCGCACGATATCCTAATAAGCTTAGTTGGCACAGTGGGTAAAGTGTTAGTACTGTCTGATAACTGCCTGCCCGGAATTGTAAATCCTCGCCTTATAAAGGTTACACTGGATGAAAAGATAATGATGCCATACTTCTTCAAGTATTATTTTGAAAGCGCCTATTCAAAATCCCTTTACAAGAAAAAAGCTCACGGCGCCACAATGGATGTTCTCAATATGGGAATGATAAAAGAATTGCCATTTCCTTTATGCGATATCCAAGAGCAAGGCCAAGTAATAAAGGAAATAGAGTCTCGCCTCTCCGTCTGCGACAGCATTGAGCAGACCGTGGATACCGCCTTACAGCAAGCCGAAGCCATGCGGCAGAGCATTTTGAAAGATGCTTTTGAAGGGAGACTTTGATAAGTGAAAGACAAAATAAAATACTATCTTTTACTGCTGGCTTTTCTTTTCATAATGGCCCTAATTCTTTTGTCCTGTCATGACTGGATAGAACAATACAGCAATTCCCTTATGGTGTTGATTACCTTCATTTATGTGGTCGCAACTATCGAAATTTGCCGGGCAAATATCAAATCTGCTGAAGCAACTAAAGAACAGCTCGAAGAATCGAAACGTCAGTTTGCAGAAAATGAACGGCTCCAAATGATGCCGTATTTTGAAATCATAGTACATGATGATATACGGGATTCTGTTGAGTGCATAGAACTTGCTATTTCGTACAGCAAGGCAGAGAACAGCACCGTTATCGATCGAAGGATTTCAATAAAAAATATTGGTCTTGGTGTTGCAAAAGACTTTACATACACATGGTGCAATTTGGATGGATGCTATCCGCGGAACGATCTTGGTTTTACAGCATTTGCTCCGGGAGAAGAAAAAAGCATCTATTTTGATTTTTATGCCGAACATAAAGAGGACTTTAGCGAATATGAAGCTCAGGTATCAATGATTTTTTATTACTCTGATTTGCTTGAAAACAAGTATTCTGTAGTTCTGAACCTTGTTTTTAGAATTGCCAAAGATGGTGAAGTTGATATAACAGATTATCATGTTAGTATTCCAAGCCGTATAAAGGAGAGCAACAATGTCTGAACAAACATCATCTATCATCTCCAAAGTCTGGGGCATGTGCAACCCGCTCCGCGATGACGGATTATCCTATGGAGATTATCTGGAACAGCTTACCTATCTCATTTTCCTCAAGATGTCGGACGAGTATTCCAAGCCGCCGTATAAGAAAGAGTCCGGTATTCCTGTCGGCTATACATGGCAGGATATGAACACCCTCACCGGAGCAGCGCTGGAAGAACAGTACAAAGATACGCTGGAAAAGCTGGGGGAGCAGGGCGGCATCCTGGGCCAGATCTTCAAGGGCGCGATCAACAAGGTCAGCAACGCCGCGATCCTTTACCGGATCGTGCAGATGATCGACCGGGAGAAATGGGTCTCCATGTCTTCGGACGTGAAGGGCGAGATCTATGAAGGTTTGCTGCAGAAAAACGCAGAAGACGTAAAATCCGGCGCGGGTCAGTATTTCACGCCCCGCGCGCTGATCCAGGCGATGGTCGCCTGCATCCGCCCGGAGCCGATGAAAACGATCGCGGACCCCTGCTGCGGCAGCGGGGGATTTTTCCTCGCGGCGCAGGCGTTCCTTGCCGATCCGGAGAACTATACGCTTGACCGGGAGCAGAAGGAATTCCTGAAAAACGGGACTTTCTACGGAAATGAGCTGGTGGCGTCCACCTTCAAGCTGTGCCTGATGAATCTGTACCTGCACAACATCGGGGATATTTACGGCAGCGTTCCTGTCGCCCACGGCGATTCGCTGCTCACCGATCCCGGCTATCGCGTGGATTACGTTCTCACCAACCCGCCCTTCGGCAAAAAATCCTCCCTCACCTTCACCAATGAGGAAGGCGAACAGGAGGAAGAAGACCTCGTATATAACCGTCAGGATTTCTGGACCACCAGCAGCAACAAGCAGCTCAATTTCGTCCAGCACATCAATACCATCCTGAAAGCCACGGGCAAGGCTGCGGTGGTCGTGCCGGACAACGTGCTCTTTGAGGGCGGCGCTGGCGAGATCGTCCGCAAGAAGTTGCTTGCTACCTGTGATCTGCATACAATCCTGCGTCTGCCCACGGGCATCTTCTATAAGCCGGGTGTCAAAGCGAACGTCATTTTTTTCGATAAGCGTCCGGCCAGCGCTGAAACGCAGACGAAGGCCGTCTGGATCTATGATTTCCGCACCAACGTTCACTTTACGCTGAAACAGCATCCGATGCAGTATTCCGATCTGCTGGACTTCATCGCCTGTTATTACCCGGAGAATCGGTACGAACGCACCGAAACGTGGAGCGAAGATAATCCGGATGGCCGCTGGCGCAAATTCGATATTGCCGACATCCTTGCGCGGGACAAGACCAGCCTCGATATCTTCTGGATCAAGGACAAGTCCCTTGCCGATCTGGACAACCTGCCCTCGCCCGACGTGCTGGCCGATGATATCATCGAAAACCTCCAGAGCGCACTGGAGAGCTTTCAGGAACTGAAGGTGCAGTTGAAATAAGGAATGGACTTTATGAGCGAAATCCGTATAGCAATTCCTGACTTGGATTTGAACAATGCATTGCGATTAGATGGCAATCTGCGCAACTATGAGATTGGGCCATTTGATGATGTCGTTTTGGATTTTTCCAGAATGACAAATTTTGACCCACTTCCCATGTTGATGGCAGGGGCGATTATCAAACGTTTTCGGTATCAATACCATGATAACACTTTCTCTATTTCTGGCATCAACGGGAAAAGTTATGCCGGGACGATGGGCTTCTTCAAATATTTATCCGAATCCATAAGCGTTGGAAAAAGCCCCGGTGAAGCCGCTGGTAGTTCAAATTATATTCCGATTACACCTATTTCGATACGCTCTTTGCAGGAACGCGCATTTCGTGATGGTGGGTCAATAGAAATCGGTGATATGATAGAAAGAGCGTCTGCTCGACTTTCTCATGTCATTGATAGGGGAAATAAGGAATTACATAAGCTGCTTACATATTTAGTCCGCGAAATACTGAGAAATACCCCTGAACACGCTCAAGCAGACGAGATGTGGATATGTGGGCAGTACTGGCCCACTTACCAATTGGCTGAAATTGCAATCATTGACGAAGGAATCGGGGTATTCCAAAGTATAACGCGTAACGCTGCACATGCAAAATATATTCATGATAACCGTTCTGCTTTAAAATGGGCTATTCGTGCAGGTATTTCAGAATCATTCCGACCCGCCTATGAGTTTAAGCCGCATGATTACGATGTATGGAAAAACAGCGGATTTGGGCTTTATATGGTTAGTCAGATATGTCAAAAGCTGAACGGCAGTTTTTGCATAATCAGTTATGGTGACGCGTTGCTCATTGATAACCACGGTGTTGCAGAAAAAAGCACCTCATTTCACGGAACTGCAATTCGCATAAGAGTACCGACGAACAACATCTCAGCTGCGCAAGCCATAATTGATGAAATAGCCGCACAGGGTGAGGTTGAAGCGCGAACGATTAAAAATGCCTTTAAAACCGCCTCTATGCCTTCAAAAGGCTTGATGACGCAGCTAAACATATAATTTGTAAATTATGAGGAATCTCAGTATGAATATTATTCGGTGGTGCAATGAGAATAATGGTTTTCTTACGGCTATCCTGTCTTTGATTGGACTTGTTCTGAGTGTTACAGCCATTGTGGTTTCTATTCGTACAGCAAGATTGCCTTATAAAAAGAAACTGATGTTAGGGTCATATATGTCTGTTGGTGCAAGTATGATTCCGGGAGTTGGTGCGGAAACACAGATTCTGGGCATGTCTGCTTCGGCAACGAACGTCGGAAATCGGACAATAAATATTACATATTTGGGATATGCGATCAAAAAAGATGGTCGGTATAATATGATATATCCTGTCAATCGAGACTTTGATGGAAAGGCATCCCTTAACCCTTCAGAAATGGCAGAAACCCAGTTTTATAAGGATGAGTTATTGAAGTGCTTTTCGAAGGAAAACCGTAAAACAAAGCTCTTTGTTTACGCTAAGGATACCGAAGGTGCAGAGCACAAAAGGAACGCTGGTTCAGTCGGCAAGTTGATTGACAACCTGTCGAAATAAAAATGCACCCAGTAAAACCGGGCGTATTCTATCAAAATGGTGGTACTTTTCCAACGTAAGTTGACGAGCTGCCAGAAACGGCGGCTCGTCGTTTTTGTTAATCATTCAACTAATAATAAGTTTGGAGGTGTTAAAATGTTAGATACGATAGGTGCTTTCGGGAGTGGTATTGGAACCAACCTTTTATCTGATTCTTTGAGCAAGAAACTTGAGGCTTTCAAAGACAAAAAAGCAATTGCCTCTTTCACCCAAAGTCTGCGAGATTGGGAAATTGAATTTGAAAAACAGAATGACGGCACTATCATCACAAACGGCGCATTTTATTCACATGTGAAGTATCATAATGTAATTGAAAATATTGTGGCTTATGTCCTTGAGCCGAGTATGAATGCCGTGACTGAGGATGAATTTCTAAATTGTCTCCATGAAGAAATGGTAAGCAGGATCGAAGAAACGACCGAAAAGAAATTACCTTGGGACGACTCAAGACTTATTCGGAATTTCCTTACACACTTACTTACAACAACAAGAGCCTTTCTTTTTCAAAAAATATCTTTGGAAGATCGCGGCCTATTCTATTTGGTTTGCCAAAATAATGCCAAACTTGAGCACTTAGAACGGATTGTAAAAGAGAAATTCCAAATGCAGGATCAGAATGTCCAGCAAATTGTAGAACAACTTTCGATGGCTATTCAGAAGTCCGAAACTGAGGAACGCATCAAAGCAAAAATGGCTTCATGGAATTCCAGACAAATAAAGAACCTTGGTAACCGGTATACGCCAGATTTGAACATCCCTGTTGAAATAATGGACTCTCTCCACGGAGCATCTGTCGATCAACAATTTCAGAATATATTCTATGACAAAGTAGATAAATTTTTGATTGCGATGAGACACACAGAGCTTAGTGAAATCAACGCATTGTGTGATGCCATAGAGAAATATGCAATAGAATTGAATTTCTTCAATATTACATCAAGCGACATCGATGTAATAATTTCTACAGTTAACGCTATCAAAGATTTTCTAACCAGCAAAATAGAAGAATATTATGAAAACCCCGAAGGGAAGAAAAACTTTGACAGTAAGGCATACCAGTTATACGAGAAACTGGGTATTGCCAACGAATTTAACGACTATCTAACTAATACAACTGTTAGGGTAGCCGTTTCCCCGTACATTATTTTGGCCGGAGATGGTGGTGTTGGAAAATCACATCTTATTGCCGATTACATTGATAACTGTGATTCTTTGGGGCAGACATCTTTACTTCTGTTAGGCCAGCAGTTTTCTGCGGGAATGGATGTTTTGGCTATTCTCCCAACTCTACTCGGTTGTGATATTACTTATCACGAACTTTTTGATATATTCGAAGCGATTGCCTGTGCTCAGAAAAGTCGTGTCCTGATCTGTATTGATGCTCTTAATGAAGGTGCTGGGGTAACTTTTTGGAACAGTGTTCTTGGTGGACTCGTTGATTTCCTGAAAGAGTTTCCTCACATTGGCCTCCTCGTGTCTGTGCGTACACAATATGAGGATTCTCTTTTCGATGGACAAGATACGCTTAGAGCACAACTGCAACGAATTGAACACTTCGGTTTCACTACAGTTGAACACGATGCCATGCATCAGTACTTCTCTTCCTATGGAATAACCATTGACCCTGTAGTATTCCCAATTTCAGAATTCAGAAATCCGCTGTTTTTGCGGCTGTTTTGCACCGCAAATAGAAATACGCACATTAGTCTGGGCGATATTTCATTGCCGTTTGTTTATTCGCAGTACATTAGTGTGATGGAGCAGAAAGTCGCTAAAAGATGTAACTATAACAAATCTTATAAATTAATTTCAAAAATTATTGACGAAATGGTTTCCAAACGTATCAATGAACATAGTGGAACCGTTTCACTTTCGCTTGATGATACCCTTGCACTAATAGTTGATATCTGTAAGAAATGGAATGTTAACACCGATGTGTATAGTGCACTTCTTGCGGAAGGAGTTCTTACACAAGGCATTACATATAACGGTGATGAGTATGTTTATATTACCTACGAACGACTGGAAGACTACTTTTTAGCACAGAAAATAGTTTCAGCGTATGCACAGTTAAGTGAGGAGCAGTTTTTTGAGAAGTATTCTTGGATGTTAAACAAGCCGGACCTCCTTCAATTCTTTGGTATTGTCCTTGCTGAAGACTGGGAATATGAACTGAGTGATGTATTTTCCTCTGAAAACGCGAAGAATACATATCGTGTTCGCAATGCATTTCTTTATGGCTTATTATGGCGAAAAACAACCAGTATTACGGAGCATACTATAGATTACATTAACTCGGAAATCCTGCAATATGAGTATAGTTTCAACCAGTTTGTAGATGTTCTCTTCGCATTATCAGCACGCCCAAACCATCCTTTGAATGCCAAAAATGCATTTAACTTTTTTCATGGGGTAAAAATGTCAGACAGAGATGCTACATTTATTCCTATATTTGACGAATTATATAGTAATCACGATTCAGCGCTTTATCGACTCGTTGAGTGGGGACTTGTTCACGCCTCAAAGCAAGCTATTACCGACGATATTGCGGAAAGTTGTGCAATCATCCTTTCTTGGCTCCTAATTTCGCCTAACAACGAACTTCGGGACAAGGCAACAAAAGCTATCATTTGCATCCTGAACTCACACATGCCGGCATTGTTATTCTTGATGCGGATATTTGAAGAAATTGACGACCCATACATTTCTGAAAGAATATATGCTGTCGCATTTGGCTGTGTGGTAAAGGAAGATTCACCGCAACAGGTCAGGGCACTGGCAGAGCATGTTTACAGAAACATATTTGATAAGGATGTTGTATATCCAAATATACTGTTGAGAACCTACGCCAAAAACATTATCGATTATGCACGCCACATAGGCTGTGTTGAGGACGGGTATTTTGACGCAGAAAAAATCACACCTCCATATAACAGCAGATTCCCAGAAATTCCTTCGGATGAAGAGATTAAAACATATAAGTTGGACTATAACAGCGAATCATTTAGAGATTATCATTGGTCACAATTAGCCATTTTGAATTCAATGAAGGTTGAATACAGTCGAAGTGGTCAACCTGGTGGCTATGGTGATTTTGGAAGGTATACCTTTCAATCGTATTTTTACGCTTGGAAACAACTACATCCTATAGATTTAAAAAACATAGCCATTAAGCGTATCTTTGAACTGGGTTATGATGTCGAAAAGCACGGAAAATATGATCGAAATTGTACTGATCGTGTTGGTTTAGGGTTTCAGTTTGGAAGGAAGGAGCGTATTGGGAAAAAGTATCAATGGATAGCACTTTATGAATTGGCGGCTCAAGTCTGTGACAATTATCAGATGACGGTATACGACAATGACATAGGGGAACCACATCAGGAATACTGCAAGGGTTCTTTTGAGCCGGATATTCGGAACATCGATCCAACGGTACTTGTTACTCCTGTTTTTGATAATTTGCATATCGATATCGCAGCATTTTCATATGACATCCCAAACAATACTTATGAGGAATGGCTTGCTGATTTTTCTGACACACCTACTTTTGTGCAATGCGTAAAGCTACAGTCCGGAGCACATCAATATCTCTTACTTACGGGTGAATATGATTGGGAAGAAGCTAAGCGTTTAGGTTTCCGTTCATATGACCTTCCTCGCAAAGATATGTGGCATCAAATCAGAGGATATGTTGTAAAGAATGAATATGCTGAATCACTCATTTGCGCTCTTTCTGGTGTTGACTTTATGGGGCGTTGGATGCCTGAAGCTCAAAGTAACTCAGCAATGTACAACAAAGAATATTACTGGTCTGATGCGCATACTTTCTTTAATAACCCATATTATTGTGGTTTAGAATGGGTAAATATCGATTCTGACCGTCTTAATTATGTCTTTCCAGGAAAAGTATTAATTCCTGTTAAACAGTATTATAGCGAACGAAAAGGCGACCTGAATTGTTTGAATTCAGAAATAGCGTCTATCTACTGGCACAAACCATGCGAGGAAATATATACAAAATTGCAATTAAAGTATTTAAAAGGCAGTAATAGCGCGTTTGTTGATGGTACTGGGGAATTAGTATGTTTTGACGGTTCAGAGCTAATAGGTAATGATACAGGTTTCTATATCAGGTACGACAAGCTCCTTGAGTTTTTGAAAAGCAGCAGTTATACATTAGTGTGGACGTCTTTGTGCGAGAAGCGCATATTGACTCCTCCGTTTGGAAGGTGGGATTTACCACCCAAGGCAATACACATGTCTTCTGTTTATTATCTGAAAGACGGTAAAATAACAAAAGCCAGTGAAACATTATTCGAAGACAGACTATATTATTAACGGGGTCTTGGATTGGAAACGCTTCCTTTCAATTTCTCTATTACAATCTCATCTATCTCCCGCTCCAGTTCCTGCACTTTTTTCTGTAACGCAGAAATGTGGGCGTCGAGGATTGGTTTCCTCAACGCCCACATTTTTTGCAGCTGTACCAGCTTCTTTAGTTCCTCAGCGCACTGCTTCCTCACAGTTTCGGCATACTCCTGCACCGCTGCATCCAGCACCTCCTCATGAATGCGGTGGGAGGAGCAGTAGGTTTTTCCATTCCGATGATACCCACGGCACACATATTCCACACGACTCTTGCCGTTCCAGCAGCGAATCATAGGAATGAACACATTCCCGCATTCACGGCAGGTCAGCAGCCCCGCATAGCGGTGCTTGGCCTGATTGCCGTTTGCGGGCCGTGCCTGCCGCTTGAGCAAGCGTTGTACCTGCTCCCATTCCTGTTTTCCTATGATCACAGGAAAGAATCCCTCATGACGATACCAGTCGGTTTTATCTATATGCTTGGCCTTACCGTTGTTGTATTCTCTGCGGTGGTTGTTCAGCACGCCGGTGTACGCCTCCTCCACCAGAATGTTTTTCACACTGGCGTATGTCCATAGGAACTGGCCGTCACGGGTTTTGTGCGTTTGTCGTACTTCTCTGCCGCACCGCTCGGCCCGGAGCTGTGCCGGTGTCTTTCGCCCCGCGGTATTAAGCCGCCGGGCGATCTCTTTCTGCCCACACCCCTGCAAATACAGAGAATAGATGAGCTGCACCGTGACCGCCGCCTCTGCGTCTATCTTGATCTGCCCCGTATTTTTGTCTTTCCAGTAGCCGAAGGGAGGCGTGATCACGATGCCGTCTTTCTGCTTCTGGCGGTATCCCGCCCGGATCTTTTTGCCAATATCCTTCGCATAATAATCATTCATCAGGCCACGGACACCGATGATCAAGTCATCTTCGTCGCGGAATGTATCAACGCCCTCCGTGGCAGAGATCACTCGCACCTGGTGTTCCCGCAGATAATCGATGAACAATGCGGTCTGGGTCCTATGGCGGCCAAGCCGGGATAAGTCTTTTACGATGACAGCGTCGATCATATCAGCGTCTACAGCCGCCGTGAGCTCGTCCAGCCCACGGCGGTCAAAACTCATGCCGCTTATGTTGTCATCGAAGGACTGTCCTACGATGATGTATCCGTGCTGCTCGGCAAACGCCTGGCAGATCTCCTGCTGATTTAGCAGGGAGTTCATCTCACGGTCATCATCGTTAGAAAGCCGCGCATAGAGCCATACCCGCACCTGTTATCACCTACCCCGCATAATAATCGCCGTAGATCGCCGCACCCAGCCTATCATAGTCAAAATCTGCGGTGGGGAAGCAATCTGTCTGCGCTCCGTTTTCGAAGACGTCCAGATGGTCACGGAAGGGCGCTTTCAGCCGGATCTCCAAATCCAGCCTGCCATCCTCCTCATGAACGAGTATCTTCTCCACCAGCATCCTCAGATGTGCTTCTGACATTTTACTCTCTCGCAGGATGTCGTCGATTAGGCTGATGTCCCGCTTCAGCTTGGCCTGTCGGCTGCGGAGCATTTCTGAAGTATTCTGCAATTCTTCGATTTGCTTTTTGACCTCCGCGATCTGCTCCTCGCGCTTGACGATCATGCGGTCGTAGCGTTCCGCGTTGGCCTTATCCCGAATGCGTTCCATCAGGATCACCTCCACTTCCTCCTCCAGTAAGAGAATGTGCTCTTGCAGTTTACTTATTTTGGCACTGGCCGTGGAAGCTTTCGGCGTCCATCTCTCAATGAGCCATTCCATCCGCGACCAGTTTTCCTCATACATTTTCTTTGTTCGCAGGATCTCCGCGCCGATCAAGCTGTCCAATGTTTCCTCGTCCACCATGTGAGAGGAGCAGTGTTCTTTGCCATACCGATGGTAGGTGTCGCAGACATAGGCGACCCGTTCTCCGCTTTTCAGCTTGATACGTTTCCCGATAAAGGTTCGGCCACAATCCTTGCAGCGAAGCAATCCGCCGTACCGGAGGATACCGCGGTTGGTACCAGCACGGACATTTTTCTCTTTGCGCTCTGCAAGGAGCGCCTGAGCCTGTTCCCATATCTCACGAGTCACGATCATTGGCAGATAATTTTCATGCCGGAACTGCTCCTCCGTATCTGTGAAGCGAAAGGTCTTATTGATCTTATTGCGCTCGCTCTTGTGGCAGATCAGCGTGCCGATGTAGCTTTCATCTTTTAAGATTCGGGCCACCATCGTTGCATCCCACAGATATTTCTTGAGGATGCCATCCTGGGTGTTGGGAAGGCGCTTGCTCAGCAGTTCCACCTGCATGAGCGCGGGCGTTTTTCTTCTCTGCTCATTCAGTGTGCGGGCGATGGCCTTCATGCCGCTGCCGCCGACATAGGCGGAGAAGATCAGCCGGACCGTTTCGGCGGCTTCTTCTACGACAACGACCTTTTTTGTGTTCTTGTCCTTGAAGTAGCCGAAAGGCGGGATGGTCACGATGCCTTCCTTTTGCTTTTGCCGGTAACCGGTCCGCACACGACGGCTGCCATCGCGGGCATAGAAGTCGTTGACCAGCCCCTTGAAGCCGATGATGAGATCATCGTTCTCATTGAAGGTGTCGATATTTTCCGTTGCGGACAGAACCCGCACATCATGTTCTCGGAGGTAGTCGATGAAGAGTGCGGTCTGCGTCCGATGACGGCCCAGGCGGGACAGATCTTTAACGATGATGGCTTCGATCTTGCCCGCTTCGACCACCTCATAGATTTTGTCGATTCCCTCACGGTTGAAGTGCATACCGCTGACATTGTCATCGAAGGATTCGCCCACCACCTCGTGGCCGTTGCTGACAGCAAAGTTATATATGATTTTCCGTTGGTTATTCAGAGAATTCAATTCTTCATCCTCATCTCTGGACAGCCGATAATAGAGCCAGACTTTCATAATCGTTCCTTTCCGCTATGGTGTGCCGATCATGCACGACACACCATAGCACACAATTTTTTGAATAGCTATCAAAACAAATCAGGCGACTTCTGTTTCTACTTTAGCAACAAAATCGGCGGGCTGATTTGTATATGGATGATCCACAGACAGATAGTCGTGGATCATCATTTTCAGAAAATCATCGAACTGATCGTCCGTACCCACATAGGAGTACATGACGCTTGCGATATTGGCTTCCTTTCTCTTTCTACCCATAGCGCTCCTTTCTCCCGAAATCAATTCGGACAATAAAAATAGCAGACCTCACATGGTCTGCTGCCAGTCATAACTCACCTCGTCCTCGTGGTCATCTGTCTTGTGACCGAGGGCAATTTTCTTTTCCCGTTCTTTTTGCAATACCTTTCTGTCGGTGTAGTGCCTCACAGGAATCACAGGCTCAGCAGGCTGGAGCTGCTCCAGACGGTGCCCAAGCCCCACCAGAGCAGAAGCAGTGCTGCCGCCGCCATCAGCAGAGAGATCAATGCCGGAATACTGACGTGTGGCAGATGCAGTCTGGGAAGTCTGATTCTGTGCAGAGAAAAAGAATTCTCTTTCGGCTTCCCAGCCTGTTCGGTCATCTGCTCCAGATGCCGCACCGTCTTCAGAAGATCGTCCAGCTGCGTCCGCGTGGGAAGCTGCGACATCTGCCTGCTGACGCGCTCCAACAGATCTGTCTGCCGATTCGCATGATACCACAGTGCATCCAGATCGTTCATCATTTGCTCCCAGTCCGTTTTCGAGGGACACGCTTCGTGAGGTGGTGTCGGCGTCGGAAGTTCTGTCCGCTGGGCGTTGCGCTGCTTGAGTTCTTGCAGAGACAATCTCTGCCCGTATTCTGAATTCATGCTCCATGACCTCCTTGCAATACTTTTCTTCGTGTAATTTATTGTCGCGGCACCTCATGCCGTCCGGCGTGGTGTAGGTGATGTACTTGCGCCCACTTTCCCAGCGGACAGCGTAGCCCTCGGATGCCATCAGGGAAACGAAGGCGTCCTTGTCGGCGGCGTAGCGCATACACTCGTCTATCGTATTTGCCAGCCGCAGTTTCCAGCTTTGGCCCTTCAGAGCCGTGTGGTACTCCGCGCCGCCCATGCCGCGGGTCGGCTGTGTGGTTGCCTCAAAGACCGGCAGGCCCATCTCCAGACAGATCGCATCGTTGCGCCGCATCAACTCTTGCAGTTGTTCTTTCGCCATGTGCAGCTTCTTGCCGGTCTCAAAGTTGACGGAGTTGATGACGCAGTGGGAGTGGATGTGCTCCCGGTCAACATGGGTGCAGACCAGCACCTCACAGCCGTCGAAGTATTCCGCCAGCCGCCGCGCGGCTTCGTGGGCCTGTCGGGGATCGACTTCTGCACCCTTCGGAAAGCTCTGCACCATGTGATAGAACATCACGCCGCCGTCCTTGTGATAGAGCATCTTCGTGTTCAGGAAATCGTCGTAGACGCTCTGCGGCTGGCAGTTGATGCCGCTGACGAGCGGCTCGCCCTCCCATGCGGATTTCTTTTCCTGCATGACGTAGAGCATCACGCCGCGCATGGCGGCGCGGGACTGTGTGCCCCGCTTGTAGTTCACAAAATGTATGATAGCGATATCGCTCACCGCCCTTCCATGACAGCCCGCAGTGCGGCGCTGACCTCGGACAGCTCACCGGCAGCTTTTTCCAGACCGATGACCTGCACCGTGCCCATGTTGGCAAGAACGGTGAGGCGGTTGATGTTGCTGCCGATGCCCTTGAGCTGGCGGAGCAGCTCCTTCTGCTCGTCGATGACCACGATCCGCTTGCCGAGGCAGCAGGCGGTGACGTAATCGCTCATGGACATGTGGGCCTTCGCTGCCAGCGCTTTGATCTTCTTGCGGTCAGCGGACGCCATGCGCGTGCTGAATTTGATATCTTTTTTCATGTTTTTCTCCAATCGTAGCTTTAAGTGGGTCCGGGCTTCCGCCCGGAATTTGGGTGCGGGGCCACGCCCCGCCCGGGGCATTTGGCAGGGCAGCGGCTTCGCCGCAGACCAGACAAATGCGATGCTGGCCACCTCCAACGGAGGTGATAAAATCTCCCGTAACAGAAACTCTCTGCGCCTATCGGGAATAACGGTTTACGCAGAGGAATTTTCCATCTGCGGCAGAGAAATGAACTGTTTCTTCATCCGGCTTTCAAGGGATTATTTCCCCTACACACAGCACTTTTTCGGCGTTCCTGTATGGGGGTGGTATCACTACCCTCGGCGTACGCTTCATGCTGCTGAAACGCTGGACGCCCGCGGGTCACGGCGGCGTATTCGCCGTTTTTATGCCGCCACAGTGCTCGCCCCGCGCGGGCTGAATCTCCCCTCGGCGGGCACACACGCCACCCCGTCTCCAAACCGCGCACACAGCGGCTCACAGGGCAAAACACGGGGCATTTTCACCGCCCAAGACATCGGCAGGGTCGATAGGGTCAACAGATTGGGTATCCTGCGCATCGTCACTTTCGGCACGGCGCAGCTCGATGAGCCGCTTGCCGTTGCTGCGGCGCACCACGGCAGAGATGCCGATTTTGCTTAGTGCGGCAACGCTTTGCAGGATCAGACGGGATACCTTTTTCGGCGTGATGCCCTCGCTGTCCACAGGGTCAATCTGCGCGGACAGCTCCGTGGGAGTGCCGATAAATTCCGCACGGTCACGCATCAACTCAGAGAGAAGAATGACGATCCGGCCGCCCAGCAGCTCCGGCTGCGTCCGGCTGTCCGACACCAGCTCCCACACATTTTCCGCGTTGCGCTCCAGCGTCAGCTCCCGGTACTCGATGTCGCGCCCGATGCAGGAGAGCGTCGCCTTGCCGCTGCCGCGCTTGTCCTCCACCAGTGTGAAGCTGGAATCCACCGCGCCGCTGATGGCCGTTGTGCCGGAGATGCGGCTGAACACATCGTCGGCAAGCTCCTTCCGCAGATGGTGGATCAAAAGAATGGCGATGCCGTGGGCATCCGCAATACGCTTCAGCGCGGAGAGGTCACGGTAGTCATTTGCGTAGGTGTTGTCATAACCGGCGCCGCGGATCATTTGCAGCGTGTCGATGATGACCAGCACCGTGTCGGGATGCTCAGTAAGGAACGCACAGAGCTGCTCCTCCAGACCCTTGCCAAGGGTGTCGCTGTTGGTAGAGAAGTGGACGCTGGCTGGGGCGTCCTCCGTGATCTCGAACAGGCGGTTCTGGATGCGGAGCGTGGAGTCCTCAAGGCAGAGATAGAGCGTCGTGCCTTGCTTCACATTCATACCCCAGACTTGTTCTCCCTTCGCCACCGTGACGGCCAGCCACAGCGCCAGCCACGATTTTCCAACCTTGGGTGAGCCTGCGAGGATGTGCAGTCCCTGAGAGAGCAGCGTGTCCACCACAAAGTTCAGCGGTGTAAGCGGCTGACTCATCAGCGTTTCACCGTCGATGGTCAGTAATCGGTTTTCTTTTTTCAATTTCGGATCCTCCTTAAAAATATTGCTCCCATCGGAACGATGAGAGCGAAAAAAGCAGAGGGGCGTTACCACGGGACGGCGCGTGGTTTCTTCCCTCTGCTTGTATTGTGGAGGAATTTATGCTATGCTGAGAAAAAGCATGGACAGATTAAAATTCATGTAGGACAGATTTCAGTGGGGAGGATACACATGGGAGGCAGCATCGTTTTCTACACCTATGGCAGTACGCTGGAGCTATACGGTCAGCAGTTCACTGCCGGTATGCTGACCGCCGATCTGCTGAATCTGTCGCCGGACGAATACCGACCCATGAGCAAACACATGAAGCAGGTCACCAGCCTTGCGGAAGAATATGAGCAGAGCGGGAGCATAGAGCTTTGGTGGAAGCTGAATGAGGAGCTGGCGGCGCTATGCGGAGTGCTGCGCCGCTACGCTGTGTTCCGCCTGCTGCTGGACGAGAGCGAGGACGCTTTCTTCTCTGTCATACGGGAGGTCACGGGGCAGTTCGATTTGTTTCCGAAAGAGGAGCATGAGCCGTCAGAAGAGATACAACGGAAACGACTTGAGCGCGTGGCGAATGAAATCTCCGCGCGCAGTGAAACGGTCAAGGATGTTCGGCTTGACCTGTTCCATCCGAGCGAAGCAGCTTTAGAAAAAGGCGATGCCTTTTATTACGAAATGCTTCGTGCCATCGGTCCTACCAAGGACGCATGGCGTGATTACAAAAAATACATCCGCCGTTATGAAACATATCTTCACGACATTCGCGCTTTCAACGGTACTATTCGGAATTTCATCAGCTTTAGTCTGTCCAAGCTGAAGCATAACAGCCCAGAGGACTATGCCGCAGCACTCTACGGCTTCTACAATGATGAACGCATTGCGGAAAAGCTCATCGTCAATCCCATCCGCAACAACGGCGACTGCTATACGACCCACGATGCCTACGAGCTTTCCTATGTGCCGCGGCCGCTGCCGGACGGCTCTGTCGCTATCTGTCAGGAGCATGTGACCGACAGCTTACAGGCGCTGATGAAAGCGGATTATATGCTGGCGCTGAACAGCGGACACAACCTCCGCCGCTGCATCATCTGCGGGCGGTACTTCCTGCTGAAAAGCGGCGTCCATGCGCTGTACTGTGAGGGGGAGTGTCCTCATGCGCCCGGCTACACTTGTCGGCAGTTCGGCACGGTAGAGGTACAGAAGGAGTTGGCGAAGGACATCCCAAAGGTCAAAGTCAAGGTAACCGCTTTTGCCCGCATCACAAAGGATATGCAGCGGGGCGCGATCTCACAGGAGGACACAAGAAAAGCCAAGGACTATGTGCGGGATCTGCTCTATGACGCTCTGCGTGACGCGAATATCTCCGTAGAGGCTTTCGAGCAGCGTATTTCCTCTGAGCGCGTTTACCAGCACTGTGGGATCACCAGAACGGCCAATCCGAGGGGCCGTCCACCGAAGAAAAAGGCGGGTGAGCAAGCATGACCAACGAGCAACTGGTTCGCCAATATTATGACGGCGATGAAGCTGCGCTGGAAAGGCTGTACCATAAAAATATCGGTCTGATCCGCGGCATCGCCAAGGAAGCTGCGGCGGAGTTCAACTGCCTGATAATGGAGCAGCATCATCCGAATCAGTGTTCCGCGTATACGAAAACGATTCTGGACGATCTCTGCGGCGAAGGCGCGTTGGAGCTTCTGACGCGGATACAGAGCAGAGAATACGACGAAAGCCGCGCCGCGCTCACCACCTATCTCTACCCGCATTTGAAGGGGCGCATGACCCGCTGGCTGGAGCAGAATATTGGCTGCATGGCGTTGAGCAAGGACGAGATGGCTGCCGTCCGGCAGGCACAGAGGCTGTATCATGCCGCATGGAAGGATACCAGTGAGATCGCGGAGGAGTTGGGCGTTTCCGAGGCTCATGTCAGCCGATATGTTCGCTACAACACCCATTTCCTCGGTGTGCATGACCTTGTCCCGGAGGGCTATGACGGCGATCCCTATGAGCGGCTGATGCCGGGGATGCTCTCCGTTTCGGCGGAGCAGGCCGTGTACCGCAAGGTCTGCATTGAGCTTCTACGAGAACTGTTCGACACCCTGCCAAAGAAGGACAAGGACATTCTCGGCAAGACCTGCGGCGTGTTCGGATACCCGGAGGCAACTTTGAAAGAGATCGGGATGTATCACATGATGAAGGAGTCCGCCGTGGAGAAGGCAAAGAGCCGTGCCGTCGAGAAGCTGAGAGAAGCCTATCCCGGCAGCAGGCTTCAGGTATGGAGGACTGTTCATCGTATGATGCGGAGACCGATCCCGCCGCCAGGGGATGACAGTGAGCTGCGGCGCGACTTCCCGCAGTATGTCCGCGCCATGGCGGAGGTCTATAGCGTGCTGAATGAAGCCGCCTCAGATATAGACAACATCTCTATATAGACAGAACAGCAATACGGACTTTTGTACACCCCCTTATGGTAATATCTATGCAAGCATCGAAACCGATGCTATACTATGAGAGGAGATGTCTTTATGCATTATTCCAAAACAAACAAGGTCTGCGCCACTTGCGCCTATTGGACCGGAAGCCGAAATCTGGTGAATTCCGGAAACTCTTCGGAGCCGACCAGCAATAGCGCCAAGTGCCAAATTCCAAACGGTTCCAATCGGGGCAGTACGAAATTTTGCAGTTCTTCCTGCTCTAATTGGGCTAAGTGGCCGGTACTGAAGTAAAACAACACGGAGGGACTGCATTATGCTGACGGAAAAAGCCAATGCCATCTGCCTTTTGGAGGTTCTAAAGGAGTATTCCGATGCGGGACATATTCTACCCATGCGGGAGATCATTGCAAAGATGCAGTCCCTCTACGGTATCAAAATCGACCGCCGCACTGTATACGGGGCTGTTGCTCTTTTGATCGAGCTCGGTTACGACATCTCTCTTTACGAGGATAACGGCGTGGGCTATTACTTACGGGAACGGGAATTGGAGCAGTCGGAAGTCCTGCTGCTGACCGATGCGGTATATTCTTTCCAGTTCATCCCGGCAAGGCAGACCGAGCAGCTTGTCCAAAAACTGCAAAAGCAGCTCAGTGTCCACCAGCGGAAAAAGTATCGCCATCTGACCGTCGCCCGGCAGGGACATAAGACCGGTAACCGGCAGGTTTTTGGAATATTGAGCAGTTGGATGAGGCTATTACACGCAAGAAGAAAGTGACCTTGGATTACTTGCACTACGGATATGACAAACGGCAGCATCCTACGGCGACCTACACTCTCAGCCCCTATGAGATGGTGTACACCAACGAACACTATTACCTTATCTGCGTCCCCGACCACGATCCGCACACGCGGTTGTACCGCATTGACCGCATGGCGGATATTCGGATACTGGACGAGCCCCGCAGCGAAAAATCGGCGCAGAAGCAAGAGGCACAAGATGCCGTTTACGCCTTTGTGGGTGCGCCGGAGCGGGTGGTGCTGCACTGCGACCGCGCCGTGCTGGACGATGTGCTGGACCGCTTTGGTACGGACATACAGATTTTTGAGCGGGACGAGCAGACCTTTACCGCCGTATTGACTACCCCGCCGCGCGGTGTGCGCTTTTGGGCATTGCAATATCTGTCGTATGTGGAGGTCGCAGAGCCCGCATGGTTGAGGGATGAGATCATGGAGAGCATTGGGCAAAACTGGTATAGCACGGGAGAACGCTAATATGGGAAATCTCATTTCCGAAGAAACCCTTCATAAATTAGAAGCTGATACATCGTTCCAACAGCTGTCTCAGAAGATGCAAACGCTGAACATTTTTGAGGTCTTGGGTATTACAAATGCCGAGATCCGCCACAGTAATTTCTTGGCATGGCTTCTTGATCCCAACGGCAATCACGGAATGGGAGATAAGTTTTTGCGGGAGTTTGTCTCAAAGTTAGGGCAAAGAGAAGTGGTCCCCGAAAATGTGACAGTCTGTATTGTGAGGCGTGAGTGGCAGCACATTGACTTGTTGGTTTTATGCCAGAAAGAAAAATACTTGCTGTGTGTCGAAAATAAAGTGTTCTCTGAAGAACACGATAATCAGCTTCGCCGTTATCGGGACATGCTATTAGAAGAATACCCCAGTTACACAATGTCGTTTGCATTTCTATCTCCGGATGGAATTGCTCCGTTATCGGCAGATGACCAGCAATACTGGCAGCCAGTCAGCTATGCAGATATTTTAGACGCAATCGAAAGTGCGAAAGGCGGTAGTGCTCTTTTGCCGGAAGTAAATATGCTGTTGGATCATTATACAGCAGCTGTCAGGAGGCACATCGTGGGGGACGATAACATTAAAAAGCTGTGTCAGGACTTTTATGACAGACACAAAGAAGTGCTCGATACCATTTATGAAAACTGTAAATCCTCGCTCAACCCAATCTGTGAAGTAGCGGAAGATTGGTGTAGAGAAAAAAGCGAACAAGGCGAGTTGATTTTCAGTCCTCAGTGGTCCAATAATACATATACCCGATTTACAACCGAGACCATCCGAAAGTTGTTTCCCCAGCACACTAAACCCATCAGTGGCTGGAAAACAACAGATATGGCATTTTATGAAATCATCAAACGCGAAAACTATTTCAAAATCACGCTCTCATTGTGCAGCGACAATCTAACAGATGAGCAACGTGCGGCTTGTGACCGCGTCAGTCAGGCACTGAATCGTCCCGACAGAAAGGAAGATTGGCGATGGAAACGCATCCGGAATTGGCCGCGTCATACAATCGAGTCCGAGCCAAACAGCGAAAACTATAAAGAAGAAATCTATAGATACTTGAATACAAATTGGCGAGAAATACAAAAATTCGAAAATGATTTGCTCAATAAAACAGAGTAATCGCGCGGAACCCTGTACGGACATTTGTACAGGGTGCTGTGCTATTCTATCAGCAGAACAGAAATCGTACGAATGGTGCCGGGACGCGGCGCAAAGAAAGGATGAGCAACTATGAAATACACTTCTGCACAGGCAAATAAGCTGCTGAAAAAGCTGAATGACGAATATTCCGCCCTACTGGATAAAGAACAGCGCAGCCGGGATTTCCGCGCGGCGATGGGCGAGGACATTGAATCTGTGCGTCCCGCCTATGATTACGCAAAAACACAGGCGCGTCTTGAAGAACTGGAGGGAGCGATCCGCAGACTTAAGCACGCCATCAACTGCTTCAACACGACGCAGGTCGTGGATGGCTTCGGGATTACGATCGACGAGATGCTGGTCTATATTCCGCAGCTGACCAAGCGGAAGAGCAAGCTGCTTGAAATGAAAAGCAGGCTGCCCAAAGAGCGCGTTGAAGAACAGTGCGGCCGACAGTCGAACATTATCGACTACACCTATACGAACTACGATCTGGCAGCTGTGGAGGCGGACTATGAAAAGACCGCTGATGAACTGTCTCGTGCGCAGCTTGCGCTGGATACTGTAAATCAGCGGGATTCCTTTGAATTCTGTGAATAAACTCTTTCCGTCGTATCGAGCGGCCTGCCAAAAAGACCGACAGTTTCGTTTCCTGTCTGCGTTTAAGGTCATAGACGGGAACCCGTTATTCTTTTTGTTATCTGTTATGTCTGCCCAGGTTTAAGAATGGGGACACCAACATTGATCTGGCACGGTCCTCGACGCGAAAAAACTTTTTGGGAAACTGAAGTACGGTTATAAGTTCCCGCACAGAATATATTCTGCACAAAGTTACGAGGTATTATCTAAAATCGCAGAGCACCTTGACAGTTTCTACTTTATGGACTTATCATATTAATAAAATCAGCCCTTTGCAGTAGCGTACAGCCTAAAGCCAATTTCTTTAGGAGGAACAGCGAGTCGCTGTTCTGGATTTCAAGGTTATCCGCATCGCATAGCGATGCCCAAATCTGATACGCTCCGGCGAATAGCCAATCACTTCATGATTCTCGATTCGCCTCCGCTTAATCAGACCATTTTGTACTGCAAAGGGCTGATTTTTGGGAGGACGCTACACATGAAAATAGAAGGAAGCTGTGTGACCTTTGAGCCGTGCGATGCGGCTTTTGTGAAGAAGTTCGGACCGTTAGAAGCAGCAAATATGGTTTTGGATTACCATTCTGTCCACCCCAACATGCCATTTCTTTATGATGCCGAGCAGCTGGCCGGTTTTTTTGGCATAAGCTGTGGTGAATTAAACCATATTGTCAATCACATTCAAAAAGAGTATAAAAAGGCATTTCTCCCCAAAAAAGATGGTACTTATCGCAGCCTATACATACCAAGTATCAGACTTCAATTTTGTTTGGGTCCAATCAAGGATAGAATTCTTTCACAGCTCCCTGTTTCAAAATTTGCAACTGCTTATCAAAAAGGAAGCTCTACTCGCAAAAATGCAGAGCCACACATTGGGAAAAAGAACCTTCTAAAACTGGATATTACCGATTTTTTCGGAAGCATCTCTTTTGAGCAAGTCCTCTGCGCAGCTTTCAACACCCGCTATGTATCGAAGCAGGTCGGCTTTCTGCTGACTTCTCTGTGCTGCAAAAATGATGCTCTTCCACAAGGCTCACCAACATCTCCTGCGCTCTCCAATATCGTCATGCGTCGTTTTGATGACCAGATCGGTCGCTGGTGTAACCAACGCCAAATCACCTATACTCGCTATTGCGATGATATGACTTTTTCCTCCGACCGTCCGCTTTACGGAGTCTATCAAAAAGTCAAAAAAATGTTGTTTGAGATGGGCTTTGAATTGAATGAAGCGAAAACACATTTCATCAGCAATGCTGACCGGCAGACAGTAACAGGCTTGGTCGTCAATGAAAAGCTCTCCATCCCCAGCAGCTATAAACGAAACCTGCGGCAGGAAATTTACTATACTTTGAAGTTTGGCATAGAGGACAGCATCGTACACGGTAATCGGTTGAATTTTCTCGAAGACGGTCAACCAATTCGCTGCCCTACATATATGACACACCTAATAGGAAGTGTGCAGTATGTCTTGCAAATCGAACCGGAAAATCGTTGGTTTCTAAATGCCAAGCAAAAGCTGCTGGACTATGCTCGTGCATATTTTAGAGACGAAGGATTAGGGGAGGAATACTATTTGCATCGCAGTCGGTTACGCGAAAAAGATGAATAAATTGCAGGGCAGTGACCTCGGATTTCGGGATCGCATTCAGATTTACACTGAATAATACTCACATTACCAACCATGTCATGCAGCAGCAGAAATTTTCTCCAGCAAGCTATAATCATGCTATACTTTTCCGGCAGAGTATGCTATGATTTAGCAGGTGTTCGGCCGGTCATGACCGAATATCTTTTGAAGCGTTGGAAAGATGTCCTTCCCTTACGATATGGAGGGCTCTGAAAATCTTTCACTAAGGTGACATACCCCTTAGGTTCCATTGCCGTAAGGCGTGCGGGTTCGAGTCCCGCCGCCCGCACCAGAAATATCCGAAACGGAGGTATCCCCCATGAAACGTATCGCATCCATTCAGGATATCTCCTGTCTGGGGCGCTGCTCCCTGACCGTGGCGCTGCCGGTGATCTCCGCGCTGGGCGTGGAGTGCGCCATCGTACCCACGGCGGTTCTCAGCGCCCACACCGCCTTCCCCGGCTTCGTCAGCCGCGACCTGTCCGACCAGCTGACGGCTATCGCCGCCCACTGGCGCTCCCAGCACGTCCACTTCGACGCGCTGTACACCGGCTATATCGCCTCCGCCCGGCAGGTGCAGCAGGTGCTGGATTTCTTCGACGCCGTAAGATCCCCCGACACCATGATTTTCGTAGATCCCGCCATGGCCGATCACGGAAAGCTCTACACCGGCTTCGGGCCGGACTTCCCCTCTGTCATGGCGCAGGTGGTGGCGCAGGCCGATGTGGCCATCCCCAACCTGACGGAGGCGTGTCTCCTCACCGGTACACCCTACCGTGAGGAGATGGACGAGCCCTTCGTCCGGGAGCTGCTGCGGGGCGTGGCGGCGCTGGGCGCAAAGCGCGTGGTGCTCACCGGCGTATCCTTTACGCCGGACAAGCTGGGCGCCATGGGCTACGACAGCTGCACCGACACATACTTCACCTGCCTTGACCGGCGGCAGCGCGGCGCCTTCCACGGCACCGGCGACATCTTCGCCGCCACGGTGGTGGGCAGCATGATGCGGGGGCTTTCGCTGGAGGAGGCCGCCTCGCTGGCGGTACGCTTCACGCTGGCCTGCATCGACGTCACCGCCCGCGACCCGCAGGCGGACTGGTACGGTGTGGAGTTTGAAAAGGCGCTGCCCCTGCTGTGTGACACAGCGCGGACATTCCCGGAAGACTGATCTCACAAAAGAGGCACCCGCGCCGTTGGCGCGGGTGCCTCTTTGCTTTTTCATATCATTTTCTGCGGGGATAGGGCTTCTTCTCATCGGTCAGCCCCGCCAGATAGTCCATACTGGTATCCAGCGCCAAGGCCACACGGCGACACTGCTCAAAGCTGAGATACCGCTCGCCCCGCTCGATTTTGGAATAGGCGCTTTGGTCGATGCCGGTCAGCATCTGCATTTTGATCTGGGTATATCCCCGCTCTTTCCGAAGTTCCCGTAATCTGCTCATAACAATCACCGCATTTATTATGGCAAATTGTCCTATTGCAATTAGGGTAATATTGTCCTATAATTTTTGCAAGGGGGTGATGGTATGACAGATGCTGAGCTTTACCGTGAAATGTACCTGACAATGGCTCGTGCCGCTGAACGAGCCATCCGCCTGTTGGTGGAGGCGCAGCAGGCGTGCGAGGCGCTCTATATGGAGTGTGCAGATCACCAAACATCGCATGACTAACCGAAAGGAGGCACCCGCGCCGTTGGCGCGGGTGCCTCTTTATACCCTTTATTTCGTTTCGCCGTCCTGCGGCTCGTCCTGTACGGAGGGCTTCTCCTCTGCGGAGGGGCTCTCCGGCTGCTTCTCCTCCGGTTGGTCGAAGTCCGGCATGGGGATCGGCTCGGACACGATGTTGATGTGCTTGGCGGGCGCCTCGATGGTCTCCGGCACACTGGGACGGAACAGCTTCTGCTCCCCGTCGCGGGATGTGCCGTAGTTGTCCACCGTCTCCGGGTCGCGGCCCTCGATGATAGCCATCATCTCCTGTCCGGTGATGGTCTCCTTCTTCAGCAGGTACGCGGCGATCTTGTCCAGCAGCTCCCGGTTGTCCCGCAGGATCTGCTTGGCCTCCTCGTGGCACTGGCGGATGATCTTGATGGTCTCCCGATCCGCCGCGGCGTAGGTCTCCTGCGCGCAGGTCATGGAGTAGCTGCCGTCCAGATACTGGCTCTGGATGGTACCCAGCGCCATCATATCGAACTCGTCGCACATACCAAAGCGGGCCACCAGATTCCGCGCCATCTCTGTGGCACGCTCGATGTCGTTGGCGGCGCCGGAGGTCATGGTATCGCACACGATCTCCTCGCTGGAGCGGCCTGCCAGCAGCGTGCGGATCTCCGCCAGAATGTCCTCCTTGGACATGAGGAACTTCTCCTCCTCCGGCAGATGCAGCGTGTAGCCCAGCGCGCCCTGCGTATGGGGCACGATGGTGATCTTGCTCACCGGCTGGGCATTCTTCTGCTTGGCCGCCACCAGCGCATGGCCCACCTCGTGGTAGGCGATGATGCGCTTTTCCTCCTCGGTGATGACGGTGCCCTTCTTTTCGGCGCCGGCGATGACCAGCTCGAAGGATACCAGCAGATCCTCCTGATTCACGGCCTTGCGGCCCTTTCGGACGGCGCGCAGCGCCGCCTCGTTCACCAGATTTGCCAGATCCGCGCCGACGCAGCCGGCGGTGGCCTGGGCGATCTTGTTCAGATCCACGTCCTCGGACAGACGGATGTTGCGGGTATGCACCTGCAAGGTGGCAAGACGACCCGCCAGATTGGGACGGTCCACGGTGATGCGCCGGTCGAAGCGGCCGGGACGCAGCAGCGCCTTGTCCAGCACCTCCGGGCGGTTGGTAGCGCCCAGCACGATAATGCCCTTGCCGGGGTCAAAGCCGTCCAGCTCCGCCAGCAGCTGGTTCAGCGTCTGCTCGCGCTCGTCGTTGCCGCCGCCGAACTTGCTGCCGTCGCGGGATTTACCGATGGTGTCGATCTCGTCGATGAAGATGATGCACGGGGCTACCTTGGCGGCCTCCTTGAACAGATCGCGGACACGGCTGGCGCCCACGCCTACGAACATCTCCACAAAGTCAGAGCCGGAGATGGAGAAGAACGGCACGCCCGCCTCGCCCGCCACGGCCTTGGCCAGCAGGGTCTTGCCGGTGCCGGGAGAGCCCACCAGCAGCGCGCCCTTGGGCAGCTTGGCGCCGATGGCGGTGTACTTGCCGGGGTTGTGGAGGAAGTCAATGATCTCCTCCAGCGACTCCTTGGCCTCGTCCTGTCCGGCCACATCCTTGAAGGTGACACCGGTGGACTTCTCCATGTAGACCTTGGCGTTGGCCTTGCCCACGCTGCCGATGCCGCCGAAGCCTCCGCCGCCGCCGTTTTTGGCCAGCATACGGAACACCAGCATAAACAGCCCCACCATGATGATGGTCGGCAGGATGTACTGCACCATGAACACCAGCACCGGGTTCATCTGCGTCTCGTAGTAGCCGGTATAGGACACCTTATGCTCCTTCAGGAGGGGCAGCAGATCCTTGTCGTTGAGGTAGGCGGTGTACAGCGTCAGCTTGGAGTCCTTGGACTGGGTATAGGATTTGGGCGGCGTTTTGCTGTTCTCGTCCTTCTCCTCGGTGTAGGTGTAGCCCTCCACCGGTGTGACGTAGATAGCATCGTCCTTGAACAGCACCTCGTCCACCTTGCCGCTCTCGACGAGGGACACCATCTCGCTGTATTTGATCTCGTGGCTGGTGGCCTTATTGGTGGCGTTGCTGTTGTAGGCGGTGAAGTAGTTGAATGCCACCGTCAGCACCAGCGCCCATGCCACCAGCGTCAGGATACCCCGCAGATTGCTGCGCCCCTTGCCGTTTTTGTTGTTTTTGTCATTATTTGCCATGTGTATCCTCCGTAAAAACCACCGGGTGGTATACTTTTGCATTATGGCACAGTATACCACACTCCACCCTCCGTCACAAGCGGCACACTGTCGGATTTTCTGTAAATTTTCTATGAATGCTTCTTTCTATCGTGGAGATAGTGTGGTATACTGGACGGGATACAAAGAAAAACGAGGTCACACCTATGAGAGATATGAAGGATACTGAGCGCCGCCCCCTGCCCGACGCGGAGGCTGACGGCATCATCGAGGGGCGCAACGCCGTGATCGAGGCCCTGCGCGTCGGCACCGCCATCGACAAGATCTACCTTGCCAAGGGCGAGACGGACAAGACGCTGGGACACATCGCCTCCAAGGCCCGGGACGCGGGCATCGTGGTGGTGGAGGCCGACCGCCGCAAGCTGGACGGTATGTCCCGCACCCACGCCCATCAGGGCGTTATCGCGCTGGCCGCTGTCCGGGAATACGCCACGGTGGAGAGCATTCTGGCCGCCGCCGCGGAAAAGGGCGAGCCGCCCCTGCTGGTGGTGTGCGACGAGATCTCCGACCCCCACAATCTGGGCGCCATCCTCCGCACCGCCGAGTGCGCCGGCGCCCACGGCGTCATCATCCCCAAGCGCCGCTCCGCCGGTCTGACCGCCGTGGTGGCCAAGACCTCCGCCGGTGCGGTGAGTTATATCCCCGTGGCGCGGGTGGCCAACATCCCCTCCCTGCTGAAGGAGCTGAAAAAGCAGGGCGTCTGGGTGTTCGGCACCGCCGCCGACGGCACCACCGACCTCTACGGCGCGGACCTGAAGGGCCCTGCCGCCATCGTCATCGGCTCCGAGGGCAGCGGTATGACCCGCCTCGTCTCCGAAAGCTGTGATTTTCTGGTAAGCATCCCCATGAAGGGCCGCATCTCCTCCCTGAACGCCTCCGCCGCCGCAGCTATTTTGCTGTACGAGGCGGTGCGCCAGCGGGGATGACCGGCGCTTCCCGTTTGATCTTTCGATCTGAGGTACTATGAGCAGGCGCGACCAACGACCCACCTATACGCCGCCCGTCCCGGACGACGAGCTTTCTCTGGAGGCCATCCTTGCCGAATACGGCAGGGGTGGGCGTCAGCCTGCCCCGCCCGTCCCGGACACCGCACCTGCGGCGGAGCCTGCGCCTGCTGCCCCGCCTGTTCCGGAGTCTGTACCTGACCCGGAGCCTGTGCCCGAGCCGATGCCCGCGTCCGAGCCGGAGCCTGTCCCCGAATCGGAACCCACGTCTGAGCCGGCGTCTATACCTGAACCGGAGGACACGCCCCTTTCCGACGTGCCGGATCGCGTCAGTCTGAAGGACGTGATGAACCAGACGGTGGAGTCTGTGCTGGAGGAGTCGGAGGACGGCGTCCTCGATGAGCCCGTTCCGCTGGGTCAGCGGCTGGCCGCGCTGCTGCACCGCTTTACGGCGCGCGGCGATGACCGCCGGCGCGGCCTTTCACAGGAGACGGAGCAGCTTTTTGAAGAGCCGGAGGACGAGCCGGAGCCGGAGGAACCGGAGGAGCCGGAGCCCCGCATGGACGATGCCCTGCGGGAGGAAAAGCGCCGGTGCAACCGGCTGCGCCGCGGGCTGGTGCTGGGTGCGTTCCCCGCGCTGCTGCTGGTGGTAGCCGCCGTTTTGCAGGAGCTGGAGGTATTGCCCCCCGCGTGGCTGGACGCCGCGCTGCTGCGCTGCGCCGTGCTGGGCGGCGGGCTGCTGCTGACGGCGCTGCTGTGTCTGCCGGTGTGGCAGACGGCTTACCGGATGCTGCGGGACGGCCGTGTGGGCTGTGAGCTGTGCGCCGGTGTGACGGTGCTGGCGGATCTTTTGTGCTGCCTCAGCGGCATCGTCACCGGCAGCACCCTGTCCACGCCCTACGCCGCCGCAGGCGCCCTTCTGATTTTGAGCTGCCAGTTGGGTCTTTACCTGACGGCGGAGACCCGCCGCATTGCCTTCCATCTGGCAGATGTCAACGGCGTGCCGCCCTATGTGGTGTCCGTGCTGCCCGCCGGTGTCTGCAAGCAGCAAGGAGTACTGGAGGGCTTCTACCGCACGACCATGCGCCCCGACCCCGCCCGCCAGTGGCAGAACTATGTACTGCCGCTGCTGCTGAGCATCGCGGTGGTGCTCTCCGGCGTGGTGTGCTTCACCGCCCAGCCCATGGAGGAATTCCCCTGGGTGCTGGCCGTCCTTACCGGCGCCGGCGTCCAGCTATCCCTGCCCCTGACAGGGACGCTGCCCCTGTACTACCTGTCCCGCCGTCTGGAGCGCAGCGGCGCGGCCGCCGCCGGGTACGCCGGTGCAAGAGCCGTGGCTCGTGCCGGGCGCATCGTCCTCACCGACGACGACCTGTTCCCCGCCGGTACTGTGACCCTCAACGGCTACAAGGTCTACGGCGAGGAGCGCGTGCGCGCCGTGTCCTACGCCGCCGCCGTATCCAAGGCCGCCGGCAGCAGCCTTGCGCCGCTGCTGGATCGGCAGCTCACGGTGGAGGGCGGCTACCCCATGCGGGTGGACGAGCTGCGCTACTGCGAGGAGGGCGGCGTGGAGGCTGCCATCCGCGGTGAGACGGTGCTGATGGGCAGTGCCTATTTCATGAAAAAACGCCGGGTGGCGCTGCCGCGGGATCTGAAGCTTCAAACCGGTCTCTTTCTGGCGGTGGACGGCGTGCTGACAGCGGTGTTCGCCGTGAAGTACCAGCCCTCCCGCAATGCGGAGTGGGCGCTGCGGGCCATGCGCCGCAGCCGTATCACGCCGGTGCTGGCCGTCCGCAGCAGCAATGTGACCCCCGGCCTTATCAAGCGGAAGTTCGGTGTGGACGCCAAGGTGGTCTATCCCGATGTATCCACCCGGCTGGCGCTGGCACAGCTGGCGTCGCAGCAGGGCGACGCCCCCAACGTCATCGTCTGCCGCGAGGGGCTTCTCCCGCTGGCGGAGTCGGTGGTGGGGAGCCGCCGCATGGTGCGGGCAGTCCGCACCGCCACCGTCCTCAGCTATATTGGCTCCCTGTGCGGTGTCCTGCTGGCCTACTACCTGGCCTCCGTGGGCAATTTCACGGTGCTGACGCCGGTGGCCATGGTGCTGTTCCTGCTGCTGTGGCTGCTGCCCACCCTGCTTATCGCCGGACTTGTCCGCCACTTCTGATACAACGAACGAAAAAAGAACGGAGAGCAGCGCTCTCCGTTCTTTTTTCATCCCTATGCGGTCTTCTCTTTTTTACGCCTCCGCCGGTGCGGGCTCCGGCAGCTTTTCCGGCCAGCCGGGCCAGCTCTGGCGGATGAGATCCGCCACCTCGCCCCGCTCCGTGCCCAGCACAGCGGCCAGCTCGCCATACAGCTGATCCTCAGCGCGCTTGAGGTAGCGCTCGTCCATCTGGCTGACCTTTTTGCCGTGGCGCACCGCCCATGCCCGCTTGCGGCACACATTGTGGATCATGGCCGCCAGCTCGCCGCACTCGCAGCGCATCACCACCTGGTGGTAGAAATCCCGGGCAGCCCGGACACCCGCCTGCTCCGGCTTGCAGGGCGGCAGCGCAGGGATGGACGCGATCAGCGCCAGCGCCGCCTCCCTCGTGATAACAGGGCGCATCAAAATGCCGGTATCCACCGGCGTCAGCACCGTGCCGCTGCGATACAGCGGCGTCAGATGATAGTAGAGCCGGCCGCCGTCGTCATAGGTCATCCCGGACGGACCGACACGCTCCACCCGGCAGACGCCCTCGCCGCCATACACCACGAGATCACCTGCTGCAAACATTTTTTCACACTCCTTACACAAACACACAAAGCATGGAAACGCCGCACGTCCGCTTTTCCCCAGCCGTGCGGCTCTTTACTCACTATGAGAATTATACCACACCATGTCAAAAAATGTAAGGGCGATTTTTAAGAAATTTTGCAAAAACCGCTGGTTATCCGGAAAAAACGTGGTACAATGTGGCAAAACACGGAAAGGATCCTTCTCCCATGAAAAAGCCCGCTATCCACCCCTCTGTTTTTGTAGCCCCCGGCGCTGTCGTCCGGGGCGACGTGCAGCTGGCTGCCGGCAGCAGCGTGTTCTATAACGCGGTGCTGCGGGGCGACCGCGCCGCCATCTCCATCGGCGAGGGCACCAACATTCAGGACAACTGTGTGGTCCATGTGGAGTACGGCCTGCCGGTGACGGTGGGTAAGAATGTCACCGTGGGACACGGCGCCATCCTCCACAGCTGCACCATCGGCGACGAGACGCTGATCGGCATGGGCGCCATCGTCCTCAATGGCGCGAAAATCGGTAAAAACTGTCTCATCGGCGCAGGCGCGTTGGTGACCCAGAACACCGTCATCCCCGACGGCAGCATGGTCATCGGCTCCCCCGCCAAGGTGAAGCGCCCGCTGACGGAGGAGGAGATGGCCTCTATCCGCCAGTCCGCCGCCGACTACCGGCAGGAGGCGCAGGAATGCAAGGCGTTGGAGGAAGCTCTGTAAGCAAAAAAGAAAGCCGCAGGCATCTGCGGCTTTCTTCTTTGCTTATTTCTGCGCGGCAGCCTTCTCCCGATCCGCTTGGATCAGCAGCTTCAGCGCCTCCACGCCCACCTGCACGGCGGCGGTGGTGTCCTCGCTCATGTCCTGATCCAACCCGGCCTTCTCCCGTTCCTGGTTCCACACCACATGGAAGCAGGAGCCGCAGCGGCATTGCAGCGCGTCCGCCACCACGAACAGCGCGGCGGACTCCATCTCGCTGGCCTTGACGTGCAGGCGCTTCCACGCCTCCCACTTGTTCAGCAGCTCGTAGGATACCGGCATCTTGGCAGGGCTGTGCTGGCCGTAGAACGCATCCTTGCACTGGACGACGCCCACCTGTGTCCGCTTGCCCAGCGCCTTGGCCGCCTGCACCAGCGCGGTGGTGACCTCGAAGTCCGCCACGGCGGGGTACTCGATGGGCGCGTACTCCCGGCTGGTATGCTCAAAGCGGATGGCGCCGGTGGCCACCACCACGTCGCCGCTGCGGACGTCCAGATCGATGCCGCCGCAGGTGCCTACGCGGAGGAACGTGTCCGCGCCGATGTTGTGCAGCTCCTCCATGGCGATAGAGGCGGACGGCCCGCCGATGCCGGTGGAGCAGACGGACACCTTCTCCCCCAGCAGCGTGCCGGTGTAGACGGTGTACTCCCGGTTCTGTGCCACGAAACGGGCGTCGTCAAACAGCGCGGCGATCTTCTCGCAGCGCCCCGGGTCGCCGGGTAGGATCACATAGCGGCCTACGTCGCCCTCCTCGCAGTGGATATGGTATTGCTTTTCCAGATTTTGCATGATTTGACCTCCTGTCAGCTATACGGTCGGTCATATCCGCCGCATACATTACGTTTCGTAATCGTTTCTGCGTATCTTTGAATGAGTATTGTACCATATACAGATGCAAAAGGCAATGTTTCCGCGGCAAAAGCCAAAAAATGCACATTACGCCAGCATTCCTCACGGCTATGAACGCCGCCGCAGACGGATACTAACTGCGGCGCAACGCGCACAATGAGTAAGGGAGGTTTTTGCATCATGAGACGATTTTCCGCGATCCTCGCGGTGCTGGCGCTGTCGTTGGTACTGACAGCCTGCGGCAGGGATGATGACCGGAACAACGGCGGCGATCCCAGCCGTCCCGATACCAACCAGAGCCAGAACGCTCCGCAGGACAACGGCAGCGGCGGCAGCTGGCAGAACGGCACCGACACGCCCACCCAGCCCGGCGCCGGAGAAAACCGGCAGAACGGCGAGGATACGCTGCCCGGCACGCAGGCGGAGGGCCGCATGGGACGCCGCACCCTGCGGCGCGGTGCGGACAGCACCGCCACCTTCCGGCAGATGCTGGAAAACGGCTATGTCCACGACAGCGACGGATTTCTCAACGATGGGGAGAACACCAGCTGGTAGCGGACACATACGCCGCGACAGGGCGCAGGGAGACAGTTTTTCCCTGCGCCCACTTGCATTTTCGAAAAAAAGGGATATGATATGAGAGAAAGATTATGTGCCGCCGCAGGCGGCAGAGAAAAGAAGGTTTTACTATGACAAAAATCGATATCGTATCCGGCTTTTTGGGCGCAGGCAAGACCACGCTTATCAAGAAGCTGCTGGCGGAGGCCTTTCAGGGCGAGAAGCTGGTGCTCATCGAAAATGAATTCGGCGAGATCAGCATCGACGGCGGCTTTCTGAAGGAGTCCGGCGTCCAGATCAGCGAGATGTCCTCCGGCTGCATCTGCTGTTCTCTGGTGGGTGACTTCAACAAGGCGCTGAAGGACGTGCATCAGCAGTTTGCCCCCGACCGCATCCTCATCGAGCCCTCCGGCGTGGGCAAGCTCAGCGACGTGATCGTGGCGGTGGAGAACACCGTCAAGGATGTGCCGGACATGAAGCTCAACAGCTTCGTCACCGTGGCCGACGCCACCAAGGTGAAGGTCTACATGAAGAACTTCGGTGAGTTCTACAACAACCAGATCGAGTCCGCCGGCACCATCATCCTCTCCCGCACCCAGCGGCTGAATCAGGAGAAGCTGGAGGCTGCCGTGGCCCTGCTGCGGGAGAAGAATCCCAACGCCGCCATCCTCACCACGCCGTGGGACGAGCTGGACGGCAAGACCATCCTCAGCGCCATCGAGAAGGTGTCGCTGGCCGATGAGCTGCTGGCGCGGATGCAGGCCGAGCACGCGGCGGATGAGGCGGAGCATCACCACCATCACCACGACCACGAGGAGGATGACCACGACCACTGCTGCCACCATGACCATGAGGAGCATGACCACAGCCATCACGACCATGATGAGGACGAGCATTGCCACCATCACGACCATGACCATGACCACGAGCACCACCACGATGGTGAGGAGTGCGACGATCCCCATTGCAGCTGCCACCATCACCACCACCACGCCGACGAGGTATTCACCAGCTGGGGCGTGGAGACGGTGAAGGTATTCACCGAGGGTGAGCTGGAGACGATCCTCGCCGCGCTGGACAGCGGCGACTACGGCGCGATCCTCCGCGCCAAGGGCATCGTCCACAGCGAGGACGGCAAGTGGCTGCACTTCGACTTCGTACCGGAGGAGCATCAGATCCGCTTCGGCGCCGCCGACTACACCGGCCGCCTGTGCGTCATCGGCTCCCAGCTGAAGGAGGACAAGCTGGCCGCGCTGTTCGGCCTGTAAGACGCGAGGTACACCGTATGGATATTCCTGTTTACCTCATCGCCGGTTTTCTGGATGCCGGTAAGACCAGCTTCATCAACGGCATTTTGCAGGACGGCTTCGCCGCCGAGGACCGGACGCTGCTGCTGTGCTGCGAGGAGGGCGAGACGGCCTATGACCCCAAGGTGCTGGGCAACGTGTTCACCTATACCATCGACGAGCCGGAGCAGATGACGCCGGAGTTTTTCAAGAAGCTGGAAAAGCAGTACCGCCCCAAGCAGGTCATCATCGAGTTCAACGGTATGTGGCAGATCGAGCCGCTGTACCGGGAGGGTCTGCCCGCCAACTGGATCCTGTATCAGATCATGTGTCTGGTGGACGCCAACACCTTCGAGCCGTATGTGCGGAACATGGGGCAGCTGATGATGGAGAAGATCTCCAACGCCGACCTGCTGATCTTCAACCGCTGCAACGAGCAGCTCCGCGCCCAGCTGCGCAGCCGCAACCTGCGGATGGTGAACCGCCGCGCCGATATCTATCTGGAGAACACCGACGGCACCAGCGAGGAGTATGTGACGCCGGAGATGTCCCCCTTCGACCTGTCCGGCGGCAAGCTGGATGTGCCGGACGACGACTACGGCATCTGGTATGTGGACATGATGGACAACCCCGACCGCTACGAGGGGGTGGAGGTGTCCTTCAAGGCCATCATGTGCCACTCCAAGAAGTTCAAGGGCGTCCACTGTCCCGGCCGCTTCGCCATGGTCTGCTGCGACAAGGATATGCAGTTCCTGGCGCTGGTCTGCCGGGGCGAGGGACTGGAACGCTTCAAGGATAAGGAGTGGGTGGAGATCCACGCCACCGTGAAGAAGGAGAGCTGCGACGCTTATCAGGGCGAGGGTCCCGTGCTGTATGTCAGCAGCGTGACCGCCGCCGCCAAGCCCGCCAACGAGGTGGTGTCCTTCTGAGGACACATCGGCAATAACGCAAAAAAGATGACGTTCCGCGCAGGCGGAGCGTCATCTTTTTACGTTTGCAGCGTGATGCGGCGGGCATCGGTGTCCCGCAGGGCGATCACGGTGTCCAGCACCTGATAGGCGGCGATCCCGCCGAAGGGTGCTGTGTGCAGCGCGGTGACCCGCTGCCCGGGGAGAAAGCCCAGATCCTCCATGCGGCGGGCCTTTCGGGGCGGAAAGTCCAGCGCGGCCACGCGGCCGCTCTCTCCGGGCAACAGCTGCGCCAGTGTTTGCGTCATGCGGCACGGCCTCCTCATAAGGTGTCCATACCAGTCTATGCCGCCGGTCACTTCAGGGTGATGCTGTTTTGCAGGACGGTGGTGCTGTATAAAAGCAGCACATCCGCGTCATCGGGAAAGTCCACGACGCGCCCCAGCCGGTCAGACGCCAGATACCGGATATCCACGGCGTACACCGTGCGGTAGCTCTCCGCCAGCAGCGGGATGATGCTGCTGCCGAAGGAGTCCCGGAACACCACCAGCGTCCTGTCCGACAGGGCGTCGGGATTGTCGATACGCAGCAGGGAGCGGCTGCCGGACAGAAACAGGTCGTAGGGCGCGTCCTGCGCGGCGGTGAAATCGTATACGCCGCCGTCGGTATCCGTCTCGTAGTTATGGACGGTGCAGCCCTCCAGCACAGGGGAGGTCAGGTAGGACAGCGTGTCCGGTTCCAGCGGCTCCTCGGTTTTTCCCCAGTAGCTGCCGTGGAAATTCCCCTCCAGCGCGCACAGCGTCTCGTCCCGCGTGCCGGACACCGGCGCGCCCATGGCACTCAGCAGGGCGTCCGCCGCGGGGTGCAGCTGCTCCTGCCGCCAGTGGGGGTCGGTACGGTAGTAGTCCGTCAGCGTCAGCCCGGCGGCGATATCCACCGGCGTCAAGAAGTCCAGCGCGCCGCACAGATAGTCCGCCGTCTCCGCCGCGCCGGCGGGGGTGTAGCCCTCCGGCGGCGCGGTGAACTGCGCCTTGTCCGGCACCACCGCCAGATAGACGGTGCGCCCGGCGAAGTACAGGTCGTACAGGTGCTGAAAGCGATAGGCGGCGCGATCCAGCGACGCGGCGTCAAAGGCCGCATCCGTCTTGGCGGCATAGCCGTTGTAGACGTACACCACGTCGTCCGGCGCGGACGGCTCCGGCGCAGGCGCGGGCGCGGGGATACGGGATATCCCCAGCACCAGTGCCGCCGCCATCAGCAGGAACGCGCCTCGCTGCACCATCCTCCGCGTCACAGAATGGCCTCGTCGTAAGCGGTGTGGACGGCGTGGTCGCCGTAGATGCCCTTCAGGTGGGTCATGAAGGTGTCCACCAGCTCATCCGCGCCGAAGACGGTGACCACATACTCATCACCCACCTCGGCCACGACCAGCTTATCGGGGAAGCCGCACATCCACTGGCGCTGCATGATGTTGTCACGCAGCTGCTGTGCCAGCTCAGCGGTGTCACCGGTAGCGTGGTAGGCGGCGGCGGTGAAGGTGTTGGCGTTCATCATGTGGACAAGGGACGCGGCCTCGTCCACCGCAGCGGTCTCCGGCAGACCCAGCTCGCTGTCCACCAGCGCACGATCCTTCAGGTCGAAGACGCCGGGGGCGTCCTCGCGGGCGTTGGCCTCGGAGAAATCGCCGCCGGCAACGGCAAACTTCTCGTCCTCACCGTAGGTGTTCCATACTGTCTCCAGTATGTCCAGGGCGCTCTTGGGCCGCACGGGGTTGCCGTCGCTGGCGTTATTCTTGTCGCCGCAGGCGGCCAGACTCAGCACCAGCAAGGCTGCCAGTACAAGGGATACGATCTTTTTCATGGAAATGTCCTCCAAAATTTGAATGTCCCGCGCAGGGAAAAGAAGCGCGGCTGAGGATAAGACGCAGCCGCGCTCCGTTTTGTTCCCGCAGAGGGCGAAATATCGGGAAAATTTTCAGGGTGGAAATATTCGGTGGTCAAGATGAGCCGGCGGAAAAGATCCGGCGTCCGTTATAGCCAGCTGTGGTCGAACCCATAGGGCAGCAGCTCCTGTAGGGTGAATTTCCGGCTCTCGCCGTTCTTATTCAGGCAGATCACCGTCAGGTCGGGGGCGAACTCCATCATCACCTGACGGCACGAGCCGCAGGGGACGCAGTAGTCGTCGCTGCGCCCGGCGATGGCGATGGCGGCAAAGTCCCGGTGTCCCTCGCTGACGGCCTTGAAGATGGCGGTGCGCTCGGCGCAGATGGTGTCGCCGTAGGCGGCGTTCTCGATGTTGCAGCCGGTGAACACCGTGCCGTCCTTGCAGAGCAGGGCGGCTCCCACGGGGAAGTGGGAGTAGGGGACGTAGGCCATGTCCAGCATGGCAATGGCTTTTTGGCAAAGCGCCTGTTCGGTCATGGGTAGCTCCTCCTTAGTATGTTTGATTTCGGGAAAACGATTCAGCTCAGCTCCGCCTGTCCGGTGTAGAGCTGGTAGTACTTGCCGTGCTGGGCCAGCAGCTCGGTGTGATCGCCGCGCTCGATGATGCGGCCCTGCTCCAGCACCAGAATGGCGCGGCTGTTGCGGACGGTGGACAGGCGGTGGGCGATGACGAACACCGTGCGGCCCTCCATGAGGGAGTCCATGCCCCGCTCGATCAGCGTCTCGGTGCGGGTATCGATGGAGCTGGTGGCCTCGTCCAGGATCAGCACCGGCGGGTCGGACACGGCGGCGCGGGCGATGGCCAGCAGCTGCCGCTCTCCCTGACTGAGGCTGCCGCCGTCGCCGGTGATGACGGTGTCGTAGCCCTGGGGCAGGTGGCGGATGAAGGCGTCGGCGTTGGCCAGCTTGGCCGCGGCGCGCACCTCCTCGTCCGTGGCGTCCAGCTTGCCGTAGCGGATATTGTCCGCCACGGTGCCGGTGAACAGGTGGGTATCCTGCAATACGATGCCCAGCGAGCGGCGGAGGGAGTCCTTGGCGATGTCCTTCACGTCGATGCCGTCATAGGTGATGGTACCCTGCTGCACATCGTAAAAGCGGTTGATGAGGTTGGTGATGGTGGTCTTGCCCGCGCCGGTGGAGCCGACGAAGGCGATCTTCTGGCCGGGCTTGGCGAACAGGGACACGTCGTTCAGCACGGTCTTTTCCCCGTCGTAGGAGAAGGTCACATGGTCGAACCGCACGTCGCCCCGCAGCTCTACCAGTGTGCCGTCCGGCTTTTTCCACGCCCAGTGGCCGGTGCGCTCCGCCGTTTCTGTCAGGGTGTCGCCGTTTTTCTCCACCCGGACGATGACGGTCTTGCCCTCGTCCGTCTCCGGCTGCTCCTCCATGACGGCGAAGATGCGCTCGGCCCCGGCGGCGGCTGCCAGCAGCGTGTTGATCTGCTGGCTGATCTGGCCCACGGGCTGGCTGACCTGCTTGACATACAGCAGGTACGCGCCCAGCGAGCCTACGTCGAACACGCCGCCGATGGCCAGCAGGCCGCCGACGCAGCAGGTAACGGCGTAGTTGATCTTGCTGAGGTTGCCCATGGCGGGCATCATCATACCGGCGTAGGCCTGCGCCGCGGTGGCCGCGTCCCGGTAGCCGCCGTTGAGATCAGTGAAGCGTGTGATGGCCTCGTCCTCGTGGTTGAAGACCTTGATGACCTTCTGTCCCTCGATCATCTCCTCGATATAGCCGTTCATAGCGCCCAGCGCCGCCTGCTGCCGCTGGAAGCTGGTGCGGCTGCGGCCGCCGACGGTCTTGACCACCACGGCCATCAGCCCCAGAAACAGGAAGGTGATCAGCGTCAGCCACGGGTTCAGCACGATCATCATCACCACGGTGCCCACAAAGGTCAGCACGTTGGAGATGATGCTGGCGAAGCTGCTGTTCAGCATCTCCGAGACGGTGTCGATATCGTTGGTAAAGCGGCTCATCAGGTCGCCGGACTGGTGCCGGTCATAGTAGCGGATGGGAAGCTCCTGCAGCCGGTCGAACAGATCCTGCCGCAGCGCCGCCACCGTGTGCTGCGCCACATGGACCATGATACGGGCATAGGCGTAGGAGCACAGGGAGCTGAGGGCGAACTGGCCGCCCATCAGCAGCAGCATCCTGAAAAGTCCCGGAAAATCGCCGGGGATGATATAGTTGTTGAGCAGCGGCTTGAGCAGATAGCTGGTGGCTACGCTGGCGGCGGAGCTGACGATGAGGCATACCGCCACCAGCACCAGCGAGCCCTCGTACCGCCCCACATAGCGCATCAGCTTTTTGAAGGTGCCCTTCATGTCCTTGGGCCGCTGGAAGCCGTGACCGCCATGGCCGTGTCTGCCGGGGCCGCGCCCAGTTGCGGTGCGTTTCGTATCAGCCATCGATGCTCACCCCTTCCTGCTGGGATTCATAGACCTCGCGGTAGATCTCGCAGCTCTCCATGAGCTGGGCGTGGGTTCCCTGCCCCACCACGCAGCCGTCGTCCAGCACCAGGATCATATCCGCGTCCATCACGGAGGTGATGCGCTGGGCGATGATGAGCTTGGTCGCGCCGGGCAGCGCCGTCTTCAGTGCGCTGCGGATCTTGGCGTCGGTGGCGGTATCCACCGCGCTGGTGGAATCGTCCAGGATCAGCACCTTGGGCCGGCGCAGGATGGCGCGGGCGATGCACAGCCGCTGCTTCTGGCCGCCGGACACGTTGGTGCCGCCCTGCTCGATGTAGGTGTCGTAGCCGTCGGGCATCCGCTGGATGAACTCATCAGCGCAGGCCATGCGGCAGGCCTCCTCGATCTCGGCGTCGGTGGCATCCGCCCGGCCCCAGCGCAGGTTCTCCCGGATGGTACCGGAGAACAGTGTGTTCTTTTGCAGCACCATGGCGCAGCCGCTTCGCAGTGCCTCCATGGTGTAGTCCTTTACGTTGCGGCCGCCCACATAGACGGCGCCCTCGTCCACCTCGTACAGCCGGGGGATCATACTCACCAGCGTGGACTTGGCGCTGCCGGTGCCGCCCAGAATACCCACGGTCATACCGCTTTCAATATGCAGGTCGATGTCCGTCAGGTTCCAATCCTCCGCTGTGGCGTGGTACTTGAAGTACACATGGTCAAAGCGGATGTCGCCGCTTTCCACGGTCAGCGCCGGGTCTGCCTGCGCGTCGGTGATCTGGGGCTGCTCGTCCAGCACCTCCACGATGCGCTTGCCGCAGGCGATGGCGCGGGTCAGGATCATCAGCACCATGGACACCATCATCAGAGACATCAGGATCTCGCTGGCGTAGGTAAAGAACGCCAGCAGATCGCCGGACAGCAGGGTGCCTGCCGCCACCTGATGACCGCCCAGCCACATAAGGGACACGATGGTGCCGCCCATGATCAGGATCATGATGGGCATGAACATCACCACGAAGCCGAAGGCCCGCTCCGCCGTGTCGCGGAGCTTGTCGCTGCGGGTACGGAACTTCTGCTCCTCCTCGTCCTCCCGGACGAAGGATTTCACCACGCGGACGGCGTTCAGGTTCTCCTGCACCACCAGATTCAGCTCGTCGGTGGCGTTTTGCAGCGCCGTGAAGAACGGCCCCACATAGCGGATGACGATGACCACCGCCACCGCCAGCAGCGGTACGGCCACCAGAAACACCTGACTCAGACCGAGGCTGATCTCCATGGCCTTGATCAGCGCCGTCACCAGCATCACCGGTGCGCGGACGCACATACGCATCCCCATGAACAGCGTCATCTGCACCGATGCCACGTCGTTGGTCAGGCGGGTGATGAGGCTGGCGGTGGAGAAATGCTCGATGTTGGCGAAGGAGAACCGCTGCACCTGCTCGTACTCCGCCTGCCGTACATTGGCGCCGAAGCCCATGGCGGCCTTTGCCGCCATCACCGCCGCGCCTACGCCGCAGGCCAGCGCCGCCATGGCCATCAGAAACATCTTCAGCCCCGTCAGCAGGATGTAGCCCCTGTCGCCGTTGGCGATGCCCACGTCCACGATGGCGCTCATGGCCTGGGGCAGCTCCAGCTCCAGAACCGCCTCCCCCACTGAGCACAATATGCCCAGCAGGATATACCACCGGTAGCCCCTTGTATACGGGGCGAGCTTTTTCAGCATACTTCGTCCTCCTCCGAGAGATTTTTTGCCACCCGCAGAAGAAGTGACGTCAGCAGCCGGATCTCCTCCGGCGAAAAGCCCCGCTCCAATCGGTCGTTGACCTCATGCACGATGGCGGTGAACTTGTCATAAAACTGCTTCCCCTGCGCCGTCAGCGCCAGAATGCGGCAGCGCCCATCGGTGCGGCTGGCGGTGCGGGTGACCATCCCCTTCTCCTCCAGACGGTCCACGATGCCGTTGACCGTGCTGGGCTTCACCATCAGGTGCCGCTCCAGCTGCTTCTGGTTGACCTCGCCCTCCGCCTCGTGGAGATAGGTCAGCGTCCGGCACTGCATGGGCGATACGTCGTACTGCCGCAGCCGCCGGTCCATCAGCTTCTGCACCTGATGGTCGCAGTAGCCGAACAGCGGGCCGAAATGCTCCGCCCGTTCCGTGATACAACGTTCCACAGTGCGCCTCCTTTCTATTTGTTTCGTGTGCTAATGATTAGTGTGCTAAATATTAGCACGGTGCTTTTCCAATGTCAAGAGCATATTTGCATGGAGCTTATGAACAATTTGTGAATCTTCTGACAAACCCGTTGACTTCTGCGCAGCCGCTGTGTATGATAGCATCGCAAGATATGTAAGTGACATTGTTATTCTCTCTCCTTTACCAAAAAAGAAGACGCGCACCGCTTGGTGCGCGTCTTCTTTTTTCCTGCCCTGCGGTATGCACCCGCCGTCCCGCCGGCGCATAGGATGGCCGGAAGTATCCCGCAAAAAAGGAGGAGACGGTCATGGAGCAGTACACAGCGGCGCTGGCGGGCAATCCCAACGTGGGAAAATCCACAGTGTTCAACGCCCTGACGGGTATGCGCCAGCACACCGGGAACTGGCCCGGCAAAACGGTGGAGGTGGCGGAGGGCGCCTACGTCTGGCAGGGTGCGGCCTTCCGGCTCGTCGATCTGCCGGGGACATACTCCCTGCGGGCGGACTCGCCGGAGGAGGAGCTGGCCCGGGACTTTATCTGCGGCGGCGAAGCCGACGTGACGGTGGTGGTGGCGGACGCCACCTGCCTGCGGCACAACCTGCATCTGGCGGTGCAGCTTCGCCGCCGCACGCCCCGGCTGGTGCTGTGCCTGAACCTGATGGACGAGGCCCGGAAGAAGGGTGTCACCGTGGACACGGAGGCGTTGTCCCGCGCCCTTGCCGCGCCGGTGGTCGCCACGGCGGCACGCAGCGGCGAGGGACTGGACGCACTGCGTACGGCGGTGCTGGATATGGCGCGGCAGCCCCCGCAGGACGATCCGTGGCTGCCGCCGGAGGACGACAGCGCCGCCGTGGCCCGGCGGGCAGCGGAGATCGCCGATGCCTGCCTCTCCTGCCGGCCGGAGGATGTCCACGCCCGCGACCGGCGGCTGGATCGGCTGCTCACCAGCCCCACCGTCGGGATCCCGGTGATGCTGTTGCTGCTGGGGCTGGTGTTCTGGCTGACCATCTGGGGCGCCAACGCTCCCTCTGCCCTGCTGAGCCGGGGGCTCATGGCGCTGCAAGCGCCGCTGCGCAGCCTGCTTGCCGGTGCGCCGCCATGGGTGCAGGGCGCATTGGTGGACGGCGTGTACCGGACGGCGGCATGGGTGGTGGCGGTGATGCTGCCGCCCATGGCCATCTTTTTCCCGCTGTTCACCCTGCTGGAGGACGCAGGCTACCTGCCCCGCGTGGCGTTTATGATGGATGGGTGCTTCCGCGCCGCCGGCGGCAGCGGACGGCAAAGCCTTACCATGTGCATGGGCTTTGGCTGCAATGCCTGCGGCGTCACCGGCTGCCGCATCATCGACAGTCCCCGGGAGCGGCTGGTGGCCATCCTCACCAACGCCTTTGTCCCCTGCAACGGCCGGTTTCCCACCCTCATCGCCCTCATCAGCCTGTTTTTTCTGGGCGGCACGCTGGGCTTTGGCCGCTCCCTGCTGGCGACGGCGCTGTTTCTGGGGTGTATCCTCTTCGCCGTGGCCATGACGCTGCTGGCCTCCCGGCTGCTGACCGCCACGGTGCTGCGGGGACAGCTCTCCGCCTTTTCTCTGGAGCTGCCGCCCTACCGGATGCCCCGTGTGGGACAGGTGCTGGTGCGCTCCCTGCTGGATCGGACGCTGTTCGTGCTGGGCCGGGCGGTGACGGTGGCCGCTCCCGCCGGTCTGCTCATCTGGATACTGGGCAGCATCTCCGTCCGCGGCGGCAGTCTGCTGGCGGTGCTGGCCGGCGCGCTGGATGGCCCCGGCCGCCTTATGGGGCTGGACGGCATGGTGCTGCTGGCGTTTCTGCTGGGCTTCCCCGCCAACGAGATCGTGCTGCCGGTGCTGCTGATGGGATATCTCCAGACCGGGAGCCTTACGGACTACGGCAGTCTGGCGGAGCTGTCCACCGTCCTCACCGCCAACGGCTGGACGGCGGAGACGGCGGTGTGTATGCTGGTGCTGTGCCTGCTGCACTTTCCCTGCGGCACCACCTGCCTCACCATCCTCCACGAAACGGGCAGTGCCCGCTGGACGGCGCTGGCGGCGGCGCTGCCCACCGCCATGGGCGCGGCGGTGTGTATGGTCATCCACGGCGTCTGGATGCTGCTGGGTTAGCAAATCGACAAAAAACTGTTGCCAAACGGCTGCATTTGTAGTAGAATACTTTGGTGAACTCGTCCTCCGCCGATAGCTGCGGGGCCGGTCTCGCGCAATGGATACCCACGAATCATGTCAGGCGGGGAACCGAGCAGCATTAAGAGGGATCATCCATGTGCCGCGGGGAAGCCGGCTTCGCGGCTATGGGCGGAGGACATTTCTATTTTTATGACAGGAGGTGTGCCCGTGTATCAGGCTCTGTACCGCAAATACCGTCCCAAGACCTTTTCCGAGGTGGTGGGACAGTCCCATATCACCGATACGCTTCAGCGGCAGGTGGCGGAGGGCCGCGTGGGGCACGCCTACCTTTTCACCGGAACCCGCGGCACCGGCAAGACCACCTGCGCCCGTATCCTCGCCAAGGCCGTCAACTGCGAGCACCCCGTGGACGGCGCGCCCTGCTGCCAGTGCGACAGCTGCCGGGGCATCGACGCCGGTACGCTGCTGGACGTGACGGAGCTGGACGCCGCCTCCAACGGCAGCGTCAATGACGCCCGCACCC
>ERZ1027188.49-NODE-49-length-54030-cov-11.510329_pt1 | contig 54030 bp, 41 predicted proteins | sample MGYA00519273_ERZ1027188 | MGnify/ENA primary metagenome ERZ1027188 (study PRJEB26926, sample SAMN06164623) | human gut metagenome | biome: ENVO:00009003; feature: ENVO:2100002; material: ENVO:00002003 | host: Homo sapiens | place: USA | collected 2012 ... | reverse complement strand
GCATGGAGTCAAATTTCTCCATGATTGAAAAAATTCCTCCAAAAGGTGTGAGTTTCTCAGATTTAATTTGTATTTTTGCCATGTCATATTAGAGTTTTGCTTGTTTTCTTTTTGCAACACTAAGATAAGTGAAAATTCTGACATGGCAAAATCCTGGGCAACTTTTTGTTGCTCAGGAACTTATAAATAAAGTTAAATTATAGTGTTGCGGAATTAAGGATGAAATGGCGTGAACTCTCAAAAGAAGGAGACCATTACCGCCTCAACTTCAATCAGAAGAAGACAGGCGGAGTTGAATATATGCCAATATCAGACCAGGCTTATCTTATTTGCGGTGAGCCGAGAGACCCAGACCAATTGGTTTTTGAGGGACTTCAGGCACCTTCATGGATAAATAAGCCTGTAAAGAAGTGGGTGGAGAATGCCGGCATCAAAAAGAAAATCACGTTCCATTGTTTTCGCCACTCGTATGCAACCAATCAACTTACCAAAGGCACAGACTTGTTTACTGTCAGTAAGATGCTTGGACATACTAACATCAAGACTACGCAAATATATGCCAAGGTGGTTGACTCCAAGAAGGAGCAAGCTGCCGATGCCATCAAACTTGTTCTTCATAGTGATGTGACGGAATAAATCTCAGTAGTTTTAGCTCTCACACCTGCCACTTATGCGTTTTGTATAGGTGGCTTTTTCTTTTTATTTCCCTTTTCTTTGGTTTACCTAATACGTAATGGCATACGGAAATGTTCCGTATGTATTACCGTATCTTCAGAAAAATGCAGTTACCTTTGTTAAATATTGTTGCTGAATATCAGTTGTTTACGGCTCTTATTTATTTCTTTTAATATGGTATAAGGCACGGTGCAATCCTTGCCCATTTCCGCATCTTGTAAACATCCATAAATAACACTAATTTTGCTGCCGAATTCAATAACGAACTTGACTGCGCAGTCATAATCCATAACAATTTAAAAGTAAATAAACAAATGGAAAACCAAAGAAAACGATCCGACAATGTGCCGACATTTGATATGATTCCGATGTTAATGGCAAACCTTCTGGAGGACAACAAAATTCTTTCTGCAAAGATTGATGCTCTCAATAAGAAGATAGGCACGGTTACACCAGCCAACAGGAAAGGTGATGACAATGAGCGTATGGATGTGACTGAAGCACAGAGATACATTCCCGGTCATCCTGCAATCCAAACCATCTACGGATGGACTTCAAACGGTCAGATACCTTATCATAAGATTGGCAAGCGTATCTATTTCGTTAAGTCAGAACTTGACGAATGGCTGTCTCACGGTCAGCGTAAATCAGAAGATGCTCTGAACAAAGAGGCAGAAGAGTATGTAAAACGTCATCCCAAATATTCACATTATTAATTATTATGACTATGAATATTCAAAACAAAATGTCAAAAGAGGAGTATGCTTCTCTTTTCAAAAACACGGAAATCAAAGTTGGGGATAATTGCTATTACTGCTATTGTAAAGAAGGAGAGACAGAAATCTCGAATTTCATTATGATACCTCTTTATCTTATTCGTGATGGAGCTACAGCCTCTCGTGTCTTCATTCTCCGTAATAAACTGGGATGTGAAGTCAGAATAGAGTTCTCTATTGAGGAAATGACTGCGCTTCCAAAATTTCGCATTCGTATTGAACGAGAAGTGAACTTCATGTGGTATGGCTCATCTGCCAAGTTCAATAAACTTCGTGGCATTCTTTATTCAAGCATGGAGGTGATAACTAAAATATCCACACTTGGATGGCAGAAACTGGGATTTTATGCTTTCGGCAATGGTGTGGTGTATGATGGTAAATGGTTTCCTATTGATGAAGAAGGCATCGTGCGCCTCTCGTCTTCATTGGGTTCGTTCTATCTTCCAGCCTTTTCAAAGATGAATGAGGATAATGCGGACAAATTTCTGTTTGAACAGAAGTTTGTTCATCATGCAGAAAGCAAAGTACGTTTCTATGCTTTTGCAAGTCAACTGATTGTTGTTTATGGCGAGAATGCCATTATCGGCATTTGCTACATCATTGTATGTTTGTTCCGTGACATAATCATCCGATATAGACGTGAGTTCCCTTCCCTATTTTTATTTGGTCCCAAAGGAACAGGAAAGACTGCTTTCGGAGAACTGTTGCAAAGTCCGTTCATCTATTGCGGTGATCATCCTAACCTGCGCACATCTACCATGCCGAGCCTTGCCATAGTACTTTCTCAGGCTGAGAATGCAATGATGCATCTTGATGAATACAAAAATGACATAGATGTGGAGAAAGTCGAGCTGTTGAAAGGCTTGTGGGACTGCCAAGGACGTAGCAAGTTGGATATGGAAACCCACAAGCGTGAGCAGTCAAAAGTTCTTAGTGGTGTAATCGTCAGCGGTCAGGAGAAACCAACCGTTGACATAGCTCTCTATTCTCGTCAGTGTGTCTTACCCTTTCACAAAGATACTCATACCGTAGAGGAAAAGGCAAACTTCCGAATCTTGAAAGACTATGAGCATGAAGGAACGTCATACGTTGTTGTCGAGCTATTGCAGATAAGAAAACTTTTTGAAAGCTCGTATGCATCATGCTATGAACAAGCTGTAAAAGATATATGCTCTGCCATCACTTATAGCATAGACGAGCGTATTCTCCACAACTGGTCAGTAATCCTTGCATCCTTTATGGCTTCATGTGACCATATCAGATTCCCATTCTCATACAATCAGGTATTCCAAACCGTCATTAGCGGTGTTGAATATCAGAATGAAGAATGTCTGCATAGTAATGAACTGAGTATATTTTGGAAGACTGTTGACTATCTCAAACAAGATAATCAAATCTTCGGTCTCTGCGATTATCGCATTCACGAATATACATCATTGAAAGTTGACATCAAAATTGATGGAAAAAGACAATCTGTCACACGTAATTTCGGCAGTTCAAAGAAAATTCTGATGATACCAACTAACAGTAGGCTCTTTGCTTTATACACTCTGCACCTACAAAGAACTCACGAAAAGGTTATTCCAGAGAACACCTTGAAGTATTACATTGAAAATTCACCAGAGTATATTGGCAAGATGAACAGTGTGCGCTTCGCATCCATAGAGAATGTAAAGGACTGGCCTCGGCAATACGAACTGAAGATTCCAAACTGCCAACCACGTCTGAGTGAGAAGCCTGTGCAGGCTTTATGCCTCGACTTCGATGCCGTAGAAACTGCATACGGAACAAATCTCTACTCCGACTACATGGGCTTCGATTTAATTCACACCTCGTGATTGCATCTACACCTTCTACAATGTCTACAATATTGACATACAATTATTTATCTAATAATAACTATATATACAAAAGAAACATCTCTTCAACTTAAAATCTTCTTTTCCTTTTTTTAAAAAATAAGGGAAGAAGAAAAACGAGCTTGCTCGTAACTCATTTATAACAGCAGTGCAAACATACTAATATGATACGTTTTATAAAAACGGGTAGCCTAATATCCATTAACATTCGTTAAAGGTTTAGGCTGCCCCTCCAAAGGAGTTCCAAAGGGGGAGCAAGCTCTGGCAGAATAAGTATCCAACTTTATACTTTTTATTCTTTATCAAAGTCTGGCAAATCATTGCCAAGCAATCTGTCAAAGTCAGAACGGAAAAGACGGTCTTGTATAACTCTGTACTTTTCAAACTCAGCTTCTGCATATTCCTTGGCTGCCTCAGCTGTTATCTTTCCTGCATCTTGTAAGATTTCACGGTCAGTGGCATCGAGGAATTTGTCTATACGCTTCTCCCAATCTTCCATAGTCATGGGAATATGACGTTCTGCCATATCTTTGGCAATATCAAGGTAAGCGTTGACAAGGCGTCCCATTGCCTGCAGCTCGTTTTCTTTCAGATAATTCTTGGCTATAGAAACATCTGTCTTGATAATCTTACCGTCTGGAGCTTTAGCCCATGTGGTCAGTCCCATGTGTTCTTTCTCCGCATTGGCACGCTCCACGATGAGTTCCGCAGCGGTATGTCCATGTATGGCATAGTGCATTTTGTTCTGCACCTTCTTGAAGAACCGTCTTGTGATTGGAGCCTCCTTGTTATAGTCTATAGCCGTAGCATAAATATCTGTCAGCTTTTGGTAGAAGTTGCGCTCAGACATACGTATCTCACGGATTTCCTCCAAAAGTTGCTCGAAGTAATCCACATTGATGAATGAGCCATTCTCCATACGTTTCTTATCAATGATATAACCACGGATGGCGAATTGTCTTATCACGAATGTGCACCACTGACGGAATTGTGTGGCACGGATAGAGTTGACACGGTAGCCAACAGAGATAATGGCATCAAGGTTGTAGAACTCCGTTATACGTTTTACCTCTCTGCTTCCTTCCATTTGAACTATTTCCATTTTGGAAACAGTTGCCTCTTTTATCAGTTCTCCATCAGAAAAAATATTCGTAAGATGTTTGTTTACAGCAGGAATACCCACGTCAAACAAAGCTGCCATTGCCTTCTGTGTAGCCCATACGGTCTCGTCTTTATACAACACTTGTATTCCCTCTTCTTTCCCTATTGCCACAAAGGTCAGGAACTCGGCTGTACTATTTCGTATTTCAAATTTCTTTGCCATTTATCTATATATTAATTTAAGCGTATTTGTCAGACGTAAATGAAAACCATTATTTAATTTTTAATTTGTTTGGGTCTTATACGAATTCCATCTTTTTCTGTTTTATAAGAAGAGATGAATCCTTTTTCTTTAAGAACCGATGCTAAGCTATTATTCCATTCTGTATCTTCCAAAATCGGGCGTTTTGTACGCTCGGCTATATCCTTATATTTTCCTTTTTTTTCGCCCAAAATGTTGAGTAATTCTATCATTTGTTCTCCGCTATAATTAAAATCTTTAATCATTTGGGTAAGGACTCTAACACGAAGTGGTATCTGAGAAGCATTTTCCCATAAGTATCTTAATGTACCTTCATTCAATACTTTTAAATCAAAATCAATCAATATACCTAATACATTATCAGCAAGTATTTGTGAACCTTTTAAAATATCATTAGGAATGATAGGTATTAAATAGTTCTTTTGGGGCTTTGTAAACAGATTGGATTCCATAATCTTTTCTGCAACATCTACAGTAGTGAAATATGACGAGTCTTTTGCCGCATAAAAATCATTATGATGAAGTAACAGATAATCTGCATATATACCAGTCTGTTTAAGGACATTTGTATTACCGTCCTTAAATGGCAATTTCCCTTTATTTAATAATATGCGTAGCCTCTGAGTGTCCAAAGTTGCTAAATCCTTGCAATTAATAAAAAATCTATTAAAAGCACCTACAATTTTCCTAAATGTATCAATACTCAACGCTTTTGTAGAGAATAGTTCTGTAAATATAGAACTAATATTCTCTTCAGATATTCCTGATGTTGACATTGAGCCTAACTCAGAAGAGTAATGCTCTATATAAGCATAAAGGATGGAATTGTCTTTGTTGTCTCGTATATTGTAGTCTTCTACATTTTCCCATGAAGGTTTAATTAGGAATAGTTTAAATGCCAAATTAATAGAGTCATCTTTTTCGATACCAACCATATTATCTAAACGTGTTCGTTGGTTCTGAAGATAGTCCTCTTTTTCATCTGTTGACAGATTTTCTTCGTTAAGGATATATAGGATAGATTCAGCAGACTCGTCTTTACATGTAGATGAAAATATATTCAATGCATCAGAGATGTTTTCTTTTACATAATCAAGAAGTTCTTCGCAGGAAGCAAGATGTATTCTGCTTAAATTCAAGTTATGCTCGTCAACTATTTCAACTGTTTGCATACTGTTGACGATCACACATATATTATGTGCGTTCAATGAGAACGTAGAATTTTCTGCAACATATTTTAAGAGTTCTACGTTTGTCGCATTGATTGATTCAAAAAGGCAATTATCACTTATACCTTTACATCTTTTCATGCCAATTCTCTCACAGCGTTCTGATAGGAAACTGTAATTTGAATTAAGCCATTGCAAAGGTTCTTTTTCTATCTTCCCACAATATTTAAACCATCCCTCTATGAGATAATTACGTTCTTCCTCATCATTCCAATTAGTTATGTTTTGCCATGACTTAATTCGATCCCAAGAAATATAATGATTAAAAACAGTTTCAACAGATTTTCCTAACATATAATACTGAGACAAGAAATCAAGTGGAGCTTCATCTTTTTCTAAGCGGAACATCACTTGATTGAAATAATCACTGTACTTATTTTTTTTAGCTAAGAAATTAAGCAAATCGTTATTAAGAATCGCATCACTTTCAAACATATACGGAAGCAATTCTTTTACAAAGTTCTCCATCTTATCAATATGATATGTGTATTCTTTGACAATATTTCTTTTTATGGAGAGTAATAAATCTCTATCACTTAATGAAACCATGCCCTCATAGAAATAGGATATATAGTCATAATACTCTTCGTCTATGAAGCCACGACGGATGAACACATCCATCATTTCTGACAACCCGAGATTCTTGTATGTGTCAGTTTCACCTTGCTTATATTTACCAATAAGCTCTTTTATCGTTTGTGATTGAATTTTTAATTTTTCTCTTCGCAATAAAGATCTTCTACGTGCAAATGTCTGCTCTGAAGAGTTCATAACACTCATACGTTTATTAAAATCCAACGATTTATCAATCTTTTTATGATTAACACTTCCACTATTTGTATAAGTAGAAGAATAGTGAAAATATTCATAAGAAATACTGTCTAACTTTAAGAACTCGTTGAAAAGTTCTTTATTATCTGCAATCGTTTTTAGAGAATAATAATTGTCTTTTACATGGATTCTGCACAATCTTGGATTGAGTTCTTGGCGAACTGCATCCATGTAAAGATAGCTCAGCTCTGACTCTTTAAGATGCTTGTTCTGAAGATATAATTGGTAATCTTCTTCTATTTCCTTCTCTTTTACAGAGAGATATTCCATAGCACCTTTAACAAATAACAGCTTTGAGTTTATACATTTATATATATATCCTTCCCTCCTGTGTAGTTGAGCAAAATCCTTTGGAAAATAGTTCTTATAGACAATCATTGCCAAGAGTTTCGTGAGATTCAATTTTTGCCCATTTGCCAATAGCTTCTGTCTATATTGTGAGAACTCGTTAGCGATGTTTATCAGAATACGCATATCCTGAATAAAGAATGCCATGTCCGCTAAATCAACATCTTTTATCTCATTTTCATCAATTTCTCTTTCTTTTAATGCTTCTTTTAGCTTATCTTTTGAATTAGAAGGATTAATGACAGGTATTACAGTCGTGATATAGTCAAAGAACTTAGTGCGTTCCTCGTTTATAAATATATCATCTTTTACTGCATATAAGAACACAACGTTGCGACCAACTATCTTAGATTCGTTGATAAGCTGATTTAATTCTCTGAGTTTTAAGAAAATCTTAGATGTGCCAAACCTATCCAAATCTTCGATTATAACTACATTGTATTTCGTCACCTGAAAGAAATAAAGAATCTCGTCAAGGTGTTTATTAAAGATAGAATTCTCTTCTTTAAGTTCTATTTCCCCATCTTTCAAGTTTAGTTTGTTAAGCTTAGAATTACTATATGATTTAATGACATATCCCAATATTACGAATAAGACATATAGGATATAACAAACAGCTATGGTATCTGGAATGATATTCCAAAATCCAAAATTTAGGATATTATAGATGCTGTCAACAATAAGCCATGATGGCTCAAAAGCAATCAGAATAGCAACAATGAATAAAACACCATGGAATGATAAACACTTTAATTTTTCATCGTCAATATGTATAATACGTCTGAATCTTGAATTAGGAACAGTAGACGCCTTTTCTCTATATATGAGCTGCTGTAATATACTATATTCGATTTTTCTATTAAGCAATTCTATTTCCTCATCGTCTATAGCGGAATCGCTATTATTCCCCTTATTTTCACGTTCCAATAATGTTGCTAATGATATTGGAAGATATTGAAAATCTGAAAAATTCTTGCGTAATGTCTGAAGAATAGAACTCTTACCAGAGCCAAAAGGTCCGGTAAGAGCAATGTTTTTTATTTCTCCATTTTCAATAGCTGTGTGAAGAACATCATTCAGTTCTTCAACAGTTGAAAACGAAGAATCTTTGTCAGTTAATATCTTTGGAACTAACGGATGTAATTTCATTTTTCCCATAATTTTACCTCCTAAAGTTAATCAACTCCTTACCACTCAAATAAATTGGACGTCCCTCGACATACCCAGGCTTTTCCATATCGGCTCTTACTATAGCCTCAATGTCAAACTCTCCAAGGGTAACCTCTTCATCAAAGAAGTAGCAGAAGTATCTGTCCTGATGTGGATTTTTATATCCAGTTTCCATCATTTTCTCCTTTGTCATCTCACCTGTGTTCTTTACACGGAAGGTGTAGGTAGGAGCCTTTTTCTCAAAGTCATAGAGAATGGCGAACTTGGCATGTTTTACATAATCACGGCTCTTGACCACTGAACCATGAACATCTTTACCGCCCAAACGCACATTATAGGCATCATCACGTTTACCTCCTTGTCTGCTGAATACCCAATTAAGTTGCTCGACACCATTATAGCCACCTACAACAATGTAGTCGTTTGGATATTTCTCCAACCAATGCATGGTGAGGTATTCCTTAGGAACATCCACATGAACAATAGGATTTACTTTTGGCAACTCAGACAATGTTCGAGGGTCAGTGCCTAACTCACATTTTGCCACATAAAACGAATCTTTTATAGCGAAAAGCACTTGCACGTTCTCTTCCTGCAAAGCAGTTCTCAATTCAGCCTTCATCTCTTCATCAGGCTTACGCAATGCTAATGAGTAATATTGTTGGTCGCTTCCTTCCCTATTCTCAAACGGATGGAACACTTTACCCAATATCATTTGGAAATGTTCCTTGATATAGCTCTCTGCCGACACATCAGCGTGAGCTGTCATAGCATAGAACTCAAAGTTTTCTTTCAGCATTTGCTGAATTTCCTTACGGAATAGCTTGCGTACTTTAACTCGCCATTCTGCCTTACGCATCGCATTATCTCGTCCGTAAAGGGCTACGACAAAGAGGAAGTTTACATCATAGTGTGCCAAGAGAAATGTATCACGATCATAAAGACGATTCTCAAACTGACGGCTCAGATAGTATTGCTTATGTCTTTCTCCATCTATCAGTTTGATTTCATCAATAGGCTTCAACTCATTCTGATTGGCAGATATGAAAAAGTTCGGGATAATATTATATCCCTCAGTTTCATCATCACGCAGTTTAATATGCCCTTGTTGCTCTTCTGGTGTACCATCTATGAAGAGGTTAATGTTCCACTGAATGACATTTCTTGCATAAGTAAACTGCTTGTAGATACTTTCTGAACCTAAAGTATTGTTACGCTTGTAATACTTGGAATCACCAATATAGTAGATTTTATCATCAGTATCGTTGCGCGTCAGCTCCTTATATTGGTACATATGGTCAACTCGTTTGCCGTCAGGCTGGTCAAGCAAATCCTTTGGTAAATGTTGATCACCAGCAATCAGTTCATCTATAATGGCTTCAAACACCACATGGAAACTCCTTACCAACAAGTATTCCTTTTGATCTACTCGCAGACTTGCTTCCATAGGACGGCTAAAGAAATCATAGCACAAATTCCATAGTTCCAAAGCCTTGTCAGAGAAATATTTGTACTTGATTTGCTTCAATCGTCTGCAACCATAGCCGTTCAAGTATTTCTCAAACTTACGCCCACGTATCAGCGGAAAGTTCACGTTCGTCTTCACAGGAAAGCCATATTCATCTTTCATGTACTGCAAGATACTGAAGTAGATGACAAGTAATTCTTCGTCAAAATTGATTTGACGTTTCTTGTTTATGGGGCGGATATAAGTTATATCTTGTCGTGCATAGCCTAACCTTGGCTCTTGCAATATGGCAGGAGTCTTGGCTATGGTGCGTGTCCAATTGATTTTGTTATATCCAGCGTGGATGTTCTTTAAAATAAACATCACGAACTGCTCGTTTTCCTTGTTCCAACGCTGCAGTTCAAGCAAGACATCTAAGAAAGTGATACGTTGCTTCTGACGTTTTCCACCGCCTATCATCCGCACTTGGTTATGCAATACGATGGATGGTGCGTTTTTCTTACCGCCCGAACGGTCATATTCATGTCGTTTGAACACACAGATAGCACGGTATATCCAAACGCTGAGTTCATAAATGAACTTGCTTTCTTCTGTTGACAGTTCCTCACATTTGTCTGCAAGAATAAGTTCTTCGGGCTTGATATGCCCAAACACTTTCTCTTGTCCAAAAGATCCCTCAAGCAGCACCTTTGGCAGAATGAATACACAGTCGTTCACCTCAGGATTCGGATTAAAGTAATATCCCACATATGGAATGCTTACTTTCTTATCCGTATCATGAGGAACATCCAAACCCTTGATGACTTCTTTTACATCATCATAGGCATACTGATATTCTTCTATAAGAATGCGCATGGTTATTCTTGCTCATTAGTGTTCATATCTGGAATTTTGTGTGCTTCCAGCACTTTTTTAATGAAAGCCCCAGTCATTGTTTCATTGACTTTCGTTTCACCAGTCTGTTCGTCCTCTGTATAAAATTGGTCGAATGTAACTTTTCCTACACCTTCTAAATTGAATATGTCTGCATTCTCGTCTTTGAACACATCATTCCATAAATAAAAGATTACTTTGCCGACAAATGTTTCTGCATCAATCTTCTTGTCCTTAGCTTTACAGAAGAAGTAACCAAGTTTCTTGTCATCGGAATCTGTTTTGTCGGTTATCTCAATATTGATAGCTTGAACAAACTGCCACCAGCCATATTGCTCACCATCAACATCAATTTTCCATTCTAGCGGAATAGGTTTGCCGCTATCGTCTAACTTACGCTTGCCGTCTTCATCACGCTCATATCCATTAGTGATACGGACATATTTCCAATCCCAACGGCGCTTAAACGCACTGTCTATAGGGAATAATGATTGGTCGCTTGTGTTCATGGTTGCCCAAATGAACAAGTTGCTTGGTAGAAGTAAAACTCTACCTTTCAAGATATCTTCTGAAAGGCTTGTTGCATAGTTGCTCGTGTAATTCTTTACCGCACCATCTACAGACAGATCACCATTAATTAGATAATCCTCTTCTTTTGCGAACGCTTTCTCTATCTCTTTCTGCAAGTCTGCGTCTGCTTCAATAGGATAAGTAGAGAACCCATTATCACTACGGTCCAAAAGTTGGAACAAGTCACCAAAGATTTGTGCACAATTACCTCGGTTGATTTCTTCTATTATCAGAAACTGAGGCTCTGCAGAGTCGCCACCTTCCGCATACTTCTTCCATGCTGCAAGATATGCTTTCAGAAACGCTTGCTTTACAAATGTATAGGTGATGCGTTTCTCCTTGGCAACCTCAAAACCTTGTGCACCATACACTGGTGTATCTTCCATTGTTGGTTTATAAGCTCCAACAAATGTAGAATAGTCACTATCGGGATGGAATGTCGTTCGTATAGCAGAATATGTCTTTGTTATTTCATTTATAGCAAAAGACTTACCAGTGCCTGGGGCACCATAGTAGATTATTTGGCGAGAACATGTTAAATCCGAGCCCTTTTGTGTTGGAACGTTATTTTGTCTTTTCTCTGTATAATATATTGTAGCTGGCTTTAATACTATATCTACCGCTTTACAATGCGTGAAGAAAAATGAGGTTTTGTCATTTTCAGTTCTACTTTCTAGTATAATCACATCACCTTCTTTCACATTATGGCTATTATAGAGATTTCCAAGACTTGGAATCCTTTTCTCTCCATTACTATTTTCATAATAAACGAACCTGAACGGAATCGAAGCGTTTCCTGATATCCCTTCCGTCAAATCTATAGCGACGAAGTCTATCTGTCGAACTGAACCGTTCAGAACTCCTTCATCCTGAAAGAATGAAACATAGTCAAAATCATTCGTCAGACGAATATATTTTTCATGCGTTCCTGTATTCCCTACTTCGGCTGGGGTTAATACTTTTTTGAAAAAACGAGATTCTATCATAAATATTTTTTTATTACGTTAGCGATTCCTTTTGCCATAAGGCAAGGAACAGCATTCCCAATTTGCATATATGTCTTAAGATAAGCTCCAAGAAATAAGTAGTCGTCTGGAAACGATTGACATCTTGCTGCCTCTCTTGGTGTTATTGCCCTTATTTGGAAAGGGTGAATATGTGAATGGCAGTCCATCCGTAAATGTGCAGTTATTGTTCGTGATGGCTTGTCTGCAATAAGCTTGAAATATTTGTCTTTAAAGCAGTGCAATCTATTTGTATATGGCATTATGTCTGATATCTTAGAATCCGAAGCATCATCACCTTGGTTTAGTAAACGATAAATATCATAATTTATGTCATTTACATATCGTGCTTTGTGATTGAAAAGAATCGGAATTTTGCGTCCACCGTTTATCAAGCGTAGATACGGTGTTTCATCACCAGAAAAAGAATTAACGTCAATCTTCTTTCCAGTATGCTCGTCATCCTTTTCATTCATATTCTTTATTCTTGGAGCATCCAACGGTTTTATATCTGCTAATGCATCACGTAAGAGATAATGAGGGTTATTCTCATTTGCATTGGATATTTCCTCAAATATAGTATTAGGTGTGATATGTTTTTTTTCTGCAATATCATTTCTGATAGCTATATATATCAATCTTTCTCTACTCTGCGCGACAGAGAAGTCCAAAGAGTTTAATAGTTTATACGCTACAGAATAACTATAAGTTATACCATTTTTTTCTTCTTTTATGTTTTCGTAATCTTCAACGACTTGGTCTGCAACTTTAAGCATTCCTTTTACGTTTTCCATCACAACAAATTTGGGCAATATTTTTTTTATACCCTTAATGTAATACTTATATAATTCATTGCGAGGATCATCAATAACACGTTGCTGATTTGCGCTACTAAATCCTTGACAAGGAGGACCGCCTACAACTATGTCAACATCTTCATCTATGTAGTCTTGTACATTATCTACAATTTTGCGGATATCTCCTTTTATCACTTTATCCGCAGCAATTTCTGGATGATTGTATCTATATGTTCTTACACAAACGTCTTCAAAATCATTAGCAAAACATACTCTAAAGCCTGCTTGTGTAAATCCACAACTTAATCCTCCTGCTCCAGCAAAGAAATCTGCAAAAGTTGGCCTATGTTCTTCTTCGTATTTTTCTTGAATATTTTTGCGTCTCTTGTTACTCAACTTATCTAGTTGAGTGCCAAACATTTCCTTATGTGTGATGTAAAATGAAACACAATTAACAAACCGGTTATAAAATTCTTTTGTAATAGCTTTCAATAAAGGCAAATCATCCCCATTGTCAACAACTCCCATATCTTTTATTTCAGATATTATAAGCTCTGACATGATAGCATTAGGAATAATGGAATTATTCTTTTCAGCTATTACTTCCACTATTCTTATATAGATAAGTATCTTTTCCAAAAACTCATCCTTATTATTTATATTTTTAACCGTAGAAAAGATCATGCAGCCAGTTTATCTAAATTTGCTTTAATTGACTTTGCCAAAGCCTCTGCGAACAAAGGCGGAACAGCATTACCTATTTGTTTGTATTTTTCCCCTCTTGATCCTGCAAATTCAAAATCATCAGGAAACGATTGTATTCTTGCAGCCTCACGAACTGTAAAAGACCTCGCTTGTTTCTCATCAGGGTGGATGAATTGGAACCCGTCCTTATGAATATGAGCCAATATTGTTTTAGATGGCAAGTTCCACCATTGAACAACATAGCTGTTATCAAACGCACGAGCATGCTCATGTTCGTATTGAGGCATTTTTCTTCGGAGTTGTCCAAACGTCCAATGATTATGAATCATCACAGTAAAGCGTTCTCTGTCGAGAACATTATGATTTCGAGCGATATGATCTCTCAACGGATGAATTCCCTTTTCTCCAATACGTTTTAAGAAAGCATTATTGCAAAGGTAATCAAACTTTTCTGTTGAAGCATCACAACCTGGCTCTACTGAAGGTAAATCTCCAATAGCTTGTTTGACATCTACAAACTTTCTCTTACCATTTCGTTCTTCTATTGGTGTGTCTGGATTCCAATGAGTTTTTATAACATCATCATAAAGATTTGTGACGGAGGTTATTTTTATATCTTTTCTAACCCCCATTATTATAACTCTTTTCCTTATTTGTGGCACGCCATAATCCGCTGTGTTATGTACTAATACATTCGGCTTATCTATAACGTTATATTTGTTACCAAGGGCTTTGATTATTCTCGGAAATATAGGACTTCCATCTACCTTAGCAGATAATAATCCTGTAACATTTTCAAACACGAAGAATTTTGGGGAGAAATGTTCCAATATCTTTACATAGCTTTCAAAAAGATAATTTCTTGGGTCAATAGCCATTCCTCTTGAATCACGAACACGTCCTGCGGTTGAGTATGCTTGGCATGGTGGACCACCTATAATAATATCAACATTTCTTCCTGCAACAGCTTCATCTATTTTGTCGATAATATCTGGTGCAGTTATATCATGTTCAATAACCTCTTTATCGATATTCTTATAACCATAGTGGCGCATTCTTGCTCTTAAGGTTTCGCATGCCCAGTGATTAATCTCTACATGAGCCAAAGCCTTAAAACCAATTCTATAAAAACCTTCAGAAAGACCTCCACAACCAGCGAACAGATCAATAAATGTATATGCTTTTTGCTTTGTCATTGCTCTTTCTGTCCATTAGCCCATTGTTCTAAATTGTCTTTTACTATAGACAAAAAATTTATTTCATCAACCACATCCTCTTCGTTGAAGTTCGCGGTCAATACTGCTACAATTTCTTGTATTTTCTTTGTTTGCTCAATGAGCAGTTGTTTTTTATTTTGTTCCATATTGCTTAAATTCATCAAACCGAACCAAGTCGGCAAGTTCAACTTCTAATAATTGTGCTATTTGCATTAGACTCGCTAAATCGGGTTGGCTTGAATTAGTACACCATTTTGAAATGGTGGTTTGGTCTTTACCAAGTTGCTCTGCCAGCCAACGATTAGTTTTTTTCTTTTCTGCAAGTACTACTTTTAGCCTATTCAAATCACGATTCTCCATATTGGGTTTCTTGAAATTTTGTACAAAGGTATGTATTTTCATTGAAATACGGTCGATTCGTATCTAATTTTTATGATAAATTATCAAATAAATGAAAAATATTCATCTTTTTCTTGCAAATTTCAAAAATTATATATACCTTTGTATAAGAAAGGCATCGCCTCAGCAATTCAGAACATGTTCCATTGCATTCGGCTTGCACTTTTTTGTATAAGAAAGAAATAAAATATATGGCATTACCAATAAACATAGACGAATTGCTGAAGGGCAAGACTGTAGAATGGGAGCGTTTGGATTTCAAGCGTGGATGGAATCCAGAGGATGTCATCCATTCTGCTTGTGCCTTTGCTAATGATATACACAACTGGGGTGGCGGTTACATTATCGTTGGTGTTGATGAACAGGATGGTGTGCCAGTGCTGCCACCTGTAGGAATTGATCTGCACTCCATTGATGATATACAGAAGGAGTTGGTAAACTTGTGTAATCAGGTGCAGCCAACAGTGAATGTATTGGCTGAGCCTGTGGAGTTCATGGGCAAGATGATACTTGTTATCTATGTACCTGGCGGTGAAGTGCGACCATATAAAGCACCGAAAAGTCTTGGTAAGGAGGCACAGAAAGCAGGCAAGATATACTATGTCCGCAAGGGCTCTGTAACAAAGATTGCTGACCAAGAGGAGGAGCGTATGCTGATGGGACTCTGCAATAAGGTGCCATTTGATGACCGCATCAACCATACTGCAAACATAGAGGAACTTGACCGTATGCTCATAGAGGACTTTTTGAAGCGTGTGGGTAGCAAGATGACTCATGAGGAGATAATGCACATGCCGATGGCGCAACTTGGCTGGCAGTTACAGATTGTTGGTGGCAGCTCTGAGGATTTGCATCCAAAGAATGTAGGCTTGTTGCTTTTCTCGCAGGAGCCTGAGAAGTATTTTCCTTATTCACGCATTGAGATTGTTCACTTCCTCGATGAGGTAGGTGACCGCTTTACCGAGAAGATTCTTCACGGTCCTATTCATTTGCAATTGGAAGCTGCCTTGAAATACATTCGTGAACAGGTGCTATTGGAAAAGGTTATCAAAGTACGTGGTGAGGCAGAGGCTGTTCGTTGCTACAACTATCCATACGAGGCTTTAGAGGAGATCTTGGCTAATGCTGTCTTCCATAAATCTTGGGATGACCGCAACCCTATTGAGGTGCGCATCAATCATAACAGCATAGAGGTTCTTAACTTTGAAGGTCCAATGCCACCAATAACAAATGCTGATTTGCAGAAGCCACGAGTTATATCTCGTCATTACCGTAATCGTCGTATTGGTGACTTCCTCAAAGAGATGCACTTGACAGAGGGACGTTCAACTGGTTTCCCAAAGATTTATCAGGCTGTTAAGCGTAATGACTCCCCTATGCCTATTTTTGAAACTGATGACCGTAATATGCACTTCCTTGCTACAATGCCGATACATCAGGCATTCGTTGACGAAAGGGCTTATCTCGCATCAAAAGGAAAGGAACTGGACGATGAAAACAATAGTAATTTCCTAAAAGATGACACGAAAGATGGCAAGAAAGGAGGCAAGAAAGAACTAACTGATATTCAGCAATCTATCATATCTTGGATAGGGATTGATGACAAGATAACAATACCAGTTTTGGCAAGAAAGACAAAGACTTCAGAGCGTACAATATCAAGAGAGCTTAAAATCCTACGAGAGGAACTTAATGTGCTGTCTCGTGAAGGTGGTCGCAAGGAAGGTCGTTGGGTAATCATAAAGAAATGATATGATAAGAATCTTCAAGATAATAGAGAAAGTCGTTGGGGCTATGGTTATTATTGCAATAATCATAGTCCTTGCATTAATGGCAATAGCGATTGCTAATAATGCAGATAGTGTCTGGAACGATGTCAAATCATATATGCCATTGTTATATTCGGCTGCGATGATATTTGTTGCTTTCAAGGCTGTGATAGTTGGAGTGCAGATGTACTTGGAGATGAAAATTGAAGAAAAGACCAAACATCTGCAAAACGTTATCGAAGAACAACGAACTCAGCAAACGACACAGAAGACGAATGTATCAAACAAACTAGATAAAATCATCAACGAAATATCTGCTATCCCCAATACTGATACTCCCACCATCGTTGATTTCCTTAAATCAAATCTTCCAAACGTAGTATCAACATTAGTTGAACAACAGGTTAGCCAACAAGTGGCTTATGAAAAACAAAAGCTGGCACTTGAATATGAACAGAAAGAGTCTGAACTAAAGAGCAAATGGCTCACGGTAGAGGCGATTGCTGAAAGGCAGGAAAGAATAGAAAAACTCAACAAGGCTATCCAACTACGTGAACAGCAGGAACGTGAGAAAAGAATGAAAAATACAGAGGACTACACAATGCTTGTATTCTCCCTTGCAAAGACTCCTGTAGAAGATGTAGAAAAAGTATGGCAGGTTACAAAACTATTTCTTGAATCAGGTCATGTGTTAGCAGACAAGGACTCAAAGATTGCTCTCAACAAGAATCTTCGTAATTCTGAGCTGAAGCAATTTGCCCTCAATATCGTAAAGTACAACCGAAAGGAGAACCTTGATGTTGAGTCCTACCTAATGACAGTCTTCGGAGAGTGGTTCACTGGCAAGAAAGAGAATATCTCCAAGAATTATAATACGCTTCCGAAGGACTCACTCGTATCTAAAGGTGGAGTGAAAGAAGATTTGGAACGATTATATAATCAATTCATGGCATAATCAAAAAAAATATAGAATTTAGTGAACAATATTTAGTATAATCACCCCTACTTATATGTCAACATACGTTGAACGATAATGGGGAGAGTCGATTTAAATAATAGTACAATATGAATAGAGGATCAGAATGGAGAATATGGGATTTACATATCCATACTCCAGAAACTGCAAAAAACAATCAGTATGGAGAGGCTAAAGTTGCATGGTCTGCATACATAGATAAATTAGAGGCAACAAATTATGCCGTATACGGTATCACTGACTATTTTTCTATTAGCAATTATTTAAAAGTGAAAGAATACCAAAGTTCTGGTCGTTTGCAGAATTGCTGTATTCTTCCAAATGTGGAAATGCGCATAGAGCCTGTGACAGGTAAAGGTACACCTATCAATATTCATGCAATTTTTGACCCGAACCTTTCTGAAGATGAACTTAATAGGGAATTCTTCAGATCACTCAAATTCAGATACGATAATTCAGAATATTCGTGCTGCAAAGAGGATTTAATTGCATTTGGAAGAGCATTAAAAGGTGATATGGAATATCCAGAATCAGCAGCTATAAATGCAGCAATAGGAGAAATGGCTATTTCCTATTCGGACTTACGTAATGTTGTTGAAAAGCCATTTTTCAAAGATAAAGTTATAATAGCTTTATCCAATAGCTCTAATGATGGAAATTCTGGTTTACAAAAACATGAAGGAGGACTGGGAGCAATTCGTACGGAAATTTACAAAATGTCTGATGTAATTTTCTCTGGGAATCCCAAGGATATAGATTATTTTTTAGGAAGAACAACGTCAAGAGAAGAAGTTATCAATAGCAAAGGTAGCCTAAAGCCGTGTATTACAGGAAGTGATGCCCATGCACTTGACAAAGTTGGCGTTTTCACAGAAGGCAGAAAGACTTGGATTAAAGCAGATCCTAGTTTTGATGGGTTAAAACAGATCCTATTTGAGCCTGAAGATAGAGTTCGTGTTTGTGATTCGCAACCAGAATATAAGTATGATTATGATGTAATCGACAGAATAGAACTTAATTCTGCTAACACTTGGCATCAAACAATATACCTAAATCAGAATCTTAACTCAATTATTGGCGGCAGATCTACCGGAAAATCCACTTTGTTAGCCTCACTTGCCGCATCTTTCAATTGTATAGAAAATGTGGACAATAAAGAATACATACATCAACTTCGTGATTCTGTACATGTATATTGGAGAGACGGGCAAGAGAATGGGGATAAGTATATTGAATATTTCCCTCAAAATAAGATTTCAAAAGTTGCAGAACCTCAGGAAACAGATAAACTATTAATGGACATCTTGCTTGGAAAGGAAGATGTTAAAGTTGAATACGATAAACATAAATCGTTGCTTGCCTCTAAATTTTCTACAATACAAGCTAATGTTGCATTGTATTTTGAGAAAAGAAGACTATATAATGAAAAGAAACAATACATAAAGGGTATTGGCGATGAAAAAGGTATAAAAATAGAAATCGCAAAACTTGAGAAATTACGAGATGAATATCAATCCAAATTGACAGACAAGAAAGATGTTTTAGACGCTTATATAAAAGAAGCAGAAGAAATAAGAAAGAAGCAGTTGAACAAATCGTTGCTACTTAAAGAGTCCAACACTTTAAAATTGCGTCAACAAGATTCATTTGTTGTGGCGAACATGTCTTTAAGTATATCGGATTTAACATCTGCGCATTCTTCGATATTGACCCAAACAATTAAGTCAGTAATAGAGAATGCAAATTTAGAAATTCAAAATAAAATTACACAAATTCTTGCGGAAAATGCCCAATCCGTTTCAACAATAGATTCTCAAATTGCTAACATACAGATAAAGTCTGCGTATAGAGAGGGCAAACAGATATTTGAAGCTAACAAATCTTTAACCGATATAATAAAACAGTTAGATGAGCTTAATAAGAAACTCGCTTTGATTACTCGGGAAACTGAAGCTGTTCAAAAGATTTATGAAGAGTTTAAGGAAATAGGACGCAATCTACTTTCTTTGCACATTTCGTATTTAGATGCAATGAATGATATTGCATTTAAAATGAGGTTGCAATATGAAGATGTTTTACTGACTTCTACTATTGTTTTAAAACCAACATTAAGCCAAGCATTGTCAGAATGTATTTCTCTTAGGTCTGCTGCAATGAATGACTTGATTGATAACGTTGTCAAAGGCTTCAATAAACAAACTAAAGCTGACACAGAAGCATGCTTAAGAGATATTTTGAATAAGGCTATACGCAATGAGATTTCATTTAAAGCTGGTTATGACACACAATCCTTTATATCAAGAATTCTATCTGAAAATTGGTTTGGTCTTAGTTTAAATGTCGAATATGATGGAGACAACTTAAAAGATATGTCTCCTGGTAAACGTTCTTTTGTTGTGTTAAAACTTCTTCTTGATTTTAGCGACAAGAAGAGTCCAATACTTATTGATCAACCAGAAGACAATCTTGATAACCGTGCAATATATAGTGATCTCGTAAGATATATTCGCAAAAAGAAAAAGGAGAGACAAATAATTCTTGTTACACATAATCCTAATATCGTCGTAGGAGCAGATTCTGAAGAGATTATAATTGCAAACCAAAATGGAAAAAATGCACCAAACGAAAATTGCATTAAGTTTCAGTATTTATGTGGAAGCCTTGAAAATAGTAAAGAGAGAACAAATGATGAAACAATGCCTATATTGGACAGATGTGGTATACGTGAACATGTATGTGATATTTTGGAAGGAGGAGAAAATGCTTTTAGAAATAGGGAGCAGAAATATGGATTTTATAAAATATAGAAAGCATAAAGATGAAAAAACTCCGCAAGTTGTAGACAACAACCTTGTGTTATTATGCAGATTTTTATAATACATATTTGTCCCAAATAAACTTGCCCATGTGCAAAAATATTAGTACCTTTGCAGAAGAAAAATAGAAATGCAGAGACAACGATAAATGTCATCGCAGGAGCGAGAGCACGGATTGCTCTTGATAGTTATTGATGGATAACATCCAAGATGCTTATGGCGTTCCAAATTTGTACCATAAAAATTATAAACAGCTGATTATCAGCAGTGGTCAAATTTGAGGAGGTCAAATGAGACGCATAAGTAAAGACATAACAAAACACTATCAAATGGCGTGTAGCTCAACGAGTTACACGCCATTTGCTTTTTATAGGCTCATGTTTTCTATGTGCTTATTCCCCCTTTTTTTACGGCTTTTTTGTTACATGTGTGTAGCACGACAAAAACGTCGGCAAAGCCCGACTAAAACCTACTTATTCATACTAATCCGTACTTAATAGTCGGTGAAGTACAGGATGCGAAAATGGGCTTTTGGGGCTGTTTCAATTTTATTCTTGTTACATATTAACTCTAAAAATGCAAAAAGATGCCAAATTTAGGAATTGAAATCAAAAGAAGGTGCGCAATCTGCGGAAAGGTGTTTATCATCAAGACGCTTGATAGCCTCTACTGCTGCAAGAAATGCAGCAATGTAGCTTATGCACGTAAGAAGAGAGCTGAAGTCAGAGAAAAGAAACTGGCTTTGATTGCCAAAAGTGTTCCCAAGATAAGAGAGTATATCTCTATTAGGGAAGCTGTGGCCATCTATGGTGTTGAACGTGATACGTTGTATCTGATGGTTCGCCGAGGTCAGATACCAAGCATCAACATCGGTACCAGACTCACAAGAATACATTGTAAGGATCTGGAGAAGATGTTTGTGAAGCGACCGATAGCCAAGCACATTAAGGAAACGCCTCTGCCAAAGAAGTACAGCCTTGAACCTGAAGACTGCTATACCATTAGCGAAATCTGCGAGAAGTATCATATCAACGACAGTTCTGTATGGGCTCACGTTAGGAAGTATTCCATTCCCTCTCGTCAAATCGGCAACTATGTGCATGTACCAAAAGAAGAAATTGACAACTTATATAAATCAGAAGAATTATGAGAAAACCTTTATTGCACACTAAAGTCACGGTTAAGCTCCGTAAGTCGATCTTCCGTGAAGAGTGGTACCTCTACATCGAGTCGTACCCTGTATACAATCCTGGCAGTACAAAGCCTAAGAGAGTCATTGAAGCAGTCAACCGTACCATCACCACTCCCATCTGGGATATGACAGCCATCAGCAAGATTGATGAGGACGGTAACTACAAGTACAAACCGAAGCGGGATTCCAACGGCATCATCCAGTGCACATCGCAGTTGGACAAAGAATCATGTCGATATGCCGACAAGGTACGTGCCTTGCGTCAGCAGGAATACGATACTGCCGTGGTGTATTCCGACAGAGAGCAGGAAATGATTGCTCAGAATGAACGCTCAGAGCAAGACTTCATTGCTTACTTCAACAGCATTATTTACAAGTGCCATCCCAACAGTTCGGATTCCATTATTACCAACTGGACTCGCGTAGGCAAACTGCTTCCCATCTACTCTAAGGGCAAACCTATTCCGTTCAAGTCAATCTCTGGGAAGTTGCTCGAAGACATCAAGTTGTTTATGCTCTCCGCACCACTAGGGGGGAACAAGAAAGGAACGCTTTCACAAAACTCTGCCGCTACATACTTCTCTATCGTAAAAGCAGGATTGCACCGAGCCTTTATAGACGAATACCTGACTGTTGATATAGCAGCTAAGGTGAAGGGCATTCCTGATGTGAAAGTAAAACGAGAGACATTGACGCTTGAAGAAGCAGAAAAACTTGCCAGCACACCTTGTGAGAATGAAGTGCTGAAACGTGCATTCTTCTTTGCCGTACTCACAGGTATTCGTCTGTGTGACATCCAAGACCTCACATGGGGCGAAATAGTTCAAACAGGAAGTGGCTGGCGCGTGGACTTTACCCAACGAAAGACACATGTGGTTGATTACCTCCCTATCAATGAACAGGCATATTCTCTATGTGGAGAACGATGTGAGCCAGATCGGCATGTATTTGAAGGACTGACTGGTTCGTCTTGGATTTCCCGTCCATTGAAGAAATGGATTGAAGCATCGGGCATCAAGAAGCATATCACATTCCACTGTAGCCGTCACACTTTCGCAACTTTGCAACTTGAACGTGATACTGACATCTATACTATTAAGGGGATGCTTGGGCATACTAACGTAAAGACCACCCAGATTTATGCTCATATCGTAGATAAGAGTAAGCGTAGTGCTGCCGATGTCATCCATATCGAGAATCTTACTCCCACCAATGATGCCGTAGAAAGCGTTTCCGCAATCTGATTCCTACCTGTTTTATTAGGTCGAGCCTCCGAGTCTTTCGGGGGCTTTTTTGTATAAAAAAGAGAGCACTATTATTAGTAGTGCCCCCTGTGTATGGCATGTTGGAATTGAACCAACCTCGTCATTTGTGGATACTATCCCGTTCACTTATTGCCGCTTTCCGATCTCAATTTAAACCTGGATGCCACAGACCCACAAATAACACGCCATTAAGATATAGTGTAATCATGTTCATAATCTCCTTTCTGAATTCCTTTAAGAAACAGCAAATTGTACAAATACAAGCTATTACGTTAATATCAAACAGTGGCAAGATTATTCCTTGATAACCTGGAATTAAGCAACAAGTTAATAAAGATCTATTGTCTTCGTTGCAAAGATACATATAAATATCGAGATTTGCAATTTTAATGGATTTTTTTTACTTTTACTTCAAGATTTTGCTTGTCATGTTTACCTATATTTTAATAAAAACTGAATTTATAGTATTTATGTTGGACACCACATAATAGTATGATTTCTTCTGCAATTTCATACTCAAATAAAAACTTATGTTAAAAGTGATTTTTGGGTTTTGACACTGTTTTCCGAAGAATTCTGCCACTTCTTTTGCCACTTGATTATTTCATACTCTGCCACTTGCCCCAGTTCCCATCTTGCCATGTGAAGAGTGGCTGCATTATCCACTTGCGTCCATTGTTGCAGATTGTACTTTCTGCCACATGCAGCCAATCACAATCATTTTTGTTTGAGCATGATAGTTACTTTCATTCCCTTTTCATTTGCCACTTATGGCAACATAAACAATGAACAATTTTTGCCACTTTCAGCGAGTTGATTTTCTTACTTGTTTTTGACTTTCGTTTGCCACATGTTTTGATTGTTGAATACCACGTAAAACACCGCATAAAACGCTAATTTATAGCATTTTACAAATTTTGCCATATAAAATACTTGCTATAACTTTGCATCGCCAAAGCACAAGAAAAGGCATAATAACAATTTTCGAAATATAGTAACTATGTGTGACATTTACGAAGTCAAAACATTGGAAGAGATGCCCAAGACATTGTCTTACCTCATCAACAAAGTGGAGACGTTACAACAGGACGTCAACAACCTGCGCAAGAAAGAGCGCGCTAGTGAATCACCCCGATGGATGAATATCGATGAGCTTTGTGCTTATCACCCCAGCCATCCCAAGAAGCAGACCGTCTATGAATGGGTGTCTAAGAAGACTATACCCTATCATAAGATGACCAAGGGTCTGATGTTCCTACAGTCGGAAATAGACGAGTGGCTGAAGCGTGGTGCTCAGAAGTCCGAGGAAGACCTTATGCGTGAGGCGCGTGAATTTGTTCTTTCAAAGAAAGGGAAAGGAGTATGACGCAAGACTACGCAACTGATTTCTGGCGCGGTATGGACGACCTGCATGGATTCTCCTTTTACCGAAAACCCATTCAGAACATCGAGCCATACCGTGCCATCACGGTGGTTGATGTCTATCGATACCTTGTCGGGCATTATGCAAAACCGCAGACAGAGGCACTTCGTTCGATGACATCAACCACAGAAGCCAAGAAATACAAGGCTACGCACTTTGACTACTGCACGTTCTCGGGATTGTTTCGCAAACGGAGCGAAAAAGAACTGATACAGCACTCAGGATTGCTATGTCTTGACTTTGACCATATCGGAAATCCCGACAAGTTCAAAGAACAACTCTTGCAACACGAATACTTCGATACGGAACTGATGTTCACAAGTCCGTCTGGCGATGGTGTGAAGTGGATTATCCCTATCGACTTGAAAGGTTGGGAACATTCACGCTATTTCAAGGCTGTTGCCAACTGTATAATGGCAACAGGATTGCCACCTGTGGATAAATCGGGAAGCGATGTGGCTCGTTCCTGTTTTCTTCCTTACGACCCCAATGCTTACATTAACCCCAAATACGCTGATTATGTCGAAGAAAATTTTTTCCGCCCAAGAATGGGAGAATGTCCCTTCTAAACAAGAGGCATCTCTTCCTATCTTGCAGACACATGAGACTGCAACCGACCTTGCAACTGATATAGACAGAGTTGTTCAGGAGATTGAGGCCAATGGCGTTGACATTGCCCCCGATTATGCCATGTGGGTGAATGTCGGGTTCGCTTTGGCTGATGGGTTGGGAGAGAATGGACGTGTGGTCTATCATAGGATTAGCAAACTTCATTCTGATTATAACTATACAAATACAGATAAGCAGTTCACGAATTGTCTGAATGGAACGGGCTCTGGAGTTACCATCGCTTCGTTCTTCCATTATGCTGCTCAGGCAGGCATAGCACTTCGTCACTTTTCTAATACTATTTTACCAAATATCCAAAATGGCAAAACGGCAAAATGGGTAAAACCAGAAAACGAACTGCCTCACTTCCCAGAGGAGATTTTCGAAGCCTTGCCGCCCTTTTTGCAGAAAGTTGTCGGTAATGCCATCTCTGCTGAAGACCGCGATGTGATTCTGCTTGGAGCCATAGGCTGCCTATCCGTCTGCTCCTACAATGTTTGCGGTGTATATGACGAAAGAGTGGTGTACTCCAACCTTTATCTGTTTGTGGTAGCCGATGCCGGTATGGGCAAGGGTGCATTGTCGCTCTGTCGTGAACTTGTTGCGCCCATCAACCAATGTCTTCACGAACAAACAGCACAGAACATGATTGAATACAAGCGTGAGTTAACCGAGTATCAGAAGTGCAAAGGTAAAAATCCCGAAGCGGTGGAGCCAATCGCCCCACAACAGAAGACGCTCATCATTCCTGCCAATAGCAGTTCAAGTTCTCTGATTAGTATCTTGCATGACAATGACGGCATCGGGCTACTCTTTGAAACCGAAGGCGACACGCTGAGCCAGACGCTTAAATCTGAGCATGGTAACTACTCCGACTTACTCCGTAAGGCATTCCATCATGAGCCAATTAGCATGAGCCGACGTAAAGACCGTGAATACTTGGAGATTGACAGTCCACGCCTCTCGGTTGTCTTGGCAGGTACTCCTGAACAGGTTAGTCACTTGATACCTGATGCCGAGAACGGATTGCTCAGCCGATTCATATTCTATTTCATTCCCTTTCGTCGAGGCATACGCGATGTCTTCGCCACCGATAATGTTGCTCAGTCAAAATACGCTATATTCAAAACTATAGGTAACGAATTTCTACACTTGCTCGATAGTTTTATGAATCAAGGCTCTTTTGTTATCATATTGCCAACGCATCTTCAACATCGCTTTGTCGAGTGGCTGGCCAGACTCAACGATGAGTGTTGCGATGAAGTTGACAATGGTATGCAGGGAATCGTCAGACGACTGGGGCTTATTGCCTTTCGCATGATGATGCTGTTTACAGCAATTCGTGCATTCGCCACCCCCATGCCACAAGTCAGAGCTCCAGACGGGAGAATTGTTCTGGAATGCTCCGAAACGGACTTCAATACAGTGTTGCGTATTTGTGAAATCTTGCTCTATCACTCTATACACATCTATTTGAAGTTGCGTCCCAAGAGCACCCGTAATGCCCTCCCCGACATCGAGACTGGTGTCAATGCTCGTCGCTATGCGTTGTATCACAATCTTCCAGATGAGTTTGACAAATCCGTTTATGACCGAATCGTTTCAGAAATGAACGAGAACGCCAGTACTGCTTCCAAGTGGATTGACAAGTTCATTCAGGACGGACGACTCAAACGAACAAGCAAAGGCAACTATGTGAAGATTTAGTAAAGTATTAAACCGGGCGAAAGCCCACAAAAATGTAATCTATGAAGAATTTGATTATTCCTATTGATCATCTTGTGATGTTGGCAGAACTTGATGATAAGGACGCTGGGCAGATGGCGAAAGCCATCGCCCAATATGCCAACAAGGGTATTGCTCCTTCTTTCAGCAATAGTGCGCTCAAAGCCATCTTCACCCTGTTTCGCTCCAATATCGATACGCAGCGTGAGTCTTCTACCAAACGCAGCGAAATCAATACGACTAATGCTATGAGCAAAAAGTCGGCTGCAAAGAAGAAGGTTGTCAAGAAGGTCACAACAACTGATAGCGAATCGCAGCAAATTGCTGATGATGTTACAGAAACGTCAGATGTGATTGACGAATCGCTTCCTCTTGAATCAATCGAAGCGGTTTATCCCAAACTCGGTACTTATCGCGACGAATCGCTCTCTATTTGGGAATCTTTTAGCGAAGAGAAGAAACGTAAGGCTATCGGTTTTGTTCAAGCTTACATCAGTCAAACGCCAAATGCCATTGACCAGATGTATCTGAACAGATACCTAAAGACTGAACCTTGGGAGAAGTAAGCCGTAACGAGTCTGCTTGCAGATATTATAACCCTTTGGTGTAGACTAATACACCAAGCACACTTGGCTGTTAGGCTCTCCGAGGGGTTTTGTCTGCCTGATGAAAGAGCAAGCTCTGGCAGTATCAACACTTATAGTATTAAAATTTAATCAGATAAAAGATATGGCGAAAGGTAAAAAAGCAATGCTAGAAGTCAGCAAAATGAAGATGACTCCAGCACTAAGCGCTGAACATCAGCGCAAATGGGATGAGTCCCGATGGGAATGTAAAATTGATGATCCCGAACGCAATTACGATAAGAGCCGTGCGCATCTCAACTTTGAAGTACGCAAGGGCGGTGTCATTGCACCAGTGGATAAATCTGTCTGCATCAAGGAAACAGTAGATGAACGTATCGCAGAATGGAAGGCAGAAAGACTTGCTGCAACAGGCAAAGAGCCAATCGTTCGAAGCACTCAGCATCTCTCTGTTTGTCTTGTTATAGGTGGAAATTGTGAGCGCATGAATGAACTCGCATTCGGAAATCAAGTCCTTCAGGAACGAGGAAACAATGCTCATATCATACGGATGCCTGAGATAGAACAGTTCGCTCTCGACAATTACAAAGCACTCGCAGAAAGAATTGGAGAGAAGAACATCATTTCTTTTATCGCACATTGTGACGAGAAAAATTGTCACATTCATGCTACCATCACCCCTATCTTAGAGGACGGTCGTCTATCCGCAAAGGATATGTTCGGTGGTGGTTCTCTGGTTGCTGCGCGTGATAAAATGCGAGAATGGCACGATTGGTATGCTGCCGTCAATGAGAAATGGGGATTGGAACGTGGTGATGATATTCACGAGACTGGCGCACGTCACAAGTCGCTTGAAGAGCATAACCGTGAACTGCATCGCGAGAACAAATCTCTCGAAGAAGAACTGGAAACCAAGCGTCGTGCTGTAAAGGGACTCACCACCATGATTGAGAATCTTACTCGTCGGCAAGAGGACATCCAATCACAGATAGCAGAACTTGAAGCGCAACAGCAGGAGTCCGATTCCAATAAGGAGGATATCTTGCGCCAAATAAAGTTCCTCAATCAAACGCTGACTGAAATCAGAGTTAATTTGAAAGAAAAGCAAGGAAAGCTTGACCAAGTTAATCAGGAATTGGATAGTCTCAAATCCACCTACAATACCAAATTGAAAGGACTGGACGCTATCATGAAGAAGGACAATGTCATGATTGACTATATCAACACAGATGCCGAGATTATTCTCAAAGCTTCCATTTTTGATCAAGTGCTATATGAAGCAGTCAAAATATGCCGAGAAATCCCCGAAGCAGAAGCAATGGCAGAGGACACCTTTATTGATGACCGCAACTTTCTCCGTTTTAATGACGTATTGGATAGAGGTCGTCGAGTCTTCCTTGCTGGTCTGGATGGTGCTACTGGTGTGGCCCAAGTTTCTGGCGGTGGCGGTACATCAAACGATATGCCGTGGCGAGACAAGGATGAAGACTTGCAGGATTATGCCCGTCGCGTCATGCGCTACGCTCATGCCAAGTGCTATCCTGGCAGTCGACGCAAGCGGACGCAGAACAGATAGCCTCGCGCGCATGCGTATTATATTATGAGTGGGTGTTCTCGTTTGGGAACACCCACGTCTATTTCCAAAAGTAGTCTCTTTAATCATATAAAGACAGTAGTTCTTCAATAGAAATATCGAGACCTACCGTTTTTAAAGATAATATCTGTTTTTGATATAGAGATTTAATGATTGTGCCTTTTTCTTCTTTACTTCCGAAATGAATACGCCTGTGGCATGTGGGGCAAAGACATATTATATTCTCTACACAGTCTATATTTCTTTTGAACTTAGACCAAAAAAGTTCAGCATTTGAAGATGTACAAGGAATCAAATGATGTCCTTCCATATAAGGAACACCCTTATTTGTTAGGAATGTTTCATGAGTTTCATCAAATGCGCATTTGTAATGAGCTTGTCTAATGGACTGTTTGGAGATATACTCTTTTTTCGCTACTGTTCTACCAGAAATTCCATCGTTGTAGGTCGGTTGTTGTTTGGAGGTGTCAGACAAAACGACGTCACACTCTGCTTCTTGGATTTTTCTTTGAAAATCTAAATCATTATCATCTTCGTTCACCTTTCTTTGAAGATAATTCGCTAGCCACAACAGCATCTTTACTTCTTGCCTTGGGCGTCTGCCTGTATAGAATCTTTGTTTTCTGAACATTTGCAGATCATCGCCATTCACTTCAAAAACGAATGGATTTGACTCAGTTCGCAAATCGTAGATATAATCAGACTCTATCGTATAAGTACATTCTATTCGTTTCCCATTATCTAAGATATAGCGATTCAAGCCTGCTCCCGAATGGCTTTTTGTGTACACCCTAGCATTGTCTGTGAAAGCAACTATTTGTCTATTACTTGAATTAGGAAGTTTCTTAACATAAACAACCATTATTCCATCCACATAATCATCTGTTGAGGATGCCCCAAGTTGTTCGATATTTGGATTGTCGTATGGAGGGAGATAGCCATAGAAGCGTCCGTCAACATCATTTGGGTCCAAATTAAACACTTCGTGTCCAGTATTGTTTCTCCAATAAGAACCAGACCCCAAATCAACCACGATATAATGTAATGGTAATGGTATATCTTTTGACGCAATCTCAAAAACGTCATTAATATACTCCATTAACATAGTATTGTTGCAACTTGGGGTAAGAATAGATCCACCACCTTTGAAACCAACACGTTCAAGCACATCCTCATTCAACAAATTACCACTATATTCATTACCGATCAGTTCTAAACGATATGTAGTATCATTGGGAGCATCACCATTCCAATAAATTCCATCTTCTCTTGGAACGTTAACCTTTGCTACTCTTAACTTGAATCGGATAGATCTATCGTCATTCATGAACAGGTAAACAATATCACCTTCTGAAAATTTAGATTTGATATTTGTTGTCCAACTCACGACCCCCAGCTCTTTTAAAGCCTTACGATGATTACAAATATTTTCATTGGCAAAAGCTAGCCAAGTACGATTGGTTGTCATATTAATCTGTAATTTTATCCTCAAAATGTTTTATCTTGTCAATCCTCATTTGGGAAGTGCTCATAATAGATGTCAGCAATAGTATCGGCAAATCCCCATCCGCAAGGGGAAGCCCATTCCACACATTGTTTCAGACGTGGTTTGAAATACTCCAACATATTATTCTTGGCAATAAATGCCATCGTCTTGTCGAAGTTGTTCTCCACTGAGGTATAATATTGCTCCCACATGTCTCCATAGTCGTATGTAAACTGACAAGCATTCTCCACATAGCAAAGCATCAAGTCAGCCAGTTTGTCTGGAGAAGGCTTTAGCTTCTTGTAGTCAGAGACAGCCTTACGGCAAACAGAGAATCTGGTCTTTGGCTCCTGTCGTCCTCTTGATGGATAGAATTCTTCTGTAATAACCTTCTTATACTCTTCCAGCTTACCATCTTCGTCAGGATTTGCATAGAACTCTAGATACTCTTTTGCTTCCTTGCGAGCATCATACATCTCCAGAACCATACCAATGATCTCTTCCTTTGGCATGGACATGAGTATTTTCTTTACTGTTGCTTTTGACATAATTGGTTCTTAACTATTATTTCCATCCAACAACATCAATCCTTTTACCGTCAACAAATAACGTTGACGGGGATGATGGGGATTGGCAGGGTACTTCATACACACGAATCCTTCTCTAATTGCAGGCGTGAGAGAATAATCCATAAAGTTCGGGCGGTTCTTCAAACCTACAGCGTCCATCATTCCCTTGACACTCATTTCTTCTTTACCGATAGCCAATACTAATCTTTTCACGTTATCTGACGATGGTTGTATATTTTCGGAACTTGCATGGGTGGTTGTATGGGTACTTGTATGGGTGTCGTTCTCGTCATCCTTATATCCAATCAGCATATAACGATTCTTCAATTCATTTTTCTCTCCGAGTAGGAGATTTCGGAAGAACTTTACGAGGAAAGACTTGTCTGGTTGTATGCCTTTCTGGGGATTACTATAATTGGCACGCACAAGGGCATTACGGAAGAACCAGGAATTGTCTGCAAACAATTCATTGTTTACCTTGAAACCACAAGAACGGAGATATTTGATAACGAAAACAGCCGTTGTTCTCGTGTTTCCTTCACGGAACGGATGGTTCTGCCATAACAAAGTCACGAAGTCCACAACGTGTAAGATAATCTCATCTGCAGTCAAGCCTTTATAACTGAAATCTCGTTCTGCCTGTATATCATATTTCAGTGCTGCATGAATGTCTGCTGCGCGACCATATACAACTGTATCGCCTTGTAATACCCATTCCTTTTTACTGATGTCATAGGGACGAATTTCACCAGCATGCTTAAAGACACCTTCAAAAAGATGACGATGAATGTTCAAAAACTCTAAAGGAGTCAATGAGAAAGATTTTTCATTCAGTAGCTTCGTGATGTTTGCTGCCACACGGTCAGCCTCTTCCTTTTCAGCATCGTCAGCATCATGCGTTGTCTTGTTCACATAATAAGACTGTAGCTGTTCTCTTACCTCATCGATGGTGATGTCACCCTCAATGTGCTTTACTGCTATTTTCTTCAGATAGTCAGACACGCGAAGCCCATCTACGTCTTGAAGTCCTATTGCTGTACGCCAAGCCGAAACCCGCTCACGTTTATGTGGCTCTGCCACACGTTCGTAAGCCTCAAAGTCAATATATTTCTGCTCTTCGTTCATATTCTTTGTTTTTTGTCTTGATATATCCTTCCTGGTCATATCCTTTGTGGTGCAAGTGAATGCTGTCTAATAGAGGTTGTACTCTTTTGTCTTCAACCTTCATTTTACCGTATTGAGGCAACTGAACATTATAGCGTTCTGCATTCCCATTAGAAATCCTTTGCTCAAAATCATCAGGTATGAATAATGATGATTTATTTCCCAAGTGGTGGTAATACTCACTCTCATAAATGGCGATACCAACCAAGTCCAAATCTCCAAAATGGACGTATTGATTAGGTATGGACTGTAGCCATTTGATAAGATCTTTGTTTTGGTTTTGAGGATAACGGGATACAAAAAGTACGCGTCCATATCGCGCAAAGAGATATTTCTGCAATGCGACATATCGGAAATTCTCTGCGTTCTCTACTCCAACAATGACGACATCCTGTGGAATGGTGAAATGCTGATAGTCGGCAATGAACATGAAACAGCCTTCAGGGGGATGAATTATTATCTCTTGTCCGTTGAGGACAGCCGTAACGGGCTGATAGCTATTCACAAGAAAACCCGTGAAAGTTCTACGTGAAAGGAACTTGCTGTCACCAGTGGCAGCCACCAAAGAGGCCCTGCTGGCATCTACGTCAGAAAAGGCTCTCCGTGTCTGTTCCAGGTCGTAGATGTCGAACTGACTAGCAACATACTGGCGGAGAGACATTCCGTCTAATGCCCTCAGACTCTTGCGGCTACCGTGTGTTGTAGCTAGAAGGATGCCGTCTTCCTGCATCTGTTCAAACCAGTCGCCTTTCAGACTGCTGGCTGGCAGGGCGTCTCCATTGGCAAGACGAATCAATTTCTCTATGAGTATGGCAGTCTTTTTCATCTTATTGTAAGGAGCGTTTTAACCACTGTATTGCTCTTCTCGTCTTTGCTGAGAGAATAGGTGTATTTGTACGCCTGCGCATTGTAAGTGGTGGGCGAGGAGTTGATGAGATTGATGTTGCGAACATTAGCAAACTTCAGGATACCTTCCACATTATTGGGGTGCAGTTTTCCAATCTCGTCCATCATGCAATGGAGCTTAAAGTCGCCAAATTTGCGAGAGATTTTGCGTTTGAAGACATTGATGAGCATGATATTCACCATCGCTTTGACCAAGATGTCCGTACCGTCAGATCCCACGTTTGAGAGCTTCTCCACCCAGTTGGTGTCATTGTCATTCTCCTTGACCTTGAATTCTAGTTTGAAAGAGTCTGCCAGCGTTATCCGTTCGCGTTTCTGTTCTGCGTCCATCATTTCAATGAGCGTCATCAGTAATTTGACGGCTTGTTCGTTGGTACGGTTCAGATTATCTTCATCTGTGAACAAATTCAGCTGTCCGATGTCATAACCATGCTCGTCATCAAAATGCTTGATGTTTAACAGTTGCTGCATTAAGCGATCATTACTCTCTACAGCACGCAGTTCTATTTCCTTGATAACACCGGCAAAGTTATTCTCTCGGAAATCTCGGTTGATGTCGAGGATAGTTCTTTCGATGTCGGACTTGTGCTGACTCAGGTCGCTAACGTCCTTAGCGATACGCTTGATGATAGTAGCATACTGGCGACTGGTGCGCACCCGATATTGTTCAATCTTATTGTTGCTAATGAATTCATTCAGTTCAGCAGCAAATTCCGTATAATCATTGTCGGAGTTGAACTCCGTTCGGAAATAGAACGTGTTCTGTGGTGAGAAATTACCCTTAAACCTGATGACGGCCTGTTTGAAATCTTCAAACTTACGTTGCTGAGATGTAATCTGGTCGCGCAGTTCTTCCAGGATGTCAGCCAATGGCTTGACGGTCTCCATCTCTCCTGCAGAAGAGATGTCTGAAGGACAGGACGGATTATTCATAAAAGCCTGCACCCTTTCAATGGTTTCTCTTAACCTCTTTTGCTCATCCTGCAGAGAGTGTAACTCATCCGACAACAGCTTGATTTTTTCGTCATACTGTTGTTTGCGTTTCTGGAACTTAGCCTGCAGATCGTCAATCTTCATGCGCACAATTATGCGCTCATCTTTTTTTTGTTGCTCTTGATTGAAATAGTCTCGGATGTCATTCTGCCACGAAATGAAGTCTGCACGATGCTCGTCAATGTATCTCAGGTCGTCAGAAACATTCTGCAGTTGCCGACGGATGTCTGCCAGCTGGTCCACATCCACTCCGAGACCTTTCAACTCCGCATCCATCTGTGCCAAAAGTTCCGCTTTTCGCTGAACCGCTGCTTGTTCTTTCTTTTTTAGTTCAGCGTTGACTGCCGCTTTTTGTTGGTCGTTACCGACCTTCAGCTCTTTCTTCTGTTTGTTGTACGAACTTTGAAGGGAAGCTATCTCTTTTTCTCGCAGGGTAGTCAGACTATCTTTCTGTTTGTCAATCGTCTCTAACTCTTTACAGATAGTTCCCTGCTTCTTACGGAGTTTCTCCAATTCATCTTCCCGCCATTTCTTCAAACGCTCTTCAGTGGCTGTTTTCTCCTTCGTAAGGAGTTCTATCCGACGAGGTATCTGGTCGTACTCTGCGTCGATAGTCATTTTCTCCAGACGCAGTTGTTTTAACTTAATGCCCGGCTTACGCTCCAGTTCGGCAATGTCTGACTCCAGTTGCTGTTTTCGTAGCGCAATCCTTTTCTTCAGTTCTTCGACCTTCTGCTCTGATCCCTCTTTCTGAGCCCTTACTTTATCTGGCGTTTTGACTGTTTTATCTATATTACCGACATCAATCTTCACGCCGTAGATACTGTCAGAAGTTGCTTTCAGCTGAGGATTGAGAGAGGAGTTATAGAGCACGGCATCTTCATCCAGCACTTTTCCTATATTGTCTTCCCATCCCGGTTTGTTCATGGTGAGCCATTCCATCAAAGAACCCTTCTGGCGGCTCAGCATATCATCGAGTTTGGCGATGTCGGCAGAAATGAGTTGTATGTTATGCTCGATAGCAGACACCTCTCTCTCACATGCTGTTTCCAAATCCTTGCGCTGCATGTCCACATCATGGGTGATGCGGTCTATTTCCTTTTGTTTTTCGGTAGAATCCTTGAATAACGCCAATTGCTTGTCTTCCAAATCTTTGAACTTTCGTTTCTGCTCGTCCATCTCTTCTTTGTAGGGATTAGACTGCTTGACACGTTGTTCCTGGAGTTTCAGTTCATTTTGGGTTTGCCGGGCCTCGTCCAGCAAGCTCTGACACTCTTTTAGTTTCTGCTCATACTGATTGCGGATAGTATCAGCCTTTTCATTCCATTCTGTCTGCAAGCGGCCTTCTGCTTCTATTCTCTGACGGTCTAATTCATTAAGTTGCTTTTGGCATTGCAAGCCAAACGCACTCAGCTGCTTGTCAACCTCTTGAGTCAGCGTGTCATATTTCGACTTGACACTTTGGTTCTTGTTTGTCAAGGTCTCTTCTTGATGCGTCAGACTCTGCTGTTGAATCTTTAGCTCACCCTCCTTGCTGATGCGCTCGGCAATTTTCTCAATGCCGATTTCCGTATAGTGCTGACGCTTGGACTTCACCTGCTCCAGAAAGAATTTGATGGCTCCCTCTTCCTGGTTGAGCTTGGTCTCCTCTGCTTTATACTTTGTCTCTTCTTCCCCCAACAATCTCCGTTGCCGTGATAGTTCCGTACTGCAGACAGACTCCTGTTCGGCCAATACAGGCAATCGATTGGTGTCACGCCCCAGCGCATAGTTTAACTGACCACAGAGTTCTGCAATCAATTTACGAACAAACTCGTAATCCGCATAATTTTCTATAACGGCATCGGCATCCGTCTTCACCTTCACCTTGCCATTCCTTTCTACTTTATACCATTTCCATATGTCCTCATATTGCTGACGGAAGTTCTTCACCTCCTCGCGGTAACGATTTAAATCAATATCGTCGCTTGCGAAATCCATCGAGTCGATAATTGTGTCCTTGATTACTCGCGACTCCAGGCTTTGGTTCAGGAATATATTCTGTATGGTCAATGGCACCTGACGGTATTTCGTACTCTCCATCAATGAGAACCTGCGCAACTCTTTTGTCACTTGCTGGCTGTTGCCGTAAATGATGTCGCGAAACTCCTCATAGCCTCGGATAATATTGCTTTTATATATTCGGGCACCTATCTTTTCACTAATGCGGCCCCATTCATAACGAGCGCTACCATCCTCTTCCACAAAGAAACGCTTATCGTAGGCACAATCCACAATTCGAAAGGCAGTACGCCCATGCGACAAGAAGGTCATAACGAAGAACTTTCCAGTCTCGCGACACACTTCATAAATGATGTACGAATTCTGATGTGGCAAGTAGAATTCATCGTAGCCTTTCTGGCCAGCTTGCGTTTTGATGCCCAGTTTGCTCTTGTCCACATTGTAGAAGAACAAGATTGCACGAAGCAGAGTGGATTTACCCACACCCTGTGTGCCGATGAAATGTACGTTGCCATCGAGTTTGATCTCAGCGTATGGCACATGAGCACTATTGATGAATATGATTTTATTGAGGTATCTCATCTTTTACGTCTTCGTCTATGTTTATACAAAGAATGATTTGTTCAATGTAATGGAAGGCATTGGTCACCTGATAGGTACCATCAGCCTCGTTTACCAGTTCAGCAAAGCCCATGTTCTCCAGAGCTCCTGCAAGTGCCTCCAGTTTTTGGCGGTTCGACGTTTTGTCAGGGAACATCTGTGTCAATTTCTCTTTCAGACCTGGTATAGTGGTAAGTCTCACCTCCATCTGTACCAGACTGAACTGGGTGCCGGCATCAAACGCTGTATCGTATGTCTTCAGAAAGTCCAAATAGTCAATCCACGAGAATAGCGACTGCAGCTTGTTTTCAGTTATTACCTTGGCTTCCTTGCGACTGAAATAGTAGAAACCGTCACCACTGTAGAGTTGAAAGTCAATCTTGGTAAAATAGTCTTCATACTCCTGCTGGTTCTCTTCAATATCGTTGTAGATAGCACGCGTATCTGCATCGATGCTGTTGCTCGATATGAACTGCCCTCGGCTGAGACGCAGGAAAACTTCACTTGTATATTTCATCGTGGATAAATAATTGGGTATTCTATGTTGTCGATTGTCTTCATCTCTGTTGTGAAACGCATTTGTTCTGGATACTGAGATGCCATCTGAAGGAATAGCACTAAGCGCAATTCTTTGTCGGGCGTTTCCGTGAATGAGTAGTTCCATAGGTAGTAGAACAAGTCGCTGCTTTGGGCCAGGAAACCGTTCAGAAGTTCCTGATGGTTGAAGGCTCTTGTCGTCTCTGTTTGTTCTTCCAAGTAACTCCCGTCAATCTTTTCAGCGAGCCTCGACTTGATGTTTGCCTTCTTCGACAAGCGCTTTCTGATGTTGTCCAGTATCTCAAGGGCGGCATCTTCATTACGTAGGAAGTCCAACGAGACCCTTGTGATATATTTAGGTTGGCGCTCCATCCAAACATCATTTGTCTGCGACATCAGTTCCTTCACGCTGGTGGCCTGCTCAATCATGAACTGGTCGCGCAGATACTTCAGCTGTCGCACACGCTTCACCAGTCGGCTCTGATATTCTATGCGGTTCAGGTATTCTATAATCTGAGCAGTGATGGCTATCAATCCGTGAGCAGACTCACGCAAACCGTCACGAACCTCGCTGACAGTCTGTTTCAGCCCGTAGTCAGCTGCACTTGAAAAGAAAATGGTCTGTTCGTCTATCACACGTTCTGTTTGGCGAATCAGTTCTCCTATCAGTCGGGCCTTTTCATCAAAATCCTTCAGTCGCAATTCCTTGATTTTAAAGTTTGGTTCCTGCTTGTAGGTGTCATCAACATTGCGCTTCAGGTCAATCACATTTCTTCGGGTGGCATTATCGATGCTCCTGAATGTATGGCGGATTTCTCTTAGGAAACTCTCGCGGCGGACATTGTTCTCTGCTGCAAGATAAGAACTGATGCTAAGGTTCAGTTTGTCGATGTACATCTTGACCGATGAGATGTTGATATCCTCGTTCACCGCCAAGACATCTTCGAAAAATCGCTGATAGGCATCATCCAATTCTAGAGAGTCACCCGTCTGCACGATTACCCCAAAAGTGATAAGGTGTTTCAACTTGTTCTCGTCTCCATCCAAGGTGTCAAGAGCATCATCATACTTCACAGCAACCGTCTTGCGCTGCAAAAACATATTGCTCAGCAGTTTTGAGCCCTGCTGAAGTGCACGTGTCAGTTCTTTTATCGACCTAAATGTTGCCATGTTCTTATAGGTTTGAAATTACTCCTCCTCTTCTTCTTGATCAGACCGGAATTCAAAGACGAGTTCCGATGCAGGAATATTGCATTCCTCAAACATGCCATGAAGAATATTTATCTTGGTGGCAGTACTATTGTCGGTCCACACGTACATACCTGGTGCAAGTTCACGCCTCCACTCTTCTGGAGTGGTTGAGAAACTGCACTTTTCGTTTGCACAAAGCCATTCAATGGTTGAACGTTTTTCCAGTAGGATGTGTCCACAAACCTGAATGAGCATTTCCTTCCAAGTATTAACAGTATATCTAACCCCATGAAGCATATATGCTTGTAGCTTCTTGCCTGTGAACTCATAGTCCTCATCATCAAGCGATGCAGATTCCGCTTCACGTCTCTGTGGCTCAAAAGTTGTAGTTGGCATGGGCCAAAGGCGCATAAACACATTCTGCAATTCTTTCTGACGTGCTTTCAACTCCGTTTCTGTCCATTGCTCACATGATTTCACAGAGTTATTCAAACGGAATGCACTATCCTTGAAGCCTTTCTCCATGTCTCTCTTCTCTATAAACGTGAGATTGCTATATTGAGAATTGTAACCAGTAAGCGTAAGATTTGCCATGGTGTGCAGATATTGTTCATGGATTCTTTCCCAATCTTCACCTAAGGCAGCTTTCCACTTATCTGATAGAGTTTGTGGCATAATATGCTCTATAGTGATATTCTTTTCAGTAAGTTCCTTCACCACATCGTGCCGTTCATTGTTATCTTGGTTTTCCATACGTTCCAAGATAAACATACGGGCATTAGCAGGCATCTTATAAACCTGACGAGTTTTAAAGTCACCCCTTACCTCTTCATCAGACGGGAATACAGAAGAACGTCCTTTCTTCAACAAGACATAAGTCAGTACATCAATATACGAAGGTACTGCATCATTAGCTGCTTTGTTGACATGATTCAAAACATCCCTATGGAGTGTTGCGAACACTTTATTCAAAGCATTTGATGGGAGATTACAGATGATTCTTCGTGCCCAGTATGCTTCGATAACATCAAGCACACGATAAATCTCGTTTTCCGTTAATCCAACTTTCGATGCATAGTCGAAGAAAGCCATAAAGAATGGATAAGCAATAGTAGAATCCAGAGTTCGTAGCTGGTTCAATTTCCTATTCAGTTTTTCCGAACCTATCGTAGCACAATCCACTTGGCTATATATCTTGGCATAATGATGCATATCTTTCAAGAGCGTTCCCCTGTCAACACTTATATTTTCGGCATACTCTTTAAAGATAAAGTATATCTTATCGATACGACCGATCTTTCCTTGCTTCATGGTAAGGTAATCGCGCACAAAAGAAGATGGGTCATACTTTGTAAACTCTTCAATAGGGTTCCAATATCGAGTGTACAAGTCATCCTGCTCAACTGGTGCAAGTGACATCAACAGATAGTTACGAATCTTGTCTGCTTCACTCAGATCAAGACCAGTAGAGTTCAGACTCTCAAATATCAGCTGCGGGTCATCATCTTCGTCAAGACGGATGTTGATGACTTCCAGTTTTTTGATGGTCTCAAAGAGTTCATCAATGGTCAATCCACAATGAATAATCTTATCATAGAAGAATTCATAGTTGCGAGTAACATTCGATTCTTTGATGTACTGGTCTTTAGGCTTGTACAGCAAAGCATCGAAAGCTTGCATGTCTTTCTTGATAGGTTTCAGTTTCACCTTTCGTTCGTCTTCTTGGTATTCATCCACCAAATAACGCTTGAAGATTTTCTCAATAAGTTTAGCATCTGTAGCTTCAATCAGTCCTTCTTTCTTGGCATTCACCATCGCAATGAGCAACAACGAAACAGTAGTAATTCGCTGTTGTCCATCAATGATAAATCTGTCTTCTGTTCCTGACTGTATGCTTGAAACAATACTGCCAAAGAAGTGACTCTTTCGGTCACTATTATGGAGCTTTATCAAGTCTTGGAACAACTGTTCACAGTTATCTTCTTTCCAGTCGTAGTTACGCTGGTATAATGGAATGATGAATCTCTTGTCTGATCCATCAAAGAACTTTATTAGTGGTTGTGCGTCACCTTTCATATTTTAACCTAAAATCATTTGTTCAACTTCTTTTTTTGCACTCTCAAGAATAGACTTACCTTCTTCTTGCAGTTGTTTTGCTTGTTGGCGAATGGCATTGATGTGATTTGCTATTTCTTGCTGTTTTGTAAACGAAGGCAAAGGCAAATTGAAATTTTCGAGGAAAGATGCAGAGACACGCTGTTGCCCTGCAGAACCTCCAAAATACAACATCGCAGTCTCTCTAACACACTTCAAGTGAAGAATGACATGCAAGTATTCCACAGACAATCTTTCGTCTTTGGGACGGAGAACGAAGAATTCTGTAGAACCACATCCTAAACCATTCGTTAAGTTCCTTGCTATGGCAGACTTACCATTTTGCATGCATGGTGTAATCTTTGCCCAAAGCAGATCTCCTTCTTTGAACTTGGTAAAGCCAGAAGAATCTGCAATCGTAGTTTCTCCTTGGGAAGATATCTCGGAATATACCTCATCTATAACCTCCATTGGAATAAACGAAATTGAAGTGGCAATAGCCTTTCCTTTATAGGATCCTCCTGGATTAACAAAAGCCACATTAGACAATTTTACATTTTCAAAAAGTGATGAAGTCAGTTTTGTTCCATCCTTATAAACAGTAGGATCTAATCTTTCTTCCAATTCACTTCGATTCACCAAGAAAACCCTACTCTTCAAGTCTGTTTTTATTTCAGGCAGAGTAATTCCAAGTTCATTGAGTATGTATGCGTCAATACTATCCAATAGCTGCTGAGCTTCGGATTCTTTTTGTTGTTTCTGTAAGTAGGCAGAATTAATAATATCAACAATCTGATGCTGTTTGTCAATGTCTGGCAATGGGATTTCCAAAGATTGATATTCTTCAGAGTTTATGTTAGGTTGTCCACTTGGACGTTGAACTGCTTTTACCCAATCTTTGTATGTGTTAAGTTGAGTAAAAGTAAAGATATACTCGGGTAAGGCCTTCTTTTTGTCAACAATAAAACGAATTAGATATCCAGCAAAAAAACAATCATAAGGTGTAGATTTATGGATATATGCTTTCCCAACAGTATTTCCACTTCTTGCAATCAGAATGTCATTCTCATTGAGGATATACTTGTCTTCTATATAATTTGCAGTTGCGCCTAAATCGTCATGAGAAATCAATCCATATTCATCTATATCCGTGATTCTGATGTATCGTGCGTCTGTGTAGTTCTTTCGCTCAATACCTGGCTCTCCCGCGCCATATTGTGGTTTGCACACAATTAAATCTTTGAGACGAACTTTAGGATATATAGAGCTCTGGGCTTTGCGATTATACAAAGCCATTTTAGGGTCCAATCGACCTTCTATCTCCGATCGTTGCACGATGAAGATTTTATTTTTGTCTATATGTTGGGGAACTTTATACATTATACTCAATCCAAACTTTGAATGAATTTCTTTAATTCTTGTCCAATAATATCCAACTCATTAACCGCAGTTTTCTTGCCTGTTGCATCATAGCCTATCTCTTCTGCTATTGCCATGAAGATAGGGTAATCAGGGAGTTCATTTTGTTTTTTTATCTGGTAATCATCAACCAGCTTAGACTTTAGCTCGTCAACTTTAGCTGCATATTCTGCAAGCAAATCAGCATTCCAATCCTTGTATGCTTGGGTTTGCTTAATCGCAGTTGAGGAATTTTGTGTACGAGTTTTCAAAGAATCTACCTTTTCCTTTTGTTTCTGCCTGATTTCTTTGTCCCAAATATTTCTTGTTTCAAGATAATTAGCATCCGAAAGAAGTTTAGCTTCAATTGCCTTCTTCTTGCCTTCAAGGTCTTCTGTATGCTCTTTTGACCATTTCTTAAGGAAGAGTACAGAACTTTTTACTCCTGCACCATTTGCCGCAAATGCAGTTTGTGGCATACTTACCACGGCAACTATGCGAAACCAGTCTTCCAACTGAGTGCGAACATATTGCATGCTGCTATTAGTGAGAATGCCATCAGGAAGTACAATTGCAAGTATTCCTCCTTCTTTTAGGAACAAATAATCTTGCTCAATGAAAAGAACCTCACTTTGTTGTCCATCACGGGTATTATCACCAGCCTTAGCTTTAACCGCAAGCCAATCTTCTTCCTTTTTGCCTAACTGATAGGTTTTAAGGTATGCCTGTTCTGTCTGCCGAATGTTACTTCCGAAAGGTGGATTAGTAATGATGAAATCAAATGTTCCATACTCGAAGCCTTTATTACCTGTACGCTCTTTGATAGTGGCATCAGAGACCAGCCCATCAGATGTTATGACATTTGTATGACCATCATCATGAATGATCATATTCATCTTGGCTGCACGTGAAATCTGCTCATTGATTTCTATTCCATAAAGGTTCTTTTCGGCAAAGTCATGCCAATATGGGAACCACTTGGCATATTGTTTTGCATCATTTTTGTAATTCGGATAATAATCAGTGGCTTCGTTTCGTACTTTATTGAGAGCATAGAGCAAGAATCCGCCACTACCACATGATGTATCCAATACTTTTGAATCATGCGTAATAGGAAGCACGTCAACAATAAATTTAACGATTTCACGAGGTGTAAAGTATTGCCCAAAATTTCCGCGGAAGAATGAACCCATAAAAGTTTCAAACGCACGGCCCTTACTATCAAGATCTGTTTCCCCAAGGTTTACACTTTCAAGATAGCTCACAACGGTCCTAATTTTCTCAGGAGTTAATCGAATGTTGTCACGGAACACTTCTGCATCACGCTTTCGTCCTTCTTCATAAAGAGCTTTTACCCTGTTGTACAGATTGTCATTTTCTTTAAGCCTGCGTTTGTGCTCGTCCTTTTCTTCTTTCTTTGATATTGTTATGATTTGGAAATCGTATGGTTCACCCATCTTTCTTGGCTTGCGTTCATCCCAGATCTTGCAAAATATGAGCTTATCAAGCTCATCAAAAGCTTCAGATGGATTCAACTGGCCTCCAGCCCATAATGCTTCATGAGCTTGTTTAAAACGACGTGTCAAATCTGCTTGGTCAATAACAGACAAATCAAAGAAACGCTGTTTCCCGTCTTCTTTCGGAAGATGTTCTGCCCCATAAACATACTTGTAGTTTGCTATTTCTTGAACACCATATTGAGGAATATCAGGAATCTGATTACGTGTATTTTGTGTCTTGTCGACTTCAAAATACTCATTTTTAATACCAGAGGTTACCCAAACATATTTAACCTCACCAGGCAAAGCAAATGCATAACTATATGCTTGATTGATGGCTTGTTGAAACTCAGCCTCGCTTACTTCTTGCTTTTTACATTCAACAAGAATTAAAGGTCTGAGGCACAATTCATCACCATAGACAACAATATCAGCCTCCTTAACTTCGCTTCCCATCGTTACGGGCACAAACAAGCGAATAAGAGACACTGGATAATTATAGTCAAGTATCAACTGAAGAAAAGTTAATGCTTGTACTTTTTCTTCGGGATCGTTATAATTGCGCTCTTTCTTTTGCCATATATATTTAATTCGAGACTTATCCTCGTTGAGGGAAATAAGTCCTTTTTCTATTCCTATTTGTATATAATCTTTCATCTTAATCCTAGATTAAATTATTATAGATACTTCGGCCTTTCTATCACCATATATTTGGCCCCACATTTTACGAGTGTGCCCCAACCGTACGGACAGTTATCACGCAGGTAGACGGATTGCCCGGTAATGGTTTTGTCATTCTTATCATCGTGTGATTCGAAAGAGTAAAAGACAAGTGTAACGTACATGCCATTGAGGTCAGGATCTTCTTCCACCCAGTAATTGTCATCGGTGCAGTCGAGCCATTTGTATGTCACTATCATCTTCGCTTCTTGCTCTGCTATCGCAAATCTTTCTGCAGCATCGGGAAGCAACTCTGTCAACTTGCGACTATATTCCTTGCATAGAGATTTCGTTGTTTTCTTACCTGTTAGCTGTTTCACTTCCGCATCATATTGGCGCATTACGCTTTTAGCCTCTTTGAGAAGATTGCGAGAGATTGGCTCGAAGTTGCTGAACTTACCATCGCAAGCAACCATAGGGAATCGACGCTGAGCATTGAGACCGTTTTCGTCAAGCGAGTACCATGTTACGATACAGAAATCTTTATTCCCAGTGCCTCCTTCCACTTCGTTTACTTCCATGAAAACGAGTGGGTGCGGAGCCATTTTTACAAAGGCATCGCCTTTCTTGAAACGCGCTGTAGATTTTGATGCTATTTTATCCATAATACCTGTTACTTAATTATGTCCTCATCTTGCCCTATTTCAGATGACCGAACTCTTCTTGCCTTACCAACTCCTGCACAGGCACTTCAAGCGCATTGGCAATTGCTATGAGCGCCTCAAGGCTTGGCTGGGTGGTATTGGTGACCCACTTGGAAACAGTTGCTGGATCCTTACCGAGTTTGTCGGACAGCCACTTATTGTTCAGGTCGCGTTCGGCAAGAACGACTCTTATACGATTTAATTTTGCCATGATAGATTTCTCTTATTGAAGGCAAAGATACAAAAATAATCGTTATAAATGCGAAAACACTCAAAAAACTGAAATAAATTAGCAAAATTTTGATTAAAAGACCAATATTTTGATGATGACATGACAAATTTACACATCGTAATAGGCATGTGGTACGGAAAGCAGATTTGTGAGACACGTCTCACTTTTTCTTTAGTGTCTATAAAGCAAGAGCTGCTTGACCCGTTTAGGCAGAACGTCATTTAAGTGTGTGATTCTTATAATTTTTGCCACCTTGGATCGATTTCGATTGATAAATGTTAAAAATACGAGTAGTTCGTTGTATTTTCAATGATGGAACTTGGTAAAATCAAATTTAATTGCTAATTTTGCAGAAATTCTACAAAATCAAGGCTAAAATGATACTCAAAATCGAATTTGAAAATTTCTTCTCTATCCGAGACGGGGTGAGGATTGATTTCAGAGCTGCAAGCATCAATACAGCTCTTGCCAAAGAGTTGAGTCATAATGTGATGGAATGGAAAGGTGTGCCCGTACTTAAAACCGTTGGTTTGTTTGGTCCTAATGCTTCAGGCAAATCGAACATTCTGAAAGCTATTACATTCTGCTGTAGAATGATTCTGGAGTCCCACCTTCATAACGAGGGAGTGACATTCAACTTTGAACCATTCAAATTTGATGGTTGGCAGAATAAGACAAGCAAATTCCTTATTGATTTTGTTTGCGAAGATGTAGAATACGAATACGCTTTTGAATTAACTCGTGAGCGTGTTATCAGCGAAAGTCTATATCATTATCCAGTTGGCAGACGTGCAAAAATTTTTGTTCGTGACGCGGACGGAAAATATAGCTTTGGTACAGGTGCGATGGTAAAGCCTTCTGATGTGGTTACAAACACTAGTGAGAAGAACCTTTTCCTGAGTCGTGCCAGCTCAATGAACCGGGATATAGCACAAAAGTTATATCGTTATTTCATGAATCAATTCCTACTGGGGCTTGTGAATGTGAATGATATGATGGTGTTGGACAGTTTCAATGCTTACAAGAAAGTGATACTCAAAGCACTTGAAATATGCGATACAGATATCACCGACATCGAGGCAAGGAAAGAGCAAATGCCTGCTCCAGTAGTTATACCTGGACAAGCGGAACTATCATACAAGTTGGTGGATGTGCTTCGCTTCAAGGCGTTCCATCGCAACCAAAAGGACATTATGTTCGACATGGATATGGAGGAATCTAATGGCACAAGAAAACTGTTCCAGATTCTGATACGACTCTTGGATGTAGTAAAGAACAAGAAGAGCATCATGATGGACGAGTTCGACATGGGATTGCACACTCGTCTTGCAGATTTCATTCTCGACTTGATTCATGCTTCTGAGAGCAGCCAGTTATTGTTCACTTCCCATAACACGAACCTTATTGATGTCAAACGACTGAGACGTGATCAGATTGTTTTTGTCAACAAGTCGGAGCAAGGCGCAACGGAAGTGTATTCTTTGTATGACTTCAAGGATTTTCGTGAGAATATGGATGCCGAAAAGGGATATATACAAGGACGCTTTGATGCTGTGCCTTATGTTGATTCATCGGTGTCAAGTATCAAACAAATATTGGAGGGTTGATTATGGCTAGCAAAAGAGAACCATCTCCATCTTTGCGAATGCGAAAGATCGCCCTTGTCATTTGCGAGGGCGAGACAGAGGTCTGCTATATCAACCTTCTGAAATCGTGGTATAAGTCACCCATCAGAATCATTTCGCACATAGAAGGCACAAAGATTACGCCATCGTTGGTTGAGAAGCGCACAAAAGAACTCAAAATCTCTCAATGGGATAAGGTGCACACATTCCTCATGTACGACATGGATGTGCAGGCCATCAACGAGAAACTTCGTAAGTGTAAAGCAGAAATGCTTTTAAGCAATCCTTGCTTTGAAATCTGGTTGTTGCTCCATGCCAAAGACCAGAAGGCTGCCATTGAAACAGGTGCTCTTATCAAAGAGTTGAAGAAAAGTGCTCCTATGTGGAAGAATTATTCAAAGTCAGCTTTCACTGACACTCAAAAGTCCTTCTTAAACAACAATACGGATGTAGCTGTTGCCAGAGCAAAGAAATTACCTGAGTTTCTGAATCCATCCACAGGTATCTACAAATTGATTGAAATGCTGAAAGGAAATGCACGATAGTGCCTAAAAGCGTAGGTTGCCTTCAATGATGGTTTCGCAGTTGGATCATTACGAAAATTATGGGTTAATTCAATGGAAATAAATAACAATATTGATATTTCTGCAGAAGAATTACTTTCTTTGCTGAAGCAACAAATAGACTTTCTTGAAAGTCAAATGGCGGAAAGATGCGGTATGAAATTATATAAATCGGCCGATGGTTTTACACAAGAGGAAATATATGAGTATGCTGGTGCTAAGGATTGGGTTGCGACATTGACTTTGAATCAAGAATCTGCGAAACTATATGGGGATTCATTGACGGTAGTGTTTGTGTATCACCAAAAAGAAAGAATGGCTCTTGAAAAAGATAGGATAGCTCTCAATGATATATCCAACGTTAAAGCAAAAGAACTTTTGGGAAAGTTAGACGGAAGTCTGTATGATCAGCTTCTTAAAGATGGTATTCCGACAAAGGATATAGTTGAAATGCTGGTGGGGCCAGCATCAGAGGAGAATAACACTTATGCTAGTCCTCTTTTGCGCAAGCCTAAGGTGCTGGAGATTCCTTTTGAGGGTGAAGGCAATGGTGACAATATCTATTTTATGTATGGAGCCTTGTGTCACTTTATTGCTGACGGAATAGAATTGACTCCAGAAGAACATAATGAATACCTTGCCTATAAGATTGTTTTGGAACGTGAGAAACTGACTGAAAAAGAAAGAGAGGAAATCTTTGATAAGAACGGAACAATTGTTAATCAAGAAGTCGGCTATTTCTGGTTATTGTGGAAGAAAGAAACTGGTAAGCTGACAGAGAAAAACAAAACAGACCTAATGCAATTGTCCCAAAACAGAATCGCTAATCGTTTCGGTTTGGCTGATAAAGAGCTACAAAACATGGGATTAAGTTTTGAAAAGTTAGTAAAGACTTATCCTGAAAAGGCAGCTCTGTTGTTTTCAAAGATTGTCAATTTTCATGAACATCGCTATAATGTGGTTGGTAAGCATCTGCTCTATATGAGTTTTGAATCGTTTCTGCACATCTACCTTCGTCATGTGAAAGAGCTTGCTGTTGAGAATCAGTTTAGTGAAAGAAGTAAATTTCAATTGGCAGAAAAGGATTTGAAAGCTACCATGGATATTGTCTTAGGTGCTCTGAATGATGAGTATCAAGCATATAAAGACGAACATCCTAACAACAGATTCTTTCGGAAAGGGAATATGGCATATTATTACAATGGAGACTATTATGATATTGACATTTTACCAGATGGCCAAATTGGTAGCTTCTATAAACGTATTGACAAATAGAATTCAAGCGCCCAAATACAAACAAAAGCAAATGTAATCGCATGGAACAATCCATGAAACTTTTAAAGACTATCGGTGGTTATAGCACTGTGGTTCCACCTCTTCCCATTCCGAACAGAGAAGTTAAACACAGTTGCACCAATGGTACTGAAAAATCGGGAGAGTAGGTTGCTGCCATATAAAGTCTTCGTCCAAAAAAGCGGATCAATGACGTTAAACTTAAGTGATGCTTATTAAAATTATAAATTTACATTATGATAGTTTTTAAGATCAATAAAAGCGGAGTGTAGATTTGCCTTTTTAATAAGAAGGCAAGTTCTACCAAGACCATCCACCTCGCGTGGAATGTTATTGTTAATGCAGTAATCCTAATTGTGGACGTTGCGTAGTTTCTTGCAGCTCCTACACCCTTTGGGGCAATTTCAGTAGTAACAGATATAGTCGCTTTGGTACCCGATATAAGGAACCTCAGTAACCAATAAGGTCTTCAAAAAAATCCTTGGGAGCGTGGTAAACTCCCAAGGTGCTTTTAAAATAAAAATATATATGCAATGAAGTAGGACTTGATATTATTCCAAAGGAAAACTCAGGAACAATTATAGAAAGTGTTATGTGGCACGTCTTTCTCCATTTACCGTTTCATTGCCATTTCTGTATTCCATAACCAAACCAAATCAAGAAAATGGAACAACGATGTGACATTTTATGTGTTTTCTTTTGGTTATTTGGGGAGAAATATATACCTTTGCAATGATTTTGTAACATGTTGATTATCAATGGTTATTTTTGATTTTGCGACATGTGTGCAACATCCGGTGCTAACGCATTGATAGTTAATTGGAGTCGTTTTCGAGGAGGTGAAGTAAAAGACAACGGCAAATAAAGATTTGCATATATATGAAGAAAGCGTGTAACTCATCAGAGCTGCACGCTTTTTGCGTTTATGGGGTTCATGGTTGTTTCTATACCATTTTCTCCAATTTATCCCTTTAAATTTCTATAGATTCAAAACAGAAGCGTTGCACTTCTATCTTGAATTTATTGTCCTGAGTTTTACGTCTGAGGCGTAGAGAGTAAGAAACTGCGACACAGCACCACGAAGGCTAAAGATTTCCGAGACTGATGGAAAGACGGAGATTGGCAGCCACATTTGTCTTACCATCGGTGCGGATGACGTGCAGGGCTGGTTGCAAACTGAGCCAAGATAGGACAGGATATTCAAAGGTGGTCTCGAAGTCGGTCTCTTTCAGTTTCTCGGCATAACAGGCCTGACTAACTCCCATCGCTAACGTGCCTCCACGGTGCGTTACGTTGCCCAACAAAAGAGCAGCAGCCCAATGGCCGCGAGCAGCATCGAGCTGACCGATACGCACTCCGCCTGTGGCGAAAAGGTTGAGTCCAGCACGCCCGACACGCATCAGAGGCTGATCAATACTTGCCCACAAGGCTCCTCCTTTGCGGCACTGCTTCGCGGGAACTGCGGCTTCGGTTGCATCGTCGGCAGCTTCATCGCCAAGATATTGCCATCCGGCCACATAACCAAGCACATAGGTGGGCGCAAGAAATTCGTCTGCCGGCTCTCCGCCATCGCCGAGGTATCGGGAAATAGCCGGCGAATAACTTACACTCCCAATATTTATCAATCCGTCGCTGCCCGGACAGAAACGAAACTGACGGTTAAGCCGGTCGGAAGCCATACCGTTATAGACCGTGGTGCTGACTATCCATGCATCCGTGGGGTGATATTCGAGATGCAAGCCCAAAGCCGCCTCAGGATAGACACCAAGAGCGAGGTTCTCACCCGCCTGCGGCACACAGCCATACGAAGAGCCTGTGAAGATGCTCGCGCCGTCGGTATTGAAGTAATCCTCGTCCGCCTCGCGAAGTCCGGCGTAGATATAAAGTTTTTCTGACAACTGTTGCCCAATGCCCAAATGTGTCAGACGAAATCCCCGACTTTCGGCATTGATGTTGGAGAAGTCTTGTAAATCATCCACTATTCCGTCTTTGAGACTGCCCGTAGCCAATGCTCCGAACTCAAGACTACCGCCTCGCCAAATACTCACTTCCACTCCAGCCGACAACATATTCACCCAGTTGGCATGACCTGTCTTAATGTTCCACTGTCCCTCGGTAACGGCATCAACGTGCCATTTCACGCACGGATCCCCTGTGTCTACACTATCCGGCTGCGCTTGCACAGCCACCGCCAAAAATGCAACACACAGCAATAGTGCCGATTTCATTAAGTTATTAAGTGTCAACAACATTTTTACGTATGCCATCAGGCCGTTCCCTAAAGATGAAAACTTTGTCGTATTCATAAGAAATAATTAATCAGTTTTATTTACCGGGTACAAAATTAAGGAGAAATTTCATGCGCTGAAATACCTAAAAATCATGAAATCCAAAGGTCAACGAAGTTAAAATATTTTACAAAACATTCCTGTTTTTCGTCTTTTTACGATACCTTTGTAAAAAGAAATTACCTTAAAAGATTATAAACAATGAAGAAATACCTAATAGCGATACTTCTTTCTATCATATTCCATAATGCAACAGCACAAACAAATTCTAAGGAAATGGCTGAAAATAAGGCCGATAGAACATTGATGAAGCCTGAGAAAAAGGTCAATAAGCAGACAGGAACATCTAAAATTCATTCATGGGAGAATATTCTCAGCGAACTTCGGACCGATGACGAGAGCGAATCGGAGACGTGGGAGGAGATTTTCGAGACGCTCGCCGACATAGAGCAGCATCCGATAAACATTAATACGGCTACGAGGGAGGAGCTGGAGCAGATTCCATTTCTCACGGAACAGCAAATAGAGGAAATTAACGCTTACGTGTATCAGTATCACGGGATGAGGTCGTGGGGGGAACTTGCGATGATTGAATCGCTCGACCCGATACGCCTGCAACTGCTACCTTACTTCGTTTATTTAGGCAATACAGAGAAGGAAAAGGGATTTCCTAAGCTCGGGAACATTCTGAAACACGGCAAGCACGATCTCACTCTGACAGGGAAAGTGCCGCTATACGACCGGCGGGGCGATAATAACGGCTACTTAGGCTATAAATACCGCCATTCGCTAAGATATACTTTCAGCTATGGAGAATATCTGAAAGTGGGCTTCATAGGTGCTCAGGATGCCGGTGAGCCGTTCTTCTCGAACCGTAACGGAATGGGGTATGACCATTATTCGCTTTACGTTCTCGTCCGGAAATTAGGTCGGATAAAGGCTCTCGCAATAGGAAGATACAAGTTGAAGTTTGGAATGGGACTCGTGATGAACAACGGTTTCGGGTTCGGAAAGACGGCCACAATATCTACTATGAACCGCAACGGCAACGCCATCAGCGGCTATCAGTCGCGCTCGGAGGCCTACTATCTGCAAGGGGCTGCGGCTACGGTGGCACTGTCGAAGAAGTTCGACCTCACAGCGTTTGTATCGTATCGCGACATCGATGCCACACTGAACAAGGGAGACGGGTCGATAGCAACAATTCTGAAAACGGGCTATCATCGCACGGAGACGGAGATGGCAAAGAAAAACAACGCCTCTCAGTTTGTGGGCGGAGGTAATTTGCAATTTCGCAGTAATGGTTTTAACATCGGAATGACAGCTCTATACACATCGCTTGACAAGCCGATAAAGCCCAACACCAATCAGAAATACCGCAAGTATTATGCGTCTGGAAAGGAGTTTTGGAACATGAGCGTGAACTACGGCTACACGGCAAGCCGATGGTCGCTGAGCGGTGAGACGGCAACAGGCAACTGTCACGCGATAGCCTCGATAAACAAGTTGAGCTATGAGCCGGTACACGAACTGACGCTGACGGCAATACAACGATTCTACTCATACAAATATCATGCTCTTTTTGCTGAGAGCTTTAACGACGGCGGCTATGTGCAGAACGAGAACGGACTGTATATCGGTGCGGAATGGCATCCGAGGCGCAATATCTCGGTCATTGCGTATAGCGATTATGTTTATTTCCCGTGGCTGAAATATCAGGTATCAGATGCTTCGAGAGCCTCGGACAACTATGTGCTGGTATCATACGGTTTCAGAAAATGGACTCTCTCGGCGCGCTATCGCATAAAAATACGTGAAAAGGACAATGCAGACAAAACGGCACTGATAAACGACATAACACAACGGGCACGTCTGTCGTTGGCATACGACAATGAGAGGTGGGCGACAAAGACGCAGATTGACTTCGTAAGCAACAAATATAAGGACAGTAGCAAGGGCTATATGGTGTCGGAAAACCTGTCGTATAATCTGACGAAAGGATTGCAAGCTACGGCCGCGATTGGCTATTTCAACACCGATAGTTATGCCTCACGCGTCTATACCTACGAGCGAGGTATGCTTTACACGTTTTACTTTCCTTCTTTCTACGGTGAGGGCATACATTATTCTCTGTTCCTTCGCGCTGACATTTCCCCTACCCTGCTCCTCATCGGTAAGTTTTCAACAACCAATTATTTCGACCGCGACCACATAAGCAGCGGACTTCAACAAATAGACCACAGTTCAATGACGGATCTGGAGTTGCAGCTTCGCGTAAGATTTTGAGTTCCCGAGCTCAAGTCTCTTGTTTCCTTTCCCTATTCACTCACTGGGGATAAGGGGACTAACAAGAGAGCGTATCCCCAATAAATGGAGAGACGCCCTCTGAAAATGTATGCTTTATAAAGTCTGGGGCATTGGTTACAATATTTTCCAGTCCTCTATTCCCCTTGTCTCTGACGAGAAACTGACACCTATCTTATATATCTGCCTGCCGTCGGTCTTGAACGGCTCTGCATAGCCCTTGTCTTCTATCTGCTTCAGGGCCTCGTCCGCCGTACCGTCGAGCTTCAGCTCCATTACGTAGATGTAGTCTTTCGTCTTCATCACTATGTCCATGCGACCGCGGCTTGTCGTGCGCTCAACCTCGGTGAAGAAGCCCATCATCTTGAATATGAGGTACATGGAGTTTTGGAAGTACTTCTCCATCTTGCCCGTTATCTTATAGTCGGAGTCGGCAAAGAGCGACTGTAGGCGTTCCATGAAGCCGTCCGGGTTGCCCTTCTCTATGTCGCTGACAAAATTGGCAATGTAGAACTCGCTCTTATTCTCCTCTATCGGGGTGTACATCGGCAGCAGGTACTTGACAAAACCGTTCTCCACCTCCTTGTTGGGGAATCCCAATTTGTATATCCTGAACCTCTCGTCATAGCCTTTTATGGTGAGGTATCCGCTCTGGTAGATTACCGGAATGGGGTTCTTCGACATGG
>ERZ1027188.48-NODE-48-length-54988-cov-5.786267_pt1 | contig 54988 bp, 50 predicted proteins | sample MGYA00519273_ERZ1027188 | MGnify/ENA primary metagenome ERZ1027188 (study PRJEB26926, sample SAMN06164623) | human gut metagenome | biome: ENVO:00009003; feature: ENVO:2100002; material: ENVO:00002003 | host: Homo sapiens | place: USA | collected 2012 ... | reverse complement strand
GAGCAAGCTCCCACGGTCATCTTGCACAATCATTTCTGCATGGCTGAACTGTTACCATACACTTTGCTGCAGCTCTCCTGTTTATTGACATAACTCCTTTATTTGTCTTATAATAAAAAGGAATCGTTGGGCGCTTTCAGGGGGGGACATATGAAACGAGTCAATACATCCGACCTTGTTCCCGGCATGGTTACTGCTGAGGACGTATATAATTTCAACAACCAGCTTATTTTACCTCGTGGAATTATCCTGACCGATTCTACGATTACAAAGCTTGCTTTTTATTCAGTTCTTACCTTATACGTAGAAGATCAGCTTGTAGTACAGTCTGCACAGACGGATGATTACACCACCTCCTATACAGACAGGCTCAAGCGCAGTCCCGAATTTACCAGATTCCACAAAGAATTTGAAAATGACGTAGATTCCTTCCGTGGCGCAATGAATGACGTCATAGAAAAGGGATCTCCTTTGGATGTCAATAAACTGATGAACCATACCCTGAATATTCTCGACCTTGCAGCAACCACCCCGAATGTTTTTGACATGCTGCACTGTATGAGGGAATATGATGATGAGACCTATGTGCACAGCATGAATGTAGCACTGATCTGCAATATTTTTGCACGCTGGCTGCGCATGAGTGAAGAAGAAATTGCGAAGGCTACAACAAGCGGTCTTCTCCATGATATTGGTAAGATCAAGATTCCCGACAGCATTCTGAAAAAACCGGACAAGCTCACCAAACAGGAATTTAACATCATCAAGCGGCATCCGCAGGAAGGATATCGTCTCCTTTTGGATTCCAAACTAGATGAAGATGTCTTAAATGCTGTTCTGATGCATCATGAGCGCTGCGATGGAAGCGGCTATCCTTTTGGCCTCATGGCCAATCAGATCGGAACCTATGCCAAGATGGTTGCCATTGCCGATGTTTACGATGCAACCACTTCTGCCAGAGTTTACCGTGGTCCCTTATGCCCGTTCTCTGCCATCTCGATTTTCGAGGACGAAGGTCTGCAGAAATACGATCCCAGATTCATCATGACTTTCCTGGAAAATGTGGTAAATACCTATCTGCTCAATAACGTCCGTCTCACCAACGGGACTGTCGGAACTGTTGTTTTTATTCATAAGGATAAGCTTTCTTCGCCGACGATCCGGACTGCCGGCGGTTTTGTAGACCTGAGCACACAGTCCAATCTGCAGATTGAGGCACTGATTTAGCGCACCAGATTTGATTTTAACTATTCAAAACATCATTCGTCATATAAATACTACACATAATCAAAAATTCCCTGAATAGCATCTGAGACATTAACCAACTCAGACATGGATATTCTTCCAATTTTTTTATGACCGCGAATCGACAGATCCAGCAATGCCAGTTTTTCACATTGAATGTATCCCTCTATCTCCTCACCCACGCTTGTCCATATATGAAGCGGTCCGGGATTCGAATTGCTTATAACAGGGCATCCTATTATTTCACCGCTCATATTAAAAAAATCCTTGCTCACAACCAATACGGGGTGCTTTATCTTCTCAATCCGGAGGATATCTCCCTGGTGTAAATACTCCACTACCATATCTCCCTTCCTACCGGACCACCCCAGTCGTATTCTCCGTCCAGCATTAGTTTTCCGTCATATTCAGCAGCTCTCTCTTCCAGCGTTTTATGGTGAAATGGTTTCATCAATGTAATTACACCATTTGCTACTGAAACTTCCAGAATCTCATTCAATTCAATTCCGGCGCTTTTGAGTACCTCTTTTGACAATCGGATTCCCTGGCTGTTTCCCCACTCTTTTACCTGTGTCTGCATACACTTATCCTCCTTTCGGAATGTATATCCATAGTATATACCTGCGGATAAAAAATATCAACTCTCCATTCATCAAAATGTTTCCATGACAGACCGCAATAATTCAGGGTATAGCAAGCACTCCTAAAAGATATTTTGGTTATTTTATCCCGAAATTTCTTTTAGAGGTGGAAGTGTCTAACAAAAAAGACCATCGCTTCCAACATACAGAAGCAACAGCCTTATACATTCTTTGAACCATCAAGCAATTTTCTAATCCTTCATCCCTATCTGACAGAATCCCTCTCATCATCTCCGGAAGCACTCTTTTTAAAAGCAATTCTTCCATCAAAGTATCTCTCAGCCCGTCTTCAGCCGGAACTTCTGCAAATCCCGCTCCGTACTGATCTTATCAATCTGTGCCCCAAGGGATGCAAGCTTCAGATGAAAATCCTCATATCCACGTTCAATATATTTAATATCATCAATCGTCGTAATTCCTTCTGCGGCCAGAGCGGCAATTACAAGTGCTGCTCCTGCCCGGAGATCCGGCGCACTGATACTGGCACCCGTATACCCGGGAACTCCGTCAATGATTGCGGTATTTCCCTCAACCTTGATATTCGCACCCATTCTGGTAAGCTCGTCCACATACTTAAACCGATTCTCGAAAATACTCTCAGTCACAATACTCGTTCCCTTGGAAAGCCCCAGTGTAACCGTAATCTGCGGCTGCATATCCGTCGGGAATCCCGGATAGGGAAGTGTCTTTACATGCGTATGGGTAAGCGGCTTCGATGCCACAACACGTACGGCATCATCCGATTCCTCGATTTCACATCCGATTTCAAGGAGCTTTGCGCTGATGGACTCTAAATGCTTCGGAATAACATTCTTAACGATTACATCGCCCTTTGTTACCGCTGCAGCAAACATAAAGGTTCCTGCCTCGATCTGATCCGGAATGATTGTATACTCTGTACCATGAAGTCTTGAGACACCCTTGATACGGATCACATCCGTACCGGCGCCCTTGATATTGGCTCCCATGCAGTTTAAGAAGTTCGCCACATCAACCACGTGCGGCTCCTTCGCTGCGTTCTCAATGATCGTCTGTCCTTCTGCCATTACAGCTGCCAGCATCACATTGATTGTTGCTCCAACCGTAACCACATCCATATAAATATGACTTCCTGCAAGCTTCTGTGCCTCTGCAAAAATCAACCCGTTGGCAATCTTCACGTCCGCGCCAAGTGCACGAAAGCCTTTGATATGCTGATCGATGGGGCGCAGTCCGATGTTACAGCCACCGGGTAAGGAAACCTGTGCCTTCTTATACTTGCCAAGCAATGCCCCCAGCAGATAATAAGAAGCACGGATCTTCTTGATGTAATCCCCTTCGATTACAAGATCCTTGATATTTTTGCCGGAAATCCGGGCGGTGTGGCGGTCTACCCGCTCCACGGTGCCTCCAATGCTTTCAATGGCCTGCATCATCACATTGGTATCACGGACATCCGGGATGTTTTCTATTAATACGGTTTCATCCGTCATAACGGCTGCTGCCAGAATCGCTAAGGACGCATTCTTTGCGCCACCGATTTCGACTTCGCCAACTAACGGATTACCACCTCTGATTGCATACTGTTCCATAGCATACCTCGAAATGCGTTTGATATATTCCATCCGGTATTTATCATCATACGTAGTAATATTTCAGTAGTTCTGCAACCGTTTCATCTCTTCACGGTTGCATTATTTCAATCAACTCAAACGGAATTTGGTACGAAAACTCTTTTATCATTATAACATAATGTAAAAGTCTGTAAACCCAAACATCTGTTTAGGACTAATTCAGGTATTTCAGCGGGTTCACCTGGGATCCGTTAATCAGGATCTCAAAGTGCAGATGGGGTCCTGTACTGACACCCGTATTTCCGCTCAAAGCAATCTTCTGTCCCTGGGAAACCGTCTGTCCCGCAGAAACGAGCACCTTGCTTAAGTGTCCGTACCGGGTCTGTCTGCCATCCGGATGATTGATATATACACAATATCCGTAGCCGCTTCCCCAGCCGGCTCTTGCAACGGTACCACCACAGGAAGCATAAACTGCGGTTCCTGTCGGTGTTGCCCAGTCAACTCCTTTATGATAGGAGCTTGCGCCTCTGGTCGGACGATTGCGTCGTCCAAAGTTTGACGTCAGACGTCCTCCGGAAATCGGCTTGATATAGGTCGGAGGAATTTTAGTCCCGCGTTCCACAACCTTCGGAACTGCCACATAAGTAATCTCCTCCTTGATAATCTCCTCCGAAACCTTTTTATTATTTTCAAAGGCTACAACCGCAACTACCTTGCGGTGTCCGGCGGACGGCTGCTGATGCACCACAGTTTCTGTTGTATACCAGTCATCATTATCAATATAAATGACATCCGCGTCATAATCTTCTTCATAATACATTTCTTCCTGACGCAGGACAGCCAGCATCGGTTCTTCGACCGTTACAATCAACTCCTGATCCGGACGGATCATTGAATTTTCATCCTCTAAGGACTCATTCATTTCAATCAGCTTGTCCAGCGGAACATTCGTCTTAATGGCAATTCCTGACAGGGTATCACCGGAAACCACCTTATAAATCTCATTTTTCTCTTCGTCACTTGTCACCTCATTGATGGCAAGACTGATATCCGTCAGTTCACCCTCATCCAGATACGCCTCAGCTACCTCTATATCATCCCCGAAACTCATGGAGATTATACCAAGCTGATAATCCTCAAAGTCCTTCTCCACATCCGGCTCAATCTGGTCAAACAATGCCGTCATATCTGCCTGGAACCCGGCTTCCAGTGCTACAGCCTCCGCCGCCTCTTCCTGCTCCTGCATCTCCTCGCGTGTTGCAACAGACGCACTCATAACCGGAAGCTCTCTTGTCGGATCAAGCTGCAGTTCCACCTGATACTCTTTGTCCCCATCATATTTATTTACTGCTGCCTGCAAAAGCGCAACAACCTCATCCAGATTGGCAAGATTGATGATTTTTTCATTGATTTTAACCACATAGGACTTAATCATGGATTCCTTCATGTCGGAGGAATAGACCTTCTCCATGTTATTGATCACAAGCTTCGGAGAGTCTACTCTGCCCCATAGCACTTCCTGCCCAACGGTTTCGATTTCGCTCTCCACCAGAACCAGATGATTGTTCCGGGAAGCCACATTTCTTCGCGCTTCCACCGCATAGCTCTGTGCATCTTCGACCGAATCGACCACGCCGACTTCCTGTCCATTCAAAAAAACCGTAAACATATTATCTCCGGTTTTTACAAATTTCACAAAAGACGGCATGAAAAAAATACTGACAAAAACTGCCAGCAATGCCATCTTTAAAAACCGCATTTTTAACCGTTTATAATGTGATGATAAATGTATCATAAATCATTCCTGTTCTATAGTTTACATCAAAAAGGTAACTGTTTTATTTTAACAGTTCTGAATTTACTTGTAAAGAGCCTGTTCTTTCCATGTATTTCCGTTTATAATCATAATGTAACTATTCAGAGCCAACCTGGAAAATATTGCATGTTTCCCCGGTGCGGCATATCCACCAAATAATAAGAAAAGGAGAGAGCCATGGGCAGCGAAACCATTTTTCACATTGACGTCAATTCTGCATACTTAAGCTGGAGTGCCATCCGCCGCCTGCAAAACGGTGATCCGCTCGACCTGCGCACCATTCCTTCCATCATCGGCGGCGATCAGGAAAAGCGTCACGGCATCGTTCTCGCCAAGTCGATCCCTGCTAAGAAATACGGTATCCAGACCGCTGAGCCGATCGTCAGTGCCTTCCGCAAATGTCCCACTCTCGTCATGGAAAGTCCGGATATGCATTATTATCATCAGAAAAGTGAAGAACTGATGAATTATCTTCGTTCTGTCTGTCCTGATATTGAGCAGCTCAGCGTGGACGAATGTTTCATGGATTATACCCCCATCCAACGCCACTACGCTTCTCCCATAGAAGCGGCTTTCCATATCAAGGACGAGATCCGGAACCGGTTTGGATTCACAGTGAACGTCGGTATTTCCGATAAGCGTGTGCTTGCAAAAATGGCCTCCGATTTCGAGAAGCCCGACAAGGTACACACCCTCTATCAGCATGAAATCAAAGAGAAAATGTGGCCACTCCCTGTTTCTTCCTTATATATGTGCGGCAAATCCAGTGTACAGGCCCTTCATAATTTAGGAATCCGCACAATTGGCGATCTTGCTACCACCGATGCATCCATTATTGCATCCCACCTCAAAAGTCACGGTGTCCTTTTATGGCAGTATGCCAACGGCATTGATGACTCCGGTGTCACCTCCGTACCTGCACAGGCAAAAGGAATCGGCAATTCCACTACCGTCGCCAAAGATCTCACAACAGCCAAAGAAGCCTATCCGATTCTTTTATCCTTATGTGAAAGTGTCGGTGAACGGCTTCGCCATGCAAGTCAGTCTGCTTCCATGATAAATGTTGAAATCAAATACGCCGACTTCCGGAGCGCTTCCCACCAGAGAAACCTCCCGGAACCGACGAATGCAACTACTCTCCTTTACCTGAATACCTGTCAGTTATTTGACGAATTATGGAATGGTTCCCCGATCCGCCTGCTGGGTGTTCGCACCACCAGATTAAATGATATGGATGCCCCGGTCCAGTTAAGTCTATTCGACCAGATTTCCACCCAGCCGGAAAAGACCACAGGTCCATCCCGTGAAAAGCTCGATGCCCTCGACACTGCCTTAGATGCCATCCGCAATAAATACGGCAAGGATGCGATTGTGCGTGGAAGTCTTTTATCCCAACAAGTTCACTAGACTCACCTTTGGTTCGCCAAGTGAACTTGTATGGTTCGCACTAAGCTCGAAATAACCTCGCTAAGTGCTCTACTCAAAAAGAAAAACGATAGAGTCCTTTCGGAGTCTATCGTTTCTTTACGCTGTAACCAAATGTTCCAAGCTTCTCTCCGAGCGTATAATACGTTCCGTGTGAATAAGCAATCGGGTCTGCTTTTTCAAGAGAAAACTTCCCATTTTCATCCATATATTTTTCATCCGCATGTACGGATACGACCTTCGCCACAAACATATCATGTGTTCCCAGCCGGAGCACCTGTGTTACCCTGCATTCAATGTTCACAGGGCTTTCGTCTAAAAGAGGTGCACTTACCTCAGACGCAGGGCTGATATGAAGCCCGAGCTCTTTGAATTTGTCCACATCCCTGCCGCTCTTCACTCCACAGTAATCCGTTGCAAAAGCCAGATCCCTGGTGGTCAGATTGATCACAAATTCTCCTGTCTCTTCGATCATATGATGGGAATAACGTGAGGGACGGACAGAGATTGATACCATTGCAGGATCGCTGCAGATGGTGCCTGCCCATGCCACTGTAAAAATATTGGGATTGCCCTGCTGATCCGCCACAGTAATCAGAACTGCCGGAAGCGGATAGAGCATATTCCCCGGTTTCCATGTCTGTTTAGCCATATTTTCTATCTCCTGATGTCATATATCCTTATGAATGCAGGCATTCGCCGTACATATCTCCATGATTTGCATAGCTCTGAACAGTTACAATATTCCAAGTAATCCAAGAACAGCTACGATCAGATTCAGTGCGGACAGAATCATTGTAATCAGGACAAGCGGGAACAATATGCCCGACTTCTTCTGTGTCTTCTGCAATTCCTCCTTCAGTTCCCCTGTCCGGCGGTCCAGTTCCTCTACCATGGAAGCCTGCACATTACGGTACACCTTCACATTATCGGTATGGAGAAAATCTTCCAGGTTCTTAATGACATTCTCGGTCTTATCCTGGAGTTCATTCACCATCTCCGCAATCTGCTGGGTGTTGTCTGCATGTTCCTTAATTTCGGCAATCTTCGCAAGACTCTCATCAATTGCCTTCTGGATACCAGCCATGGAAAGATCTGAGGTTTCCTTGATTTTGGAGACGGAAGCAGCTTCTACTTCTCCTGCTGTTTTACCTAAATGTTGTCCCATTTTGTCCGCTAACTGCTGGACATCCTGTGCCGTCTCTATATTCTTCAGATTCACCTGACGCATTTCCTGAAGGCAGTCGTCATATTTCTCCATCTGTTCTTTAAACAGGGTAAGCTGCTTTTCAAGGCTTTCAATCTCTGCCGCATCTGCTGCCGCATTGGCCCGGATCATCTCCTGTGGGGTAAATTTCTGTACAATTTCATCCATAAAATTATCCATACCTATCCTCTTTCCAAAAACAAATGTCTGTTTATAATCGCTTTATTATATCATAACTCTTACATTTTTACAATCACTGTCGTTTTTGTGCATATTGCACATATTTTTCATCTGCTTTTTTACATCGTTGTAAAAATTAACAACATTTTCATAGCTTGTTCATAATTTGTTCATAATTGTATTGTACTATATATACATAGCAACGGAAACATGTAATGTTTTTCATTACACACATAGATAAATTTTTTCATAATAGCCCAGGCGCAGAGATGTGTCTGGGCACTCCTCATTTTATAGAGCAAAATTTTTTTCTACTTTATTAAGAAATTCCTATAGAATTTCCCATAAGCGAAAAAGACCCAAAATGTGGTATTATCTGTTTTATGTAATATCGGAGATAATACAGCATTCTGAGTCTTTCTTATGTTCCTTTATTCTTCACCAAGATTATTCATACTGAGAACTTCTTCATTCAGCGAAAGCATCTTATCATCAAGCGCTGCCACCATATCTGCACACTCTATCAGCTCACTCTGGATATGCTCCGGCACATTTCCTTCGAACTTATAATGAATCTTATGCTCTAAGCTTGCCCAGAAATCCATCGCTACTGTACGGATCTGGATCTCCACCTTCGTATCCACAATCCGGTCTGACAAATATACCGGAACCGTCACAATCATATGATAACTGCGATAGCCGCTCGGCTTCGGATTCTTCAGATAGTCCTTCACCGAAATCACCTTAATGTCTCTCTGGTTACTGATCATATCGGCAATACGGTAAATATCCGACATGAACGAACAGATCACGCGGATCCCCGCAATATCATTAATGTATTCCACCATATTGGAAATCGTCGATTCATAGCCATACCGTCTTAATTTCTTAACGATACTCTCCGCGGTCTTAATCCGGGATTTAATATGTTCAATCGGATTATAGCTGTGTACGTGCTGAAATTCATCATTCAGAATCTCCAGTTTCGTACCAATCTGTTTCAGAGCCGAACTATAAATAAGAATAACCTCTTTCCAGTTATCCACATCTCCGTCACGTCCTGTGATAATATCCATAAGCAACCCTTCCTCTCCCTCTTCGGGAGTCCCCATACTCCACTTATATCATAGCATATTTTCACAGGAAAATGCATGTTTTTATAAACTTTTTATACATTTTTCATAATAAACTTATCGACGAATTTCTTCTATTCCTTCCGGATATAGAGTTCATAATGCTCACTTTCGTTAACCTGCGTAAAATGATCCTTAATATAAACCGTATCCACTGCTCCATAGCCATAAAGCGTCGGCCATTGCGGAATTTCCTTCGTTTCGTCATAGATTTCCTTCGGAATGAGGATACACTGCGCATCCGTAACTGTCACCTCTGCCGGTTCCCTGTCATAATAAAATTTCAGCACATACTTCTGATAATCATCTACCGGAAAGCAGGTCTGCAGATTCTCCGTATGTCCCCGGAAAATATCAGCGATTTCTGTTTCACGCTCCGCATACTGGGAATGATACGAGGATCCGCAAAGCTCAAACACTGCAAACCCCAAAAGCAGTAAGCAGCAGTACTTCCCAGCAATAACCATCTCCCCTTCCGAAAATCGGAATATCCTCTCCACCAGAAGCTTCAGCAGCCACACCAGCATCAGGCTGACCGGAACGGCAAGGAAGGAAAATACCCTGTAATACGGCTGCACACTCTGAATCACCAGCATCACCGGAACCATCACTATGGATACCGCCAGATAGACGTGGAAGAACCACAAATCCTCATCCTTTTTACGGAAAAAACATGCACCCACAATTGCCAGCACACCCCCGATGGCAAGGATCACCACAAGCACCTCTCCAAGTCCTGCATAGAACAGATTGAACACACCCGTAAGATAATGGAACAGCTCCTTCACGATATAGCTTCGCTCATCCCCTTGAATGTACGGAGTTGCCAGCATATATTCCATGCCGGTCCGCATTGCCTCAAACGGAGTTTTCAGAATAATTTTTACCTGGTAAATTCCATAATAAATGCCGGACGGATCCTTTGACATGAGATTTGATCCGATCGCAAGCCAGATCACCGCATACAGCAAAACCGTCAGAACCGCTGCCACTACGGAAGCGGCAATCAGCTTCCACAGCGTTTTATATTTTTTCGTAAAAAGAAGTGTAATTCCACCTGCGATACAGACCGGAATTACCCAGAAGGTCGAGCTTACCAGAGTATACAATCCCCCTGTCAGGGACAGGATGTAAAGGATATAATCTCTTTTTCGTGCCTGCTCCTTACAGATCTTAAAAAGACTTAACAGGGCAAGCAGATAACAGGTTGCTGCAAGTGTATAGCCGCGTCCCTGCACTGAAAGATTGTTGACCTGCCAGACTGCCACATACAGAAATACCACCCCTGCGGAAAAGAACCGGTTCAGGAATTTCTTCGCAAACTGATACAAAAGAAGCATATTGGCACAGGACATGAGAAACGAAACACCACGAAGTCCGATATAGGGATTTCCCAGATAATCAAGAAACGCTGACAGCACCGAATAAAATACATGATTATTCGGCACCGGCCAGTGAATCGCCGCATAAACCGGCCCTCTTGAAATAAAGGAATAGTAGGTATACAGCTCATCATACCATGGTTTGATTGCAAACATGCTGACTGCATAATAGACTGCCATCCCTAAGAAAAACAGGCTGAATAATTTATTTTCTACTATAAATGCTTTGATTCTTTTCATGTAAATTCCTTTTCCCTTAAAATAAACACAGATCAAAAATTTTTCATCATATTCCGTCAAGGGTCAACATGACTCTGATTTGTTACCAAATGGTAAACATTAAAATAATACCTCTCCAATAGATAGGTTCCTTCTTCGGTATAGGTAATCCCTTCGGTCTCCCATTCCTTCAACAGCTCCTCCCTGCTGTTGAAGCTGCCGAAGAAATAAACATCCCTTTCCTTCACAAGCTGCAAAAGCTCTGTGGTATCCTCAAGTCCCCGGCACTGCGGAAGCAGCTCTGCAATCAGGTCTTCCGGATTGCTTCCATACAGCCAGATCTCATTTGAATCCTTCAGATAACAGGCTGTCACGGCCTGCACATGATTGAAGTTGCAAAGTACCACAGCATCCTTTGGAAAATCTGCAAGAAAGCTCTGCGTTGCTTTCATCTCTACGATCTTCTTATTCTCTTCTCCATAAAAGCCCTGCATATTCGAATATCCCGAAAGAAGAAACGGCACGAATAACAGAATGCCCCAGTTTTTCTCTATAAAATCCCACAGCACAACTGCTGCCACAAGCCACATAGCCCCAAGGCAGGGGATGAGATACCGGTATACGAAGATCGGGCGGTTCAGAATCGAGCATACAAATCCAATCAGTGTGGTAAATACTGCAATCCATAATCCGGTAAGCAGAAAGAAACGTCCCTTTGCATCCTTTCTTTTCATAAGGAAGGAATATAAAAAGGCTGCACCAAAGAACAAAATCATCACACAGGCCAGCACGTAATTCTTCTTTACTGTATAGGAAACCGGCAGGAAAATATATTTCATGCATCCGAAAATGCTTTTCCAGGTGAGCGGCTGAATCCAATAGCTGCTGCTTACCGTCCGTACCTGCGAAAAAAAGAACGGCAGCCACGGAAGATAAGCAAGCACGGATAATCCGGCACAAAGCAGAACTTTCCCTATACATTTGCCTGCTATCCTTCCGGTTTCCTGTTCCGTTGTATGTTCTGCTCTCCATCCTTTCACAGGGACTTTTGTCAGAATTGCTTCCTGCTCTTTTGATTGCTCCTTATGTATATGCGTCTTTTTACAAAACGGTTTTTCTGTTTTTCCTTTATGCGCCATAACAACGAAGAATACAAACAACACAATATAAATCGCAATCACCGCTACGCAGGCATAATACTGTGTATATGCCGTGAGGATTCCATAAACCCAGAACAGAAGCCAGTGCTTATTTTTCTTCCACCATTTTATCAATCCATTTTCTCCAGTGACGGATCCTGATGTCAAAACTGCTCCGGAAGTTACTTCTGATCCTGCTGCTTCCGGTTCTGCTGTCTCTTCTGTTCCTGCAGCCACTTCCGGTTCTGCTGTCTCTTCTGTTCCTGCTGCTCCCGGTTCTGCTGTCTCTTCTGTTCCTGCTGCTGCTTCCGGTTCTGCTACTCCCTCTGCTTCAGATACTTCTTGCGTTGGAAATGCACGAACCAGTTCACAGCTATGTACGAAAGCCGCTGTAATAAAAAACAATGCCAGGGAATACATCCGGATCTCCACTGTATAGTTGGAGATCTGCGGCATGGTCATTACCAGAAACCAGAACAGCCCTGCAACATGCAGTCCGAAGTTCTTCCGGATCGCTGTCAGTGTATAAACGAAGATTCCCACAAAGGGCAGCATTGATGCAAGCTTGCACAGTACGATCGAGGAAGCCGCCGGAACCAGTACCTTTCCAATATCATGAAAGAACTTCAAATACCAGTAATAAAGCGGTGGATGCACGTCCTTTCCTGTCAGGACTGCAATTTCCTTATAACTATGTTGTATGAAATTCACTGAAAATACTTCATCAAACCAGATATCCTGTCCGAATGCCTGAAACAGGCATACAAAAAAGGAAAAAATTCCCAAAATCAGAAAGAGAATTCCACAACCATTCTTCCATTTTTCTTCCGGTGTTCCCAAAATAAGCCTTTGTATTATCCTCATAATTGCTATCCCACATTAATCTCCTGCGTCCTTTTTCTCTTACGCAGTACTCTGATCTGTCACTTATTTATCTTAACATGATCCCCCGGAAAAACAAAGCGGTAAATAAAACCGCTGTAGTTTTTCCACAGCGGTTTCTCTTATCCTGATATTTCGTCCCCCTCCAGTGCCTGATTCCATCCGTACAGATTACCGGGATCGTAAAGCTCTTTCATGATATGATACCCACAACAATTTCCACATAAGCTTTAAGTGGCGCAGGCCATCCCGTACCGACCTCAAATGAGAGCGGTGCCCTCTTTGATCCTTATAGAAGCGTACCGGAACCTGACGGATGTTCTGCCCCTGCACGGCAGCCCTTCCTATCATTTCCGTAGCGAATTCCATCCCCCCACACCGGCATCCGAGTCTCAGGAAACAATCCCTGTTCACTGCACGTACGCCACAATGAAAATCCCTCACATCGGTTCGGAAACAGCACCTTCCAATAAAAGATAAGACAGGCACTCCAATATATTTATGGGCAAAGCCCATTGCCCCCTTCTCCATCGGGTAAGCAAAGCGATCTCCGATTACCATATCCGCACCTGCTCTTAATTTATCGAGAAACGGCTGCAGCTCTTCAAAGGAATAACTGCAATCACAATCTGCCATGATCACATATTTACCGGCTGAGTGCTTTAGTCCAAATCTCAGGGCGTTGCCGTAGCCCTTCCGGTCACAGGACAGTACCTTCGCTCCGGCATATAATGCTCTCTTTGCTGAAGCATCAGTACTTCCATTATCAATAACCAGCACCTCTCCATCAATATGGTAATCGTGCAGGAAAGAAACTGCCTGTCTTACACAGCCTTCAATTGTGTTTTCTTCATTCAGGCATGGCATCAGAATCGTCAATTCCATGTGCAGCGCGTCTCCTTCTCTGATTTAACGGAATAACACTATTTTTTCTTTCGCAGGATATTTCGGATTCCCAGCTCATACGTAACGAACAGCACCCCGGTAACGGTTACAAGCTGTGCACGGTACGTAAAGAAGTAATGCAGATAAGCATGATTTTCAAGCACTATATAGCGCAGATACGGCACTGCACCAATCATCAGGACCAGCAGCAACAGGCGTCCGTCAAACTGTTTTGACCGGAAAAGATAAATAAGTGCCAGACAGACAAACAACACCGCAAGAAAGCTGATTGCGGCTGCTCCCATTCCCATCGTATTACGGAAAGGGAACAGGCTGCCCTGGTTACGGATGACCGCTCCCAGAAACCGCTGCATTCCGGATGCCTCCGGATCAAGATTCGTATTGCCAAGATATACCGTTCCTCCAATCCTTTCTCCCGCTGCCTTCATTGCCTCTTCAAATGCCTGCCTGCCAAGCACCGCCACAGCAAGAAGCCACTTGGTAATAAACATAATGACATAAGAGCTTCCCCAGCAGAGCAGACCACAGAGCAGACGTCTGCTTTCCTGCCGGATGCTTTCCAGCTCTCCTGCCTGATAACGCAGGACAAGCAGCAGCAAAATCGGCATTGTCACCGTCAGTGTCTCTGTTGTCAGAAAGTCAAAAAAGCAGGTCCACACACCGGAAGCGCACAGAATTGCGTATACTCTCCGGTAGAAAGAGCCAGTATCGGTTCTGTGTGGAAACCAAAGCAGCAAAAGAATCAGAAAAATATTCATCAGAAGAAAGGTTGTAATATATTCTATACTGAATGCACACATCCAGGTCTGAACAATGACATTTCCCAGAAGATAGCAGACCGCCAGTGTTTTTGCCTTTTGCTTCCACATGAGTGCGATCACCGTAAGAGTAAGCAGTAACAGCACGACTCCCAGTATGATTCTCGCTCCGCGTATTCCCGTAAACACAAAAAGAGGACGAAGAAGAACCATTCCTCCGTGCCAGTAGCGGAAATAATCAACATCAGGTGTTTTATCACCTGCGAGGCTTTCGGCAAGGCTTACCTCCACTGACTGAAGCTCCGGATTATAATAGGAAGCTTTTATCAGGGAACGCAGCAGATCCTTCTTATCGATATGATATAAAATATTCACAAGAATACAATCTGCATAATTATCCTGTCTGGTATTAAACTGTCCCTCCAGTAATAGAGGAAACAGCTCGTGCTCTTCAAAGTAAGCCCCGCTCTCCACACAGGACTCCCTGATCATGCTCTTCGGAATCCATCCGGTTATCATAAGGAGTAGCATCGCACACAAAATGCTTGCTATTACAGCTCCTGCCATACCAACCAAAGATTTCCACTGCTTCTCCACTGTTCTTCTCGTCCTCATATTTGTTTATTCTGTTTTCAGGCTGTTCCGTTCAGGAAAAAGGGTTAGTTCCATCCGTACAAATTGCCAAGATAGGTAAATCCATAGAACAGCTCACTGTCTGCCGGTGCCTGTCCTGCCGGAATCGTAAAGCTCTTTCTGCTTCCGTCCGTATCGGTAAAGGTCGTCTTAAGCGATACATCCGGTCTCTTCGCAAGCTCTTCCATCATTCTTCTGGTATAGCAGCGGAACGGATCCGAATTCCATTCCACAACCGCATTCTGCGGTGCATTCTGTATTACCGCGCAATATTCATGAAAATAAACAAGTGAAGCTGATATCGGGTATTCATCATCTACCGCTCCGCATTCGCACCTATGCTGCATCAGACCGTCGCTCTCAAGTGTCGCTTCCAGCGTTTCCACCCATTGGAAGCTGTGCTCGTGGCTTGCTACGGGCTGCACCGGCTGCACCGGCTGCACTTCTTCATTTGATTTCAGAGGATATCTCACCATCCAAAAATGATTTCCATCCCATTTTTTCTCAACAGAATATGTATACCCAGCAGGTAGTGTTACTGATACATAGGATATAGATGATCCAGTAGAGTCCTTTAGAATCTCGACACGATATTTCGGCTCCGTCCAAGGAGATTTCGTCCGGTTGTTGTAATCCTCTTCAATTTTATCCTTCTTTTCATCATCATATATATAGACATATACGTCTCCACTATCCGGATAAGAATGATAAAGTGTTGTTCCTCCAGGAATGTTGGCACCTACATTAATTTTTTCAAAATCAATTTTAGCTTCATCCGCCAGCACCATCATGCCCGTTCCGAACATCATCGTAAATGCAAGCACAAGTGCAAGCAATCCCTTCATTCTTTGAAATAAGACCTTCTTTTCCATTTCCATCTCCCCTCCTGCTAGTTATAGCTTTCTTATATAGCAGTTTAGCACATCCGTCCATGGAGCTCAATAGGTTTGAAATGAAATTTGACAGCAATGACGATCTATTGCATAATAAAAAAAACTTTCTGTTATGATACAGGAACCAAATAGTAATCATAGAGTGAGGAATGATTTATGAATACAAAAGCAGCTACCTTTTTCAAAAAAGCAGATCAATACCGTACCGCCATCATGATCGGCATATTCTTTCTATATACTGTATTCATGCAGGCATGCCCTTCTCTTGCCGGCTTATCCCATGAGTATAAAACCGGCATATTTGTTGTAATCCTGCTTCTTTATCTGGCAGGCTGCTTTTTTATGGTTAAGAATAACCGTCTCACGACAGACGATAAGGTATTTCTTCTGATTACCGGGGGCGTAATTTTGCGAAGCTATTATGTAATCTGCACCGGCGTGGTCGACCGCCAGCATGACGAAGGCTACTTCTCCGGATTGTCCGATGATCTGATTAATCCCGGCCACCTCGGCTATATTGAATACCTGTGTAAGTTCGGGCATCTTCCGGATTTCAGCCCTTATAAGCTGTTCTCCTATTATCATCCGCCCTTTCACCACATCCTTTCCTGCCTGTTCATTGATCTGCAGATGCTGTTTGGTGCCGGGGACCGTCTGGCGTTTGAAAACATCCAGGCTCTGACACTTTTATATTCCAGTCTGTGTCTTACCGTCGGATATGGCATTTTAAAGAAAATGAAGTGCTCCGATACCTGTATGGTACTCGCCATGGCACTGCTCACCTTTCATCCGGGCATGATTTATATGTCTGCAAGTGTCAATAACGATATGTTATCGACACTGCTTACCTTTACCTGCTTCTACTTTGCCCTGTGCTGGATGGAGCATAAATCTCTGAAAAATCTCATTCTTATTGCCTTATCGTTAGGCTTTGGAATGATTACCAAATTAAATGTTGCCGTGATGGCATTCCCTCTGGCGGCCGTTTTCCTGATGCATTTTGTGAAAGAATGCAAAGCCGGACGTGTCTGGAAATCCATCCGTGAATTTGCCATTTTCGGCGTTCTGACTGCCGGAATCGGTCTTTCCTGGGTCATCCGGAACCTCGTTTTCTACAATACCAATCCGGGCGTACCGATTCTGCCTCCGGAATCCGAGCAGTATATCGGTAAATTCTCCTACTGGCAGATCTTCGGACTTCCTGCCTCTGCGGAGCTTGCTTATCCGTTCCATACCATCAACGGAAATACCATCTGCAACACCTGGCAGATTCTGTTCCGGACCTCCATTTTTGATGAAGTCCGTCCGGAATTATCCGATTTCCTTTTACAGTGCTGCCGTGTTGCCCTGATTCTTGCAGCGACGCTCGGTATTTTATTATTTGTCATCAACATCCTCATGGCGGTCCGCGAAATCCGCAAAGGAAACCGTGAGCTCGGCGTATTCCTGCTGGTTGGTTACGTTCTCGTTGTACTGACCTTTATTGCTTTTATTATCAAGTACCCTTATACCTGCAGTGCCAACTTCCGCTATGTGGTGGTCGGACTTCTGTTCTCCGTCATCGGACTGATCCAGTTCTGTGACCGCTCCCGCATGGAAAGCAGGGTACATCAGATCTGTGCAGCCATATTGGAATATCTGGTGCTTACCTTTGTCATCCTCATCACACTGGTTCTGCTTACCTGGAATCAGTGGTAGACCACAGCCATTCAGAACAGAGAAGAGAAATTTTAAACAGATACTGTCAAGATTATATAAGGAGATCCTGAAATGTTTCGTTTATGGGCTAAAATATTTAAAGAAAATCATTTACTCAAAGACGTGGTGATCTGCAACGATCAGGAGGATACCCGTACCCATAAGGTATTTCAGGCACTGGATGAGGCATGCTATGAACTGGATCTTACCCGTCCTATCTGGCTGGATCTCAATATCAGGGACTTTAAGTGCCATTCCAAAACACGTTTCACGAAAGACAGTTTCATTGAGCATATTGATTTTGATTATCTGGAAATTCAGGTCATTGAAGAAGATTAAAATCAGATTTGTAATAGAGGGTCTGTGCAGGATTTTTCTGCATGGACCCTTTTATATTTGCATCGTTCCGAATTGCCACAAAATCGTTATTCATCTGAATGTAAATTTGGGCAAAAAGCAATTTGGAATACCTCCGATCGTTTGCGAATAAAACCTCCAGATTGTTTGTGAATAAAACGATTGACACTGCATATCTTATGTAGTAGTATTTACTTATTCCTAATGTAGTTTTAAATACTACGTATTGTTATTTAAAGGAGGTTTTCTTATGCAAATTACAATTCGTGAGCCCGGAAGTGCTCTTACCCATTTTATAGCAATGTTACTGGCAGCCTTTGCTGCTGCTCCGTTATTAACCAAGGCAGCGCTCTATGCAGGCCGGGAATCCATTATCGCACTCAGTATTTTCTGCGTGAGCATGATCCTTTTATATGGAGCAAGTGCAACCTACCACTCCTTGAACCTGTCCGGGCGCCCCTTACGCATCTTCCGTAAGATTGATCACATGATGATTTTTATACTGATCGCCGGTTCCTATACCCCGATCTGCCTGACTGTCCTTGGCGGGAAGCTTGGTTACACCCTGCTTGCCGTTATCTGGGGTCTTGCCCTGTTCGGCATGATCCTGAAAGCCTGCTGGATCACCTGTCCGAAATGGTTTTCCTCTGTCATTTATATTGCCATGGGCTGGGCCTGTGTTGCCGTATTCGGTCCACTCCTTCAGGTACTTCCCACTGCTGCCTTCCTCTGGCTGCTTGCCGGTGGCATCATCTACACCATCGGCGGTGTGATTTACGCCTTAAAGCTCCCCTTATTCAATGAAAAGCATGAGTTCTTCGGCTCCCACGAAATTTTCCACCTCTTCGTCATGGCTGGGAGCTTCTGTCACTTCATCTTCATGTACTGCTATGTGGCTTAAAAGACCTTTATAAGAATTTCCTATAAAAAAAGGATCCTTACGGATCCTTTTTATATTCATAAGCATTCCATAATACTATTAAGAACAGCTTTATGATGTCATATTAAATCACTTTGCATCCGCATATCCATTGGGATTCATGCTCTGCCATCTCCAGGAATCCTCACACATTTCCTTAATATCATACTGTGCTTCCCATCCCAGTTCTCTCTTTGCCTTATCCGCATTGGAATAGCATGTGGCAATATCTCCGGCACGACGCGGCTTAATCACATAAGGGATCTTCACACCGGTAGCAGCCTCGAAGTTCTTCACGATATCAAGAACGCTGTAGCCCTTTCCGGTTCCCAGATTGTAAATTGCCAGTCCGACCTTCTCATCAAGCTTCTTAATTGCCTTCACATGACCGATGGCAAGATCGACAACATGAATGTAGTCGCGGACTCCGGTTCCGTCCGGTGTATCATAATCATTGCCAAATATACCAAGTTCTTTCAGCTTACCAACCGCAACCTGTGTTACATACGGCATCAGGTTATTCGGAATACCATTCGGATTCTCTCCGATCAGTCCGCTCTTATGTGCTCCAATCGGATTAAAATATCTTAACAGAATCACATTCCATTCCGGATCTGCCTTCTGCATATCGGTAAGGATCTGCTCTAACATGGACTTCGTCCAACCGTATGGATTGGTACACTGTCCCTTCGGACACTCTTCGGTAATCGGGATCACTGCAGGATCTCCGTATACAGTCGCGGAAGAGGAAAAGATAATGTTCTTCACGCCATGCTTACGCATTACATCTACAAGCGTCAGTGTTCCAGCAATGTTATTCTCATAATATTCCCAGGGCTTCTGCACGGATTCCCCAACAGCCTTAAGACCTGCAAAATGAATACAGGACTCAATGCTCTCTTTTTCAAAAATCCTGTTCAGTGCCTCACGGTCAAGAATGTCTGCTTCATAGAAGGTAACCGGCTTCCCGGTAATCTTCTCCACTCTTTTTAAACTTTCCCTGCTGGAATTGCTTAGGTTATCCACAACAACCACTTCATATCCGGCATTCTGAAGCTCCACCACAGTATGACTTCCGATATAGCCGGCTCCTCCGGTTACTAAAATTGACATCTTTCTCTCCTCACTTTCCTTAAGGACTTGTTTCACTGTAATTCCAAATGTCTTCTTTCAAGACCTGGTTTTGCTTTCTATGGACGTTACTGCTCACCCGCACCTCGTTCCACCATCAAAGCTGTCACTGGCTGCTGTGTGAACTGTAACCTATGGGTTCATTATATGCCACCCGGAATAGTTTCACAATACAGAAATGTTACCCTTATCTGTCAAAATGTTGTCTGGCTGCTGTGTGAACTGTAACTGTCCGGAAACAGCTCTGCATCCTTATGTCCGGGTAATTATAGCTCAATTCCATTTAATTTACACAGCTCTCTTGCGCTCTCTACGGAATCCACACCGGTTGCATTTTTGATGGGTGCAAACTCTTTGCTGCGCTCTACCTCAAACGGCAGGCAGTTTTCCATTTCATGAATCATATCCAGCACAAGCTGTTCAAATTTATATCCATTGGGAGCCTCCGGCTTCACCTTTTCCCCCTGCTCATTTAAATAAGGAATCTTCTTTTCTACCACATGCAGGGGAAGATTCTTCTCACGGATCTTCTCAAGCTCCGAAATCCGGAACAGGTAATTCAGAATCACACCGAAGTTGTAGGCAGGATCTCCTGCCGCATCCTTTGCATCACGCATTTCCTCCGTCAGTTCATAGTATTCTACAATAGACGGTCTGCCATCCTCTAAGCACATTACACCAACCTTCTCGTCCGGGGTTACCTTCTTTACCACTTTCGAGCCGGCTACACACTGGTTCTCCAGAACCGCACCCACGAAAACCGGATCGGCAATCCGCTGTAACACGTTATCTACTGCGAAAATGTTCAGCCATTCCACGCCATCCTCCATCGCCTTCCGTGCAATGCCCCATTTATGCATGGACTGATACCAGCCACCATTCCCGTTCGGAGATGTGGACATCTTCCACTTTTCTTCAAGATAAACCTTGCCCTCATAATCGGTTGCCGGTGCCATCTCCTGCATAAAGAAGGTGATATGCTCCGCTGCATAGCCGAAGTAATCATGCTCCTTCAAAAATGCAGTCGTTGCCTGATGATTCTTGTCACTTGTCATAATATAAAGCGGAATGAATACCCCCGCTTCCTTCACGACATCCATCAGATTTTCAATGAGACGCTGGAAAATATATACCTCCTTTGTAAGACCGATATTAAACATTCCCTTCGGATTGTCGGATCCAAGCCGGGTTCCCATTCCGCCGGCAAGAAGCACCGCACCAACCTTTCCCTCACGGATCGCCTGTAAACCGGTTTCCCCAAACTGCGTCTTTTTCTCTTCGATCTCCTTAAGCTGCATGGCTGCAAGGGGAGTAATCACACCCTTCTGCGGCTCCTTCTTTCCATCCTTCACGGCATCCAGAATTGAAAAATCCGTATCCTCAATCTGCTTCAGCAGTGCTTCCTTCTGTTCTTCGGAAAGCTCCTCATAATATCTTAAAACCTGCTCCTGGCCTGCCTTGTGCAGCTTGTCCTTTGCTTCCTGTAAATTCATACCTTCCCTCCATTTCCGGCTCTTCCCCAATCGGAAATTACCCTATATTCCGAAGTGCAGCATTCTGCTTATAACAGTTCAGCCATGCAGAAATGATTGTGCAAAATGACCGTGGGAGCTTGCTCACTAAGGGCTGCTTATACAATCATTTCTATAGGGCGGACGCCCGACATTCATAAGCTGTTACTTCTGCTTCTTTTACTTACGATTATAGAGTATTCCCCTCGATTATGCAAACCATAAGTAAGAATTGCCTCACTTATGGAAGTATTTCCATTAAATACAAAATCCAGCTTTTCCCCATAATGAAAACCATGTCTTCTTCTGACATGCCGCGCTGCAAAAGAGCTGCTGTCACCATCGGAATCCGTGCATGATCCGGCAGGCAGTCATTCTTCTGTACCGGCGGCTCTTTTCCCTGCAATCCGGCTCGTGCTTCGTCATAGGAATCGCACAGATCAAAACCAAAGCCAATATGTTGTGCACCAAGTCTTGCAGTCTCATATTCAATATGCTCACACATTCTGAGCAGATGACCGCCATTTAAAGAACCCGTAATGTAACGGCATCCGTTCAGTCCCATAATGCCACCCTGCTGCGCCAGCTTCTGCATCTGTCCATCCGTCAGATTCCGGTAATTGTCATATATCGTCCTGCTGTTTGAGTGTGTTGCCACAAAGGGGCGTGTCGTAATACGGCATACATCTGTAAATCCGTCATCATTTAAATGGCTCACATCCAGAAACATGTTTAGCTCCTCCAGTTTCCGGACCGTCTCCATCCCCTTTTCAGTAAGTCCTCCCCGTATCTGACGATGCTCCGAAGCCTTACAGCAGCCTGTTGCCAGTGCATCCTTTCTGCTCCAGGTAAGCGCCGCTCCACGGACTCCCTGCCTGAAAAGCTCCTCGAGTCGGTCTGTCTCTTCTCCAATACACTCGAGACCTTCCATATAAAGAAGAATTCCAAGCTCCCTTTTTTCTGTATTCTTCTGATCCAGAAGCTTCGCAAGATCCTGTCGGCTCCGGATCAGCAAGACCCTCTCATAGAGCGGTTCCTTCTCCCGGGACCTCTGAAGTTCCAGATTACAGGTAACTATCTCTCCCTTTAAAAGTTTAATCTGCATCAGCGCATTCGCCCACGCATGGTCCAGATCACAGTTTGCCACATATATTGAAGAGGCTATCACCCGGATGCCTGCCTGATAAAAATTCTTAAGATACCGGTGGTACAGGACATTCTGCTCGCCCAGCTCATGTCGCAGCACAAGCTCACCTGCCAGATCCAGATGCATATCCACTACCGGATGCTGCTTGTGCAGCCTCAGCGCCTGTTCTAAATATCTGCTCTCAATTTTCATATCTATGCTATCTGTATGACTACTATCCGCTGTATTGCCTATGTTGTCTATATCACTGTGTTCTGTCACTCTGTCCTGATTCATCATGCTGCCTTCTCGCTTTCCAGTCTCCGCCTCTGCTCCAGCAACTCCTATCATACGGAGCAAATGCTGACCACAGGCTGCGCTCTACTCTTCTGCTATCAGCATATGCGAAGATAGAACGTTTGGCAACCAGGAAACGCCAAGATACTGCCCTGCCTGTATAAATAGATCACCTCAAAATATCAGAAGCTTCTTAAATATATTCTTAACCAATATATTTTTACATCTTAAAACTTGCTATTGCATCCCTTTCCTTTTTATGCTATTTTATAGAAAAGCATACAACTTCTGTGGTATCTTATTAAATTCTTTTTCAGAATTCCAGACATATACCCCAAGTATGAATTTGAAGTTTTAAATGATTACAGTGTAGATCTATGCGATATTGACACTTGCAGTGTCGTACCCACGATCTGTGTTACGATCTGCGATCTGGTCAGTTCTGTTTGTGGTATCTGTATTTTAGGAATTCCTAACCACCCATTCAGGAAATCTATGCTTTTAAATTCCAGTAACTTTCATTATTTAAAGGCAGAGGATTTTCATTTCTGTCTGACTACATTATAAAAGGAGAACCAATGGGAGAAAAAGATCATACCCAGAAAATGCTGATTGGATGCCGGGACGTTTTTGCTGAACTAATCAATGTCTTAGTCTATTCCGGCGAGAAAGTTGTGAACGAAGCCGATCTGTTAGCCGGCCCAACAGAGAGTCTTTATATCGAAGCGGATAAGCAGACTCATCAGCAGCTCCGTGACTGCAGCATGTATGAACTGCATAACGGCGAAATTCATGCACTTTATAACCTTGAAAACCAAAGTATCATAGATGCCCACATGCCACTTCGCTGTGCAGGCTATGATGGTGCTGCTTACCGATCACAGTATCAGCACTTGGAGCGCGGTGTCTATCCAGTTATTACACTGGTTTTGAATTGGAGTAGGGAACCATGGAATACATCCCGCTCTCTTATCGGATTATTCCGTTATAAGCCACACCCTGCTGTGAAGGCTTACATCAATGATACCTCGTTGCACGTATTTGATATGTGTTTTCTTAAAAAAGAACTGCGTGAACTGTTTCAGGGCGACCTACGCATCATCCTCGACTACTTATGTGATCGTGAAAGCCTGTTGAATCGAAACCAGACTATGAAGCACCCGGAAGAGGTGATCCGGATGCTCCATGCTCTGACCGGCGATGATCAATATTTAGACTCTATTCCATTATTTACTTCACCTGCTAAGAAAGGAGAATCTACCGTGTGTGATTTAATTAATTCTTATTATAACGAAGGACATAATTCTGGCCTGATCGAAGGCCGGAATCAAGGCATCCAGGCCCTGATCCTCGTCTGCAAGGACTTTGGCTGTAACTTTGAAAACACGCTCACCCGTATCAAAGACAGCTTTTCTTTATCCGATGACGAAGCTCTGGAAGATATGAAGCTATACTGGTAAATCCTTCGCAGCCATGAACCTTTCGTAGACCTCCTGCCAGCACTCCTCCGGAATCATGGGCCATTGGCACCTACCATACTTCCGGGTACACAATTCCATGGCCTGTGCAAGGAGGCTTCCATGTGAGGAATCAGCTCCCCAAAGCATCCATTCCGTAATTCTGGTCCAGTCAAGGTCAATATAGAAATAAGAAACATATGAGATTGTACTGTAATGCAGGAAGGACACCTGCAGAAGCTGCCAGGTCAATGAAATCAAAGAAATTATTATATGGAACGTGCAGCAGGGCTTCTTTTACAGCCGGATCATAAAATCACCGATATTGCCAGGCGTCTTGGCTACACAGATAATCATTATTTCAGCAAAGCCTTCAAGAACTACTATCACATTTCACCCACCCAGTATCGCAGCTCACACGTGAAAACACCCTCATGACTTTCATGAGGGTGTCTGGCATTAAACATCTTATCTTTTTGTCTTATCTTTTTGTCTTATCTTTTTGTCTTATCTCTATTCCTGCGAATCTCTCCGTTCTGCAAGTCTTTCTGTTCCGCAAATCCTACTTTTCCAGATCCAGTGTCTCCAGCATCTTGCGGATGTCCTCAACGCTGAGCCATTCGGTGTTGTTACCGGAGCTGTAGGAAAAGCCGTCTTCTACCTTGCGGCCGCTTTCGTTGATCTTCTGCTTATCATTCCATACCACCTGCGGATATACGATGAAATGCTTGTCATATTCATAGGTAGTAGCAGAATCCTCCGTGGTTACCATGATTTCATGCAGCTTCTCGCCGGGACGGATACCAACCTCCGGCATCTTACATCCGGGAAGCATTGCTTCTGCAAGATCCGTAATCTTAAAGGAAGGGATCTTACTGATGAAGGTTTCCCCACCGGTTGCTTCCTCAAGAGCCTTGATCACAAGCTCTACGCCCTCTGTCAGACTAATCCAGAAACGGGTCATGCGGTAATCAGTAATCGGCAGCTCGTTACCGCCATTTTTAATGATGTTATGGAAAAACGGAATAATGGAGCCACGGCTTCCTGCCACATTTCCATAACGCACGATGGAAAAATTAATGTCCTTGGAACCGGCATACGCATTCGCTGCAATAAACAGCTTATCCGAAACCAGCTTCGTGCCACCATAAAGGTTCACCGGGTTCACCGCCTTATCAGTAGATAAAGCAACCACCTTCTTCACATCGGAATCCAGTGCACAGTCAATGACATTCTGGGCACCATGGATATTCGTCTTAATTGCCTCGTTCGGATTGTATTCACATGCCGGGACCTGCTTTAAGGCTGCAGCATGAATGACATAATCCACACCCTCAAAGGCACGCATCATGCGTTCCTTATCACGCACATCTCCGATAAAGAAACGAAGCCTGTCCGCATATTCCTTAAATTCATTTGCCATGATAAACTGCTTAAATTCATCTCTGGAATAAATAATAATCTTCTTCGGATGATAATGAGTCAGCACATATTTCGTAAAACATTTACCAAAAGATCCTGTTCCTCCGGTAATCAGTATGGTCTTGTCATCCAATAACATAATTTAAATCTCCTTACTATTCGCTGTACATACGCTTATATTTTATCACATATCTGTGATAACTTCAAACACTAACTGGCAGACCCCAGACCCCTTAACATAGTCCTTATTTAACTGAACAGATTTCATAGATCGTCCACATATTCTTCCGGGCGACTTCTTCATATGAAATCTCCCCGGAAGCATCGGAGCCATCCGGGAATTCTGTCCCGAGAAGCCGCTGCAGCTCCTCCCCCTGATTTTCACAATCTGCCATATAAATAATGTATTTCTGAGACTCTGCGGCATTTCCATTCAGGAAGTTCTCACTGGTAAGAATCTCTCCCTCTCCCGAAATGGAGGCAAGGTAAATATTCTCATACTCACTCAGTTCATCCAACAGCCACCAGATATGCGTTTCGGAAGCTTCATTATACAGAACAATCACCGGCGTTGTTTCATTCCGGTGGACAAATTCCTGCACCCCTGCTTCCTCCGGATAAAGAAAAAATACTTTATTACCGGTCAGATTCAGTGCCGCCATCAAAACTACTACAAGCACCGCCTCTTTACCTGTGATTTTCTGCTTCTTACCCGGTGCACTCTGTTTTCTGATCTCTTCCTGCGGCAGATTTGGGGATGCCATCAATGCGATCCGTTCAGCAGCCTGTGCATTTCCCTGTTCCATTTCTTTCAGCACCATATACAGGCTATATACCAACAGGAGAACCAGGACTCCGTAGATCGGAAGTTCATAGCGGTTTGAAGTTTCTCCAAGCAGCAGTGCCGTCTTCGCAACCGTGAAAAAGTATCCTGCTGCGGTAAACAGCAGAAGTCCGACCGGCGGTGTCAGTATCCTCTCCCGCTTCTGTTCTCTGCCTGACCTTTTCGCCCTTTTCTGTAAAAACCGGTTGGTCACGGCAATCAGACAGATCAAAAGGAGCCAGATTGCCAGAAAACCGCCCATCATATATTTATCAAACAGTCCGGCAAAAAACTGTATTCGTTCCAGGGTATTGGAAGCATTGGCAAACTCACCGACCGCCTCCGTTCCACGGTATCCCTTGAAAATATGGGAAAGTGCCGAAGGATAATAAACAAGCGCTGCGCCAAGGGCTGCTGCACACGTTCCCACATAAGCCACAAGGCTCTTCCATTTCCTTTCCTTCAAAAGATACAGGCAGAATCCGACTCCCAGGAAGAAATGAAAAATAATATAATAATACTGTGTCAGGAATCCGAGAAACACCGTAACAGCAAGCAGCAGATAAAACTTCCAGTTCTCCCTTTTCCGGACAAGGACACGCAGATGCAGGCACAGGCATGACAGTACAAACACGGTCAGCCACTGGTACATCCGGATAAACATCACACCCGAAATCACCGCAGCACCAAAGCCCCACATCGCACAGACAGTTCCGGCAAGGGCATATCCCCTTTTCCGGTAAGCCTGCTTCTGACTGTCTGAAAGCTCCGGCTGCCTGCTCATGGGATATACCGCTGTAAGATAACCGGCATAGGCAAGCAGGATAAAGGAAATCACAAACCCTGCAAGATTTACACTGATTCCCTGCCATTTGCTGAAAATCCCGGGTGTCAGGGAGCACACCGTATGAAGCAGATAATAATAAAGCGGAGGATGCACGTCCCACGACTGCATCTGCTTCACCACCCCGTACCGGAACTGCTCTCCCGGCAGCACCACAAGTTCATTTCGAAAGCTTTCACCGGTTGTCCATTCCCTGTCATTTACGAAAAGACCCGCTGTCTTATTGGAGGAATAGTAGGAATACAGTTCATCCTCATGGAATCCGGCCTTGCGGCTTCCATAATAAAACAGCACAATGATCTGCAGACACAGAAGCAGTACCATTCCTATGAAAAAAATCTTTTTATTCTTTTTCTCCACGCAAGTTCTCCTCTTGAATCTTGTTTTTCCGTAATGCCCAATGCACCTTGCGTACCAGCTTCGGTGCCGTTCCGAGCAAAAGAAGATAGGTTTTATTCTTCTTTGTCAGGTAGGGATTCTTCCGGATCTCCTTTTTGTGCTTACGAAGATATTGCTTCACCTGCTGATAAAACTCATTGTCGGAATTCATCATCGTAACAGGAATATGCAGCATATAATCCAGCCGTTGAAACAACCCGAACCGCATTGCTTCCTGTGCAAGAAGCGGGTACTGCTCCTCCACAATCTTCGAAACCCGGTCTGCATTCCTTACAATATCCGTAAACACGGGAGGAAAATAATTTTCATCATGCGTTCTGGTATTGCTTCCATAGCGATAAAATACGTGATAATCCTGCTGCGGCAGTACGGCAATCCCGGGTACCTCCGGCAGCATCTGCACCAGCAGATAAAAGTCCTCGTTCAGCTCTCCTTCCGGAAACCTCCGGTTTTCAAACAGGGACCGGTGCGTCAGTCTTGTACAAAAGGAGCAGTCGCCACGATGAAGCAGCAGCTCCCTCATAATAAACTGACTATCCCGGATCTCCGCTTCCTCCGGTGGCTCACAGACATCCGGAAGCCGGTTCCCCCGCTCATCAATCTCATCCCGCGAGCATTGTACCATCAGCAGATTCTCCTCTTGCGCTGCCGCTAAAAGCCGTTCATACATCTCCGGCTCAATATAATCATCACTGTCCACGAAGCCCAGATACTCACCCTTTGCCTGTGCGATCCCTAAGTTTCTCGCAGAAGAAGATCCCCCGTTTTCCTTATGAAAAACACGGATCCTCTTATCCTCAAGTGCCAGCTTTTCTGCCAGTGCACCGGTGCGGTCTGTCGATCCGTCATCCACCAGAATAATATCCAGATAAGGATAGGTCTGCTTCCGTATGGAGTCCACGCATCTTGGCAGATATTCAAATATATTGTAAACCGGCACAATCACGCTGATTATTATCGGTTGATCCATCTCAAAATCCTTTCTAATTCGTAACTGTTCAGTACCTTCACAGTTACGATGCAAAATCCATTCCAAATCGGCCTCATACAGCTTTTCAGCAATTACGTTACGCTCTGCTTAATGGCCCTTCTTTCGCAGGAACCAGTTTACCGCTTTTCTGCACTTCCTTAATCACGCGCAGCAGCTCTAAGGCTGCATGCTCCGCATTCCAACAGGTCGTAATGGTTTCATTCGCCGCCTTTGCCATACGCAGTCGCAGTTCAGGCTTCTTCACAAGCTCTGTTACTTCCTGCAGCAGCTCCTTATAATCCTTCTTAAAAATAAATCCATTCTCACCATTTTTAATTAAGTAAGGCACAGCCCCCGCCTGTTCACAGGCCACTACTGCACAGCCACTGTTCATTGCTTCATTCACCACGGCTCCCCAGCCCTCCAGATGGTTACTTGGGAACACCATAATGTGACTCTGTTCCATCCGGTCACGCACGGCTGCCGGAGACTGGAAGCCATAAAAAATAACCTCCTTCTCAACCTGCAGGTCCTTTGCCATCTGCTGCAGCTCCTCCTCCATCTGACCGCTTCCAGCCATATGGATGAGGACCTGTGGAAATGCTGCTTCTGCATCCTCCTTACTCTGACCCTCTTCCCACAGCTTCTTAAGATCTGCTGCCAGACGGATCATGTATTCCGGATGCTTTAATGGAATAAACCGTCCTGCAAAAATAATGTCGATCCCGTCTTTTCTCTTTTTCTCCCAGAGGGTATCCCCTTCATAGGTACGAAGCTCCGGAAAATATCCGAATTTCAGCTTTTTCCCCGGATAGGCATGGATCAGCCTGAAGTCCGATGCCACATAAGCCCCGGCACATAGCAGATAGGCCGGGGCGTTCCGGTATCGGATATGCTCTTTGTATTTATGATATAGACCTTTCGGTGAAATGGCTTTCCACTGTCCCTCACGGTAAATCCGCTCAGTGACACGAAAGGTCAGCTTCCCGGCATTCAGTCTTTGCTCAATCAGATCCTCTCTGCCGCTCCATCCGGCAAGCACACAATCGCTTTCCATGATTTTGCGGATACAGAAATCCTCTTCCTCATAAAGGCAGTGCACATAAGGAAGCTTCTCCTCTCCTGACGACCAGCCCATGTTACGGCGTTCCTCTTCCATCGGCTCCGTCTGGATAAAGCAATAGTCCTCCCCTGACTGCGCATACATCGCATTGGAAAAGGGAATCTGATGGTGATTGATATAATTTGAAACAAACGTTATGGTCATTGCAAAATCTCCCGGTATATTTCCAGTAACCGCTCATAATTCTTATTGCCATCATGGATATGGGAAGCCCGGATCCGTTCATGCGCCGACAATTCCTTTGCCAACACCTGATCCGACCAGACCCGGTCAATGGAATCGGCCAGATCCTCAACATCCTCATTATGAAACAGAAGTCCTGTCACACCATCCTCTACCATGCTTGGTATTCCTCCTGTCCGCGACGCCACCACCGGCACACCCAGAAGCATGGCTTCCCCAATGGTATTGGGGGAATTTTCCATTACCGACGGACACACAAAAACACTCGAACGCAGAAACTGTGCCTTCATCTCTTCGGCAGACAGCCTGCCAAGCACAATGACCCGATCCTGCAGCTCATATAGCCGGATCAGCACAAGCAGGTATTTTCCATATGCGGAGAGCCTGCATCTATCCTTCGCCGTTTCATGGGAAATAATGCTGTTTCCGGCAACATAAAGCTTCAGATCCGGATAATTTTCCTTCAGTCTTCCCATCGCCTCAAGCAGAAAATGCATTCCCTTAAGCGGATAATCACCCTGTCCCAAAAAAATGCTGTGGCATTCGGTCTGCTCCGGCTTCCATCTGCCCTCATAAAACTCCTGACGCATGGTTTCATTCATCAGATAATAATTGGCCCGCGGATTGATCTTTGCAGTCTCCGCACGGTCAAACTCGGTTCTGCCTGTAATATGATCGGTAAGAAGAAGCGCCTGCCTCTCGTTCCCGGCACGCTGATAAAACTTATACTGCTGCTGACGCATGGAATCCCGCCTTACCACATCCCGGAAGGATGCCTGCTTAAACACATTCTCCGGAAGTCCTGCACGATACGTCTTTGCAATCTCTCCGCACAGGCCCTGAATACCGATCAGCGTCTTCTGTGGATTGTGAAAGGCACGTACTGCTGCCAGACAATGCGGAAACTCGGTTCCGAATATATGAATCATATCCGGTTTCACATCCTTCAGGATTCCCCGAATCCGTGCTTCCAGCACCGGATCATAGTTTTCAGGCTTTAATAAGTCTTCCTCAAAGGCATAGCACGGTCTCCTGAATCCCTTAATTTTTAAAAACCCGGCATTCCTTTCTCGCTTCCCTTTGCTTCTGCTCTCTGCATTTTCCTCTGCTTCTGCTGCATCACAGTCAAGAACACCCGTTACCGGAACCTTGTCAATGTCCTCCTTCCGCATCGGAAAGCAGACCGTAATTTCAAACGGAACCTCCCCCTTCAATGTCTTATCATAAATTCCGGATAACCATCCCTCCCGGTTTGAATAGGGCATCCCCAGTTCCCTTGCAATCGCCGGAAGCATGATGTTACAAATCCATAAGACCTTCTTCATCTGCCAGTTCCCCCCCTTTTCTGATACTTCGTATCACTCATTGACCTGCTCTGTCCTTCCTGCCCGTTCCCTGTCACACTCATCTCCGGTAAAGTGCAGCTTTCAGCCGGTTATAAAGTGCTGCTGTCTTTTCATTCTTCGAAATCCGGGTCCTAAGAGGCGCAAGCGTCAGGCATAGAATCAGCCGGTAGGTAAACCGCTGTCCGAAAGACATATATTTCTGTACTATTTCCCTGTGTTCCTCTTTCGATACGGCAAGATTCTTCTTTGTTTCCGAGAATCCCCCGCCTTCATAATCCGCCACCGTAATCCCGGTATAAAACGGATTCGCCTTTGCTTCAAAAAAGCACCACAGAAACTGCTCATAGTCTGCCCGCACCCGGTATTCCAATTGGAACGGATGTCGTAAAAGCAGCTCCCGTTCATAAAAACACGCCTGATGACATGGCACATTCCGGTAGCATCCAAATGCATTAAGCTTCGGATTCGAAGAAACAAGCTGCCCTGTCACACGCTCGTACACATTTCCATAGTAAATTGCAGAGCGCTCTGTGCCCGTCTGTTCGTGCCCGGCAATCCGGTCATGCATGTCTGCAAGCACCTGTTCGTCCATAAACCAGTCCCCGCAATTCAGGAAAAAGACAAAACGTCCCTTTGCTTCTTCTACTGCCTGGTTCATGGCATCATAGATTCCCCGGTCCGGCTTCGTTACAACATGTAACCCGGACTGCTCCGGATCCAGCTTCTGTAACGAACCATCTGTTGATCCGCCATCCTTTAAAACAATTTCATAATCCCGGAATTCCTGCTTCTGAATACTCTGCAGGGTTTGCAGCAGCTTTTCACCGGGATTTAAACACACAACAATAATCGAAAAAAACGGTGTCATTTCACACCTCCTGAACCTATACTATCATTTTGGCATAGTGAGGCTATGTAACTGTTCAGCCATGCCATTCCTACGCACTATGTGACATCTGACAGAATCGGCACCATCTCATGGAACAGGAAGGTCTGGTAGGGCAGAATACGAAGCCCGTTTTCTCCTGCCTTCATCAGAATAAATACCGCAAAATACACAATTCCCGCCAGAATCACACCCACGCGGCACAGCTTCTTAAGCTTTTCATTCTCAATTCCATTCACTAATGCAGGAAGAAAGAAGATGTGGGTAATTGTCAGATAATATCCGATTCTTGAAATAATCGGCAAAAACGAGCAGCAGACATACATCACCAGTGCGCCCAGATTACAGTAAAAGTAAAAGCGGTTCCTTATATTCTCCTTTACACATTTCTTATAGCAAAGAAGTGCCAGAACAAGCACGGCTGCACAGCGCAGAATATTAATCATGCTGGTTCCGCCCTCTAAATATTCGGTATCCTCATAGGTCGGATACAGGAATACGACAAGCTTTAAGTAAAAATCCTGCAGGAAGAAAAAGGTCGAACAGAACAGCGCCGCAAGAACCAGCTGCCACTTTTTCCAGCAACGGGAAGCAAGGAAATACAACGGAATCACGACAAGCAGAGACTTATGCATCGTCGCCCCCAGCAGAATGAGCAGAATAAACTTCCCCCACTCCTTCCGGAGCACATAGGGAATAGCAAAAAGGGCAATCGCAAGTGCCAGATAGTACCGTACCGTGTTAAAGGTCTGGAAATAATATCCCAATGCCATAAACAGGAAAAAGCTGAACGGGAACGAATCTGCCTGTTGATAAATTGCCTTTAAAAACAGGTAAATGGTCGCAAATGCAAACACGGCAAAGACGAGCAGATAATTCTCAAATCCGCTGATTCCGTACAGAATTTTTACCACCCAGTTAAAACCGAATTCCGTAGGAACCACAGCATCACACCGGATCAGATGCATAAATTCCACATATTTTGCGTAATCATTTCCCACATTCAGACGAAGCGCCGACACCAGAAATAAAAGCAGAAAAACAGATACCAGACAGAGCCTGTTCAGTACCTGTTGACGTGTATATAGAAATCCTTTGTTTTCATAATGATTATCGACCGGCAGTGTAAGTCCTGCTGCCAACACTGCTACCAAACTATATAAAATCATAAGCGTCCTCTCCGCCTATCGCAGCTTTCCTTCCCGGATCCCCTGTTTCATTAGTCCGTAAGCTGTCCGGAAGTTTATTGTGGTAAGCATTTCTTTCCGGTTGCTCCATAAAAAACGGATAGAAAACAGCTTCGCCATACATCCGTAAAGATCATGATATAATACCCCTCTGTCAAGGAAAAACTTCTCATGGTATCCTGAAAACCAGGTTGACTGACGGTACACCTCTTTACCCAGTAATGCCGTATCTGCATAAATCCGCAGTCCCTTTTTCAGGCAGTCATGTAAAAACAGACTGTCCTCCCCGTTGCTGTATTTCGCGCCACCGCCATATAACAGGGAATAGGTTACATTTGCTTTTAAAATTGCATCCCGCCGGACAGCAATCGCATACGCAGGATATCTGCCATAATTATACCAGTGAACCCAATGACCGGTTTCGTTATAATACGTTCTGCGCCGTTCGTCTACCTCAAAATTAAAGGTAATGACCTGTGCCTGTGGATGCTGCTCAAATGCCTGAAGTACTTTCTGTTCATAATCATCCTGATATATGAGATCTTCATCTGAAAACAGGAGAATATCTCCATCGGCACGCATCAGTGCCGTATTACGGCTCAGTCCCACGCCCCGTTCTGCCATCGACAGACACCGGATGATATGCTCCCTGTATTCATATTCCTGATAGCCAAACCGGTCACACTGATTCACAATCCATGCATCCGTCCGGACATTCATGCGTTCTGCCAGTGTCGTAACCTCTTCCTTCACGGCTGATACCAGTAATTGAAGCTTCATAACTTATCCTGCTTTCCATGTTTATCCGTGACGGCTCAAAAGCTATGCAAAATACCGGTTCAGGTACTCTTCATCAGCTTCCGTCACGATAATACCGTAGACGTTGCAGTCCTGATTCTTTAAGAAGCTCAGCATTCTCTCGGTCTTACGGCTTACATCATTTCCAAACGGGATCAGCAGAATCACACCGCCATTTTTACGAATGGCTGCACACTGCTCTTCTCCCATGTCACTTTCATTAAATACGGTAATCTTCCATTCCTTAGGCTCCGGAAGAATGTCTTCATCCTCCTCGTCCTCATCCTCCTTGCGGACATGCCATACCAGTTCGCCACCGATATCCTTATCACCGCCGAGGGTTCCGCCCTCTTCCCAGTTTAAGAGCTTATCCATATCAGCCTGACGCAGCTCTCCGTGATTATCCATATCCAGAAGCAGCATGTCCCTGGAATCTCCCATCACATACAGAAGATCGGCCTTCAATTCCCTGACAAAGGGCTGAAGTCCCTTCTGGTTCCGCGTCATAATACCGAGTGCCTTATAGGGATATCTGCGTTCCACATCAGCCTGCACATATACCCCGTCATCTAACACATACATAAATCCAAAAACAAAGAAACTGACAAGACCAAACAGAACCGCTCCTGCAATCAGGGCTTTCGTGGTATCATCGCTCCAGTAAATACGCTTCGGCATATCGGACCGGATCGTCACGATCTTACGAAGCTCCTCACTCTGATCTGCATAATCCGCAAGCCCCTCTTCTACAGCCGCCTGAATCTCGCGCACCATCTTCTCACTGTCACCCTTTACGGTTATGGTAAGCAGACGGATATCAGACAGAATCTCTGCTGAGGCCGCATCCTTGACTTCTTCTTCCTCATACCCTGTAAGGTGGTTCATAATTGCAATCAGAATAGGATCGGTATCCAGCAGCTCATTCCAGGTGTAGCCATTATAATACTGATATACATCCCCGTTTTCATCCTGGTTAAAGGTGATGTACAGCTTGGAAACACTTTCATATTCCACCGGCATCTTCATGGTCCGGATCATCCGGTACGAGATCGCACCGATCATTCCTCCCACAAGGATCAGCAGTAAAATAATCCATATTTTTTTCTGAAAATACAGGGTGAAGCGTTTCAGATCCATTCCCCGGTTCTTATAATCTTCATTCATGTGCGTTCACTTTCCTTTATTTGCGGTCTTCCCCATTCTTCATGGCTGTTGTCTGATTGCTGTCAACCCCTTCGGTACTTTCCGGTTTAATCAGAATCTTCAGTGTTAACAGCATGAGCTTTAAGTCAAGCCATAAGGAATAATTCTCAATATAAGACAGATCCAGCTTCAGCTTGTCATACGGCGTTGTATTATATTTGCCATAGACCTGCGCATATCCGGCAAGTCCGGCTTTCACCTTCATACGGAATACGAATTCCGGCATCTGTTCCACATACTGTGCAATGATCTCCGGACGTTCGGGACGCGGTCCGATAAAGGACATGTCCCCAATCAGAATATTAAACAGCTGCGGAAGCTCGTCGATCCGCACCATACGGATAAACTTACCGATTGGCGTAATCCGGCTGTCATTTCTCGAAGCAAGTCTTGCCACGCCATCCTTTTCTGCATCCACCTTCATGCTGCGGAACTTCATGATCCTGAATTCCCTGCCGCCACAGGTACACCTGGTCTGCTTATACAGAATGGGACCCCCATCGTAACACTTGATACAGATGGCCGTAATGAGCATAATCGGTGACGTAAGAATCGTCAGTACCAGCGAAAGAACAAGGTCGATCATCCTTTTTGCCATGCGCTGCTCAACGGTAAGTGCATATTCTCTCGTCAGGAAAATCGGTGTATCAAACAGATGGAGCTGATCGGCTCCGGCAATCAGCACATCCGGAATCTTCGGCATCATATAAACACGAACAGACCGGCTGTAACAGTATTTCAACAGCTTATTCCGGTCTTCAGTGGAAATATCCCATAATACAACGGCGTGAAACCCGGAATCAATCTCTTCCTGGATCTTCCAGATTCCTTCCTTAATGTTCACACATTTCGTAATGCGGTACTTGTCCCTGCGGGACTCAAATTTCCGTAAAATATCTTCAATACTGCGGTGTCCATGTACAAGCAGCATTTCTCTCGGTGGAAATACCCTGCGGTAAACCCGGTTACAGAACGCCGTCCAGATTCCTGAAATCAGGAGCTGTAAAACCAGGGCCTGTGCAAAGTATACGACCGGCACAAGACGGTTGCTCATCAGGGAAATCTGAAAATAAGTAATCACATCCACAATACACAGGGACACCAGCTGGGAAAGAAATACATCCCCCGGCTTCAGATAACCGATTTTCAGTCCGCCATACGTGCTTGTAAAGAAAAACAGCAGTACAAAATAAATGGCAATAATCAATAAATGTCCCTTGAAGAAGAATTTCAGCCCCAGATTAAAACGGTTTACTATCGGGTAATAATTCCGGAACCAGATATAAGCATAAACTGCTGTTTCAAGCAGAAGGCCGGCAAGGCTCAGCCACAATACACATACCCGCTTCAGAGATTCCAAACGTCTCACGTTGCACCTCACAATTTTATAATGGTGGAATAACTATTCATAAAGCAATTTACACAGCTCTGAAAGTTACAAGTCTTCCTTAATCAGATAAATCGGCCTGCGTTTTACCTCCAGATAGGTCTTGGCAAGATACTGTCCAAGAATGCCCATACAGAAGAACTGCACGCCACTGATCAGCAGGATAATACATACAAGGGAGGGCCAGCCTGAGGTCTTATCCCCAAAAATCATGGCTCTTGCCCAGATGAAAATCAGAAAAACAAATGCCAGGATACAGAACAGAACCCCCATCAGTGCGGCAAGTGCCAGCGGAGCAGTTGAAAACGACGTAATTCCCTCAATGGAATACACAAACAGCCTCCAGAAGGACCACTTGGTTTCCCCCTTCTTACGTTCGATATTCTCGTATTCCAGCCACTTGGTCTCATAACCGACCCAGCCATAAATTCCCTTCGTAAAACGATTATATTCGGGCATGGAAAGAATGGCGTCCACTACCTGTCTGGTCATTAAACGGTAGTCTCTGGCACCATCCACAATTTCCGTCTTTGATATTTTGTGCATCAGTCTATAAAAGCATCTGGCAAAAAATGACCGGATCTTCGGCTCGCCCTTTCTGGTAACTCTTCTCGTTGCAACCGAATCATATCCCTGATCGATATAAGAAAACATCTCAGGAAGAAGCGATGGAGGATCCTGAAGATCGGCATCAAGGAACACGGCATAATCACCACGGCACTTTTCAAGACCTGCATAAATTGCTGCTTCCTTTCCAAAATTGCGTGAAAAGGACAGAAGATGCACCCGGCTGTCTGCTTCAATCAGCTTCTTCACCTCGGCAACAGTGTGGTCTCTCGAACCGTCATCCACGTAAATCAGTTCAAAATCGAGATCCTTTTCCCTAAAAAAGGACTGGTTTTTTATAAACTCGTCGTAAAAGTCCCGCACATTTTCTTCTTCATTGTAGCATGGGACAATTGCACTCAATAATTTCATGGTCTATCCTCGGTTATTACAGCATTCTATTGACTGTTCAAAGCCATTCTCCATATAAATCATGGCCTGTATTTCCCTGAATGCAGGCATTCACAGAAAGCAATTTTGCATGGCTCTGAATAGTTACCCATAATTTACATGACTCACAACAGTTACAGTTTACCACATTTTTTTCTTTCCTACAACACAGGAACAGGTCAGCCACGAAACACCGGACTGACCTGCTTGGCCCTGCAATATTCTATAATGCTTCAATCCGGCTTTCCTGCAGATTTATTTCCGCCGTCTTTCTTTGCCGTAAAAGAAAGGATCACATCCGTCTCTTCGGATTTATAATAAAACAAAAACAGGAAAATCAGTACAAAAACCGTAACCGTCACATAGCAGTCTGCCACATTAAATTTGGGGAAGTCAATCGGAACAAAATAGATAAAATCCACCACATAGCGGTTCATCACACGGTCAATGAGATTTCCCACTGCACCACTGATCAGAAAAACACCACACATCCGGATCGGATAAAACCTTTTGTTATCCGGTAGTGTAACCAGTTTATAAACCACAAATACAATGATCACAAGCGTTACCAGAATCAACGGAATCTGCAGTCCCCGGAAGGATCCGAATGCTGCCCCCGTATTTTCAAGGTAGGAAAATTCCAGTACCCCTTTAATCAATACAAGACTTTCCTTTCCCTTTAATGCTGCCACCGCCCACTGCTTCGTCAGCTGATCCAGTGCAATTGCAAGAATCATAATCAAAATCCCTGTCAGAGTCTGCTTCTTTTTCATGTGATACTCTCCTTAACAACTTTCTCATTATAACCAATCCTGAAATATGTGGTAACTGCTCAGGGTGTCCGACGTGTCATACTGCCATATATCAGCTGCAGTCCGACCCTGTACATTCATAAGCTGCCGGATTATAAAAACGGATTATAATACCGGCTTCCATCCCAGAAGGTAATGGCAAGTCCGCCAATCAGAATCACGGTTCCAATGATCAGCGTAATCCAGTCACTCTTTTTCATGGGACGCTTCCGGTACCAGGTCCGCTTCTCCTTCTTTCCAAATCCACGAAGCTCCATAGCATTACTGATCGTTTCGATACGATTGAGGCTCGACATAACAAGCGGAAGCAGAATGGCTACCGAATTCTTCATTCTTGTCAGCACCTTATCCTTGCCGGACAGATCAACACCACGGGCCTGCTGTGCCTGGCTGATGTTGTGATACTCGCGCTGCACATCCGGAATATAGCGGAGTGCCAGACTCACCGAATAGCCGATCCGGTAATTCACACCGATTCCCGAAAGACTCGCTGCGAACTCACTCGGATCCGTACATGCAATAAAAAGCAGTGCCACCGGAACCACACAGACCACCTTCATCGTCATATTCAGATGGTAAAAGAGCTGCTGTGCCGTAATCGTATAGGGACCCGCAATCGTGAAAAGTACATCCCGGCTTTCATAAAGCTTTACCCCGTATTCGGGGGAAAACAGATACACAAAGAAATTGTTCAGCAGTAAAAATACTGCTGCAAGTCCCAGCACAAAGCTGATATCCTTAATTTTAATTTTACTCAGCTTAAATATGACAAAACTGAAACAGAGCATGACAACCAGCACTCTGGTATCATACGTTACCATGGACGCAATGCTCCACATCAGGAAAAACAGAAGCTTTGTTGTTCCGGTCAGTTCATGTACAAAGCTCTGCCGCTTGATATAGCTTAAAATTGCAACCTTAGCCATGCGCCGGAACCTCCTTTTTCTCCTGTGTATGTTCTTCCTGGGCAATAAACCGCTCCGTCAGTCTCTGCGGCGGTTCCACGCCACATTTTAAGCTCAACGTATAAAGGCTTGTCTCCTTTAAGCTTGCACGCTTCACAAGCTCCGGATCATTCAGCACATGCGCAGATGTCGTATCTGCGAGCAGCTTTCCTTTACAGAATACAATCGCCCGCTTTGTATATTCCAGCATAAGATGCATATCATGCGTAATCATCAGAATCGTAAATCCCTGTTCATTGAGTTCCTTTAAGAACTCCATAATTTCGGTATAATGGTGATAATCCTGCCCTGCCGTAGGTTCATCAAGGATAATCACCTGTGGGCGCTGCACCAGAATACTTGCAATCGTCACACGCTTTTTTTGTCCAAAGGATAACGCAGAAACCGGCCATTTCCGGAAGGGATAAAGACCACAGATCTTTAAGGTCTCTTCTACCCGTTCCTTCCGCTCTTCCGGTGTCATCCCGGTCTGTAAAAGTGCCATTTCCACTTCATCCCAGATCATCGGCTTCGAAATCATCTGATTGGGATTCTGCATCACATAACCAATAAAAGAGGCTCTCTCTTTAATGGTATCTGAAGCCAGATCTCTTCCGCGAAAGAAAATCTTTCCTTCCTGTGGATGCTCAAAGCCACAGATCAGCTTGGCAAGCGTACTCTTTCCGGCACCGTTCTTTCCGACAATGCTGACCATTTCTCCCGGATAAATTGTAAAGCTTATATCCTCGAGATTCTTCCTTCCTTCGCCATAGCTGAATGAAAGATGCTCCACCTTTAAAAGCTCTGTACCCGGCTGCTGTTCTTTTACTTCCTCCTGCTGCTCTAAAACCCAGTTCTTTACCTGCTGCTTCTGTGCATCCGTGAGCTTCAGCGTATCCGGATGCTCCGGGCAGATTTCCGGTGTTACCGGAATCTGCGCATACCGAAGTGCCGTAAGATAAAGCGGCTCCCGGATTCCTCTCTCCATAAGGAAATTCCCACAAAGCAGTTCTCCCGGCGGTAAATCCGCCACAATGGCTCCGTCCTGCATCAGCACCACGCGATCCACATGCCGCCACAGGACATCCTCGAGACGATGCTCAATAATGAGAACTGCCGCTCCGGTTTTCTCCTGAATCTCATCAATCAGCTCAATTGCAGCCCGGCCTGCTGCCGGATCCAGGTTTGCAAGCGGCTCATCAAACAGAAGAATCTTCACATCATCCACCATTACACCGGCAAGACTGACCCGCTGCTTCTGTCCTCCGGACAATTCATATGGTGCATGATCCAGATGATGTTCAATATCCACAAGCTGTGCCACTCTCTGCACCGTTTTCTTCATATCGTCCTGCGGCACACAGTCATTCTCAAGTGCAAAAGCAATATCCTCTGCCACGGTCAGTCCGATAAACTGTCCGTCCGTATCCTGTAGAACCGTTCCTACGGTATGGCTCAAATCAAAGACGCTGCTTTGTGTCACATCTTTACCGTCCACCAGAACCTTACCGGTAATTTTACCGGGATATGCATGGGGAATCAGACCATTGATACAGCTTGCAACAGTACTCTTCCCGCTGCCGCTCGCCCCGGCAATAAGAATCTTCTGGCCGAGATATACATCAAGATTGATGTGATGCAGCGTCGGTTCTGCCTGTGCATCATATTGAAATCCAAAATCCTGAAATGAAATGATTGGAGAAGTCATGGAAAACCCTTTCTAATATAATTCAAGCTGCGCCTATGGCCTGCTTTCATTAAGTACTCTACTCAATAATACTCTACTCAAAAAAGAGCTGCTGCATCTAAGCAACAGCTCTGATCCATACTGATTAATCTTCCTTGCTTAAGGAACCTTTCTTAACAAGGGTCTTGGAATATGCAAATAACAGTAATGTTCCAACTACGCCGGTTGTAATAATGTTAGCAATTGATGCCATAAGTCCCTGTGCAAACAGCTTCTCAACAGGTTCGGAATAAATCACAATGTCAAGAACCGGTGCAACAACAGCCCATGCTACCAGGTGGGCAACAATCTGTGCAATGTTGAACTTAATCATCTTCTTTTTGTCAAAGCCATCGCTTAAGTCAAGCTTCATGGTCATAAGACCAATGATCGCACCTACCACTGCGGATGCAATGATCCAGCTCCACCAGGGACCATAGCTTGTAGCATCGATCAGGGTATGTCCGATAAATCCGATCAGTGCTCCTGCAATCGGTCCAAACAGGGTAGCAAACATTGCAAGGATTGCATACTGTAAGCTAATGTTGGTATTCGCCACGAATGACGGAATTGCAATCTTACCTAATACAAAAAATAATGCAGCTCCAATACCAATCGCAACTACTGTTTTAACAGAAAATTTCTTCATTTGTGAGTCCTCCTCATAATAGTATAGATATTGTGCGTTACGAGGGTCATTATAGCATAGAATCCTTTATGATACAAGAAACCGCACAATAAATTCCACATCCGTAATCAAAAGGCACAGAAACCCTGTAAAATAAGCTTTGCTCTTAATCTGAAAGCCATAGGTATAGCCGGCATACAGTCCAGCAACTGCCATCAGGACTGCCAGTGCAAAAAGATTCCCACAGCGATCAGTTTTAAGAAACCTTCCGAGTGGTCGAGCAGCTTTGATTACCTCCTCCTTTTCCTGAATTTATCAAGATCAATCGCATAGCTGCTCTCATATAATTTCTTAAGGGCTGTATCGGAATTGAACTTCTCATTTAAAGCAAAATCAAAGCTCCAGGTCATGTACCACAGCCACGGTACCTTTTTCTCCATAAGAGCCTCTGGATCCGGCAGAATACCAATTTCCCCAAGAGCTGCTCCCTTATCCTGCTTCGTCACCTTCAAAAGCTCTTCGTACTGTTCCTCATAGGCACCATGCATATGCGGTTCGGTATAAAGATCCCGGGAAATAATATCGCAGTATTCATCCCCGACATAGCCTTCCGGAAGCGGAGAATTCCACACCCAGATCAGGTTATCCAGATGATGATGCTGTGTATAATAACGGAACATAAAGCGGAACAGTTCTGCCGCCACTTCCGGTCCCTTTGCTCCCCACCAAAACCATTCGCCCTCGGATTCATGGAAAGGACGCCACAAAATCGGGATATGACGGTCGCAGAACGGCTGTAAAACACCTGCCATATGATCGAGGTCATGACACAGAGCCTCATGCTCCGGTGTTCCTTCCATCACAGCCTTTGCGGCATCATAGTCTGTCTTTTCTGCATAAAAGGACTTATCGTTTCCTCCCAGCGGGGAAAACCAGTGCCAGGTAAAGGTCATAAGTCCGCCACGTTCTGCCCATTCCCATGCCTTTTCCAGTGTACCGGTATTCTCGTCCACTTCCTTCAGGCACTCTTCATCTGCCGTCTCCCTGCGGATATTCGGGGAATACGATAACAGCTCAAAGCCACAGATTGCCGGGAGCTTTCCGGTAAGCTTCTCAATTCTCCAGATTTCCGGTTGTTCCATCGTCTGGGTATGCTGACCGGTCAGAATTCCTTTTCCTTCAATTTGTGATAAATATTCCAGCACTTCCTTTACTTCCGGCTGGGCATTGGGATTACATGGTATTGTTCTCATGGCTGTCCTAACTCCTTAAGGCTCTGCACCAGATCAAGATCTGACTGCTGCACACGGATATTTGTTGTAATTGCTTCTTCTCCGGGGCGTTGGATGGATACCTCAATCACGGTTCCTTCCACAATCTTATTTACCATCACATTTTTGAAAAAAGCTTCAAATTTCGGATGATTCTTTGTGAATGTATTTTTTGCCTGCATGATCTTAAACATTGCTGCGGGATTCATATCATTTTCTCCTCGTTTCTGGATTTTTAGGCTCTTTTTCTCTCCAAGACCCATTTAACTAGCGGATCACCTTCGACCAATCGCTGATGCCGATATACTGCTTTGCCCAGTCCATATAAGCGGCTTCTTCCTGTGTACCAAAGCTGTTAAAGGCTGCCCATCCACGCTCGGACAGACGGGAGTCCACACCATCACCCAAATTATCCAGATAAATCACCTGAGTGATATATGGATTCTTTTCAAAGGAATAGAAGGCTGCACACAAAGCCGCAATCTGCACGTCCTCACCCTGCGTTGCACTCACACCAAATTCGTTTACAATAATGTCACGTACCTGTCCGGAACGGTTCGCATATTCCGGCTTACTCATAAAGTCGGTAATTACCGTTACATTCTGGAAGCTTACCATATGATTATTGGCCACCTGGGAACGGCAGTATTCCGGCGTTTCTACCGTTACACCGGACATATCCCAGAACTTTGCATAGGTAAGCGGGACGGTATAAGGATGAATGGCAAGACACCAGTCAATATTTCCGGTACTGCTGATGTTGTTGTTAAATTTAATCAGGAAATCCTTAACATCAATATACGAATAATATTCCGGATGACTGGTCGGACGGTTCCTGTCCCAGCACTGGTCAAGGCTCACATAGACATTGGCCTGTGCATTCACACTCTTGATCGCCGTGTAGCATACACGGAATGCCTGTGTATACTCTCTGACAAAGGAATTCCAGTCCGTCCAGTTCATATAGTTCCATTTTCTTTCATTCACTTCGTTTCCGATGATGAAATCCTGTGCCCTGGAATTGGCTGCATAGTTCTGCAGATCCTTCACCAGTCCTTCAATTCCTTCATCATTGGCTGCATTCATCATATAATAGGTATGATCCCACGGATGCGGATCCTTTACTTCGTCGCTTGCCTTAGGATGCGTTACAACCGTTCCTGCCCCGACCAGAATCTGTGCGGTACGGTTGACATGCGTTACCGGAACATCGCCGGTTCCGGTTCCGTTAATGATGATATTGGTCGTCTCAATGCCCTGTGTGGACTTTGCCGGACGAGGCACACGCCTGGAGGATGTCGCCATCATTTCCGGATTACTGATGTATTGTGGATTGCCGATCATCACCTTCCTGCCGCCCTGTAATACCACCAGGGCAAACTTCGCATACAGTCTGCCATTCGATGCGGTAGAATCCAGCGGAAAATGTATCACCGTATTCAATGACTGCTCACAGGATGCAACAGGAGCTGCCTCATCCGGAATAGCATATTCGTAGGTTTTTAACTGATAAAGATAGAACATCCCATCATCGGAAGATGGCAGGGTACTAAAGTTTGCCAGATACTCGATCGTCTTGCGGTCAACCAGCTGACAGGCCTGCGATGACAGGCCACCCTTTCCTGCCGCCTGCGCTTCCATTCCCATGAATGGGGATAAAAACAACACTGCTGCCGTGCACACTGCCAGTAATGCACTGATTCCTCTTTTTAACGTGTTCCCTGAAAAGATTGATTTTTTCACCTTTTCTCTCCTTTCGCATCCTTTACACATTTTCTGTGCTTTATATTTATATTATAATATCCGGACTACTTCTGCCTTTTTCATCCTTCCCGGTCTGCCGGCAGCTTCCGGAAAAAAGCGACTGTAAAGGGAATACAGATCAGCCCGGCCAATACATCCGCTGCTGCCTGTGCATACTGCACTCCCGCAATTCCAAATGCATACTGCATGATGAGAATAAGCGGAATAAAGCATAAACCATTCCGCAGCGTAGAAAGGAAGGTTGCATTCAGCTTATATCCGATACTCTGGAACATCATATTGTTACACACACTGAACGGTACGAAAAACAATGCCAGGCACTGCGCCCGCATTGCCGGAATTCCAATGGCAATGACCTGCGGATCATTCCGGAACCATGCCACAACCGTTCCTGCCGTAAAAAAGCCGACCATGGCAAATACCCCCAGCATCACCGTTCCAAAGATCCATGTAAAATAAAATCCCTTTCTTACCCTCGAGAACTTACCGGCACCATAATTAAAGCCCGCAACCGGCTGAAAGCCCTGACCGATGCCAAGTCCGACACTGAAAATAAACATACTGATCCGGTTAACAATACTCATGGCTGCAATCGCGGCATCCCCGTAAACACCTGCCGTATGATTCAGCACCATCGTGGAAATGCTGGCAAGTCCCTGACGCGCCAGACTAGGAAGCCCGGTAGTCACAATCTCACCAAGCGTCTTAACCGTAAAGCTGATATAACGGATCTCAAATGTTGTCTGCGTCTTTTTCCGCAAAAACATACTGAGCAGGATACCAAAGGAAAGATACTGGCTGATTGCAGTTGCAAGTCCGGCTCCTTCAATTCCCATATGCAGCACCCGGATGAAATAGGCATCCAGAAAAATATTTAAAAAACCACCGCTCGTAAGTCCGATCATGGCAAAAAATGCCCGTCCCTCATACCGCAGAATATTATTCATCACACAGCTGCTTACCATGGCAGGCGCCGCAAGCAGAATATAAAATGCATATCCCCTGGCAAAAGGAAGAATGGTATCTGTACTTCCAAGCAGCCTCACCAGCGGTGTCAGAAAGCACATTCCCAAAACCAATACCAGCATACCTGAAATCAGTGCCGCATAAAAGCTCGTCGCTGAATACCTTCTGGCATCCTCAACCTCTCTGGCTCCCAGTCTGCGGCTTATTATACTTCCGGCTCCATGCCCGAACATGAATCCCAACGCCTGCAGAATCGCCATCAGTCCAAACACAACGCCGGTTGCCCCACTCGCAGAGGTGCCCAGTGTCCCGACAAAATAAGTATCTGCCATATTGTAAAGATTAGTAACCAGCATACTGATCGTTGTCGGCAGACCCAGCTCCAAAATGAGCTTTTCTACCGGCTGCCCGGTCATACGGTCATACTGTGACTGCTTTTCCCTGCTCATACTGCCTCACTTTTCTCCCCTGAACCATCTAAAGCTGTCCGGATTTCATTTTGCCCCTTCTTCACATGGTATTTCCATCTGCATAAAATATGCTTCCTCTTACTGCACAATCTGTCTTGCTACATAGACACCGCTTGCAGACGCATGGGACAGAGAGTGGGTTACCCCGCTGCCGTCACCGATAATATACAGTCCCTTATGGCAGCTTTCCAGATGCTCATCCAGCTCCACTTCCATATTATAGAACTTCACCTCAACGCCATAAAGCAGCGTATCGTCATTGGCCGTACCCGGTGCAATCTTATCCAGTGCATAAATCATCTCAATAATACCATCCAGAATACGCTTCGGAAGCACCAGGCTTAAGTCACCCGGTGTTGCAGAAAGAGTCGGCTCCACAAGTCCCTCTTCGATTCTCTTTGCGTTACTTCTACGTCCTCTTACAAGATCTCCGAAGCGCTGTACAATGACACCGCCTCCGAGCATATTGGAAAGTCTCGCAATACTTTCACCGTATCCGTTGCTGTCCTTAAAAGGCTCAGAGAAATGCTTGGAAACCAGCAGGGCGAAGTTCGTGTTCTCCGTCTGCTTGTCAGCACCCTCATAGCTGTGTCCGTTTACGGTAACGATTCCATTCGTGTTCTCATTTACCACGATGCCATGTGGATTCATGCAGAAGGTCCGGACCGCATCCTCAAACTTTTCGGTACGGTACACGATCTTGCTCTCATAAAGCTCATCCGTCAGATGGGAAAAAATAACCGCCGGAAGTTCAACACGCACACCGATATCGACACGGTTCGACTTGGTATTGATCTGTAAATCCCTGCAGATCTGCTCCATCCACTTACTTCCGCTTCGTCCGACGGAAATGATGCATTTATCGGAATAATAGGATCCGTTTTCACAGACAACCTCATATCCTTCGTCGAGCGCCTTTACCGTCTGGACCGGTGTATCAAAATAAAAGTCCACCTTATCCTTAAGCTCTGCATAAAGATTTCCCAATACAATCAGGTTAATATCCGTTCCCAGATGACGTACGGAAGCATCGAGCAGATTCAGCTTATTCTGCAGACAGATCTTCTTAAAGGCCGTTCCGGAGGTCGAATACAGCTTCGTTCCCTCACCGCCGAACTTCATATTAATATCGTCCACATATTTCATCAGATCAATCGCCTGGCTTCTGCCAATATATTCGTATAGGGTTCCGCCGAATGCGTTGGTGATATTATATTTTCCATCAGAGAAAGCACCTGCTCCTCCAAAGCCGCTCATGATTGAGCAGCTCTTACAATTCACGCAGTTCTTTACCTTCACTCCGTCAATCGGGCAGTGACGCTTATCAAGCGCATGACCTGCCTCAAAAACTGCAATCTTTACATCTTTACTGCGCTGTACCATCTCATATGCAGAAAAAATCCCTCCCGGACCTGCTCCAATGATGATCACATCGTATTTCATCCCTGAATTCCATCCTTTCCTTATCATATATTTGCTTTTCCATCCGGATCCGTCAGAAGCCTTCCTTCTTCCTCTGAAGACGCATTTCCCGGCGTTTCTCACCGGCTTCCCATTCTGCCTTCTGGGCTTCTGTCTCAATCACAATCCCCGGAACCTCCACCGGGCGTTCATTTTCATCCATCGCAACCACTGAAAAATAGGCACGGTTAATCGGATGGCGCATGCCATTCATATCTTCAATATAGACATCCACACGCACCTCCATGGATGTCGTTCCCACATGCGTGATTCTTCCGATTAAAACCACCATGTCCCTTTGGTAAGCCGGACACATAAACCGCAGATTATCAATGGCAACCGTTGTCACATCCTTCCTGCAGTGACGGATCGCCACAAGTGCTGAAAGTTCATCCATCCATTCCACAAGCTTACCGCCAAACAATCTGCCTGCTCCGTTCAGATGCTCCGGTCTTATAAGATAAATCATTTCCAGTTGTGAATCACTTACTCTTCTTAATTCCATAGGTTTCCTTTGCTTCGCAGCCGCTTGTTCTCTTCTTCTTTCCATACTCGCATGCCCGTGCTCCGCACTCCCTGTCGTACTTCGTCCGACGCATGCTCGTTAAGGAGTGCAGAAAAACAAATGTCTGCTTCGCAGCCGCTTGTTTTTCTTTGCACTCCTTACATCATAATATAAAATCGTAAGAAACACAATTCCTTATCGACTTCCGACTTGTGAAATGCATGGAAATAGCCTATAATCAGACTGGTATTGTTTATTATTTATCACACGAGGTACTTGATCATGATCATTCAGGATATTCATACCATGGATGAGCTGCTTCATTTCGTAAGCGGCCTGACCCAAAAGCATGGGTTGAAGCTGTGGTATCGCGGCGAAGAGAATTCGGAGCTGTCCTTAATCCCTTCGATTCAGCGGAGCCAGAAGCGGATTGACGTGGAGCGTTACATCACCAACGATTTTTATATCCGGGCAAGACAGATTATGAAGAATCCCCCGGAAAAACATAACTACGCTGCCTGGGTTTCCATTATGCAGCACTACGGACTTCCTACACGGATGCTGGACTGGAGCCAGTCACCGTTGATTGCATCCTTCTTTGCAACCGAAACCTATAAGGTACAGCCGACACTGGATGCCTGCGTATGGGTTCTGGTTCCGGCCCGTCTCAATGAACGGGAGGGCTTCGGACACTGCATTTATCCGATTGATGCGGATACCACACAGGAAATGCTGCTGCCGGCCTTCAAGCACAATCACCACAATCCGGAGGTTGCCGACCGCATCCTTGCCTGCAGCTCTACCGACAACAACCTGCGTATGTATGCGCAACAGTCAAACTTCACTGTACACAATTCTCTGCAGAGACTCGAAGATATCTGTGATGAGAATACCTTATATAAGATTATTATTCCATGTGAGCGCAAGAAATACTTCATCGACAGCCTGCGGGTGTTCGGTATCACGGAGGGATCCATTTATCCGGATCTTGACCACATTTCCAGCGACTTACGAGATTCCTACGGGATTTAAGAAAAGGGGGACCCTATGAAAATTGTATTAGAGCACTTAACGAAAAGATTTCCTAACCGCAACAAAAAAGTACGCGAGGATATCATTGCCGTCAACGATTTTTCCTTTGAAATTCCGGACGGCAGGCTGATCGGACTTCTCGGTCCTTCCGGCTGTGGCAAAAGTACTGCTTTGAATTTAATCAGCGGTCTGTTAAAGCCAAGTGAAGGCAAAATTTTCTTCGGAGAGGATGATGTAACTAATCTTCCTGCAGAAAACAGAGGCGTCGGACTGGTTTTCCAGAACTATGCCCTGTACCCGCATCTGACAGTAAAGCAGAACATCCAGTTTCCTCTTGAAAATTTAAAAGGAAAGGACAAACTCTCCAAAGAGGAAATGAACCGCCGCGTATTAGAGGCTGCAAAGCTTGTTCAGATTGAAATGCTGATGGATCGTAAGCCCAGTGAGCTTTCCGGTGGTCAGCAGCAGCGTGTTGCCATTGCCCGTGCGTTAGTAAAAATGCCGAAGGTTCTTCTCCTTGACGAGCCTTTATCCAATCTGGATGCCAGACTCCGCCTGCAGACCCGTGAGGAGCTGCGCCGGATCCAGTGTGAAACCAAAATCACAACGGTCTTCGTCACCCACGATCAGGAAGAAGCCATGAGCATTTCCGATATGATCATTGTCATGAAAGAGGGCGTGATCCAGCAGATCGGAAAGCCTCAGGAGGTTTATGACAATCCTGCCAATCTGTTCGTTGCGAAGTTCCTCGGGACTCCTCCGATTAATGTTTTCCGTGGACAGGTGAAGGATCACACCATATATATAGGAAAGGATGCCATTTTGAAGGCTGGAAATGTTCCGGATCAGGAGGTCTGGGTCGGCGTTCGTCCGGAGGGCTTTATCCTGAACGAAAACGGTGCGCTCCACTGTAATCTGAGCCGTATTGAAGTCATGGGACGTGACGTGAGTGTCGTTTCTACCAAAGAAGAGTCCGAAAATGCCACCATCCGTTCCATTATCAGTGCCGAGAACTCCGTAGACACCGGCTCTTTGGTTGTTTCCTTTGATTTGAAGCCCAATAAGGTATTTTTGTTCCATAAGGATACGCAGGAAAGGATTCCCTACACCGGATCCTGATTCTGCAGCCTGTATACCCTATAACGACTTATCGGTTGGATAAGGAAGGAGATTCCCGACATGATAGAAAAAAACAACCTCAAGGGGTGGCTTTATCTGCTGCCTGCGTTCCTGTTTCTTTGTGTATTTATGATTTATCCTTTAATTGATGTATTTGTATATTCCTTTGAGGAAGGCTATAATTCCGCATCCCAGACCTACTTTGGCGTCGGACTTTATAACTATTCCTATGTGCTGCATGATACCTATTTTCTGCAGGCGGTTAAGAACACCTTTATCCTGGTTATCATCACCGTTCCGGTGTCCACGCTCCTTGCACTGTTCATTTCGCTTGGCCTAAGCTCCATCAAACCCTTGAAGGAGCTGTTTGAAACAATCTACTTTCTGCCTTATGTAACAAACACCCTGGCTGTCGGTCTGGTATTTATGATTCTGTTCAAAAAGACCGCCTACACAGATGGAATGGTGAATCTTCTGATCCAGGCTTTCGGCGGACATTCCGTGGATTTCATTGATGGTCCCTACTGGGCAAAAATGTTCGTGCTTTGTTTTTACACCATATGGGTAGTTCTTCCCTTTAAAATTCTGATCCTGACAAGCGCACTGGCTTCGGTAAACCAGACCTATTACAATGCCGCCAGGGTGGATGGCACCTCACGTACGAGGATCTTCCGTAAGATTACCCTTCCGATGATCTCTCCCATGATTTTTTATCTGGTCATCACCGGATTCATCGGTGCATTCAAGGCCTACAGTGATGCCGTTGCGTTGTTCGGTACCGATCTGAATGCCGCTGAAATGAACACCATCGTCGGCTATGTTTACGACATGCTTTACGGTAACAGCGGTGGCTATCCTTCCTATGCGTCGGCAGCCGCCATCATCCTGTTTACCATTGTTCTGACCATTACCTGCATTAATCTGCTGGTCAGCAAAAAGCATGTATATTATTAAGGAGGACACTGCCATGGACTACGAAAAGCTTGAAAAATCTGCCAAAGCAAAAGGCATTGTCAGAAATGTTGTCATTTATACCCTGCTGATCCTCTGGGCGGTCATGGTTCTGTTTCCTTTTTACTGGATGATCCTGACCTCCGTAAAAAGCTACAGTTCCTACAACAGTGAATACGTTCCGTCATTCTTCACCCTGTCACCGACAATGCAGAATTACATCGATGCATTTACCACGGTTTCTCTGGGCAGATATTTATGGAACACCCTGATTTTTACTGTGATTACTACAGCGATTATGCTGATCGTGATCACTCTTGCGGCATTTGCCTTTGCGAGACTGGAATTCCGCGGCAAAAACATTGCCTTTGCCCTGTTCCTGTCCTTAATGATGATTCCGAATGAGCTTGTCATCATCACGAACTTTGTCACCATCACAAACCTTGATCTGCGCAACAGCTTTTTAGGACTGATTCTGCCGTCCGTGACCTCGGTTTTCTATATCTATCTGCTGCGTGAGAATTTCGCCCAGATCCCGGACGAGCTTTATTATGCTGCCAAGGTGGATGGCACCTCGGATCTGCGCTATCTGCGTAAGGTCATGATCCCGATCTGCCGCCCGACCCTCATTACCATCATTATCCTGAAGGTCATTGAATGCTGGAATTCCTATGTATGGCCGCGATTGATTACCGATGATCCGAACTATTATCTGGTCTCCAACGGCATTCAGGAAATCCGTGAAAACGGCTTCGGACGTGAGAACATCCCCGCCATGATGGCTGCGGTTGTGGTTATCTCCCTGCCGCTTATTGTATTGTTCCTGATTTTCCGTAAAAAGGTCATGGCAGGTGTATCGAGAGGAGGTACAAAGGGATGAGAAAACATACCATTGGAAAATTACTGCTTACGGCTTCTCTGATTGCCGGTGCCCTGGGACTTACCGGCTGTCACGGCTCCAGAGGGCAGAGTGGCTTCACCGTTCCGGAAGACTTCGACACCTCCCGGAATTATGAAATTACCTTCTGGGCAAAGAATGATACGAACAAAACCCAGACAGAAATCTACAAAAAAGCGATTGAGGATTTCGAGGAGCTGTACCCCAATATTACCGTAAACTTACGTCTCTATACGGATTATGGCAAGATTTATAACGATGTCATCACGAACATTGCAACGGATACCACACCCAATGTCTGTATTACCTATCCGGATCACATTGCCACTTACCTCACCGGAAACAACGTCGTGGTTCCGTTAGATACTCTTTTTACCAATGAAAAATACGGGCTGGACGGTTCGGAACTTCTCTTCGACGGTCCGACACAGGAGGAGATCATTCCGAAGTTCCTGAAGGAATGTGAGTTTAACGGTCATTATTATGCCCTGCCTTATATGCGCTCCACGGAAGCCTGCTATATCAATAAGACCTATGTGGAAAAGCTTGGTTATACCCTGCCGGAAACCCTGACCTGGGATTTCATCTGGGAGGTTTCTGAGGCTGCGACGAAGCAGAATGCGGATGGAACCTTTGCCCTTAACGGTCAAAAGGTCATGATTCCCTTTATTGACAAGTCCACCGACAACATGATGATCCAGATGTTGAAGCAAAAGGGCGCCGGTTATTCGACTGCTGACGGCGATATTGAAATTTTTAACGATACTACCACAGAGCTGCTTTATACCATTGCTTCCCATGCGAAAACAGGAGCCTTTTCCACCTTCAAGATTTCCAGTTATCCGGCGAACTTCCTGAATGCAGGGCAATGTGTTTTCGCCATTGACTCAACTGCCGGTGCTACCTGGATGGGAACCCATGCCCCGCTTTCCGACATCAGCGAAGACGCCCTCATTGACTTCGACACCGAAGTTATGATGATCCCGCAGTTTGATCCGGAAAATCCTCAGATGATTTCCCAGGGGCCCTCCGTCTGCGTCTTCAACAAGAAGGATTCACAGGAAGTGCTTGCTTCCTGGCTGTTCACCCAGTATCTGCTCACCAATGACGTGCAGATCGCATATTCCGAAACCGAAGGTTATGTGCCTGTTACTTCAAAGGCTCAGGATTCTGCTGAATATCAGGATTATTTATCCCGTGCCGGTGAGGATAACAATGTGCACTACGATGTGAAGATCAAGGCTTCCAGGCTTTTGCTTGATAATACGGATCACACCTTTGTAACTCCGGTATTCAATGGCTCTGCCTCTCTCCGTGACGCAGCCGGCCAGATGATCGAAATTGTTACGAAATCCACCCGCCGGAAACAGACGGTAGATGATGCTTTTATGCAGAAAATGTTTGAGGACGTAACCTCCCTTTACCGTCTTGATCAGAAGAATATGAGTTCTGCCAGCAAGACGGATTTAGGACCTTTGCCCCAGACAGCAGTGCTTTTGCTGACTGCTCTCGCCGTTACATGGGCAGGAATTTTACTATATGTTATATCCGAAGCGTTGAAAAAGCGGAAAAATAGGCAAATTCACCATTGATTTATCAGAATATTAAGGTATAATGTGAATTGCAGTTAATTGATAAAGTTTTATCAACCTTATCAGTTGCAACCAAAAGTTCTTATGCACAATATCAGGTATGCATATTACCCGATGTATTGCCGAAAGAACTTTTACTAATGAAGTTATCACCATGTGTGATAGCACATCTATTTAGGAGGAGTTTTTTATGAAAAAATCATTACTTGTAACACTCGCACTTTCTCTTGTACTTGTAGCAGCAGGCTGCTCCAAGACTACAGAGAATACAACAGAAGAAGTTGCTACCGAAGTAGAAGATGCTACTGAAGCTGTTGAAGAAGACGCTGCCGAAGCAGAAGATACTGCTGAAGCTGACACTGCTGAGGCTGATACCGCTGAAGCTGAAGCAGAGGCTGAAACTGAAAATGCGGCTACTGCCGAAGGCGTTATGAGCTACGCAGATTATGTTGCTGCTGCTGTTGATACCGAGGTTTGTGTTGAAACTTATGTACAGGCTAAGCAGGCTTGGTGGGAAGACAACGGTGTTGGACAGGCTACCTTCTACACCCAGAATCAGGACGGTGCTTTCTTCGTTTACAACCTTCCCTGCTCTCAGGAAGATTATGACAAGCTTGTTCCCGGAACCAAAATTAAAGTTACCGGTTTCAAGTCCGAATGGTCCGGCGAAGTAGAAATCACTGATGCTACTTACGAAATCGAAGATACCGATACTTTCGTTGCTGATGCTAAGGACTGTCTCTTATACACATCTGACGCTGCCGACGAATA
>ERZ1027188.46-NODE-46-length-56341-cov-9.588619_pt1 | contig 56341 bp, 57 predicted proteins | sample MGYA00519273_ERZ1027188 | MGnify/ENA primary metagenome ERZ1027188 (study PRJEB26926, sample SAMN06164623) | human gut metagenome | biome: ENVO:00009003; feature: ENVO:2100002; material: ENVO:00002003 | host: Homo sapiens | place: USA | collected 2012 ... | reverse complement strand
ACGTGGCTCGCCGCCTTGTAGAGTCTGTAGATTCCATACATCAACTTTCTCCCGACGCCCGCATCATTGCTCTCGGCGATTTCAACGACTATGCCGACGATGCCTCCTTGCGCCATATTTATGCGCATAGCCACCTGCGGAATGTATCGAAAGACGCCCGTGGAAGCAACGGTGCAAAGGCCATATACCGCTATCGTGGAGAGTGGGGCAGTCTCGACCAGATTCTTGTGAGCCAATCCTTGTTCGACGGAGTGTCCTCTTGCCGTATCAATGATGCCCCTTTCCTGATTGAGGAAGACCCGAAATACCGTGGTGTCCGCCCCAAGCGTTTCTTCCTCGGCTATCATTACAATGACGGTTACAGCGACCATCTGCCGCTGGTAATGCATTTATTGTTAAGACAGTGAGTAATTCGGGCAGAAATACTCGAGTACTAAGCCCGAAATACTCAAGTATTTAAGCCCGAATTACTTCAGTACTAAGCCTGAAATACTCGAGTACTAAGCCTAAATTACTGCAATACTTCGTTCAAAATACTTTTTGCCTGAGCTGATAATGTAATTAAAATACGGATATTATATTGACGGTTAAGTTAAGAATATGCAAATAACCGACAAAAGAATGTCTGTGTGTTTGCGAAAATGTTATCCTTTGTCTATTAATAAAGTCCATTTTAATAGGAAATACATCGCCAATCAAGAGGAAAGTATTATCTTTGTGGTCGGAAATATTTGCAATAATTCCGACCTAAAATAAGACATAAAAAAACCCGGATTCATCACCTGCATCTGATATCAGGGAGAGGAATTACCGGGACTGCATTGCAAAGATACAAAAAGTATGAGATATAACAAACAATTCTTTGAAAAAGTTTTTTCAGACAAGCGGATGGAACGTTATTTCCTACTATATCCGCAGGATGAGAATCGTGCAATAACACATTATCAATGCAATCTCAAACTGTCAGAAGCTATGTATCCGTCTCTTTCTGTCCTTGAGGTTACGCTTAGAAATTCTTTGTGCCGCGAACTTAGAACAATGACAGGACGTGATGACTGGTATGCCGTATTTCCCAATACTCCGGGTCTGGCAAACCTAAACAAATATATCACGCAGGCTTCAAAACGTATTTCAGGAAGACATGAACAGGTTACTCCTTCAAAGATAATCGCGGAACTGACGCTCGGTTTCTGGGTGTCTCTGCTGAACAGCGAATATGAGAAAGTTCTTTGGAAAGACTTACGCCGTGCTTTCCCATATATGCCCAAACAGCTCAAACAACGCAAAAATGTATCGGCTCCACTAAATCGCTTTAGGACTTTCAGAAACAGAGTATTCCATAACGAATCTATTTGCTGGAACTTAGATCATGTAACAAATTTGCATAATGAGTTTATAACGCTCTTAGGCTGGATGAATAAGGATGTTCCCGGATGGTTAGCTCTGTCTGACAGATTCGAGGATGTAACCGAACGTATTCGCAAAACACTGAATACATGAAGTGATAACCGCTCTATTAGTTATAACCCTCTATAAAGGTAGTGTTAAAAATCTGCGAACAAATAATGAATTTCGGATTTTTTCTGTATCTTTGCATAAGATAAACTGCACTCGGCAAAATGAAAACAAGTTTTCTTTGCGCTCGTTTGCATTATTTTTGTATTTGAAATTAAAATAGAATGCGTATGATATAAATATTGTATAAAGACATATATAGAAATTGAAGCGTTAGCTTATATTCTTGCACTCTGATAATTGGGGAATTTGATGATGCACACAAGAGTAAAAGTTGATGCTCACGCCCGAAGGCGTGGGCTTTTACTCGTAGATGTGTGCATAGGTTATCCCCAATACCTCAGAGAGCATAGACGATAGTAAAAGGTCCACGTTTCTTTTTTTGTCTCCTCCCAAACTGCTCTGGACCACATAATTTAATACTATATAGAATTGTTCTAACAATCCAAAATATAACTGAAAACTATTTATTATGGCAATTTGTAAAGAATGTGGAGCGCGAATAAATAAGCAGGCAAAGTTCTGCTCAAATTGTGGTTGCCCGGTTAATGCAAAAGAATCGGGAAGCGTAAATAATAATGTCGAAGAGAATAAAGAGTTTTGTGAATTCTGTGGAGCATTAATAACGTCTGGGGTAAGAACATGGTATAAAACTGATATATATTTTTGTCCCCAATGTGGTAAACATCTTAATAATGGAAAGGATAATAAAAAGACATTTTTTTATGGTAGCGTGGATTTTGATATGTCTTTTTGTGAAAACTGTGGAAAAAGAATAAACGTATGGGCAAATCATTGTGTACAATGTGGCGCTGATTTTGACAGAATGGGAGATAGTATGATTGAAGCTTATAAAAATGGCAATATAGCTTTTTGTCCTGATTGTGGGGCAATGGTAAATAAAGATGCGACTTTTTGTGTCAATTGTGGGCATTGTCTTAATCTCAAAGGAGTATATTATACAGGGCGTGAAAAATCTATGTATTGTGAAGGTTGTGGAGGCTTTTTAAATAAAGCAGATAATTTCTGTTATCATTGTGGCAAACTTGTTGATAATGAAAAGTTAGAAAAAATATATAAGAAATTGAAAGGGAAATAATATGGCTTTTTGTAAAAAATGTGGAGCTCAATTAAAAGACGGAGCTAAGTTTTGTACCACTTGTGGTAATCCTATTAATGATAGAGTAGAATTAAATATCGAAGCAAAGATTCCATCAAAGAAGAAAAAACGACGTCTTAGTCCTTACGTGAATTTATTCCACGAATTCTATGATAAGAAAGCGTGGAATGTTCAAATTGTTTCACTGGGTAATCATAAAAAAGAGGTTATCGAGCTATTAATGAAAATGTATGGAACAAGCTTTGAAAAAGCCCAAAAAACATTAGAAACAAACATGGATGCCATTGCATTTAATGTAATATATAAAGATGCGACAGCCCTTGCAAATGTATTAAACGATTTAGGAGTAATAACTAAAATTTATGTTGACATAGATGCAATTAAAAAAGCAGCAATAACAGAATGTAGTGACACTGATATTTATGAAGATGAGTCAGAAAAAAAGCCAGGTTGCATGAAAAGAATATTTAATATCTTATTATTTTCTGCTATTCTGTTGTTTATAATGTTCTTACCGGAAATGTGCGATAGTTGTAGCTCTAAAGACTCTGAAAAAGAACAAGAAAAAACGGAACAAGTAGAAGACAAGGCAGAAAAGAAAGAAGTAGCTAAGCCCCAAAAAGTAGAAACGAAAAAAGAAACTAAGAAAGAAGTTAAGATGGAGACTGCATTGACAGCCAAAGAACAGGAAATTGCTAATGATGGAGCTCAGAAAGGTCGTCTCATAGGACTGGCCATGGGGTCTGATGAAGGATTCTCAAATACAATGGATGTGGCTGAAAAAACTGGGCGTGAAGACATCTTGGACAAACTGTATGAGAAGAATGCAGCTAGGAATTATGATAATTATTATGGTGTTCCGACAAACGCAGAAGAAAATAGGCTAAAGCAGATATTTGTCAAGTACTACCTTGAAGCAATGGAAGCTGCACAGGCTGAGGCTGAATTTTTTAGTAGATAAAATAATAAATAGGACTAACGTAAATGAGTAAGACTAATATATACTATCGTCCTATATGGACTTGTGGTAGATACAACGAAAAGACGCAGGCTGCAATCTATTATAATTTGATTACAGGAATGAGCTATTTCTTTGAGAGCTATTCCGCAATGGTTATTGGGGAGATTCTTGCTGTTCCGCGGAATGGAAACATGAGTATTGAATCTGTTGCCGTGAAACTAAATATTGCAATGGAGAGTCTTGTTCCGTTCTTTCAGCAATTGGAACAAATGGGCATCGTCTCATCTGTCTTACCAACGGATGAGGTAATTGCAGACTATCGCAAACGTGTGAGTGAATATAACTGTCAGCAACAACAGACTGTGGAGCGCACAACGCAGGAGAAACTGCCATACGCTATATCCAATGCCGAGCAACTCTATACAGAGAAGGTCGGAGGAATCACGAGCGTGATGTTTGAATTGACTTATCGTTGTAGCGAGAAATGTATTCATTGCTATAATGAAGGAGCGACACGTAATGATGAGGAAACGAACACGCGCGGTGAACGAAAGGAAATGACGTTTGATGATTACATTCGGGTGATAGACGAACTGTACGAACAAGGCTTGATAAAAGTATGTCTTACAGGAGGCGATCCATTTTCGAAGTCTTTTGCTTGGGAACTTATAGATTACCTTTATAATAAAGGTATAGCGTTCGACGTGTTCACTAACGGTCAGAGAATTGTTAATGATGCAGAGCGTCTTGCCAATTATTATCCCCGTTTGGTCGGTATATCCGTTTATAGCGGTATAGCAGAAGTTCATGATTACATCACGAGAATCAAAGGCTCATGGGAACGTACAATGTCTGTGGTTCGACAACTGTCGGCATTGGCTGTGCCGATGAACTTGAAGTGCTGTGTGATGCGTCCGAATGTCAAGTCTTACTATTTGGTTGCTGACATTGCAAAAGAATATGGCGCAGTTCCTCAGTTTGAGATAAGTCTTACTGATTCTATTGAAGGAGATAAGTGTGTAAGCAAATATTTGAGGATGACACCGGAACAGCTTGAGATAGTTCTGCGAGATGATAATGTTCCTCTTTATGTAGGTAAGGAAGCACCTAACTATGGCGGACAGAAAAGAGTGATGACAGAGAACCCATGTGGCGCGGGCGATAATTCTCTGTGCATAACACCAGATGGAAATGTTATTCCTTGTTGTGCATTCCATACACTATTGGGTAGCTTGAAAGAACAAAACATCGGTAAGGTTGTTTCGGAAAGTAAGGAACTTGCATATTGGCGAGGACTTACCCTAAATGATTATGAGGAGTGTGGCAGATATGACTACTGCGACTATTGCAACCTTTGTCCAGGAAACAACTTTATTGAGCACGGCACGCCGTTGAAAGCCTCTGAGGTGAATTGTTACATGGCAAAGACTCGATATAGTCTTGCTCAAAAGATGATGAAGGGGTATGACCCTTTGAATGGAAAGACTTTGAGGGAGAGATTGGCAGAATTGCCGGACTATGCTCCTGTTGGATTAAAGAAAGAAATGTCGTTAAACGATTATAGCGATACGAGATTGAAGGTAGGTGGGTAAATGTGGTTCCCCAAGAAATATCACTATAACTTTAAACATTTGCAACTATGAAAGTAGATTTGAATGTTAGCGCAGCTTCTAAGGTGGTTTGCATGGGTAGTTGCCCCAAACTTTTTGAAAGCACTTGTGGAATTTTGTATCGTAATTCCTAAAAATTAGGCTGCCGTTGGGGGCAGCTAAGTCTGCCCCTAACTTTTAATTAATTATTTTATAATTATTTATTTAAAAAGATATGGAAAATCTTGATTTTATAAATTCTGTTGCCAAAAACAATAGTGATAAGGTTAATGGATGTGGCGAGAATTTGGCTGACAATGAGACCCCTAATTTACATGAAGATTTCAAAATATTAAGTGAACTTTTAGATGCCTTAGAGGAAGGAAAGTTGACACAAGAGTTGTTTGACAAATTCAACAATATACCCAATCATGTATCTTGTTGGAAAAGAATTAAGGTTACATTGAGATCTGCTTTTTATGATGGCATTGGCAAGGAAGAATAGAGTATATTCCTATCCTTATCATATCGTAAAAAACTCTAAGGATAATCATAATGAAGCACTTCCTTATCTCCGCTCACAAAACGGAGATAAGGAAATTCTTTGCCCAAGTCCTTTACATGGACGAAGCTTCATTGTTGGCAGAACTGATAACGGAAGATATGTAGTAAGTAAAGGCAATGGCCTTTGTTATACGCCGCATACATTTCTGCATACAGGAGAGTTCAATGATGATACATGGGGATTATTATTAAGGCAGGATGCAGAACGAGACTTTGTGATGGGACAAGAGATAGAAGCTCTTGGTATCAAGACCAATCACATGGAATATGTATTGGAACTGGATGTGGAGATAAAACTTCCTAATGGTCATGTGTTAAAGCCATACTTGCTGCAATATGATGTTGAATGTCCTTATCGGATATGTGATGCAGCCTTTATGACAAAAGAACAGATAATGACAGAGGTGGCAAAATGGGAGCAGATGAATGACAGAGGATTTGGCAAGGCTCACATGATAGCTGCCAATGTGATGATTCGCAATCTCAGAATATTGCATGACAACGATGTACTGCATAATGCTATTAGTGAACAAAACTATACGTGGGCATTAGAATTGCTGGATTTTGAACTTGCTTGTTCGCCGTCTCATCCATATACGAGTGAGGATGATATGCGACACGTCAAGGACTTGTTCCCACGTGAGATAATGCAGACGTATGTAATCATCAACTATATTGCAGGCGTACTTCGTGAAGATATATGCTTTACAGATGTTGATAACCTTTTTGCCGAATACGGCTTTAACTTAAAACAGTATAATATTAAATTAACAGATTGATTATGAGTATGCTTGATCCCTTTAAAAACATGGCAAATGATTATAAACGAGGCTATGATGAGGCTGACAGATTCGTGAATGGTGAGAATTATAGCCTGAAGATGTTTATAGTTCTTGCAATCTTTATTGCATTACTATTGTATGGTATTCAATATTTAACAGGAATTCCAGTATTTGATTGGTTTATTACCGTATTAAAATGGATTGGTGAGGGTCTTCTTTATTTATTGGAAAAAATCGCTAAATGGATAGGATAATATTGTCGGTTACGGCGAATATAAAAAGATAATAATCAATGATTGCAAGCATTGAGAATATGAGAGCCACCTTCATAATATGTAATAATAGATATTTTGGAGGTAGGCTCCCTATGCCATATTTTAAGGTGATACACACTTACAGAGTTTGTGCCCAGTTTCAACATGATTATGACCGTTGGGGTGGACGTGAATTCTATAACCCGACAATTCTTGTTACGGATTATTTTGATTTTACCCCCAAAGAGTATGTAGATGTGATGTGTCATGAAATGGTACACTATTATCTTGCATATTTTGAGATTGACCGAAGCTTGGGGCATGGCAAGGATTTTTTCCAAATGGTAAACTATCTCAATTGGAAATATCACCTGCACATTACGAAAGAAGGCGATATGGCAACTCTGAAACGCAATCCCAAAGCTCCATTGTTGAAATATTGGTTAAGTAGAATGTTTTATTGATTGTTTTGATGGCAAATTTATAAAGATTAAGTATGGTTGAGGTTCAGATAGCCGCATATAGCATCGGTGCAGAATGGGATGAAGATATAAATGTCTTGGGTAAAGAGATTTGGAATAGTTTTCCGCCCATAAAAACACTGCAAGAGTTTTTTGACTGCCAAGAAGGATGTTGCTTTGAGGTAAATGTGATAACTTGTGGTGGCGATTTTGCCGGTTTTGTTCTTATGCTTCATCTGTACTCGGGAAAGTCGGATGCTTCTGAGTACGATGTAAGCTATGTCTGTATGACAGCCGTAAAACCGCAGTTCCGTAATCATGGCTTAGGGATAAAATTGTTGCAGGATGTAGAAAACGAAAGTAACAGAACAATATTTGTTTCGGCTAACCCGTTTATGTGTAATCCGGAAGATAATATACGTATGCGCACGTTCTATGAGAAGAATGATTATCTGCGCTCACCGATTGGGTGGACAGATAATGAACAAAATGAATATGATGTTTTCGTAAAAGGGAATGTCGATATGGATGTCTGGGCTGCCGTCTCGGAACGGGTAAAAAGGTTATGGGAAGATTTTGAATAATTTGATGCAATCATTGACGATGATATGAAAACATATAGCCTTGATTATAAACAGCTATTGGGAAAAACTAAGCCGGTAGTGAATGACTTCGTATGCAATGAGGATGGGCACGAAGTAGAGAGAATAACACTTGCCGAAATGAAAGATGGTAAGTGGGTGGAGGATTATATCATAGTAAAGCGTATAGAGGCTAATACTATGATTGATGATGACGGGGCTGTATTCTCATTAACCGAGGACGGTAGAATTTTGGTGAAAGCCCCGGACGTAGAGTATTACCGCATACCGGAGACGGTGTGTGGAATAGCAGAATATGCACTTAAGGATTGCAAACTTTTGAAGGAACTTGATGTGCCTTATAATGTTTGTGAAACTGATATAGAAAATGTTTTGAAACATAGTCCTAATAAAATAAAGGTGCGTAAATGGAACTGGGGATATGGCAACCAGAGAAGTGAGGAGTTGGAGAAGAATATAGCAGAGGGATGGACAGATGAATATGGCTTTGTGTATAGCAAAGATCGAAGACACTTATTGAAAGCTGTTTCTGTTGAAAAATATTGGATTCCTGAGGGAGTGGAGAAAATAAACCGATTGGCTTTTGTTGGTTGTACTTTTGAGGAATTGAATATACCATGCACTTGTAATTTAGAGACATTATCGGAAAGTGAGTATCCTGTTTTTGGTAGTGAAGATATAGTCGGTTGTGTTATCACTTGGGATAAACCTTATTCACAGGAAGATGAGATAGACAATTCTTTGTGTACCACCACCGATGCTACTTTTATTGATGAGCACGGCGTAATATATTCAGAAAACAAGAAACGCTTGTTAGGATGTCTTATTACGTTTGATGATGCGGAATATTATGTGCCGGAAGGAGTCGTAACGATATGCTCTTTGGCATTTGCTCATTGTAAACATTTTATTACACTGAGTGTTCCTCCGTCTGTCAAAATTATTGGCAGCAGCTTGTTTGGGGAGAATGGTGGAAGAATAATAATACGGAAGGATTGAGGTCCTTCCGTTTTTTGTATTAATTTATCAGATTTTCCTTAAAAGGAATATTAGTGATGCAATAAAATTAATTTAACTCCAATATATCCCTTTATTAATAAGGGTTTCAGAGCGGTCTTTGATTTTTTGATTTGAAAATGACAGAGTAATTTTGCGGGTAAAACCGCAAGATTATGAACATCGGCAGATATATATTCTCCCAAGTCATGGACTACATACCCAGATACCAGTTCGACAAACTTGTAGCCAAGTACCGTAGCAACTGGCATGCAAAGGATTTGAGTTGTTACAATCAACTGCTACATTTGCTGTTCGGTCAGATTACCGGTTGCGGCTCACTGCGTGACATTTGTATGTGTCTTGACGCGCATAAGTCTATACTCTACCATCTTGGCTTCCGTAACACTGTCAAGCAGTCCTCTCTTTCCCGTGCCAACGAGAATCGGGAGTATCGGATTTATGAGGAATTCGGAATGTATCTTATCAGTGTTGTCAGACCGTTATACTCAAATACCGCCATACCGGATATCACTGTGGATAATGTCCTTTATGCTCTTGACTCCACAACCATATCCACCAGTATCAAGCTGGCAACGTGGGCATTGGGCAAATACAGCAAGGGAGCCGTAAAGATGCATACCCTGTTGAGTCTGCGGGGAAGTATTCCTACAAGCATCCACATCACAGATGGCAGATGGCATGACAGTAACGAGCTGGATGTACTTGAGCCTGAGCCTTATGCCTTCTATATGATGGACAAGGCCTATGTGGACTTCGATGCCCTGTTCCGCTTTCATCTGGCTGGAGCTTACAGGATAAGCAGACCGAAGGTGAACATGAAATATGAAATCATCGGTCATAGGGAGTTGACGGAAGCAGACCGAAGTGCCGGCGTAATAGGGGACTTCAATATACGCTTGACAAAGTCTATGGCTTTATATCCAGAACCGATACGTGCAGTCTGCGTCTATGACGAAGAGACGAAAGAAGAGATAGTCTTCATAACTAATAACTTCGAGGTCATGGCTCACGAGGTTTCTTGTCTATACAGACACAGATGGGATATTGAGGTATTCTTCAAATGGGTAAAGCAGAACATCGTCGTAAAGCCCCTGTGGGGATATTCCGAGAATGCTGTGAGAACCCATCTTTGGGTGGCGATTATCGCCTATCTGGCAATAGCAAGAATCAAGGCTGACCATAATAGTCCTTACTCTATAACGGAGATTGCAACACTGATTAGAATATCAGCCCTGGAAAAGACCTCACTTAAGGAGCTTATAACCAGACAAAACAACTCTGTCATTCTCAATCAATCTTTCAAAGAACTCACTCTATTTGATAATGTATAACTTAATGCGATTTTTTATCGCATCAGTAGTATAAAAGGAAATAGAATATCCATGTACATAATTTTCATTGCACACAGAGAATGGATGTGAGCAGGATTTAGTTAACAATATAAAAATAATTGAAATAGGGCAGACGCAATCTCTTTTGTTTATGGCATTTTTAGTAATTTTGCGAGAGAAATTAGGGTTTATCGGACGAAAAGCGTCCGCTATTTGTTATATATCTGAATTAAACTATGTTTGAAAATTTAAGTGATAGACTTGAACGCTCGTTTAAGATACTTAAGGGAGAGGGAAAGATTACCGAGATAAACGTTGCGGAAACTCTGAAAGATGTGCGTCGCGCGCTGCTTGATGCCGACGTTAACTATAAAGTTGCCAAGACATTTACTGATACCGTGAAGCAGAAGGCTTTGGGTATGAACGTGCTGACGGCTGTGAAGCCGGGACAGTTGATGGTGAAGCTCGTACATGACGAGTTGGCAAGTCTGATGGGTGGCGAGGCCGTGGAGCTGAAGCTCGAAGGCAGGCCGTCGATAGTCCTGATGAGCGGTTTGCAGGGTTCAGGTAAGACCACGTTTAGCGGAAAGCTCGCCAATATGCTCAAGAACAAGAAGCACAAGAAACCGTTGCTCGTAGCTTGCGACGTCTATCGTCCGGCAGCCATCCAGCAGCTTATGGTCGTTGGCGAACAGGTGGGCGTACCGGTATATAGCGAACCGGAGAACAAGAACGTGAACGAGATTGCCGACAATGCCATCCGCGAGGCGAAGGCAAAAGGCTACGATACTGTTATCATCGATACGGCAGGCCGATTGGCAGTGGATGAGGAGATGATGAACGAGATAGAGGGCTTGAAGAATCACGTTAATCCCAACGAGACTCTGTTTGTTGTCGACTCCATGACAGGACAGGATGCTGTAAATACGGCTAAGGAATTTAACGACCGTTTGGACTTTGACGGCGTGGTCTTGACCAAGCTCGACGGCGATACCCGTGGCGGTGCGGCTCTCTCGATACGCACGGTGGTTACGAAGCCTATCAAGTTTATCGGAACGGGCGAGAAGATGGAAGCTGTCGACGTGTTCCACCCTGAGCGCATGGCCGATCGTATTCTCGGAATGGGAGATGTTGTCAGCCTCGTGGAGCGAGCTCAGGAGCAGTTCGATGAGGAGGAGGCACGCCGACTCCAAAAGAAAATTCAGAAGAATCAGTTCGACTTCAACGACTTCATGAATCAGATTCAGCAAATCAAGAAAATGGGTAATATTAAAGACCTTGCGGCGATGATTCCCGGTGTGGGCAAGGCCATACGCGACGTTGATATCGATGACAATGCTTTCAAAGGTATCGAGGCTATAATTCAGAGTATGACCCCGAAAGAGCGTACAAATCCGGAACTGCTCAATACGAGTCGGCGCCAGCGCATTGCCAAAGGCTCGGGAACGAGCATCCAGGAGGTGAACCGGCTGATAAAGCAGTTCGACCAGACGCGCAAGATGATGAAGATGATGACAGGTTCTAAAATGGCTGGTATGATGGGTCGGATGAAAGGTATGCCCGGAATGCCCAAATTCTAAAAGATAAGAATATTATGCAACTGATAGATGGAAAGGCAACGGCTACGGCGATTAAGGCAGAGATAGCTGAGGAAGTGAAGAAAATTATGGCAGATGGTGGCAAACAGCCCCATTTGGCAGCCGTTCTCGTAGGGCACGACGGTGGTTCGGAGACATACGTGAAGAACAAGGTACTGGCTTGCGAGCAATGCGGATTCAAGTCTACGCTCATTCGCTATGAGGATGACGTTACGGAGGAAGAACTCTTGGCGTGTGTAGACAAGCTCAATAAGGATGCCGACGTTGACGGATTTATCGTTCAACTGCCGCTCCCGAAGCACATCGACGAGCAGAAGATTATCGAGGCAATAGACTATCGCAAGGATGTGGACGGATTCCATCCCATCAATGTTGGGCGTATGGCTATCGGATTGCCTTGTTTCATCTCGGCCACTCCGCTCGGAATACTCACGTTGCTTAGACATTATAATATAGAGACAAGTGGCAAGAAGTGTGTCGTGCTCGGACGTTCCAACATTGTGGGTAAGCCGATGGCTCAACTCATGATGCAGAAGCAATATGGCGACTCGACCGTTACCGTATGCCACAGCCGCTCAAAGGACTTGAAGAAGGAGTGCAGCGAGGCCGATATCATCATTGCGGCGATAGGCCGTCCTGACTTCGTAACAGCCGATATGGTGAAAGATGGTGCCGTGATAATCGATGTTGGCACAACCCGTGTGCCGGACGCTACGCGTAAGAGTGGTTTCCGCCTGAATGGCGATGTCAAGTTCGACGAAGTGGCAGAGAAGTGTTCGTATATCACTCCGGTACCCGGCGGTGTCGGTCCAATGACGATATGCTCGCTGATGAAGAACACTTTGTCGGCAGGAAAGAAAGAGTTTTATAAATAAAATAAGGTATGACGGCTGAGGAGTGGTATCAGAAAGGCAATGAGTACAGGCGGCATAGCGATTGGAAACACGCCATCGACTGCTATTTGGAAGCTATTGAACTCGACCCTGATTCGCCTGCCGTAGAAGCCAAGCGGATGCTCGACGACATACTTAACTTCTATAATAAGGACGCATATAATCCATAAGCCCGGCCGTTATCGTCGGAATGCTTTCGGACAAAGGCGTGCGCCTTTAGTGGAATAAAAAAAGAGACTTCTTAAATTTAATAATATGAGCAAAATCAAAGGAGCAATAGTGGTGAACACCGACAGGTGTAAGGGCTGTCAACTATGCGTTGTTGCCTGTCCTCAGGAGGTGATTGCCATTGCGCAAAAGAAGGTAAACGTACACGGGTATCCCTATGTGGAGCCGGTAAATGCTGAGAGGTGTGTCGGCTGTTCATCGTGTGCCATCGTGTGTCCGGATGGATGTATAACCGTTTATCGTAAAAAGGTGGAGGAGTAGAATATGGCAGAAAAGGAAGTAACATTGATGAAAGGCAATGAGGCTATAGCCCATGCAGCCATTCGTTGCGGTGCCGATGGCTATTTCGGCTATCCTATAACTCCGCAAAGTGAGGTCTTGGAAACACTCGCCGAGCTAAAACCGTGGGAGACAACCGGTATGGTGGTTCTTCAGGCTGAGAGCGAGGTGGCTTCTATCAATATGATTTATGGCGGTGCAGGTGCCGGCAAGCGCGTATTCACATCATCGTCAAGTCCCGGTGTGGCTCTTATGCAGGAAGGCATTTCCTATATGGCAGGTGCGGAGCTTCCGGGCGTGATAGTGAATGTGCAGCGTGGAGGACCGGGACTTGGAACCATCCAGCCGTCTCAAAGTGATTATTTTCAGGCGACACGTGGCGGTGGAAACGGCGACTACAACGTGATTGTGCTTGCTCCGAACTCCGTTCAGGAGATGGCCGATTTCATGGATCTTGCTTTCGAGCTTGCGTTCAAGTATCGCAATCCTGCTATGATTCTTAGTGATGGTGTCATCGGTCAGATGATGGAGAAGGTGGTAATGCCTCCGATGAAGCCCCGTCGCACCGATGAGCAGATACGCAAGGAATGTCCGTGGGCAACGGTGGGACGTTCAAAGGAACGTCAGCCGAATATCATAACATCGCTTGAGTTGAAGCCGGAGGTGATGGAGCAGCGTAACTTGCACTTGCAAGCCAAGTATAACGAGATAAAGGAGAATGAGGTGCGCTATGAGACCATGCAGATGGAAGATGCCGACTACATGATTGTTGCGTTCGGAAGTGCTGCCCGACTGGCCGAGAAAGCCATCGAGATAGCCCGCGAGGAAGGCATCAAGGTGGGGCTTTTCCGTCCTATCACGCTTTGGCCATTCCCCGAGAAGCAAATAGCGGAAATGGCGAGGAAGACAAAGGGCGTGCTTGTTGTAGAGATAAATGCCGGTCAGATGGTAGATGATGTGCGTCTGGCTGTCAATGGCGAGGAGCGCGTGGAACATTTTGGCCGTCTCGGAGGAATTGTTCCCGAACCCGAAGAAATTGTTAACGTATTAAAGGAGAAGCTGTTATGAACGATATAATAAGTCCGGAAAACCTTGTATATAAGAAGCCGACACTGATGAACGACACCCCGATGCACTATTGTCCGGGATGTTCGCATGGCGTAGTTCATAAGCTTGTGGCCGAGATTATCGAAGAAATGGGTATGGAAGACAAGACCGTTGCCGTGTCGCCGGTAGGTTGTGCGGTGTTTGCCTATCGCTATCTCGACATCGACTGGCAGGAAGCTGCTCACGGACGTGCTCCGGCTGTGGCTACTGCTCTTAAGCGACTTATGCCAGACCGCCTCGTGTTCACCTATCAGGGTGATGGCGACCTTGCTTGTATTGGTACTTGTGAGACTATCCACGCATTGAACCGTGGTGAGAATATCACAATCATCTTCATCAATAACGCTATTTACGGCATGACGGGTGGGCAGATGGCACCGACGACTCTTATCGGCCAAAAGACAGCCACTTGCCCTTATGGGCGCGACCCACAGCTTCATGGCTATCCTCTTAAAATCACAGAGATGGCTGCCCAACTCGAAGGAACGTGCTATGTCACGCGTCAGAGTGTGGAGAATGTAGCTGCTATCCGCAAGGCGAAAAAGGCCATCCGCAAGGCTTTCGAGGCATCGATGCAAGGCAAGGGCTCATCGCTTGTCGAGATCGTTTCTACTTGTAACAGTGGTTGGAAGCTCTCCCCTGTGAAAGCCAACCAATGGATGGAAGAGAATATGTTTGAATTTTATCACAAGGGCGACCTAAAAGATACGACTGATTTATGAAAAAGGAAATAATTATAAGTGGATTCGGAGGTCAGGGCGTACTCTCTATGGGTAAGATTCTGGCTTATTCTGGATTGATGGAAGACAAGGAGGTAACCTGGATGCCGGCTTACGGACCGGAGCAGCGTGGCGGAACGGCCAATGTTACGGTCATTGTGAGCGATGAGCGCGTTTCTTCGCCAATACTTAGCAAGTACGATGTGGCCATAGTCTTGAACCAGCCATCGCTCGATAAGTTTGAGTCGAAGATTAAGCCCGGTGGCATTCTTATCTACGACGGCTACGGAGTCATCAATCCGCCTGCACGCACAGATATCGAAGTGTATCGTATTGACGCTATGGATAAGGCAGCCGAGATGAAAAACTCTAAGGTGTTCAATATGATTGTACTCGGAGGCTTGCTCAAAGTTTGTCCTGTTGTGAGTACCCAGGGATTACAAAAGGCACTCTACAAAAGTCTTCCCGAGCGGCATCATGGGCTCATACCACTCAATATGCAGGCTGTGGAAGAGGGTATGAAGATTATATCCAAGCAATAGTGCACAAGAAGTGGCATATATTATATATATAATAAGGTGTAATTAGAACGAAAAAAAAATACAAACAAATAGAAAACTTGATTTTTTTATAACTCTCTAATTTGAAAGCCCGCCCGCAGTGATGCGCACGGGCTTTTTTCATTAAACGCCTTACAAAAGCTAAAATCATGTGATAAAGTTGGTCTTTATGTTTCTTTTGTTCCCTTTTTTGTTCTAAAATACGAAATTAATAAGAAATAATTTGGATGTTACATTAATTTTTTATTACTTTGCACCAAAATAGAGAGGGATTATAATTAATTATTAATTTAAATAAGAGAGAAAAATGAAAAAGTTAGTTTTAATGTTTGCAGCTGCTGCAATGGCAGTTTCTGTATCAGCTCAGACTGTACAGGAAAGCAAAATCTTTGACAACGTTTATGTTGGTATCAATGGTGGTGTTGCTACAAAGACAACAGAAAACCGTTGGTTGAGCAACCTGAATGCAAATGCAGGTCTTCGTGTAGGTCGCTGGATGACTCCGGTATTTGGTCTCGCAGTTGAGAGCAACGTATATTTCAACGATAGAGCTAATGGTTATCACTATGGTTCTCACACAGTAGCAAAGTTCTTGAACACTTCTTTGCTCGGAACTGTAAACATGAGCAACCTCTTCGGTGGTTACAAAGGTGAGCCACGTGCATTTGAAGTTATCGCAGTCTATGGTATGGGCTGGGGACACACATTCAGTTGCACAGCACTTGAAGGCAACCGTTCAGACGCTCTGACATCTAAGGCTGGTCTTGACCTTGCTTACAACTTCGGTGGTAACAAGGAGTGGCAGGTATATGTAGAGCCATCTATCACATGGGCACTTGCTGGTAACAATGGTCTTGGTCACAATGGCGCATACAACTTGAACAACTCTATGGTTCAGCTCAACGCTGGTCTTATCTACAAGTTCAAGAACTCTAACGGTACTCACAACTTCAAGATTGCTGAGCTCCGCGATCAGGCTGAAATCGATGCTTTGAACGCCCAGATCAACGAACTCCGTAACCGCAAGCCGCAGGTTGTTGAGAAGATTGTAGAGGTTCCTGCTAAGGAGGTTGTTAAGGAAGTTAGCGTATCTGACCTCATCTTCGTAACATTCGCTCAGGGTAAGTCTGCTCTCACAGCTGACGCTAAGAAGGCTCTTGACGAAGTTGCAGAAGGCAAGCACGTTCAGATCGTAGGTACAGCATCTCCGGAAGGAAGCAAGGCTATCAACGACAAGCTGTCTCAGGATCGTGCAAATGTTGTTGCTGATTACCTCAAAGGCCGTGGCGTAGTTGTTGACGAGGCTACTGGTAAGGGTGTACAGGGTACAACTTCTAACCGTCTTGCTATCGTTTACGTAAAGTAATCGAAACCTCGGTTAATTAAAAAGTAATAAGATTATTACTAAGATAGAGTCCTCGGTGCTTTTAGCATCGGGGACTCATTTCGTTTGTCAATACACAGTTGCTTTCATGCAAATCTTCTCTGCGCCATCATCGGGTATCATACTTTTGCCTCGTCAGAGAGCGCAAGTGTAGCAACAGTGTTCAGTCAGTATCTCAGCAGTGTTCAGTCAGTATCTCAGCAGTGTTCAGTCTGTACCTCAACTGTGTTCAGTCTGTACCTCAGCAGCGTTCTGGCAGTACCTCAACAGCGTTCAGTCAGTACCTCAACAGCGTTAAGCGAGCGATTAATGTAATTAAAAGGAATTACAGGGAGTTGTCGTTCCCTCCGGTCGCTAATGGGATAGGGGTAGAATAGCTTTTATTACTTAAACATTCCATCTGTAATATGTTAGAGATTGTAAGAAAACAACCTCATTATCTTTTAATTTTATTACTAATGCTAAATAATAATAGCAAAAAAGTTGGCTGTTACATAAAAACTGTGTACCTTTGCAGCCAATACCGCTTCCGTTGGTAATGGTGACGGTCAGAACGATAATAAGGAATAAGATTTTTTATATATGAAGCATCAGTTGAGGAGTGCAGTTTGCACGGAAGGTAGAAAGATGGCAGGTGCAAGGGCTCTTTGGGTAGCTGCCGGTATGAAGCAAGAGCAGTTTGGGAAGCCTATAATAGCAATAGTAAATTCATTTACACAGTTTGTTCCCGGTCATACACATTTGCATGAGATAGGGCAAATCGTGAAGAAAGAGATTGAAGCTATGGGATGTTATGCCGCAGAGTTCAATACCATAGCCATAGATGATGGTATAGCAATGGGACATGACGGTATGCTCTACTCCCTGCCGAGCCGAGATATCATTGCCGACTCCGTGGAATATATGGTAAATGCGCATAAGGCTGATGCCATGATTTGCATATCAAATTGTGATAAGGTAACTCCGGGGATGCTTATGGCGGCTATGCGTCTGAATATTCCTGCCGTGTTCTGCTCGGGAGGTCCAATGGAAGCCGGGCGTTGGAAAGGTGAGAATGCCGACCTTATTACGGCAATGATTAAAGGCGCAGACACATCCGTGAGCGATGAGGACATGAGAAAGATTGAAAGTTGCGCGTGTCCGGGCTGCGGTAGTTGCTCGGGTATGTTTACGGCAAATTCAATGAACTCGCTTACCGAGGCCATCGGATTGTCGCTTCCCGGTAACGGCTCTATACTCGCAACCCATAAGAACCGTATCCAGTTGTTCAAGGATGCGGCACGTCAGATAGTAAAGAATGCCTTTGCATATTATGAAGATGGCGATGAGAGTGTTCTTCCTCGGAATATCGCTACACGCCAGGCGTTCCTCAATGCAATGACACTCGACATCGCAATGGGAGGAAGTACAAACACCGTGCTTCACCTTCTTGCCGTGGCACAGGAGGCAGGAACTGATTTCAAGATGCAGGATATTGATAAGTTGAGCCGTAAGGTGCCTTGTCTTTGCAAACTTGCGCCGAACACTCAGAAATATTCAGTACAGGAATGCAACCGTGCTGGTGGTATTCTTGGTATTCTCAATGAACTTGATAAGGGCGGATTGATAGACGGAACAACCAAGCGTGTTGATGGAATGACGCTTGCCGAGGCTATGAAAAAGTATGATGTAACTGTGGAAGATGTTGATGCTGAGGCTGATAGAATATATCATAGTGCTCCGGGCAACAGATTCTCTACTGTCATGGGCTCGCAAGACACTCAATGGGAAAGCCTTGATACTGACCGCGCCAACGGTTGTATCCGCGACTTGGAACACGCTTATACAAAAGACGGAGGTTTGGCGGTGCTTTTCGGAAACATTGCACAGGATGGTTGCGTGGTGAAGACAGCCGGTGTAGACTCAAGCATCTGGCACTTTAGCGGTCCTGCCGTAGTGTTTGATTCTCAGGAAGATGCGTGCGAAGGAATTCTTGGCGGCAAGGTGAAGAGCGGCGACTGTGTGGTGATAACCCACGAAGGCCCGAAAGGCGGACCGGGAATGCAGGAAATGCTCTATCCGACATCATACATAAAGAGTATGCACTTGGGTAAGGAATGTGCGCTTATTACTGACGGACGCTTCTCCGGTGGAACGAGCGGACTTAGTATCGGACATATATCGCCAGAGGCTGCTGCCGGTGGAAATATCGGAAAGATAAAGGATGGCGACATCATCGAGATTGATATTCCAAACCGTTCAATCAACGTTAAATTATCGGATGAGGAACTTGAAGCCCGTCCTCAGCAACCGTTGAAGCGTAATCGCGTTGTCTCAAAGGCTTTGCGGGCATACGCACAGAGCGTAAGTTCTGCGGATAAGGGCGGTGTTAGAGTAATTCCCGACTAATAATGGATATATTGGGGAAAAGAGGCAGAGCCGTGAGGCTTATATATAATAAAGTATAAACGAAACAGAATAACATATAATGGGAGAGGATAATAAGGACAAGAGTCTGTATGCAGCTCCGAAACAGGAGCCGATTAAAGAGGATGAGACTCTTATTACAGGTGCTGAGGCATTGATGCGCTCGCTTCAGGCAGAGGGCGTAAAAACTATTTTCGGCTATCCTGGCGGTTCTATAATGCCGGTATTCGATGCGCTCTATTCTTATACACGAGGTGAAAAGAAAGCGTTCGATCATATCTTGGTGCGCCATGAGCAGGCTGCGGCCCATGCTGCTGAAGGCTATGCACGTGTAAGCGGAGACGTGGGCGTGTGCCTTGTTACGAGCGGACCGGGTGCTACCAATACCCTTACGGGTGTTGCCGATGCCATGATGGATTCCACACCGATGGTCGTTATTGCCGGACAGGTTGGTACAATGGTGTTGGGAACTGACTTCTTCCAAGAAGTTGACCTCGTTGGCGTGGCGCAGCCAATATCCAAATGGAGCTATCAGATACGTCGTCCGGAGGATATAGCATGGGCGGTGAGCCGTGCTTTCTATATCGCGCGTAGCGGTCGTCCGGGGCCTGTCGTGCTCGATTTCCCGAAAGACGCTCAGGTTCATAAGTGCAAATGGGAGCCTGTGAAAGTAGACCATGTGCGTTCTTATCGTCCTTATCCAATCATTTCAAATACCGATGTGGTTGCCGCAGCGGAGCTGATAAACAACGCAAAGCGTCCTTTGGCACTCGTCGGACAGGGCGTGGAACTTGGAAATGCCCAAAACGAACTTGTAGAATTTCTTGAGAAAGCAGATATTCCGGCAGGTAGGACACTGCTTGGACTGTCGGCTCTGCCCACAAGTCATCCGCTGAATGTTGGTATGTTAGGTATGCATGGCAATTATGCGCCCAACGTAAAGACGCAGGAATGTGATGTACTGATAGCTATCGGTATGCGTTTCAGCGACCGTGTAACTGGATTGACATCAACATACGCAAAGCAGGCGAAGGTCATACATCTTGACATCGACCCTGCCGAGATTGACAAAAACATAAAGACAGATGTCGCGGTAATAGGCGATTGTAAGCAGTCGCTGCCTGCGATAACCCGCCTTTTGAAGAAAAATACCCACCATGAGTGGCGCGACAGCTTTGCTCAATACCATGATATGGAGGTGGAGAAGGTTATCGAACCGGCCATTCATCCTACCGAAGGCCCGTTGTTGATGGGTGAGGTGGTCAATGCTGTGGCTGAGGCAACAGAAGGAAAGGCCGTACTTGTGAATGATGTAGGTCAGAATCAGATGTTCTCAAGCCGTTATTTCAAATATGAGAACAAGCGTTCTATCATTACCAGCGGCGGTCTCGGAACGATGGGATTCGGTTTGCCGGCAGCGGTTGGAGCTTGCTATGGCACGACTCGGTCAATCTGTTTCTTCACAGGTGACGGCGGTTTTCAGATGAGTATTCAGGAACTTGGAACGATAATGGAGCAGCAATTGCCTGTGAAGATAATCCTTCTAAACAACAATTATCTTGGCAATGTGCGCCAGTGGCAGGATATGTTCTTCGACCATCGCCAGTCGTTCACAAAGATGTTGAACCCGGATTATTCAAGTATTTGTAAGGGATATGGTATCTGTTATGATGTGGTGATAGACCGCAAGGACCTTAAGGCGAAGGTAGAAAAGTTGGTGGCGACAGACGGACCGTGCTTGTTGGAGTGTGCTATAAAGGAAGATGACAACGTACTTCCGATGACACCTCCGGGCAAGAGTGTTAACGAAATGTTGTTGGAGATAAACACCGAAGAGTGAAACCTGATGCCGTGGCTGTGGAAAAAGAATTGAAAGCGTGTGCCACACAGCCGATTTCAGTAAAAAGTAAGAAGAAAATGGAAGACAAGAAATTTTATACGCTGCTCGTTTATTCGGAGAATATAGCCGGTATTCTGAATCAGATTACCGCAGTATTCACACGCCGGCAGGTGAATATCGAGAGCCTTAATGTGTCGGCTTCGAGCATTGCCGGCATTCATAAATACACAATCACGGCGTGGAGCGACCCCGACCAGATTGTGAAGATAACCAAACAGATAGAGAAAAAGATAGATGTGGTAAAGGCAAACTACTACACTGATGAAGAAGTCTTTATTCATGAGACAGGACTTTACAAGATCTCAACTCCTGTTTTGTTGGAAAATCCGGAAGTGTCGCGTCTTATCAGACATCACGACGCACGCATTATGGAAGTTAATCCGACATACAGTGTGGTTCTCTTGACTGGTCTTACGGAGGATATAACCGGCCTGTATGACAAGCTCGATAGTTTCGGTTGCATCTTGCAGTATAGCCGTTCGGGTCGCATTGCCGTTACCCGCAGTTTCGATGAGCCTGTTTGCAAGTATCTTCATGAGCAGGAGAATATAGAGAATGGAAACATTAAGTAAGACCGGACGCTACAAGTTCTTGGCAGAACCGTTCCATTGCGATTTCTCCAAGAGCCTGTTTATGGGACATTTGGGCAACCATTTGCTCAATGCGGCCGATTTCCATTCCAACGACCGCGGTTTTGGAATGAATTATCTTAATCCCATACATAAGACCTGGGTACTCTCACGCCTTGCCATCGAGATGGACGAGATGCCCGTTGCATATACTCCTTTCTATGTCGAAACATGGGTAGAGAGCGCAATGCGCTATTTCACCAACCGTAATTTCAAGGTCGAAGATGCCAATACTGGCAAGGTTTACGGTTACGGACGTAGCGTTTGGGCAATGATAGATACCGATACACGACAGCCGGCAGATATCTTATCAGTGCGCGACGGAGAGATAATGCAGTATGTAGAGACTGGCCTTGAGTGTCCGATAGCTAAGAGTTCGCGTGTGAAAATGGGTGATGGCGCAGAACTCGTGCGCGTTATTGATACCAATTATAGTGATGTTGACGTCAACGGACACATTAATTCTGTTAAGTATATAGAACACGTCCTCGACCTTTTCGGCATTGACTGGTATAAGGTAAACCGTCTTCGCCGTTTAGAAATAGCCTACGTTGCCGAGAGCCATTACGGCGACAGACTCAGCTTTTACAGGGAGCAGACTGATGAAAATGAGTTTTGTGTGCGCATAACCAAGTCGGCGGCATCATGTAACGGTGGTGATGGAAAGATGCAAAATGTTACTTCTGATATGGAAAAAGAGATAGAAGTTTGCAGAAGTATGATTAAATTTGTAAAAGATTGAAAGAATATTTTGTTATTTCATAATAAAGTGTTACCTTTGCAGACGTATTATAGAAATAAATATAATAAAACAAAAACAAGCGGTATAGATGATACCGCAAACATAAAAATATAGTATAGATATGGCAGAAATGAATTTTGGTGGCGTTATAGAAACAGTTGTCACCAGCAAAGAGTTCTCGCTTGAGAAGGCACGTGAAGTGCTCAAGAATGAAACCATCGCAGTGTTAGGTTATGGTGTGCAGGGTCCGGGACAGGCTTGCAACCTTCGTGATAATGGTTTCAACGTGATTGTAGGACAACGTCAGGGTAAGACTTATGATAAAGCGGTTGCCGATGGTTGGGTTCCCGGTGAGACATTGTTCTCTCTTGAGGAGGCAGCAGAAAAAGGTACTATCGTTTGTATGCTTCTTTCTGACGCAGCACAGATGCAACTTTGGCCAACAATTAAACCTCATCTCACCGCAGGAAAGGCTCTTTATTTCTCTCATGGATTCGCAATCAACTGGAGTGACCGCACCGGTGTAGTTCCTCCATCAGATATTGATGTTATCATGGTTGCTCCTAAGGGTTCTGGTACATCTCTTCGTACTATGTTCCTTGAGGGTCGTGGTTTGAACTCTTCATACGCAGTTTATCAGGATGCTACCGGCAAGGCACTTGAAAAAGTTCTTGCTTTCGGTATCGGTATCGGCTCAGGATATATGTTTGAGACTACATTCAAGCGTGAGGCGACATCTGACCTTACCGGTGAGCGTGGCTCATTGATGGGTGCTATTCAGGGATTGCTGCTCGCTCAGTATGAGGTTCTGCGTGAGAATGGCCATACACCGTCTGAGGCTTTCAACGAGACTGTTGAGGAGTTGACCCAAAGCTTGATGCCTTTGTTCGCAGCAAAGGGTATGGATTGGATGTACGCAAACTGCTCTACAACAGCGCAGCGTGGTGCTCTCGACTGGATGGGCCCGTTCCACGATGCTATCAAGCCGGTTGTTGAGAAGCTCTATCATAGCGTAGTAACAGGTAATGAGGCTCAGATTTCTATCGACAGCAACAGCCAGCCTGATTACCGTGTGAAACTCGAAGGTGAGTTGAAAGCTCTTCGTGAGAGCGAGATGTGGCGCGCCGGTGCTACCGTTCGCGAACTTCGTCCTGAAAACAACTAAATCTTTTTCGTACATATTTAAATTTGAAGGCGTCTTTCCGTGATGGGAAGGCGTCTTCTTTTTATTTATATTTCCAGAGAATCTTATTTGTAAATCCGGAGAATCAAACCCTGTTTATGTGTTAATGAACAAGTTGCTGCCGCTGATGAAAATCTTTTCCTCTGCTATTAGATGATGAAGTGCGGCATCAACAACGTCGCTATCCATCATAATAGACCGCATTTCTGTAATATGATGCTTCTCTTTGTCTGCGAGAATATTCATAATCTGTTCGCAACAGGCATTCACCTTGTCAGTCGGAGGATAGTCGGCAGAGTGGGAGAGACACACGTCGCAACCGCCACAATCTTCAGATTTTGTCTCGCCAAAATACCTTAACAGTTGTCGGCTGCGACAGATATAATCCGTTCTTGTGTAATCTATAATTGCGTTTATGCGCTTTTCAAACTGCTCCCGACGCTTTTCGTAAACATCTTCGCTTATGATAACGTCTTCTCCATTCACGCGGTCTTGCGTATAAGTAATGAATGGAATATTCTTGCGGGGTATGAAGTCGATGATACGTTTTTTGTGAAGAACCTTCAAAGTTTGGTATGTCTGCTCTTTAGACATACCCGCCTTCAATGCAACAAGGCTCTCGTCGATATACACAAAGTCTACAAACAGCCCACCATAGCAGCGCAGCAACGCAGTAATCACTGCATCCTCATCGCCCGCAGCCTCATCCAATCTGTAAAGTTCGTTGCGTGTCAAGATGAATTTCACCCTTGCGCACGTGTCCGGATTTTGCTCATATTCAATGTATCCTGCCCGTTGCAGAATCGCTAAAGCAGCATTTACACGTATCGGATAATACTTATATGTGATGCAAAACCTCTCGATACTAAATTCGAAAGTGGCTCCATAACCGCTTCCTAAGCCCACTTGAAAGAAATAAGCAAGATGCTCATACACATCACGTACATATTCCTTTGGTGGGAAAGTGTCCTCTATCCGCTTCTTTAGTTTATGTTCATCGCTGTTATTGCAGAGCATCACGGCATACGATTTCCTGCCATCACGGCCTGCACGGCCTGCTTCCTGAAAGTAAGCCTCTATGCTCGACGGGCAATCAATGTGTACGACCACACGCACGTCAGGCTTATCGATACCCATTCCGAAAGCGTTTGTCGCAACCATAATCTGTGTTTGGTCGCTCTGCCAGTCCTTCTGCCGTTGGTCTTTCACGGCCGGTTCAAGTCCAGCATGATAGAATGTCGCGTTCAGTCCGTTGTTATTCAGGAGTTCGGCAGTTTCTTTTGCACGTTTCCGGCTGCGCACATATACTATCGCACAGCTTTTCATAATCTTCAGTATATGTATCAGTTCTGCGTGTTTATCAGTCGCTGTGCGCACCACATACGACAGATTGCTCCTTGCAAAGCTCATTCTGAAGACGTTTTTCTCCTTGAATCCTAATCTGTCCTGAATATCGTCTATTACTTCAGGCGTAGCCGTTGCCGTCAACGCGAGCACCGGAGCCTGTGGAATAAGTTTGCGGATATTTGCTATTTCCAGATATGACGGGCGGAAATCATATCCCCATTGGCTGATGCAGTGGGCTTCGTCAACCGTGATGAAGCTCACTCTCATCTTCTTTACTTTCACCTGAAATATCTGTGAGGCAAGTCTTTCGGGCGAGATATACAAGAATTTTATATCTCCGAAGATACAGTTTTCGAGCGTTTTCACAATCTCATCGCGAGTCATGCCCGAGTATATAGCCTCTGCTCTTATGCCTTTACGTACCAGATGTTCCACCTGGTCTTTCATCAAAGCGATAAGCGGCGTGATGACAATGCACACCCCCGGCTTGGTCAGAGCAGGCACCTGAAAAGTCAGCGACTTGCCACCGCCCGTAGGCATAAGCCCCAGCGTGTCGCGTCCGGCGCCTATGCTTTCGATGATTTCGCTCTGAATACCGCGGAAGTCCTCATACCCCCAATACTCATGCAGTATCTTCTTGTAGTCGGGCATATAACTATCAGTCTTCCCTGTCCTCACCCTCGTTAGGGCGTATGTCCTCTATTTGCAGTTGCATGGCACCTCTTTTGAACACGTTGTCCTCGATGGTGTATGCAATGTCGAAACCGCGTTTCGACTTGATATAGCGTGCCGACGCGCTCTGCCCGAATGCGATTCCGTTCATCACGTTGTTCGATTTCGAGTCTACAAGCTCCAGCTTTATGTGCTCCTGTTCCCGGCCTACCACCTTGCTCGTACCGAAGTCGTAGACATTGGTCGTGCAGAAAATTGGTTTCGTGTTGCCCGGGCCGAACGGAGAGAACCGTTTCAGGTCGGCGTGCAGTTTCTTTGTGATGTCCTTGAAGTCGATTATCGCGTCAATATCAATGATGGCCTCCGTCTGTTCCGGCTCTATATGGTCTTCGACATACTTCTGGAAACGCTTCCTAAACTCCGTCACATCGTTCCATTTCAGAGTCAGTCCTGCGGCGTAAGTATGTCCCCCGAAGTTCAGCAGCAGGTCGCGGCAGCTCTTTATTGCCGAGTAAACGTCAAATCCTGCAACGCTTCTTGCCGAACCGGTAGCCAGATTATCATCGCGCGTAAGTACAACGGTAGGGCGGAAATAGATTTCCGTCAGTCGCGAAGCCACTATGCCGATGACACCCTTCTTCCAGTTCTCATCATAAAGAACGATGCTCGACTGGTGTTTCTGATTTTCCAGACGCGCCACAATTTGGTTAGCCTCCTCAGTCATGTGCCTGTCCACATCCTTCCGCTGCTCGTTATATTCGTTGATGTGTTTCGCAGCGTTCAGCGCGTAGCCCAAATCTCTCTCAACGAGCAAGTCCACCGATTCCTTTCCGTTCTCCATGCGTCCCGACGCGTTTATGCGCGGACCAATCTTAAACACAATATCACTCATGGAAAGTTCCCTGCCGCTCAATCCGCAGATGTCGATGATAGCCTTCAAGCCTACGCTCGGATTCTGGTTGAGCTGTTTCAGTCCGTGGAAAGCCAGTATGCGGTTCTCGTCGACAACCGGAACAAGGTCGGCAGCGATACTTACGGCGCAGAAGTCGAGCAGCGGAATAAGCCGTGAGAATGGAATTCCGTTGTTTTTTGCGAACGCCTGCATGAACTTGAAGCCCACACCGCAACCGCACAAGTCCTTGAACGGGTATGTGTCGCCCTCCCTTTTCGGGTTCAGGATAGCCACCGCCGGCGGCATTTGCTCGTCGGGCACGTGATGGTCGCATATAATAAAGTCGATGCCTATACTTTTCGCATAGGCTATTTCCTCTATTGCCTTTATGCCGCAATCGAGGATAATGATTAGTTTCACACCGTTTTCCTTCGCATATTCCAATCCTTTCCGGCTCACGCCGTAGCCCTCGTCATATCTGTCGGGGATATAGTAGTCGATATTGGAATAATATTGGCGTAGGAATTTATACACCAGAGCCACAGCCGTACATCCGTCTACATCGTAGTCGCCGTACACCAGTATGCGCTCTTTGCGCCCCATAGCATCGTTCAGCCTGTCCACGGCCAAGTCCATGTCCTTCATTAGGAACGGATTTATGAGGTCGGCGAGTTGCGGACGGAAGAATCTCTTCGCGGCCGATTCTGTCGTGATACCCCGTTTTATTAGTAGCGACGCCAGTATAGGACTGATATTCAGCTTCTCGCCGAGTTCCTCAGCCGCCTTCTGCTTGTCCGGTGTTGGTGTTTGATAATTCCATTTGAAGTGCATTTATATATTGTTTTTTATTTTTCTTTTCCCGAAACCGCTTCCCTTGTGCGGTGAAAAGAGATTTGCCGTAGCTGCAAATCCGCGTGTAAAGTTACGAATAAAAAACGATATATAGGCATTAATCATTTCTAAAAATACTGAAACCTATACAGAAACCTATCCTTTACGGTTGCCAAATAACCCTTTTGATGTTGCCAAAGTACTGCTTTGACCTAATTTTTTCGTCTGCTTGCCCGCTTAATGTTGCATTCTATTGTTCCGGCCTTGCCGTCATCAAACAGTTTCTTGTTTATGGTTGCTTTCGCATTGGTAACAATCTGGTCGCTTATGTCGCCCATTATAATTTTTATGACTGGGTTCTTTATTCCCATTCTGATGAGCAACAGAATCTTGCTTTCCTTATCCGTGAGCTTGCTCCATTGCGCTATGGCATAGAAAGCCGGGAGATGTTGCTCTGCTGCGAGGAAAGCGTTAGCCCAGTCTTTTTTCGTTGGCAGTTGCTGATTGCGTTTGGGCATTGCCATATTGTGGAACTTCTTCACCACATCGCTCGTGATGAACTTCCGTTCGTCATCCTCCACTTTCAGTTCCTTGTAGAGTTCCTCATATTCTGCTTTCTGCTTCTCAAGCTGTTCTATCTCCTTTTTCTTCTGTTCCAACAGAGCCTGATGATCGTTTGTGAGCGTGTTATAATCAGCCTGACTGTTGTTCAGTTTCTCCACCGTGCTTTCGTACTCCTTTTGCAGATTGCTTATTTCCTCAGCCTTTTTCCGTTTGTATCTTCGGTAGATGTAGGAGCCGAAGAGTATTATGACAAACGATATAGCTATTGTAATAAGTAGAGTGTATGCGAGTTTTGCGGCATGAGCCTCCTCCTCTTTGGCTTTTATCTGGTATCTGCTGTAATCATAGAGTGCGCTCATCTGCTCTATTGTGTTGTTCCTCATCCTTGCGTGCATCGTGTCGTTTGCGTCCGCATACAGGTTGGCGTATTTCACAACCGAGTCAATATCGCGCTTCTTCTGATAGTATAGCATCATTCCCCTGTATGCCGCCTCGTCTTCCCCACTTCCTATAAGTGTCTTGAAATAGCTGCCGGCTTTCTCGGTCTCTCCATAATGCAGTGCGGTAAGACCCTTGTAGTAGTTTATGTTGGATTTAATGCCTTTGTATTTCAGTGTCAGACTGTCGTATTTGTTTAAATAATAAGCGGCGTTTTCAAAGTTTTCTCTTTCTATATAAATATGTATAGGGTATAACAAGGAGGCAATTGCACGTTCTTCATAACCTTCTTTAAGGAAATTATTATATGATTCTATGCTTATATTTATGCATGAGTCTTTTTCTTTTGCAAGAAAATAGGCAGGGACAATTGCATATCTTGCAATTAAAGATTCATATTTATCGTTAAGCATTTCTGCGTATTTCTTGTATTGTTTATAGACATAAAGCTCGTTCTGTGGCAGATTTTGGTAATGATAGATGTCTCCAATCTGTCCGTATATGGTGCGTAGCAGTCTCGGATTGCACTTGCGTCCTGTAGTATCGGCTGCATTCACAGCCTTCAGATAATATTCAAGAGCCATTGGTGCATCGTGCATATCACGATAAACACAACCTAAAAGATAGTATGCCAAAGCCTTGTCGTTATTGCAGCCATTCGCTTCGTAGAACTTCACACATCTCATGGCGTCTTCCTCTGTAGCTACGGGCGTATTGGTCTTGTCCTGCGCCTGCATATTAAGCAGAAGGCAGCGCATCTCCTGACTTCTTGTCAGGCCTCCTTTCTTTCTTATTTCTTGCGTCAGTTCTAATGCTTTTTGGGGTGAGTCATTGATGATTTCCTGAACACTATTCAGTTCAGAAGTATATCCGTTTCTTGTTGTGCAAGCTATTACAGACATACATATAACCATGAAAAGTATTAGTTTTTTCATATCTTATTAGATTGGTTCGTAGTTTGGTTGTTTTTTATCAAAATAATGAAAGGTGAATATCCTTTTCTACAAAAGTACGGAATAATCGTGATATTACAAAGCATTCCGTGTAAAAATTGTGTAAAAAGTGCCGTTATATCCGCCTTTTACAGTGGGCTTCGTGTAAAAATCGTGTAAAAATTCAGTCATTTTCTTGCTGCCGGTATTTGGCTAAATCCATATATTTGCACCGAAAACAAAATTAACATCAAAAATAAAATCACTTAAACAATGAACAAAAAATTTTTAATTATGTGTTTGTTATTGATGCCGATGGTTGCATCTGTACAAAGTAATGCTATGGGAAGGGAGATAACTCTTAATGTTGGTTATACTGAACCTACAATCAATGTCAGCATAAGACCCAGAGTTCCCCTGCGCATCCCCTTGTTGTTTATTGACGAGACTACGCTCTATTTTGATGAAGCATGGCAAGGACATGATCTTGTTATATACAAGGATGGGGTGCCGGTTTATTCCGGTATAGTGCAAGAAACCAACTTAAACCTCCTTTCTGTTCTTGATTACTTGGATGGAGATATTGAAATAGAGTTGGAATATGCTAATAGAAAGTTCTATGGAACATTAGAAATAATTTAAAAATTAAACCAAATTAATTATGAAACGTAAACTAATTTTATTCGCATTTGCCTTTTCCATATTAGGCGCAAGTGCGGCGACACCGGCTAATGACGGTGCTGAGAGTGCAAAGGTTAAGGAATTCACAAGGGTAATCTCGCTCGGTACGATACAGAAGACCCTTCTCCGAGAGGCGTATGTGAAGTACAAGGCGGCTTGTGATTCCGCGTATAATAAGGTAACAGATATTCCGACTTCGGTATCTCTGATTTATCAGACAAAGAAGCAGTTCCACGAAAGCGTAATGAAAATCCTGACAGAAGGGCAGATAATTAAATACGTGAACATTGCGTATGCTCCCGAGATAGAGGCGAAGACCGACTACAAGATGTCGCTGCTGAAGGAAAGCGGTGACTACACAGAGGCTGAGACTGCTAAAATGAGAAAGGAGATATACGGGTATCTTATGCTTGAGAAAGTTGTCTATTTCCGCGACAAGTACGACTATGCCAAGCAGAAGAATAATATCAGCCGTCTGAAGAAGTTGCAGCCGGCATCGCTGAAAGAGAGTAACAACAAAGAGAAACAGAAAGGAATGGGTAAACTCATATCCGGTAAAATCAAATGGTAAGTGTCATGAGGAAAATTATACTGTTTATGCTGCTTGCGCTGAGCTGTATGTCTGCTTCCGCGCAATCCAACCCGCTCGATAGTATGGAGACGGGCAAGCTAATGAAGATGGCCGCCGTTTACAAATACGGCATCAACCACAGTGTCAACCCCAAGAAGGCAGCTAAGATATACGCCTATCTCGTGACGAAGAGGGGCGATACTAAGGCGATGTACCAATTAGGTAAAATGTTTCTGACCGGCGACGGCGTGGAGCGTAACTATGAAGTGGCTTACAACCTTTTCTCAAGGTCGGCAAAGGAGGGATATACCAAGTCTTTCAACAAAATGGCACTTATGCACCAAAAAGGAATGGGCCGCCCTGTCAATGTGCGGAATGCTTTCATCCTCTATAAGAGGGCTGCCGATGCAGGGAACGTGCAGGGCTGCTATGGCGTTGGCTATTTGCTTTATAAGGGATTGGGCGTAAGACAGAACTATGCCAAAGCTGTGGAATACTTGCAGAAAGGAGCTGCGAAGAACCACGCAGGATGCAGTTTCCTTTTAGGTTCGCACTTCGCGTCGGGCTATGACGGTACGCCTGACTATGAAAAGGCTGCAAAATATTTCGAACTTGCGTCTAAAGCCGGGCACGGCTGGACTATCGACATCACAAAACTTGGCGTGCTTGATTCCTTAAAGTCGCGATTCTCACGTTCTGCCGACCATTGGACGGATGTGAAGAACAGACTTATTTCGGCCTCGAAGATGAGAAATATAGAGAACAATACCGATTTGCAATCGCTTGAAGGTAGTTGGACCGGACGGGTGTACACGTATGACTGGTCAAAGACAAGGATACTTGAACAGAAGAATGTGAGCATAGACTTCGAGCCTGCCGGTGATAGCGTGGCCGTGAAGTGGTATGAGAACGATTCGCTCATGACTACTTTCACGCCGGAGAGAATGGCCAAAGGATGGGTGGAACATTCTAAAAAGGAATATCAGAAAGACAATGAGTTCGTTATTGTCGGCGCGCGGTTCGAGAAGACAGACAAGTGTCTGTATGCCTACTTCCGCCAGTTGAACACGAAAAACAGGGAATATCGCAAGCCTATGTTTGCCGTTCTGACACGACAGGGCGATGTGACGGGCTGTGCTAATGCACAGGGCTTCTCATTGAAGCGTGCTGCGTTCGCTTCCGGCGGCACTCTCAACTTGACGGTTACGGCTGATGCTGCGCAGACTGTCAACGTCAGTCTTTGCTCCGTTTTCGGTACAGTTGTCAAGAATCTTGGTGAGGTTTCTTTGGCTGATGGCGACAATAATCTTGAGTTCAAGGCTTCGTTGTTGCGTGGCGTTTATGTCGTTAAAGTGTCCGGAAATGGTTGTGTTCGTTCAAAAACTGTTACATATAAATAAAAAAAATACGTATGAAACATATTCTATTAAGATTTTTTCTTATCTTTGCCTGTGTAGCCATACCATTGCACTCGCACGCCTGTTGGGACGACAGTTCTGATGATTACTACGATTATGATGACTATGATTATGATGACTGGGACTGGGATTATGACGACTGGGATTGGAACGATGACGATGATGATGACATTGTTTATGGGGAAATAGACGACAGCAAATATGATATGGAGGATACCCTTAATGAAGTTGTTGTCACTCCTGATAGTAATGATAGCAATGATGATGACTGGTGGAGAACCGACTATGGCGATGATGATGACTATGGTAATGATGACGACTGGTTTGATTATGATGAAGATGACGGAGTTATTAATGTTGGTTGTGGTGAAGGTACTCAAGATGAAGATGTCGATCCAAAGGATAGGAAGTATCTTGTGCAAAGCTGCCGATTATGTTGTGTTCCTGCTGTTATGGCAATAATGAATATGTATTCAAAGAATATCAGTATTGAACAGGCAGAAAAATTACAGGAACAATATAAAGACAAGTACAAGGAACTAACAGGAAAGGAAGTCTCAAAAAGTGGCGTAACAAATGGGGATATCAAATCATTTATGACAAATTGTGGTTTTCAACTTAGTTCTTGTGCGGTTGGTTCAATCTCTGAGTGTACAGAACGAGGTTATCAAGTATTTGTGTTTATAGATGCTCAATCAGACAAAGGAGAAAAATATGGGCATGCGCTTGATATTATACACAGTAACATCAAAGATGGGAATGTCGTTTCTTATGATTGTATAAATCCCGATACTGGTAGAGTCGAAACTTATACCGCTGATGATTTTAAACATCCAGAATATATATATTGTGTAAGAAGTATTAAAGAAATGCAGCAATGAGAAGAATAATATTTTTGCTTATATGTGCGTTCTCTTTCTTAGTTGGGAATGCGCAGGTTAAGGTGAGAACATCCCAATTGGTTGGAGTTAAGTGGAAGGAAACATTACCGGAGTCTAAATGGGAATCTATAACTATGTCGTTTACGGAAACAGCTTTTACGGACAGTGCTTATAACCATTTGCTTGAGAAATCTTCCACGCGTTCTTTTGATTATTATGTAACGGATGAACTTCCTTCATATACCGAGTTTCATGCTGACTATGTAGGCAAGGAGCGTGAAGGGTGCTATATCGTTATTTATAATGATAAGGTTAAAGAAGTAGATTATTATACAGTAATGTCCTTTACTGATGATGAATTGCTTTTTTATCGCAAAGCTAAGGAGGGAGAGATACCGGGAATCGATGTGTACATAAAGTACGAGAGGATAAGATAATGGTATGACAATTTAGTAATATTTCTATTAACTCCATTGCGCATAAACCGCGCAGTGGAGTTGATAATAACAATTGGTATGGAAAAGAATAATTTATAAGCATTATGAAAAGAACAGTATTTACATTCGTATTTGCCGTGCTTGCATTCAGCATTGCGGTGGGGCAGGAAACCAAAAACAGTGAGGACAACACTGTAACGCTTAACCTTAAATATAAGGAGGGGCATTATTATATCAATAGTGATATAAATGGTGTTCCGGCAAATATGATGATAGAGTCGGGTGCTTACGGACTGACGATAGATAGTAAGTTCTATGAAAAGCATAAAGACGAATTGAGGCTGAATCTCAAAGAGACAAATATTAAGCTGCGCTTTCTTACAAAAACGTATAATGTAAATTTGGTCGGGCGTGCTGTTGTGAAAATTGGTAATATAGTTTATAGAGGAAGGATTTATGTAGTAGAAAAATTAGGAAAGATACTGCTTCCTGTTCAATACTTGATAAATGAGAAAGACAGAAGCTCCATAGTACGTCTTGATTTGAAGGCATTAAAGATGTCGCTACTTTCACGTAACAGGCTTGCGCAAGATACTATCGGATGCAATTCTTTTCCTTTGTACAAAATGGAGCGTTCCTTGTATCCTGCAATATATACTCATCTCACTCTTTTTACGCAATATAAAACTGTGCAAATGGATGGAAAATTTGTCGTAGACCTCGGCAATGCTGGATTGCTTTACATTTCTAATAGTAATGATACTGTGGCAAAGATGATAGAAACTAATGAACTTAAATTATTACCTGTTAAGGATAAAAGTGGTAAGGTCGTGTCGAAAGGGTTGTATGCTGACCAATGCGCAATAGCGGGATATACATTCCGTAACGTGTCGATAGGGGTAACTGATATGTTTGCTGACGTAGCTGGAATGCTTGGGCTGAAATTCTTTGAGACGCCTGTGATACTCGACTTCAGCAGGAAACGGTTCTATATAAAACCGAACGAGTGATGACTGGAATGTATTTGGCCTTATAGTACAAATTCGGCAGAAGGGATTATTTCCCATAATGCTATTCATCTGATGCAAAATATTTTATAGAAAGGATATGTTTTTCAGATTTTATTTTTAATTTTGTATCAGACATCAAAGTATTGTAATAATTATAAGCAAGAAAGTTTGGTCATGGACAAGAAAAAAGTATTTGACAAAATAGAATATGTAGTGACGTGTGTCGGAGCTTTCGCACAGCAGTACAAACTCTCCAACTCACAGGCATACGCATATCTGCGCCGTTTTACAGGCATAGATTTTCTTCTCGACTGCTATGCTGCCGAACATACCCTCTCTATTGATGATGCGGTTTCAGACCTCCAAGTTATTTGCCGCCGGGAAGGAGGCAGGATATGATACGGCTCTATCACGGTTCTAACGTAGCCATCGAGAAGATTGACCTTTCTCGTAGTAAGCGTGGCAAGGATTTCGGGCAGGGATTCTATCTCAATGCCAATCCTGACCAAGCAAAGGCTATGGCTATCCGCACAACCCGATTCCTAAATGAAGGCAAACCAATATTGTCATGCTTTGAATTTGATGAAGAAGAGGCTGCAAAGAATGGACTGAATATAAAGACATTCCTTGATTACTCTGTGGAATGGGCTGAGTTTGTCGTAATGAACCGTAAAAATGATACTGAAATCCCGGCTCATCCCTATGATATCGTAATCGGTCCGATAGCAGACGATACTGTTGGCGTTCAGATTCGCCGTTATATAATGGGTTATTTGTCTGCCTCCGCATTGGTTGAAGAGCTAAGATTCCGGGGCGACCATGCCATCCAATACTTCTTTGGCACCCCCAAAGCGGTAGAATTCTTAAAAAGTATAGAGTTATGACACAAGACATACAATTTCAAATCGAATGCCTTGCGGCTGAACTTGCCGAAATGCTTATGGCAGAATATGGCTGGGATATTCGTCGTGCCCTTGATGAGCTTTATTCCTCGACCACATTTACAAAGCTAAACGACCCCGAATGTGGCCTTTACTATCAAGGAGCAGTTTATATCTTTCAGTATCTTAAATCCGAGATAGAAACCGGTAAAATTGCATAATAATATGGACTTCTTAAAGAAATAGTGCTGGTGAATTATAAAGAATAAGCCTTTGAAAAATCTTTACAAGTATACCCTCTAAAACTCGCGAATTTCTGAACGAAACCTTCCGAGTGCGCAAAAACGCGAAAATACGGCATTTTAGGATATTTTGAGCTAAGGTTTTGATAATCAAAGAGTTGTCTCGTTATTTGGCAAAAATGGACGTTTTTGAGTACTAAATAGACCTCGTTATATTGCAACGGAGGCTCCGTTAGACGCTAACGGAGCCTCTTTTAGGTTTAAACGGAGCCTCCGTTGCACTCCAAAATGGCCTAAAACGGAGTCTAAAAGTGCCTCCGTTGAACGCTAAGGAATGTTAAATCGGGCGAAAAGAGCGTTTTTCAGTGTTTTCTCGGACGCAAAATTTCAATGAAAATCAACCCGATTTTTTCCCAACGGAGGCACTTTTGGAATTTTGAGTTACGGATTTTGAGTTTTGAGTTGGGATTTTTGAGGTCGGAAAAACGGTAAAAATGAGTAACGGGACCTATATTTAACATCCGTTAGCACGCAAGAACCGGTTTCTCAGAGGGGTGATTTTTGACCAAAAATATTTACAAAATGGGTGGCGTTTTTTCAGACTCAACGGAAAAATATAGGGTACAGATTATATATGATTAAATTATTTCTTACCACAGAGGCACAGAGGCCACGGAACTTTATTCACCCTATAATATTCGCTCACTGAGTATATGCCTGTGGCATCAGGAGGCCACGGAGCTTGCAAGAATTATAGAGGCAAGGAGGGGGTAGATAACGGCTCTGTGCTCTCTATACTTTCAGACATAAGCTCTGAGTTTGTAATGACATATAAATCTCCGTGTACACTGTGCCTCTGTGGTGAATGTAATCCCTCGGATTTATTGAATGAGCCGTTTTTCATTTTTAAAAGAGGATAAGGGGGATAAAAAATAGGAGGAGATAAAGGACAAATGCCGTGCTGATTTCACAAGGCATACGTCTCTTATCTCCTCCTATCTACTTTTATCTACTTCTAACTCCTTGAGAAATTAGATTCCCAACTTCTTGCGGATATCCTCGGGGATGGCGTTCTTGTTTACCATGAAGTCCATAGTTGCGTTGGCAACGAAAGCCTTTGTCATATACCAAGTGCCTTTGTAGTCGCCATACTCGCCCCAAGAGTTCTTCACCATGTAATACTCTTTGCCGTTCTGATCCTTAGCGATACCGTAGATGAGCATACCGTGGTCGTCGGTCAACTCCCAGTTGTCGTAGCGCTGCTGACGCAACTCCTGTGAAGGAGTAATCTCCGGAGCATTGATTCCGAGCGAGTCGAGCTTGTTGCTCTTCTCTGTCTTAGACAGACGGAGCCACTTTGCAGCATCGCTTCCCGACAGGCTCTGCACCTTCTTCGTGTCGTAAGCAATACCAAGACCCTTGCGTGTGAAGCCCTCTTCGCTCACGTCGCCACCCCAAGCCACGGTGTAACCGTTCATCACGGCATTGTCGATGATGCGCATCATGTCGTCCATAGGAACGTTCCAGCTCATAGGCCAGCGCCAGTTGTCCTGCACCTCAACGGCAAACTCACTCCAGAACGGGTGATGAGTGTAGGATGTGATGCTTACATAGTCGTTCCAGTCGAGACCCAAACTCTCGGCGAAAGTCTTCGGAGTGTAGTTCTTTCCCTCGTAGTTGAAGTTCTCCGGACACTTGCCGAGATATGCGTCGATGATTCCCTGAAGACCGTTCTTCCATGCCGGAGTGAGCTTCTTAGAGTCGCTCTTCGCGATTTTCTCAACGTATGGAGTCATCACGTCGAAGAACTCGTTGAAGTTTGCGAGCGAGTCGCCATACATGGTGCCCGGTAATGGCATGGCATCTTCGGGGCAAATACCGTAGTTCTTCAGTACATAATACACATCGTATGCGCTACCGCCCTGTGAGAACGAAACGTCGCCGTGCATACGGACGGTCATTGTGGCGCGATCCATGTAGTTCTTGTTGGCTACGAACATTTCGCAGAGGTCGTAAGTCTTGCCTGACTTCTTCAGAATCTCGCTCTCGAAGAAACTCAGGGTAGAGTAAGCCCAGCACGTACCCGAACGGTTCTGGTCCTTGATACTTGTGATAGGATTCTCCTTGATTACGGTGAATACCGGCTTGTTCTTGTTGACTGCCTCTTTCTTCTTGGCAGCCTGTGCGCCTGTCGCGATAAGTGCGAGGAGCGCGAATGTCAATAGTTTTTTCATCTTTGTTTATTATATATTTATAAGTTTGTTTCTTAGGAGTAAAGGACTAAAATCCTCTTTGCGTTTGTCCTCTCCCCCTTGGGGGAGTTGGAGGGGGCTTTTATTTTCCCATAAACTCCTCCACATCTTTAGGATGATAAGGTATGCGGTTTTTTCCGATGAACCGGCAGCCATCCTTTGTGATGAGAACATCGTCCTCGATGCGTATGCCGCCGAAGTCCTTGTAAGTCTCCAGAAGGTCGAAGTTGATAAACTCCTTGCAGTGTCCCGATGCTTTCCATTCGTCGATAAGCGCAGGGATGAAGTATATTCCCGGCTCGTCGGTTACCACGAAGCCCTCTTCCAAGCGGCGGCCCATACGCAGACAGTTGGTGCCGAACTGCTCCAAGTTTGGCCGTGTCTCCTCGTCGAAGCCCACGTTTATCTGGTCGAGACCCTCCATATCGTGTACGTCCATACCCATCATGTGGCCCAATCCGTGTGGCAGGAACATTGCGTGAGCACCGGCTCTGACGGCCTCGTCGGTGTCGCCCTTCATCAGTCCGAGAGCTTTCAGACGCTCGGTCATCAACCGGCACACGGCGAAGTGAACATCCATGTATTTCACTCCTGGCTTCGCAACATCGAGAACATAGTCATGACATTCCTCCACGATGCTGTAAATATCGAGCTGGCGCTGCGTAAACCGCCCGTTTACGGGATACGTGCGCGTGTTGTCAGAACAATAATGATTTATCGTTTCGGCTCCCGCATCGCACAATACAAGACGACCCGCCTCAAGTTCAGCCATCGACGGGTTGCCGTGCATAATCTCACCGTGCTGCGAGAATATCGTTGCGAAGCTCACCATTGCACCATACGAGTTGGCAATGCCGTCTACCTGTCCGCCGATGAATTTCTCCGTAACGCCCGGACGGGTCAGTCTCATTGCCGTGGTGTGCATCTTGTAGCCAATCTCCGCGGCGCGTTCCAGCTCCTCGATTTCCTCGGCCGTCTTAGTCGAGCGCATCTTCACCACCGCCTTTATCAGCTCCATCGAAGCCGCAGCCTTTTGTAGGTCGGGATGTATTCCGAGTAAATCGAATATTTGAATCTTCGTATCGAAGCGATAAGGGGGCAGGAAATGAATCTTGCGTCCCAGCCCGGAAGCCTTGTCGCATATCGCCTTCAGCTCCTTCATCGGCGCACTTTTGCTTACTCCCACCTGTGCGGCAAGGTCGGCCACACAGTCAACCGAGCCATACCACACGATGTCCTCGATGTCAATGTCGTTGCCGATGAGCATTTCACAATCATTGTCTACATCGATTACGCCCACAAGACCGTCGCGCTTCTGACCGAAATAATAAAGGAAAGAAGAGTCCTGACGGAACGGATAGTAGGCATTTGCAGGATAGTTGCATGGCGATTCGTTATTGCCGAAAAGTATGACAATTCCGTTTCCTACAAGTTTCTTAAGTTCCGCACGGCGGTTAATATATGTCTCTTTGCTGAACATGAGTGTAAATTTTAATAGTATTAACTTTGCAAAGTTAATTATTTTGAATCAATTTCACTACCTTTGCATTATAATTTTATTGTAATTTAAGTATGTAACGGATATTTGCCGTGGGCTTTACAGACAGGTTTTGCCACGTGAGATTTCCGCAATGTGCTTGATATGACAGTTAACTTTGTGGATGGTTTATGAAGATTGAGAAAAATACAGGACTCGTTCTTGAGGGTGGAGGTATGCGCGGAGTGTTTACCAGCGGCGTACTCGATGCCTTTATGAAGCATGGATTATATTTCGATTATGTTGTCGCTGTGTCGGCGGGAGCGTGCAACGGAATGTCATATATCAGCCGCCAGCAGGGTAGGGCGCGCTTTTCCAACATTGATATGCTTGCGAAATACGATTATATAGGTGTGCGCCACCTCGTTACGCAAGGCTGCATCTTCGACCCCGTGCTGCTCTACGACCGTTTCCCAAATGAGCTTGTACCATTTGATTACGACACTTATTTTAAATACGCCCATGCGTTCGAGATGGTTACGACCAACTGTCTCACGGGGCGCGCCATGTATATGACCGAGACGTCCGACCGCCAGCGTGCGCTCGATATAGTGCGTGCGTCGAGTAGTCTTCCATACGTCAGCAAAATTGTCAGCGTAGACGGCATTCCGATGCTCGATGGAGGAATCGTAGACAGCATACCCGTGGAGCGCGCAATGTCCCTCGGGCATGAGCGTAACGTGGTGATAGCCACGCGCAACAGAGGCTACCGCAACACCGGGCGAGACTATAAAATCCCACATTTTATATATAAGAACTATCCGCGCCTGCGTGTTGCCTTGAGCCATCGCGTGGAAGTCTACAACCGTCAGTTGGAGATGATTGAGCGTATGGAGGATGAGGGCAGCATCGTTTGTTTGCGTCCGCAACGTGAGATGGAAGTAGGACGGATTGAGAAAGACACCGCAAAGCTCGAACGCCTTTATGAGGAAGGCTTTTGCATTGGAGAGGAGTTTTGCAGGGGAAGTGTGTAAGGTTTTGAGGTTATGAGGTGGGAGGTTGTGAGGTGAAATTTGTTTTGCTATTTCACTTTAAGACCTGATACATAAGAATGAAGCGACTTAACACCTTAAAAGTGTAACTTCACCTCATAACCTCCCACCTCATAACCTCATAACCTTAAAAACTCTTTCTTAAAGATTTATAAAATACGATGATAAATACGTATAATAAACAGAAAAACCATACCTTTGCATTCCGAAAGTTATAAGGAAAGGTGCTCGAGTGGCTGAAGAGGCACGCCTGGAAAGCGTGTAAACGTCAAAAGCGTTTCGGGGGTTCGAATCCCCCTCTTTCCGCAAAACGTTTTTCAAAACGATTTCTTCTAATGTTGATTTTGGTTGCCGGCTCTAAGAATCTCGCTTTTTAGGTCGCACATTAATATAGAAAGGTATGAAGAATCTGATACTTCCACTCGCAATGACAGTGTTTCTTTTCATTGCTTCTAACAACAGTTTGTTTGCAAACGGGGCTTCCTTGCCCGATGAGATAAAGGCTAAGGCCACATCGACTGTCGTTGCCGACCAGCCCGGTGCGCCCAAGCAGAAGGCTATAAGCGAGAAGCAAAGACAGGCAGAGGCTGCGGCCGACAATGCGACAGATCCTAACCCACAGGCAAAAAAAGCGGATGCGGCTGTAGGTGATAGCACCTCGATAGCCGAGGACAGCCTTGTGGTGGAAGCAGACAGCACGGATGCTGCCTTTATGGTGCCAGAAGAAAACGAGGGATTCTATAAGTCGTTAAAGAAAAAGTTTATCGAAGGCAATGCCGGATTTATGTCGTTGGTGGCTCTTGCCCTTGTACTTGGCCTCGCCGTGTGCATTGAACGCATACTCTACCTCGGCCTTTCGGAAATAAACATGAAGAAGTTTATGGCCGATTACGAAGAAAAGATAAAGGCCGGCGACATCGAGGGTGCAAAAGAATTATGTAGGGAGACACGCGGACCGATAGCCTCGATATGTTATCAAGGTACGTTGCGCATAAACAAATCGCTCGAAGACATAGAGCGGAGCATCAACTCGTATGGCTCGGTGCAGGAGGCTAACTTCGAGAAAGGATGCTCCTGGATAACCCTTTTCATAGCTATCGCCCCGTCGTTGGGCTTTCTGGGTACGGTAATAGGTATGGTTATGGCATTCGACCAAATACAGATGGCCGGCGACATCAACCCTACGGTAGTGGCTGCCGGTATGAAGGTAGCTCTGATAACTACTATCTTCGGAATTATAGTTGCCTTGATATTGCAGTTGTTCTATAACTATATCCTTTCAAAGATAGAAAATCTGACGGCTGAGATGGAGGAGGCGGCAATAACATTGCTCGACATCATAGCCGAATATAAGCAACCGAAATAAGGCTTGGGCGTATGAAAGACAAGAAAAGGGCTGGATTCCCACGCACGATGCTCTATGCCTTGATAGGCGTAACGGCTGGAATATATCTCGGCTTCTACTTCCTCGGATATGACAACCCGTATGTAGAAGACCCCAACTTCAACGCACCCGTACTCACGGATTTCCTCATTGGTTTTCTGATGATGCTTCTCGTGGCTGCGTTTGGTGTAGGCGTGTGGGCTGTGGTGCGTGGATTGAAAGAGCGCGACAAGGACAACTCTGTGGAGAACGGTGTGCGCGTGGCCCGCATCTTCTATGGTGTTCTTGGTTTTACAGCCTTTGTGATGCTTCTCTCGTTTGTATTTGGCTCATCGAAGGCAATCTCCGTGAACGGCGTTGCCTACACCGACGTGCTTTGGTTGCGTGCAGCCGACACCTTTGTAATATCGGCAATAGTAATGATTCTTGCTGCTTTGGGAGCGATAGCCTTTGGTTACGTCTATGGCAGGAGGCAGGCGAAAAGCAATAAAAAACTTTCTTGACGATGAATATGCGAACCGTTCGTTCCCGAAGAAAAGGCATCCCGCAGATTAATACGGCCTCTACCGGCGACATATCCTTTATGTTGCTCATCTTTTTCCTTGTTACCACTTCAATGGATATAGACAAGGGACTGACCCGACAACTTCCACCCGAGACGCCCAAAGAGGAGCAAATGCCTACGGATGTGAAAGAGGGAACGGTGATGAGGCTTGTCATTGATGGTGGAAACAAACTCACTTGCGACGGACGGGAGATTGGCGTGGGCGAACTGCGCGAGCGGGTGGAGACCTTCGTAAGGCGCATAGGAAAGGCGCATATCATCCAGTTGGAAGCCGATAGAAGGGCTTCATACGATACCTATTTCCAAGTTCAGAACGAGATAGTGGCCGCCTACAACCGCCTGCGAGATGATAAGGCCCGTGCCGACTACCACCATTCGTTTGCCGAGTGTAGCGACGAAGAGCAACAAACCTTGCGCGAGGCCGTACCACAACGTATTGCTGAGGTCTATTCTACGGAGAAAGGAGGCGCGGAATGATAAGTTATAGGAGGCATAAACGGGGCATGGTGGGGCTTAATACATCTTCCTTGCCCGACCTGATATTCACCATCCTTTTCTTTTTCATGCTCGTAACCCACATGAGGAAAGTGGCCTTGAAGGTGGAGTATCAAGTGCCTGAGGGTACGGAACTGACCCGGCTGACCAAGAAATCCACCGTTACTTATATCTATATAGGCCGGCCGATGGGGGAGAAGGATGGTACGAATGTACGCATACAAATGAATGATAAGTTTGTCAGCGTGGCCGACGTAACCGACTATGTGGCATCTGAACGTGATGCCATGTCGCCCGATGATGCCGAAGCCATGACCGTATCAATCAAAGCCGACAAGCATACCGATATGGGAACAATTACCGACGTGAAGCAAGCCCTGCGCAAAGCTAATGCCTTGAGAGTCAACTATTCAGCCACTCATAGAGGCAATGCCAAATAGGGCGATAGGTAAATTAAAACAGGCGATTGTCAAGAAAAGGCGTGATATATTTCTTTTAAGTATGATTTATCCACTTGTATGAATCGAATAAATCGAATAAAACGTTATAATAGCGTAAAATAAAGTATAAAAGTTGCAAATATAAAGATTTTTGCGCCAGTAAGTTGTGAAATTTGATAATAATTCTTATCTTTGCAAGTAATAAAAAATGCATACGAGAGGCGAATGTATTTCCGTTATGCACTATCTTAATCTTAAAAAAACATACTTAGATAAGAAAATGGCTCATAGAAGTTTAGACAAATTGGACAAGAAAATCCTGCATCTTATCGCGGAAGATGCACGCATTCCGTTCTTGGAAGTGGCTCGTGCTTGTAATGTAAGTGGTGCAGCAATACACCAGCGCATTCAGAAACTTACTAATTTGGGAGTTCTCAAAGGGTCGCAATTCGTTATCGACCCGGAGAAAATCGGTTACGAGACTTGCGCCTATGTGGGGTTGTATCTAAAGAATCCGGAAGACTTTGATGATGTGGTGTCGGCTTTGCGCAAGATTCCCGAGGTGGTGGAATGTCACTATACTACGGGTGGTTATGATTTGTTCTGCAAGATTTACGCTGTCAACAACCATCACTTGCTGAATATAATACATGACAAGTTGCAGCCTTTAGGGCTTTCGCGAAGCGAGACGATTATATCGTTCAATGCAGTTATCGACCGTCCGCTGCCCGTCGTCGACCTGCCTATACTTGATTCATTGTCTGATGATGAAGACGAAGAATAAAAAGAAAGCTATTATTTGCAAGATCGCAAATAATGGCTTTCTTTTATTTTACCACTTGTTTATCCTTTAATGTAGTCTGTGAAAGCATAGGCAAAAGCGTGTTTCTCGTCCGTGCCATGCTCCTCGCGCGTTTCTTCCTTCCATCCATCGTAAGCCGGAAAGAACGCATCCGCCTGCTCGGGCGTGTCGTCCACCTCGGTCAGACAAAGGCGGTCGGCAAGCGGAAGAGCCTGTTCATAAACCCTTGCACCACCTATTATATATATGTCCTCATCCTTCGAGCAGTGGGCGAGAGCTTCATCGAGCGATATATACGTATCGCATTCGGGAAAAGATGCCTGTGTGCGACTCAACACAATGTTGCGACGGTTGGGCAGCGCACCCTTTGGTAGCGACTCAAACGTGTTGCGTCCCATGATGATTGTGTGGCCCGTGGTAAGTGCCTTGAATCTTTTCAGGTCGTTGGGCAACCAATATATCAGTTTGTTCTTATATCCGATGGCGCGGTTCTTGGCTACGGCCGCTATGATGTTTATTCTCATTTCTTTCTTCTTTCTCCTTTTTCTACCCTTACACACTCACCGCAGCCTTTATATGTGGCCACGGATTGTAGTTTTCAAGCTCGAAGTCTTCATATTTGAAGTCAAATATACTCTTCACGTTGGGGTTGATATTCATCTTTGGCAACGGACGCGGTTCGCGCGAGAGCTGCAACTTTGCCTGCTCTAAATGGTTCAGGTAGAGGTGAGTGTCGCCCGTCGTATGCACGAAGTCGCCCGCCTTCAGTCCAGTTACCTGCGCCATCATCATTAACAGCAGCGCGTAGGATGCTATGTTGAACGGCACTCCGAGGAACGTATCGGCCGAACGCTGATAGAGTTGCAGCGACAGATGGCCATCGGCCACGTAGAACTGGAACAGACTGTGGCACGGCGGAAGCGCCATACGGTCAACCTCAGCAGGATTCCACGCACTCACAATGATGCGTCGCGAGTCGGGATTGTTCTTAATCATCTTTACTGCATTGCTTATCTGGTCTATCGTACCGCCGTTGTAGTCGGGCCATGACCGCCACTGGTGTCCGTACACTGGTCCCAACTCGCCGTTCTCGTCGGCCCATTCGTCCCAAATGCTTACCCCGTGGTCTTTCAGATACTTTATGTTTGTGTCGCCTCGCAGGAACCACAGCAGCTCGTATATTATAGATTTCAGATGCAGTTTCTTCGTCGTGAGCAACGGAAAGCCCTCCGCCATATTGAACCGCATCTGATGTCCGAACACGCTTTTTGTACCCGTTCCCGTGCGGTCTGTCTTCTCTATGCCCTCCGTCAGTATGCGGTTGAGCAAGTCCAAGTATTGTTTCATATATTTTATATCCGATTCAACAGAATGTAAAAATTGTGCAAATGAGCGCAATGAGAATTTGTTCTCGTATTGCCGAGTGCAGCTTATCTTATGCAAAGATAATGCATTTATGCGACCCTGCCAAATCAGGTGCGAGAAATAGTTAGGTGAAACAACGCTGTGCATTTGTTCTCTATCTCATTCTTCTCCTCTTACCTTCTCTTAACTCCATTAAAACTATCTCAAAGAACTTCTTATTCTCCACTCCTGCGGATACAGGTTGTTGGCACGATTGCCGAGGTTCTTGGCGAAGCCGAGAGGCAGACCAGAGTAGGTGAGCAGGACGATGCCGCGCGGAGTGCTGGATGGAAGGGTAATGGCTTCACGGCGGAGGTAGGCGATAGCCGTATCGCAGTCGAGGTCAATGCACGGGAAGGCTTCACGGTGTAGGACGGTGGAGAGGGCGAGCGACTGGCAGGGGATGATGTCCTTGCCCTTCACTGTGCCGAGGGGGATGCCTGCATGGACAATCTTCAGCAAGCCACATACCTTATTATATATATGCTCCCATGTTTTTGGAATAGCCGTGATACGGTCTTTTTCCTGTAATATGCGGAACTTATCGCCATCGGTAAGCCACGTGTTTGTCAGTTTGTTCACGTCAGAAACCACAACATCTTTGTCCCTTTTCTTACGCTTTTCGTCCTTTGTCTTTCCCGTTCCCGACGCTTTCTCCGCCATTCTCTCTTCTCTTTCCTCTCTCCAATCTCCACCCTCCACTTTCTGAAGTACTGCCATAAAGAGTCCCTCACCCCGTGTCTTTCCGGGCAGGAAGCGGTACACAGGCCTGTCGCCGACAAGCGCACCCGTTATGTTCCAGCCTTCTTCCGTGGCTATTTCCATGAATTCTGCGCCCAGTTCCGTGGCTATCCATGCCACATTCTCCTCGTTCTCATGAGCGTTGAAAGTGCAGGTAGAGTAGATGAGCAGGCCGCCGGGGCGTAGGCATGGCCAAATGTCGCTGACAATCTCGCGCTGTAATTGTTGGCATTTCCTTACGTTGTCCTCGCTCCATTCGTCTATCGCGCCCTCGTCCTTGCGGAACATTCCCTCGCCAGAGCATGGCACGTCGCAGATAATGATGTCGAACATGAGGTCTGTACTGGCGATGTCATGGGCGTAGTTGTTGGTTACGATGACGTCGGGGTGGCCGAACTTGCTGATGTTCTCGGCAAGAATCTGTGCCCGTTGCCTCACAGGTTCGTTGCATATAAGCAGGCTTCCTTCTGGCAGCATGGCGCGCACTGCTGTGGACTTGCCCCCAGGGGCGGAGCAAAGGTCGAGGACAAGGAGCGGGGATTTCTCTTTCCTCTCCTCTCTCCCTTTTAACACCTGCTGTATGAACATCGATGAAGCCTCCTGCACGTAGTATGCTCCTGCGTGTAGGAGTGGATCGAAGGTGAAGGTGGGGCGATGGCGTAAGTATATGCCGTCGCGCGACCAGGGCACGCGTCCGTCTTTTAGTTCTTCGACTGTGGGCATGAGAACCGGCTTAAAGGGATTCAGTCGTATGCTCACGGGCGGTGTGTCCTCCGTGAGACCTTTATGAAGCACGGCGTATAGTTCATCGCCCATCAGAGCTTTTGTCTTATTTATAAATTCTTCGGGTAAGTTCATTGGTTGGGTCTCCGTTTACGCTACAAAGTTAAATAAAAATCAGCGTAAAACGAAAAAAATCGCCCGTCCGTGCAACTTTTCCCTGTTATCATTCGTCTAATGAATAGAAAATTAAAATGAAACAAAGATATGAAGAAGATTTTTATGATGTTCGCACTGGTACTGTTGATAGGTGTGACGGACATGAATGGTGAGCCGCGGAGCGCGTATGGCAAGGCTAACGTTGCGGCTGTGAATAAAATTGATTCGGCGATGAAGTCGGATGGCAAGGCCGTGGAGGAGGCGGACGACGAGTCTGACGTGATGGAGGCCGAGGTGGACACGCTGTCGGCAAGTGCGGATTTCGATGATGCGGCCGTGTTTGATAACGATGACGACGAGCGTATGCTTAACTCACTTTCTGCGATTGCTATGGATAAGTCTGTCGGAATTGTGTTTTGTATCTTTTTCTTTTTGTTCGGCTTTCCTGCCATAGTGGTAGTAATCATAGGAGTATTGATATACAAGAACCGCAAGAACCGTTATCAGGCTATGATGAAGGCTATGGAGTGCGGTCAGCCGTTGCCCGAAGCTGTGCGTCCTTCGGTGGGGCAAAGCGACGAATATCTGTTCCGCAAGGGCATTAAGAAGCTCTTTGTGGGTGGCGGATTGACGGTGGCATCTTTCGTGTGGAATTCCGCGGCGGTACTCACCGGCATCGGACTGCTCATCGTGTTCTACGGATTGGGACAGATGGCGATTGCCCACGCGTCGGCTAATGACTTGCTACATAGAAGAAAGGGAGACGATAGCCAGGAGCCTTTTAGCAAAGAATAAAGAAGTGAAAGATATCAATGACATACCACTAATCACACAGGTCGTGATGTTCGACAACAAGCGTGCCTTTGATGCGCTTGTCAGGAAATATCAGTCGGCGGTGAGGCGGTTCTTCATGAGTCATACGCTCGGTGATGCGCAACTGAGCGATGACTTGGCACAGGAGACCTTCATCAAGGCTTATACGAGCATCGCGACGTTCAAGGCACGGTCGGGCTTCTCCACGTGGCTCTATCGCATTGCCTATAACGTGCTGTATGATTATGTGCGTAGCCGGAAGACAGGGGACGACCTCGAGACTGTGCCAGAACGGGGGGGAGGAACAACAGACTCGGTGAGGCTCGACGTCTATCGGGCGATGAACGTACTGACTATAGATGAGCGCACGTGTGTTACCCTGCAACTGATGGATGGCCTTTCGCTCGATGAGATTTCGGAGGTTACGGCCATGCCGAAGGGTACGGTGAAGTCGCATCTTTTTCGTGGAAAAAACAAACTTGCAAGTTATTTGAGGAGGAATGGATATGATGGAAAATAAAGACTACTTGAACGGGTGTTTGGATGAGAACTCTCTTGACGATTTGGCCGAGGCCTTTGATGCCGGCTTGAATGAGAATGACGATTTGCTCGTAAGGAGTTTCTTTGCAGACAATCGGATTGATATTGCCGATGATGGATTCACGGAACGTGTGATGCGTCGTCTGCCTTCTCAGGCCGTGCGTCTCAACCGCATTTGGACGGTGATTTGCGGGCTTGCGGGCATCGTGTGGCTCCTGACGCTGTTGCCGCCTGTTGCCGTAACCAACGTGAAGGGTTGTGTGTGGTATTTTCTAAAGAGCATCTTTGAGCCGTTGGCCGACCGTCTCGCTCTCATGGATTTGTCGGGGCATGGATTGATGACGCTTGGCGTGGTATTCCTTTCTTTTGGCGTTATCGGCTTGTGCTATCTTGTAGATAATGTTAAGAATGTTATGAGGTTATGAAGTTTAAGGTTATGAGGTGATATGTGTTTTGTTGCTTCGCCTTATACCTGAAACCTAAAAAATGACAATATGGCATTAAGAAAATTAGGGAGATAAAAGGCATTCGTCTTTTATCTCCCTTTATTTTTCTTTTTATCTCCCATTAACTCCTTTTTACTCCTCAAATAAGATTCCCTCCTCGTCAATACTCTCTTTCTCTTTTGGTTTCGGCGGATTCTTCAGATTACCTTTCTCGTCAAACATTCCGTATGTCGTCCGCAGCACGATGAACTCCGTGCGGCGGTTCATTTGGTTGCAAATGTCCTGCTTCTCCGCATCGAGCTTCTTTATGTATTCTTCCGTGAGCACATCGTTTTCCTTCAGCCACGGGTATTTCTCGGTTATCTTTTTGCGTATGGTCTTCGGACGTTCCTTGCCATAGCCCACGGGCGACAGACGGTCGGAGGCGATGCCGTGAGCCACGAGATAGTTCACTACCGATTCCGCACGGCGTTGCGACAGGCGCTTGTTGTATTCCGCAGAGCCTTTGAAGTCGCAGTGTGCGCTCAGTTCTATCGTTACGTTGGGGTTCTCGTTGAGCAGTTTTACAAGGTCGTCGAGAGCCTTTTCAGACTCGGGGCGGAGCGTTGCCTTGTCGTAGTCGTAGAAGATGTTGTCTATCATTACCGGGACACGGATTGAAGCCAGCGGGAACTGTATTACGTACTCCTCCGACGCCTCAGCCTTGCCCGGCTTTATTTCCTCCTTGTGGTTCAGATAGCCCTTGCACGTGGCGAGCATCACATAGCTCACGCCCGGCTTCACAACCTGCTCGAACGAACCGTTACCCTTTACCGACAGCTTCAGGTTTGTGCCGTCATCGCCCACCATATACACCTGAGCGGCGGGCAGTTCGTAGCCTTCCATCTCGTAGACCCAACCCTTCACCGTCTGCACAATCTCTGGCAGCTCGAAGCTATAAATGTGGTCCCACCCCTTGCCGTCGCCACGGTTGGATGAGAAGAATCCGCGGTTGTGCGCTCCCTCGAACGTCATGCCGAAGTCATCGCCCTGTGAGTTGAGCGGAAAGCCCGGGTGCTCAATGTGGAAACGCCGGTCCTTGCCCACCTTCGCGATGAATATGTCGAGTCCTCCGAGTCCACCGTGTCCGTTGCTCGAGAAGTAAAGGTCGCCGTTAGGGCGGAAAGTGGGGAACATCTCATCGCCCGCCGTGTTGACAGGCTCGCCCAAATTCTCAACACCGCCAATGCTTCCTCCGCTCATCCTTACACGCCAGATGTCCAATCCGCCTTTTCCCCCCGGCATATCGCTCACGAAATAGAGCCAGTTGCCGTCGGGCGAGAGAGCCGGATGGGCGAAGCTCGAGAGCGTGTCGCGCGATAGTTCGAGTTTTGTGGCCTTTCCCCATGCCGCATCCGAGCGGTTGCTCACGGCTATTGTGGCATATCGGGGGTAGCTTGGATCGGTGAGGCATTGCGTGATATACATCTCACGTCCGTCGACGGATAGTGCAGGAGTACCCTCGTCAGCCTCCGTGTTCAGTCCCGTCTCTATGGCTTCGGGTTTGCTCCATTTTCCTTTGTCGTCCTTTTCCGACATGAATATGTCGCCAGGCTTGGTGCCGGTGATGCCGCTAAGGTCATCGCCCTGCGCCTCGTTGCGTGTCGATGTGAAGTAGAGCTTGTCGTATTCGTCGCCTGCGAGCACGGGCGAGAAGTCGGAGCGTCGCGAGTTGAACACATCCATCTTCCTTACGATGTATCTCGACCCCGTCTCTTTCAGTTGCGGAGCTTGCTCGGCAGCAGCCAGTCCCTCACGTGCCGCGGCGTTGTCGGGCATGGAGTCGATGGCGATGGCATATTCTTTGGCAGCCTCGCGGTAGCTGCCCGTCTTCATCAGGTTCTGTGCCAACATCAGGTGGGTGTTGCCGTTGTCCTGCTTGTAGCGTATCACGTTTCGGCAGGCAGCTATGGTCCGTTGCGCCTCGTTTATCCTGTCGTAGCACAACGCCATCTTCGCCGCCCTCTGTCCTCGCTTGTCGCGTTCCTTCGGCGGAGTCTTTCGATATGCCTGTCTGAATTCCTGTGCGGCCTCGTAATACTCACCTATTGCGAGAGCCTTCTCACCCCTTTTCAGGTTTTTCTCAGCTCCGCACGCCATGAGCATTACGCCGCACATTATTAATATATATATATGAAATTTCTTTAGCATCGCAAAAACATTTTTATAATATGATAGTGTGGGGCATGAATGATGCCCGTTATTAGGATAAACGTTGTTTTTGCCGAAATATTGTAATTGGAGTAAGGTTGCTTGCCTCACTCCTCTATAATCCTTTTGTCGAAATCCCTTGCACCTCCCTTCATTCCGAAGAGCTTGCTCAGTAGTTGGGCGCGGCTGTTGGTTACGGTCTGTGCCGATGTGTGGGTCAGTGCGGCTATTTCAGATGGTGCGAATCGTAGCCGTGTGAGTATGGTGATGCGTATCTCCCTATGGTTCAACACATTCTTGTGGGTTATCTTTTCCATGAACAAAGGGGCTTCCTCGGTCATTATTCTTGTCAGTTCCGTCCAGTCGTGAGGCTCCGCCTGTTTGCCGGAGGTAGCCTGTTTGTGCATCCTTTCCGTAATTTCGGAGCAGATGACCCTGTCTGTATTGTCATTCGGAATATCTATTTGTTGTATTTCCCTTTCATATTCGTTGCTCTTTATCTCTGTCTTTCGTCGTGCGAGATACACCAACAGCAATATTATGGCCGTAAGGCATATTATGATAGAGAATAGAATATTTATTTGGTGGTATGCTTTCTTGTCGGCCACCATCGCGTCGTAATTGTTTTGTATGCCGATGAACTCGGCCGGAGATATGGCTTCCTGCCTGTCGGTGAGAATGTCGTTAAGCTCTCTGCTCAGGCTTAATGCCTCGCTGTCTCTGCCCTGTGCAGTGGACAATGCTATCAGACTCTTGTATGCCTTAATGCTGTTGTCCATATCTTGGGGACTTAATGCGTCTTTCCAATACTTCTCTGCCTCTTTCTCGTTGCCCATTGCGGCATAGTAGTCGCCATACAATAGTGATACCTTTGTGCTGAGATTCAGGTCTTTAGCCGTGTCCAATATCTTTTTCGCGTTGTCATATCTATACCTGTCTATATAGTATTGTGCAAGCGAGGCGAGTACATCCGACTTCGTACATTTCTCCTCCGATGTATAGTTCCTGAACTGATTAATCAGTGGCAAACTTTTCCTGGTATATGCCAGTGCACTGTCCTGCATCCCGTCTGAATGGAAAGCCTCCGCAATATGGTTCAGGACGGCGGCGTGATAAGCGGCATTGTTTTGTTCGCTTGCCGCTGTCAATGCTTTTCTATAATGCTTTAGCGATAGTTCTATGCAGTCCTTTTCCTTGTTAATAAGTCCGAGCCGGTCGTTTATTCTATATTTCAGGTCGCCGTTTTTACTTTCTTCGGCATATTCCTCGGCCTGTTTCAGGCATTGCACGGCTTCCGCATAGCGTTTCATGTCATGATATATGATGCCCTTGCACAGGTATGTGCGCGCTTTCTCCTCGTCGGTTCCCTCCTTATCGTAGTATTTCCCTGCAATGTTTATCATAGAGTCGCTTCTCGTGAAAAGTCCGAGCTGGTGTATTGTTTCTATATACAGCAGGCAATACAGGGCTTCATCATGTTCGTTTTTCCATGCACGCTTGTCTTTTTCAAGTCCGTAAAGCATTTCGAGAGACACTTCCGGACTGTCGGCGAGGTGTCTTTCTATCTCGATTAGGCTATCGTCCGCCGACTGGTGTGTGGTGCAGCCGGCGGAGATTATGATTGCCAATATGAAAAAAAGAACTTTTCTCATTCTTGTCTATTTCAATTTGAATGATATAGGGATAGTATATTTCACAGATACCGGTTTCCCCTTTATCGTACCTGGTTTCCAATTAGGCATGGCGTTGATAACCCTTATTGCCTCGGCATCGAGAGCCGGATGTATGGAGCGTACTACCTTTGGCTTGCAAGCCTTACCTTTCTTATCAACTACAAACTGAACGATAACGCGGCCTTCAATCTTTTTCTTTGCGGCTTCCTCGGGATATTTGATGTTATCTCCGAGCCATTCGGATAGTTTGCCGTTGAACGACGGCATTTGTTCGCAAGTGTCATAGACTTTTCCTTGTACCGTTTGCAACTCGTTATAATGATTGCTTGCCGATGCTGTCGCATTAACGGTAAATAATAAAGTAAATGCTAAGGCAGCATAAGTGAGTTTTTCTTTTAATGTTTTCATTTCTTTTTTTGTTTTAATGGTGAAACAAATCGTTTTGTCGTCCGGACAATGCAAAGTTATGAAAAGCTGTTCTTTTAATCAACTTTTTCTTTACATTAAATTACATTTGCTTGAATATCAACACGTTATAATGCACAAGAGCCTTTGCAAAATACATCTGCAAAGGCTCTTTTTGTATCTGTTTCTTGGTGCTTATCCGTTTATTAAGATTCAGTTTCTTTATTTATCGGCTGCCTGAATGTGCATCCCTCCTTCCATCGGCTGCATCCGTAGGCGGTCTTACCTTTTATTATGGTACCCTTGCCGCATACGGGACAGGGCTTGCCTACGAGGTCGTCGGCTTGTGGAGTGGCTTGTTTCTGAGTGTCAGACGATGGTGTTACCGATGGCTTTGCCTTCGGAGAGTCTTTCTTCGCCGGTTCTTTCTTGCGCTTGGTACTCGATTTCTTTGGAGCTTTCTTGTTCAAATCCTCCTCTGTCGTAATCGCCACGTGGCGGTTGCTTGAGTCGGCCAACACTTGATTTACAATCTCCGTGATTTGCGCTTTCAGCTCCTCGATGAATGTCGAGGCATCATATTGCTTGCGTTCGATGTCGCGCAGTTTCTTCTCCCATATACCCGTTAGCTCACAGCTCGTGAGCAACTTCTCGTGAATGGTGTCGATTAGCTCTATGCCCGTGGCCGTGGCAAGCAGGTTGTTGCGCTCGCGCCGGATGTAACGGCGCTTGAAGAGTGTTTCTATAATGTTTGCTCGCGATGACGGCCTGCCTATTCCGTTCTCCTTGAGAGCCGCGCGCAGCTCCTCGTCCTCCACGAATTTGCCAGCCGTCTCCATTGCCCGGAGCAGCGTAGCCTCGGTGTAATACTTTGGCGGGGTGGTCCATTTCTCGGTGAGCGTAGGCGTGTGGTCGCCGCTTTCGCCCTTTACGAATGTCGGAAGAGTGCGCTCCTCGGCCTCCTTCTTGTTGTTGCCTTCGTCCTCATCTTTCTTTTGGATGTCGTCGCTTTCCGCCTTGTTGTCCTTCGCATACACCACGCGCCATCCCGGCTCTAATATCTCCTTGCCCGTGACCTTGAACTCCACGTCCTCCACGCTGCCCATGACGGTGGTCGTAGAGAATTTGCAATCGGGATAGAACACGGCGATGAAGCGTAAGACTATGAGGTTGAACACGTTGCGTTCCATGTTGCTCAGTCCCATTGGCGGCACACCTGTGGGGATGATGGCGTGGTGGTCGGTAACTTTTGAGGTATCGAATACCTTCTTGGTCTTCTTCAGCGGCTTGCCCCCGATGGCTGAAACGAGTTGTGCATATACCTTTACGCCGCCGAACGATGTCTTGAACAGACCGTTGAGGATGTTCGGACACTTCGGGTAAATATCATCAGAAAGGAACTGGGTGTCCACACGCGGATAGGTGGTGTATTTCTTTTCGTAAAGGCTCTGAATGATGTTAAGGGTCGTTTCGGCCGAGTAGCTGAACTTCTTGTTGCACTCCACTTGCAGAGAGGTGAGGTCGAAGAGGTGGGGCGGTGCCTCCGTACCCTTTTTCTTTTGCACGTTCGTTACCGTAAACGGCTTGCCGGCGATGGTCTCGAAGGCTTTCTCGCCTTCCTCCTTGCTCGTGAACTTACCTTTTGTGGCCGTGAATTGCGTGTCGCGATAGATTGTAGCGAGCACCCAGTAAGGCTCCGGTTTGAAGTTGTCTATTTCCTTTTGGCGGTTCACGATAAGCGCGAGGGTAGGGGTCTGCACCCTTCCGATGCTCAGCACTTGGCGGTTCTGTCCGTATTTCAGTGTGTATAGGCGTGTGGCGTTCATGCCGAGCAGCCAGTCGCCGATGGCTCTCGACAGTCCTGCGAGATAAAGCGGCTGATAGTCGGCTTGGTCTTTCAGCTTCTGAAAGCCCTCCCTTATCGCCTCGTCCGTCATTGACGAAATCCACAGACGCTTCACCGGGCATTTTGCCCCCGCCTTCTGCATCACCCATCGCTGTATCAGTTCTCCCTCCTGACCGGCGTCTCCGCAATTCACGATAGTGTCCGCATTCTTGAAAAGTTTCTCTATTATTGCGAATTGTTTATGTATGCCTTCGTCCTCAATCAGTTTTATGCCGAACCGCGGTGGAATCATCGGCAACGCACCGAGGCTCCACCGTTTCCAGTTATCGGTGTAGTCGTTAGGTTCTTTCAGTGTACACAGGTGTCCGAATGTCCACGTAACCTGATAGCCGTTGCCCTCCATATAGCCGTTTTTCGACTCTTTGGCTCCTATTATCATGGCGATGTCTCGCGCTACACTTGGTTTTTCGGCAATGCAAACAATCATATTCTTTTATTTTATGCAAAGGTAGTGAAAGGCGAGCACAATGACAAAGAAAGGCAAAAGAATTTTTGGCTTTCTTAGCATTGTCGAGCCGCCTCCTACCTTATCTAAAGGTAGTGAAAGGCGAGCACAATGACAAAGAAAGGTAAAAGAATTTTGTCTTTCTTTGCATTGTCGAGCCACATATATCTTGCGCTCAACGGAAAAATATAGGTTACAGATTATAATTAAATTATTTCTTACCACAGAGGCACAGAGGCCACGGAGCTTTATTCACCCGATAATATTCGCTCACAGAGCAGATGCCAACGGCATCAGGAGGACACAGAGCCTATAAGAATTTTGGCGGCAATGAGGTGAATTGCCGGCTCTGTATCCTCTATGCCTTCAAACATAAGCTGTGAGTTCGTAATTACATATAAATCTCCGTGTACACTGTGCCTCTGTGGTGAACGTAATCACCCGGATTTATCGGGTGAGTGTAAGTTCATGATTATATTTATTGAAGAGCTGAACCATATATAGTAGATGCTAAATTGTCAATTTTATTTACCAAAAATCACCCCTCTGAGAAGTTGATTCTTTCGTGTGAACGACTGTTAAATATAGGTCCCGTTACTCGTTTTTGATGATTTTTCAACCTCAAAAATCCCAATTCCAAACTCAAAACTTGTAACTCAAAACTCCAAAAGTGCCTCCGTTGGGAAAAAATCGGGTTGATTTTCATCGAAATTTTGCGTCCGAGAAAACACAAGAAAATGCCGTTTTTGAGCCATTTAACGTTTGTTAGCTTTCAAAAGTGGCACTTTTAGAGTCCGTTTTAGGCCGT
>ERZ1027188.43-NODE-43-length-58215-cov-19.562999_pt1 | contig 58215 bp, 50 predicted proteins | sample MGYA00519273_ERZ1027188 | MGnify/ENA primary metagenome ERZ1027188 (study PRJEB26926, sample SAMN06164623) | human gut metagenome | biome: ENVO:00009003; feature: ENVO:2100002; material: ENVO:00002003 | host: Homo sapiens | place: USA | collected 2012 ... | reverse complement strand
GCTATACTACATGATATTGGTGCGGTTGAAGCACAAAAAAAATACGGTTCTATTGCGATATACGGAAGAGTGAATTTTCTGTCGATGTCCCGTCAAGGAGAGTCCTGCGAGAGCCGCTTCAGGCAGAATTTCAAGAAGCAGTTCGACTGGTGCTCCTTTAATGCAGGCATGCTCCTTAAAGAAAGCGGACATAGGGTCGCCATTGCTCTTGACCACAGCTTCATATGCAAATCCGGCAAGAAGACTCCAGGTCTTGGCCGATACTGGTCTGGATGCGCCGGTGCGGTCAAACGTGGTCTTGAGATTCTTGGCTTCGCCCAGGTTGCCGCAGGAGTCAGCGATGCGAGATTCCTTTTCGCAGTACAGACGATTCCGCTCTCCACCAGAGGCCGCACGCCATTCTATCTTGAGCACATGAAGGACAAGCGCGACAGCCAGACGGCGAAGTGCCTCAGGACGATTTTCGACCATAGGGGACAGCTCCTCGAGATATCCGACATTCTTGTCGGGGACAGCCTGTTCGCGAGCTATAATTTCGTCACGGGGGCAACCAGGCTTGGATTCAGCGTGGTAAGCAGGCTGCGTGATGATGCGGTGCTGCAGTATCTCTATACTGGTCCGCGCAAGGAAGGACGGGGTCGCCCCAGAGAACTTGACGGAACCGTCGACATCCACAATCTGAGAGATGACGTGTTCTTCAGGGATACCGCCGACATCGATGGAGAAGAGGTGACGCTTTACAGCGCCACGGTCAAATGCAAGTCCCTCAAACGCAAGATCAAGGTCGTGGTTGCAGAACTCAGGTGTGGTGAAAAGAACATTAGGAAAATCCTTTTCAGCACAGATTCCGAGATGACGGCATCTGATGTCTTTTTCATCTACCACTCCAGGTTCCAAATAGAGTTTCTTTACCGGGACGCAAAACAGAACACGGGGCTTGAGCATTGGCAGTCTACCGATACCGACAGGCTTTCGTTCGGCTATAATGCATCCCTTTCTGCGGTAAATGTGGCCAGGGAAACTGCCGACAGGATATATGAGGCAACCGGACGCAGACTGTCCGTCGCTTCGGTCAAGAGAGTGCTGCATAATGCTTCTCTGTATCAGCATATTAAGAATTTTATTGAGGGGCAGAAATCCGATAACCAGAAAAATAATTATGTCATGACGGATGAAATTCCGCCTAACTTGTTGTTCTTCGGTGTCAGAGATTCTGCATGAATAATTGAAAACTTAACGAACTATTGATCTAATAAAACCGATGGAAAAGAGGGAAAGTAAGTAATCTTATTGCAAAATGAATTGTATATGCAGTCAATCGCCAGTCGGTTGGCTGCATTTTTTCTGTGTGCAAGGATGGTCTATTCGCCACCGATGGAGGGGCGGTTAGCACCGCTCGCCTCCAGATAGTCGTTTACTGCGTCACGCATGGTGAACTCTCTCATGCCTGTCTTTGCCCAGTAGATAAGGGCATCAACAGCGGCTTTTCTTGCCTTGCTGTATTCGTTGTCTGTCATGATTCTGATGTTTTGAGTTTTCTAAAAAAGTGTGATGCATATCCAAATGGTGATTTCAACAAAGATGATAGACCAACTTAGGAAAGCCAAGCCGAACATCCAGGCATAGGTGCTACCGTTGAAGTATGCACCCTCCTCGATATTGCGGATTCGTTTAAGCTCTTTCTGCTGGTGAGTGAACAGGTCGTTTATCCGCTTCTCATGCTCGTCAAGGGCTTGCTTGAAAGCAGAAATGGCGGTGTTGTTCCGCTTATCCAACTGGGCAACTCCTTCATCGTTGATGCCGACTTTGAGGTTGCTCTGCTCTGCCTTGACTATGGCATGGCATATACTATCCACGATGTTGTCCGTGCTCCTGTGGGCAGCCATAAGTGCCACTTTCGTTGATTCCAACCTCCGATAGGCATTGCCCAGTTCCTCCTTTGCCTCATAGAGTGCTTTCTTGGCTGATTCAATCTCTTTCAGGGTCACTTTGATTTCTTCCTTGCCACTCTCGATGTTCTCGTCCTCCTGCATCTGATTGTACAGGTTAAGCACATCCTGTGTGGCATCTTTCTTGTTTCTTCCCATACCGTTCTTGTTTGAAAAGTTATCGTTTCATGCCTCTCTTTATCGGCTTGCAGAGTGTGTTTGCTTGCATTGCGCAACGTCTTGCCCATTCACGGTCATCATCGTCCTTATCACGTCCCCAGCCACTGCCAGGACTGCCACCGCCACCACATGACTCAGACATCGATGTGGCAGCATCAAGGTAGTTCATGAAGAGCAGCATGGCTACATTCAGAATGTCAGTGTGGCTTGCGGATCCATTCTCGGGAACTTCGATACAACTGTTCATCGTGTCGTAAGCAGTTCTCGGCATGACTATGCTGAAACGCTCACCATCGACTTCAATAATCTTTCTCAATCCGGCAGGAAGGTCAGGTTTGGCAACATTGCTTGTACGAGACAGACCACCTTGCGATGCCGTATTTCTGCTGTCCAATGTGGTAGCGTTTGAAACAGAAGGAGAAGGTCTTTGACCAACTGCAACAGGTGTTGGCTGAGGGTGCAGCTTGCGGAAGGTATTCCCGATTTTCGATGCGGTGAGATTCCTTCCTACACCCAGTTCGGAAGCCTTGATGGTAGTTTTTCCGAACTTGAAGCGGTAGCCATGCACCCTGCCTTGACCATTCTTGTCACGGATAAGCTCGATGTCATATCCCTTTGCCCTCAATCGGTCGGCATATTCATCCCAATCAAAGAACGGCATTGAACGCAGCACATCCATACAGGCTTTGGTCACCTCTGCAATGCGTTCCTGACGAATATCCATGGCATCCTTCCAACCATGACGCTGATTGATGGCTTTCGCAGCCATCACGGCACGCTCACCGATGAACTTCACATCATTGAGATTACCGTCCATGTCGATGCGGTTCACCACCAGATGCAGGTGGGGAATGCCACTCTTGGAGTCACGGTGAAGGGCGGCAAAATATTGTGAGTTGGCTATGTTGGTCGGCTTGACCGAAGTTGCAGCCTTGCCTTTCTTCTTGCCGATGTGGTTCACCTTGGAGATACCATCCATCTCACGAATGAACTCGTCAAGGAATCTTCTCCAGTCCTCCATAGTCCAGTTACGTGCCTCCTCCTCAGATGGGGAAAGCTCAAAGCGGATGGACGTCAGTTCGATGGGCTTCTTGGCATACCTCTGCTTGAACATGGACTGATGCAGCACCATCTCGTCCCACATGCCCATCGGCGGCAGACCCTCGCTGAGATGGTTGGTCTTGACGATGTCCGCGCGATTGTTTTTGGTTGCGTAATTGGTCATTGCCTGACCATGCTGAATTGCTGACGCTTTTGCTATCATAACATATCCAAGAATTTGTCTCTAATGCGGCTCAATTCCTCTATCAGGGTGTTGATGCCTTGAAGCCAACGTTCCATGAAGTCGGCTCTCTTGAAGAGTTTTAGTCTCTCGGTCTGTGGCAGGGCATGAAGCGCATTGCGCACATAAACCAGTTCAGACCTTGCCCCGATTAAGCCCTTCAAGGCTTCCTCCTGCTCTGCGGTCATGGGTAGGGATGGCTTGTGTCCGATGCCTAAGTCATGAAGATATGTGCTCTTGCTCCTGCCTGACAGTCGGGCATTATGTACTACCAAGTCGTAGTGTTCTTCTGTGAAACGAACGTCAATGTGTCTGGTCTTCGGAGGTCTCTTCTTTGAGGTTTTCTCCGTGTTGTTATTCTTGTCTTTTGTCATTGTAGATGGGGTTTATAAAGTTTATACTTGATATAACAGGACAGCCAATGTGAGCCTGCGAACATTCAAGAATGCCAGTAGGAAGCGGTGGGCGAAGCGAAACCGTCTGACACTGGTACTTCTTGTTTAGACCTCCGAAAAAAAACTACGGCTAATAGAGGTAGCGGCTTCTGGATAGCTTGCCTGTCGGGAACGTCAATAGTCGAAATAAGGGAAAAGTAGAGATGACATCATGAGTGACTTGGGGTGATATGCGCGCCATGTCTCTCCGTGTGATCCTCGCATCGTCCTTCATGGGGCGGTGGCTGCAAGAGGTTGCCCTCGTCATCATAGACAGGAGACGGCAGCAACTCAATGGGTGATGCCCCTTCTCCTTGATTGCAGTCATCTTCTGACGGCTGTCCAACCTCATACTCAAAATGGTCATCACCTTCCTTTTCCCTTTGTTTGAAGTCTTGTGGTATCGGAGAAGGATCTGAAAGTCCATCCCCGATAACATGAGAATTAACGAAAGGGGAAGAGGTATTATAAGAGGCAGGAACATGGGGCTGCAGAATGTCAGTAGTGGCAGGATTGACGCTGCTGTCTTTCTGCTGACCTATGCCATTGGAAAGATTGCCTTCCGAAGAGCAAGCGGTATCGGATGGGACATTGGACACCGATTCCTCTTGGGTGGCGGAAGTCACGGATTGACGGTTGTAGAAGGGGTTCTTGATGGCTTCCTTGATGCCGTCAACGTACCAGAAGGCGATGCATAGTATCGTATGTATGGAGGTGCGGTTGTTCCTCTCGGTTGAGAGGATGCCCACCTGATTGAACAGTTCCACCACCTTTGCCGCTGTCTTGCGGTCACACTTCCAAAGGGCAGACAGCTCAACGGTAGAGATGGCAAACTGCCCGATGGAGAGAGAAGCGGAGAAGCCTGTCTTCAGATAAACACTTGGCTTGGTGGATGCCATTGATACAAAAGTGCCGAAGGCGGTCATGCGGTGGAAGCCCTGCCTGTCATCCTTCAAGAAATCGAGCTGTTCCTTGGTCAGCAGGATTCCGTATTTTATGCTTTGGTTACTCATCTTGAAAAACTGATTATTAGTGAAACGGATTACTCAGCAAAGAAAGAATGAATAGTTTCTCTTTCCCCTTTCGTAAAAAGTAGATTACATGATTCTCTTATCCGTCATGCCATTCTTCCCCATCAGGATTTTTCTCGCCCTTGACCCTCTTCATGGAGGCAGGCTTGTTCTTCTTGCTTTTCTGCAACATTGCCAGATGAGCCTCGAAGTCTGCCTGTTCCTCCTGGGTCGATTCGTAAGGCTTGTCCCATGAGCCACCTGCCTCAATCCATTTTATCAGCTGGTCTTTGAAGAAGTAGAGCGTGTTCCCTCTCTTGTAGAAAGGAATGCGCCTTTCAGATGTGTAAGCATAAAGCGATGAGACTTTCTTTCGGACGAAGGCACTTGCCTCTCTGATGTCCATAAGAACATGGTCATTCTCGCTCGGAGCATTGCCTATTCTCTGACCAATGTCATCAAGACGAGTCATCATCGTATTGACCTTTGTCAGAAGTTCGCCAACTGCACTGGGCAGTTGGTCGAACGATAATGATTTGTTTTCTTCCATTTGTTATCCTGATTATGTTTTTCACTTATGTCTGGTCACTCTCTTCCTTTGTTGGTATTTTGAGCGAGATACGTTCTGCCGCATCACGTTTGAGTTCGTCCACCACATCGGCATACACCTGAGTAGTGGCAAGATTGCTATGGGTAAGCAGCTTGCTCACGGTGTAGATGTCCGTTCCCTCTGCCAACTGCAAGGTGGCAAAGGTATGACGGAAGCAGTGGAAGGTGATGTGTTTCTCGATGCCGGAAGCCTTTATCCACGGTTTGAGATACAATGCCACTGTACTGTTCGTGAGATTCTTGAACACCTGTCCAGTGCTTCGCTCGCCACAGAGCTGCAAAGCCTCTTCGCTGATAGGCAGGATTGCAGCGGTGGAAGTCTTCTTTGTGATAATGTCCATTCCCCAGCCGCCATCAGCCAACTTGACGATATTCTCCCACTGGAGTCTGATGCAGTCAGAAAGGCGAAGACCTGTAAGGCAGGAGAAGAGACCTGCACGGCGAAGGACATCACTCTTGCAAGGAGTCTGAGACAACTGCAACAACTCTTCCTTGGTGAGGAACTGCCGCTTGTTGCCATGAGCCTTGGCACGCACAAGTTTCTTGGCGATATTCTCTTTGAGCAGTCCGTCCTCGTATGCGATGGCAAGGATGCACTTCAACTTGGTAAGGTTGTTGTTGGCTGTTGTTCCCATCATGCGCTTGCCGTTGTGCATACAGGCATCCGACAACAGGTAGTCGAGGAATCCCTGGCAGTACGGAACGGTAAGGTCGCAGAAGCGGCACTCGCCATGCGTGTAATTGTGGAAGTGCATGTAGGCGGTTGCCCAGTTCTGGCTGCTGCCACGCTCAATCATGAGGTTCTTGAAATATTCCAAGAAGCTCTCCTTGCCCTTGTTGCGGTCGAGGAAGCCATACTCCTCATTGATGATGGACTCAGTCCTGCGGCACTTGATGATTTCCGCTTTCTGAATCATACTTTTGTTGTACTCCTGCTGAAAGCGTTCAACAGGGTTGGTGTAGATGTAAAGACCAAGGTACTCCCTGCGTGAGAGCTTGCCTGTCTTCGGGTTGCGGATTGGAGGATAGAAATCCAGATAGAGGGAAGTCTGTCCGTTCTTGATAGGTCGTTTCCGCACGGTGACCTTTGTACAAATGTTCGTCATATTGTTATTCTTTTATTATTCTTACCGATGTGTATCTGTGGATGCGAATAGCCATGGTCGCAACGCTTTAACTCTCAAATCCGATGCAAAGTTAGATTGCCGTGAAAAGAGAAAAGCAAAGATGGCTTCAAATACAGCCAGAATTTAACCTGAATTTGCTTTTGAGTATGATTTTACGCTCAAAATCAGACTAAAAGCAGGTATTGGATGCGTTTTTTGTCTTATATCCGTTACTCTGCGTTGTGGGTTTGTTTCGACCGACATGGATGGGTGCTGCATAGCAATTGCAACGGCATGGGTCGTATATGAGTTTGTTTGAACCATCTCTTGACTTGTGTCTCACTTCCGTTTTGCCTTGGTCGTAGTACTGCTTTTCTCTGCCTTCTTGCGTGCAGCCTCCCAGTCTGCTTTCAGATAGTAGTTGGCTCTTCCGCCTTTGAACTTTCGGATTCTCACTCCATGGGTCTCCGCAAATCTGCGTACCTGTGTCTTGCCTAATCCGTAGAGTTTCATGATGTCGAAGCAGGTGTACCAGTCATCGGAAATGTTCTTACCCTGTTCTTCATTATAAAGCCCGATAACCCTTTCCACGTCTTCTTTCTTGAAGCAGGTCGTTCCCCATGCGTGAACTGACTGGAGTTGGTAACGATTGCGGACTTCATAGAATCTTCCATACTTGATATTAAAGGTGCTCAACACCTCTGCCATTGTGTAATGGGTGTCGTGGGTTACTCCATCAGGTGCTCTTTCACCAGCCCTGGGAGTCTTGCGACACTTTGCCAACTTGTTGACTGAGCCAGTCTCGGCATCTTTTAGCCTCTGTGCTTTCTTGGACGTTGCTCCTTCTAACGATAGGGAAGAAGGGAGAACCACCTGATAACCTTGTCCCTTGGCTATTTCAAGAAGGTCTTGCAAATAGATCCTGGTCATGCGTGTACCGAAATTTACGGCTCTTAGCCTGCCTTGACGAATAAGACTGCGTACTGTCTTGACGCTGATGCTTACTGCCTGCGCTGTTTCCTCTACGGACATCAGCACGATTGGAATGCGAGTTGTAGTATTCATTTTTACCGTTATTTTTGAATTTTGCAGTGACTCATGGGGGATGGTCCTTGACGGAAACTTTTAAGAGGAAACAAGGGGAAATAAGAGGAAATAAGAACCCTCATTAAGAACCGTGTGTCCCTCTGCCCATGGTACAACCGTGGTACAAAATTACTATAAACGGATGAAACTCGCAATAGGCGGTTGGAGCGTTATGTTAATGAATATGTATTGAAAATGAGCTATTTATGACGTTTCTCTAAGTTTTGTTTGGAGTTCTTTTCGATGCGTTTTAGTCCATATGACATGCATGTGGAAGGACTTACCGCTTCCAGATGGACCGAGGCAGAAGAAATTGGAGTTATCCGTTATCTTGTTCTTTCCTTCCTTTCCGCTGATGTCGATGGCCACTGGCACACCTTGGCGGTCTGTATAGTAAATCTTCAAAGGCGTTTCCTCACTATGCTGAATGCGCTCTTTGTACATGAGACAGGCTGCTGCATCACTGAGAGTCAGGAAACGGTCATACTCTGGGTTGGTGGAGTAGCAATTTCCAGGGAATGAGTTGACAAACAGCTCCAGCTGGTTGTAGGCTCTTTTGCTGATATGAATGCCCAATCGGCCAAAGGAGTTCTCCAGATGGTTGGTACATTTCTGAATATCAGCATCTATAGGTACTCCAACGACAAGGTTGAAGTGAGCATATACCAACCGTTTGTTTTCTCTTGCTATCACATCCTGTACCTTCTTGATGTCCTCCACGGCTATCTGGTTGCTTGGATTTGGCATACTGGCATGACGGTTTTTCTTCTTGTCGAGTAGGGAGAGCTCTCTTGATACCATATCCACTGGCATCGAAACATTGTTCACCTCAATGTTGGTGAAAGGACGGACTATAGATGGTGTGCTGACACAGTCAACATCAACAAGACTATAGACCTTGCATCGTTTGTTGCCCATACAGATAGACTCTTCATCGACTTTGAAGTTGGTCATTGATACAGTCTTGTCGTTGAAGTTCATGGAGAAATAGCGGTCAACATATTCACGAGCCGTATTTCCGTCCAGGTAGGAGGCTTCCACGCCAGAGTCTTTCAACTGGTCTTTGACTTTTCGGATCTTCACCACAAAGTCACGCCATTTCTTGCTGTCAAAAGAGAAAATACGACTTTTCTTATTCTCCTGGGTGATAATCAGATAAGTCTGGCTATCGGTATAGGAACGTCCATTGAAATACTTGAAGTAAGACATAGATGAACACACCATGCTCTTCCTTCTTGGTATGCAACCCTTTCTTCTGTTTGAAGAAGATGAGGGCGGCTCCCGAACAGAGGGAAACAGCAAGAACCACAAGACCAACCACAAAGCCGAGAATGCAATATGCTATAATGAAGCCGAGGATGGCTCCACCAACGGCACAGGCTGCCCAGGTGATGTAGCGTCCCTGGAACCCCATAAATTCAAGGGGCTTTTGGAGACCCTTGAACATGGGATAGCTTACGTACTGATTTTCGTTTACTTCTCCTGACATGATGTATTCTTTAATGCTTGAACGATAGATTAGAGGCCGAAGAACAAAGGCAGAGCCTGGGCTGCAGCAACGAGGAAGATACATGCACCAACAACCATCATGATCATCTTCTTGAGAATCTGCTTTGAGATTGTAAAGTACTGATAATCAATACGTGCAAAAGTCCAAAAACATCAAAAGAAACAAACTGGAAACAAAAATTTCAAAAACCCTAAAATGAAAACATCTGTTAACGCGGAAAACAATTGCAAATTTCAAATTGTGAACTTTCAAAGCAAGTGTATTGAGGTGGTTGCATTGAGGAAACAGAATGCCTGTTCCTATGTAAAAAACAACGATATTTTGCAGTCTTTTCTGCGAAAAATCGCATTTTGTAGCCAAATCTTGTTAAAGTTAATGCAAATTATCATCATATCTGCTGATATTTGAAGAAAAATTAGTAACTTTGCACGCAGAGCGTGCTTCCTCACACGCGACTCGGCATAACTTAAGCAAGCTTAGTTCTGTTCTCGCTGCTCGCTCGGTTGCCGACAAAAAGTCGGCTAAACGCCAATCCTCCATCGTAAAAGCAGATTCAAATGAGCAGATTCGCATACCCGGTAGATACAGACCAGTTCCAAATAATAAGGGAAAATGGTATGTTATATGTTGACAAGACAGACATGATGTGGGAGCTTGCCGACCGTTATAGCTATGTATTCCTTGCTCGTCCACGTCGCTTTGGCAAGTCCTTACTATGCAATACTTTCAAGGCTTATTTCCAAGGGCAGAAAGAGTTGTTTTATGGACTGAAGGTGATGGAGCTGGAGAAGGAATGGAAGAAGTACCCGGTGCTTCACTTCACAATGAGCGGTTTGAAGAACTGTACAGTTCCCGGAGCAGGATTTCTGCGTTTATACAAGCTAGTAAATGTTATTAATCACATAATTATCAAAAACTTTATGAGAAGATTATTACTTATCTATGTTCTCCTTTACATTCTGTCGCAATCGGTGTCGGCAAAGGAGGCATGCGCCTTGATGATTCATCTTTCATCGGGTAAGCAGTTGGTATGCCTATTGGATGAACGTCCTGTCGTAACGTTCACAGATGAAGAAGTAGTGCTCACTACCCACATGCATGAAGTCCGCTATCAGTCAGCAGATGTGCAGAAGTTTACCTACACCAACGTCGTGGTCGATGGTATCCATGCGACGCTGGTGGAAAAAAGACTTGTCAGAGTTGATGGCAACAACCTTCGTCTTGGTGGTTTTGCCCCAGATTCGGATGTTTCGGTCTATACCGTTGATGGAGTTTTGGTAGTTGTCACGCGTACTGATGGACATGGCGCAGCTTCCGTCACCCTGCCCGAGCAGTCAGGCAAAGTGTATGTTGTCAAGACCTCAGTTGCTAACTTCAAAATAATGAAGCCATGAAGAAGATTATAGCGACACTCGTGCTCCTCATCTCGGTGATTTGTGGAGCGATGGCGCAGAATGATGCCATGTATGTTTATAGGAATGATGGCAAATTCGATGCTTTCTTCAAGTCGGAGATTGACAGCATGACATACAGCCATTATGATGCGGATAGTGTCTATCATAATGAATGGCAGGCTCAAATTGTCTATACGCCTGACAGCATCTATTATATCCCTCTTGAAGCAATAGATAGCATCAGTTTTACGTCTCCCGAAACGAAGTACTCTCCCGATGTGGTAAAGCTGGATAAATTGATGCCTTACCTGAGGAAGACAGATGGTATGGTGCTCACCTTTGACAGCTCCCTGCCTTCCCATCTGAAACCACGGGTTGGAGATGTCCTTTTGTATGAGGGATATGACAATCCCATGTTTGAGCAAGGCTTTGCCGGACGAGTCAGTGCAATAGACAAAGATGAAATTGCTTGCGACTCGGTGAGTCTGTCGGAAGTGTATGAACAGCTGATTTGCTTTGGCGAATACCATGCTGTGGAAGAGCCGGAACCTAATTCCGGTGTCATGAGAATGCGCCTTGTTCCCAAGAGGGTGCCAGGGAATGTGTCTTCTTCCATCGCGCTCAAGGGTTCGGTGGGCAGCCTGAACAGTCTGTATCTGTCTCTGGAGGGAGCACTGAAATTTGATTTGAGAATAGTCTCAAAAATCACAGATGTCGGCTCTCCGTATATAGACTTGTCCCTGACACCGTCATTCTCTGCGACTTTGGAAGGTGGAATCAAAGGAGAATTCAAAAATAACCTGCTGGAAAAGAAGGTAAAGGTGTTCGGTCTTCCTATTCCTGATACGCCCTTCTATGTATATATCAGCAGTGGCCCGGTCATTGAACCCTCTCTCAGTGCATCCGTCACGACGTCAACGGGCGTGAACTTTGGTTTCAAGCTGGGCGTGAGGTATGAGAACAACAACTGGCATCCATATGGCTACAATGTCTCCAAAGGTTTTTCAGTACCGGACATCACTGGAAATATCGATGGTTCTGTATTTATGGGCATCGGAACGGAGGTCGGTGTTTCTTCATACGGAGACATTATCAAGTTCATTATCGAGAAGAAACTCGGTGTGGAGTTGTCTGCCAATTTGAGTACGGACTTGCTCAATTCCGACAAATATGAGGAACTGAGCAAGGCAAAGGTTGACCTCGACTTTGTGGGAGGCATAAGCGCTAATGCCCTGCTGAAACTATCGAAAAGGATTCAGCTGAAGGAACGTTTTGACTTATTCTCAACCCAAATTGGAATAAATACATGGAAACTCCTGCCTACATTCTCTGTTCCCGAAGTGTCGGATAAAAAGCCAGCCTCTGCAAAGGTCACCGTAACCCCAAAGGAGGATTTGCTGGCCCCAGTCTCCATAGGCATCGGGTTGCTTGACAAAGATGACAATCTTACGGAGTGTACGTATCTGTCACCCGATTATCGTCTGGAAAAAAATAGTAAGGAGGTGGATTACAGTTATGAGTTCTGCAGTCTGAAATCCAACGAAACGTATGTTGCCTGTCCGATGGTAAAGTGGATGGGGATGGATATCAAGGCAACTCCTACGCAAGACTTCACTCTGGAGGAAGAAAAAGTGTCCATTACCACTTTCAAGGTGACTGGCTCCAGTTACTCAAAGGGAGCGTATTTCAATGATGGCCTCGCCTATGACTACAGGTTTGATGCAGCCACCACGGTAGAGATTGCTTCCCTGGAAGGTGTGTCAGACTGGGGCTATGTATATAAGGATCCATACGGAAACGTCAAGCGCATATCGCTGATGGGATTTGGAACGTCATATACGGACACCCGCTATGCTTACTATCGCAATGAAGCGAAGTCAACGGTATGCCTGTACGGCTATGTGCAATACGAGGGGGATGCCGAGTATTATGATGCAGAGCCTCAATACTATCCTTTGGAATACACTGTTCATTCCTGCCCGGACGGCAACCACCCTCATGCCATAGACCTCGGATTGCCTTCTGGTACCAAGTGGTGCTGCATGAACGTGGGCGCATCGTCACCTGAACAGTATGGCGGCTATTACGCATGGGGTGAGACAAGTGAGAAGAGTGTGTACAATGAAGTCACTTATTCATATTTCAATGGGCAAGATACTAATGGCGATGGTGATATAGATCAAAACTTCTCTGTTGTTAACATTGGCTCAGACATAGCTGGCACTTCATACGATGTTGCTCATGTTCGAATGGGCGGTTCTTGGAGAATGCCAAGCTTTGCTCAGTACCAAGAACTCATGAATAATTGCACCCGAATTTTTACTCAGCAAAATGGAGTTTATGGTATCCTTATGACTGGAAATAACGGAGGTCAGCTTTTCCTCCCAGCTGCGGGCTGTCGCTGGGATCTTTACTTCAATGCCGGTTCTGACGGCTACTACTGGTCGTCCTCGCTCTACCCGGGCACCGACCACAGCGCGTACCACTTCCGCTTCGGTTCGGGGGGCAATTGGAATTGGCACCAATACTACCGCTGCCGCGGTAACTCCGTGCGCGCCGTCTGCCCGTAGCCCAAGAATTAACAACCTGTCCTCAACAGGCAAAAAACTAACCCCAAAACGAGGGATGTGGCTTGCCCATTGGCAACCTGACGAGCCAGCTTTTCAGCAATGTTTATCTGGGCGAGCTGGATGACTATATGAAGCGTGTGCTCTGATGCCGCCACTATGGAAGGTATGTAGATGACTTCTATGTGGTGAGTGCGGATAAGGAGTGGCTGAGGTCGTTGGTGACCAAGATTGAGACGTTCCTCTCTTCGCAGCTCGGACTTACGTTGCATGCTGGTAAGTTGAAGATTCTTGATGTGTGGCAGGGCGTGGAGTTTCTCGGTGCCTACCTCAAGCCTTGGCGGCGATATGTCAGCAATACCTGCCTCCACCGTATGAAACGAAAGCTGCATGCACTGAACGAGAGCGTGTCAACGTGTCAGTCAGAGTATCGCCAGGAAACTTTTCTCCGGCTTCGCCCTTCTCTAAACTCTTTTCTCGGAGTCCTTTCCTATTACCGAAGCAAGACATTGCGCGCGCAACTGATGTGCTCGATGTCTTGTTTTTCCCGTTATGGCACGTTTGACGAAGATGTATTGCACTATTGTCCTCTGGTCTGTTCTTGCTAATGTTTGCAGAAAAGTTATCTAAAAGATTGTCGTAAGAAGAAAAAACAAATAACAATCTTATCAAGATTGACAACTGAATAAGCAGACCCACTGATTTTCAGCAGAAATGCCGATTGTCAGTGGGTTTGTTGTTCCCAAAATGAATCCCACAAGCCATGTTGGGAACATTATATTACTTCGTCCAGTGGTAGTGGCTGTTAAGCATCAGGAATATTCCTAAACCGAAAAAAACAAGACCAAGGATAAAGAAAGTCAAGAAGAAGCATTGAACGTAATGACCGAGATACATTCCATCATATTCCTTGTACCTCTCCTAAACCTTTTTGCGCTCTTCATAGAACATGTCATTGACTTGTCGGATATGCTTCTGCATCGCAGCCGTCATCCATTGTTGCTGCTTGGTGTGCATTTCCTGAATCTTCTGCCAGTCTTCATCTCTGACCCTAACTGAAACCTGCAACTTGGTTGGCGCATTCTCCATCACTTTGTCGATGTGCGTGTTGATGATGTCAACCTTGCCTTTGATGGTGTCAACCGAATTGACCAAGACTGTCTGAGCCGAATTGTACTTACGGATGGCAGATGCTGAACGGTATATATGTCTGTACCAAGTTCGAGCTGCAACGAGGCATACGTATGACGGAAACAGTGGAAGGTGATATGCTTTTCGATACCGCACTCTTTCAGCCAGCTCTGCATCACACCATACGTCATAGCACGTTTGAAACCTTGAAAGATATATGTTCTGTTGGTCTTTGGATGGATTAGAGCATACGCATCATCACCAATTGGAACCTGGGTCTGGCATTTTGTCTTCACGCAAATGAAATCCAGATAATATCCACCATCAGCATAGCTACGGATATTCTCCCATTTCAATCTCAGGATGTCACAGATACGGAGACCTGTAAGACAGGAGAATAATGCCGCCTTTCGAACCACCGGAATAGAACATTCAGTGGCATACATTCTTCTAACTTCCTCCAATGTAAGACTTTGCTTCACTGGCGTTGTACATGAAATGTTTTCCAAAAGGCTGGCAAGATCATCTGTCAGCCTTCGCTCACGGTATGCCTTTGTCAAGACCTGCTTGAACACATTCCAATAGGCTGATGCCGTATTTCTGGAAATGGACTTCTTGATAACATGTCCACCTCTTGATGATACTTTGGTATCAAGGAGATATTCCATATACTTGTTACAGTAAAGAACATCAAGCATCTCAAATGTACATTTGCCTTTACTGAACTTCTCGAAATGCTTGTAGGCTGCATCACACTTCACATAGTTGCGATTGACCATATTTCTGAAATATCCGAGAAAGTCCTCCTTCAATCTGTCACGGTTGAAGAAATCGTACTTCTCATCGAGAACATCAATGTACACCTTACAACGAATAGCTTCTGCCTTGGCGAGAATCTTGTCATTGTAGAGCTTCTGCTGCTTGTTGGCAGGATCGGCATAAATGTACATGCCAAGTGAGCGACGGCGTATCAACTCCATCGTCTCCGGATCTCTATATCCTGGCCAAAAGTCCAGGAAAAGTGACTTTGTTCCGTTGCGTCTGTCACGCATACGGAGCTTAACGGTTTTACATACTTGCATAATATATCTGATTTTTGTATTAATAAAATTCGTTTGCAAAATTCTTAAATGATACTACATTGACAGCAGTAAAGAGAAAGTAAATCATACTATTCAGTATAATCTGTTTTCAAATCATCATTTTTGAAACGTTTTTCCATGAGTCTGTCGAATTCTTCTTTTCTAAAGAACATGAATTGCCCCTTCTTTACTTTAGTGACTTTGTAATGCTTGACGTAATAATGAACAATATCCTTTGTCATTCCATACTTCTTCATTGCTTCTTCTACGGAATAGTAGCGTTCTCTTCCTTCGAAATATCCAGTCTTCAGCGCCTGGATGTGCTGCTTTGAATAGTAGGTTACTCCATATTCAACTTTTGAAGGTATCTTATGCCGGTGGATGAATGAACGTACTGCATCATGCGTCATCTTGTAGGTATCTCTCATCTCTTCAGGAGTGATCCAGTCATTTATATCCGCATACTTATGTTTCTGATTATACAGGATATCAATGGCCTTCTTCTCATAGAAGTTGAAATTTTTAAGAGCTATTTTAGGAGTTTTGTTCTCTCTGGTCATCACGCCGACATGCTTGATGGTAATCTTGAACATTTCTGCCACTTCCTCAGTTGAGTAATATCCTTCTGGAGTAGGAGGACATGCTCTCTCCTGTGCTTTTGCTTGGAAGATGACACGTTCTGTTCCATCCAAGTTCTCAACTTTCTTGGTGTTGCCCATTCGCTGTTGAGTAATCTTGTCGAAGTCGGTTCTATAGATCATCGTGAACTTACCTCGTTTCTCAGTCCTTACATCATAATTTTTAAGAGTGTAGCTAATCTGATCCTTTGTTAGGCCATACTTTTCTGAAATCTCTTCGTAAGTGTACCAGTCCGGATCTACCTCATTGCCTTTTTGCTTGATACTATCGATATGTATCTTTGAATAATAGGCCTTACCATTTCTGTTTACCCTTGGCACCTTATGATAAGTAACAAAACTCATTGCATTAGTTCGAGTCATACCATACATGTCCATCACCTGATCCATTGTATAGTAGTTGTCGAGATTGATTTCTTCAAGAAGATCTGCAAACTTTGCATCAACTGCCTTTTTACTGAAGAAGGTGTTACGTCCTACATAGACTTTTGGAATACCCAAACGGTCACAGCGTCCCCATACGGCCTTGCGACCGATATTATATTTCTCCATGATTTCACGCAAAGTATAATACTCCTGGTCATCTTTGCGTTTATAGCTTTTCTTCTTGTATGCACCAGCTTCCTCAAAGTACTTATCAAGATCTTCACGACGAACATATGTCTTACGTCGTAGTCTGACAGCTTTGAGTGTTCCAGAGTAAAAGCATCGATACACAGTAGTAACACTAACACCAAGAAGAAATGCAACATCTGAAGGTGTCAAGAAAGGTCGAGAAGCGATTTCCAGACTTTGCAAATTCTGAGCATCGTCCTTCTTACTTTCTCTTGCTTTTTTCTTTTTCTCAGCTTCTTTCTTCCGATGCACAACACGAGCAGACCTCTTGGAGCAATACTTATTTGTGATTTTGGTAGCAATGAACTCTTCACCACATACCTCACATTTTCTTAAAATCCTCATTTTTGTTTGCTATTTAGTACCCTATGAGACCCCCTAATTCTTTTGCAGCAATTTTCACGTTTTTGCAGCAATTTTCATGATGGTGTCCAACATGAGAAATGTCGGTCACTGGAAAGGTTTGCAGATTTTGCAATGAGTGTCCAAAAATAGAATTTTGGCTTTCCATTTGATCACAGAATTGAGGGCCACGAATGAAATTTGAGCCAAAAATACACCAAAATATTGGTTTCAGCAAATTACAAATGGAATGTGTTAAGACGAAAAAAGCCACCTAAATAGGTGGCTTGCAAGCAGTTATAAAAATGTTCGTTTTAGAGCTGTCCAGGGGGTTACTTTCCCACGCACCATACGTAACCAACTGAATATCAGTTGGTTAACGTAGTACTGAGCCATATGAAAGCCGGGGTAAAATATAAGGTTTTTTATCTCCTTAATTATCTGATATTCAGTGCTTTTTAGTCCTACTTTCCTACTTTTTTAAAGTATCTTTTTAAGCCCTTTTCTACGCCTTCACTTTCCGATGCAGAAGTGCTTGAAGATATTGTTCAATGTCTCCTGGCTACTTATCTGTCCGCCAGTGATTTCGCCCAGCTCCTCCAATACCATCTTGAGGTCTTCGGCGATGATGTCGCCGCTCATTCCCATTTCCATCGACTCCAATACTCGGGAGAGGGAATCATGGGCACGGATGAGGGCTTCGTAGTGGCGGGCACTCGTTATGATGACGTCGTTCTCGGTAATCTCAGGAATATCAGCAGCTTTTACTAATGCCTGCTCCAGGGATGAAACGTTCTCGCCTGTGCGGGCACTGATGAAGAGTGGGGATTCTGCTTCGCTGGAATCTGAACCGCAGGAATGAGTGAACTTATCGAATTCAAGCTTTTCATCCTCCAGCTTATCCATCTTATTGAATACTACCAGCAGCTTCTTGCCCTGGTTCTTCAGCTTCATCTCCTCGATTTCTGAGACTGACGGCTGCTCATCTAATAGCCAGATTACTATCTTCGCCTCTTCCATCTTCTGGAAAGTGCGCTCTATTCCGATGTTTTCTACCACATCATCCGTCTTGCGGATTCCTGCCGTATCTATGAAGCGGAAGGTGATTCCGTCGATGAGGGTGGTGTCTTCGATTACATCTCGGGTGGTTCCGTGAATGTCGCTCACGATGGCCTTCTCCTCGTGGAGCAGACGGTTGAGCAGGGTGCTCTTGCCCACATTCGTCTTGCCTACGATGGCTACGGCTACTCCCTGCTTCAGGGCGTTGCCGGTCTCGAAGGAGTGGGCGAGGGTGGTAATCTTGTGGTTGATTTCTTCGGCTAGTGCCTGGAGTTCGCTGCGGTCGGCAAACTCCAGTTCTTCGTGGTCGCTGAAGTCGAGCTCCAACTCCAGGAGCGAAGTCATCTTTAATAATTTTTCGCGCAGCAGGGAGAGTTCGTTGCTGAAATGACCCTTCAGTTGGCTGAGCGCCATCTTGTGGGTTGCCTTGTTGGTAGAGGCGATGAGATCAGCTACGGCTTCTGCCTGGGAGAGGTCCATCTTGCCGTTGAGATAGGCACGACGGGTGTATTCGCCCGGTTCTGCCTGGCGACATCCTACCTCCGTAAAGCGATGGAGGACCTGCTGAAGAATGTACCGGCTGCCATGACAGGAAATCTCGGTGGAGTTCTCGCCTGTATAACTGTGGGGTGCACGGAACACGCTCACCAGTACATCATCGATGGTGTTGCCATCCTTATCCTTGATTTCGCCATAATGCAGAGTGTAGGGCTTGGCTTCTTCCAGGGATTTGCCGTTGGCAGACTGGAAGATTTTGTCGGTGAGGGTAATGGCGTCGGAGCCACTGAGTCGGATGATTCCGATGGCGCCTCCAGCGGGTGTTGCCAGGGCGCAGATACATTCTTCTTGATTATTCATTCTTTCTTGTTTATTTTAAACTGAACTTTCGCATATGGGGAAGTTAAGTGAAGTTAGGGAAGTTAGAAGGAAGTTAAGGGACAAATGTCCTACGTTTTACGCTAGAAGACTATTGTCCCTTAACTTCCCGAACGACCGTAGGGAGTGATAACTTCTTTAACTTCAATCAATTCCCTCACTTGCGAAACTTGAATTTTAAAGCTTTTGCCCTTTCAGGGCGACAGAGTTGTTTGCTGTTTCAACCCAGGGCGTTGCCCTGGGCTAGGAGCTTCTGCCCCTTCAGGGCGTATTGCTGCAATGAGTTTTTGCCTTTCAGGGCATTAGCGTCCCGCCGGATTTGCTATCCGGCGTTTAAAAATATCCTAACCTATTTAGGTTCTGCGGATTTGTAATCCGCAGCAAAGGAGTATGCTTTCCTTTTGTTGGGGGATTACAAATCCCCAGGGTTTTAATAGGTCGAACCTTTTTTACGGCGGATTTCAAATCTGCCGGGACGCCTAGCGGGGGTTCGAGAGCTTTTGCTCTTTATCTTTCCTTCGGGCGGTGACCGTGGGTTCAGGGCGTATTGCTGCAATGAACTAGATTCTATCGAGCACAACCTTGATGAGATTGTCGATGGTGCTCTTATAGCCTGTGTTGGCACTGAGGGCTCGACGGTTGGCGATGACCATGCAGCAGGTTAATGCCTTGTGGCCGAGGAGGAGAGAAAGACCGGCAAGGGCTGAACTCTCCATCTCGAAGTTATTGACGCGCAAGCCTTTATACTCGAATTCCTCAATCTTTGCGTTAAGCTCCGGGTCGGCAAGAGGGGCACGGAGTTCTCTGCCCTGAGGACCGTAGAAACCGCCGCAGGCGATGGTGATTCCGCGAACCATGTCGTCGCCGGCAATCTGATTGAGCAGCTCCGGGTCGTTGTCTACGCAGTATGGATTTCCTATCTGGTCGTTCCACTTCACCTGGCGCTTGAACTCAGCCTCGGTCTCGAGGTCGCAGATTTCATTGCGGCGGGCATAGAAGTTGATGAGTCCGTCGAAACCGATGCTCTTCTGTGAAGCCACGAAGGTTCCGGCAGGACAGTTGAGCTGCAAGCCTCCACACGTTCCGATGCGCACGAGGGTGAGGGTGGTGTGCTCCGGTTTTTCGGTGCGGGTAGCGAAGTCGATGTTTTTCAGTGCATCCAGCTCGTTGACCACGATATCGATATTGTCGCATCCGATTCCGGTGCTCTGCACGGTGATTCTCTTGCCTTTATATGTTCCGGTGATGGCGTGGAATTCGCGGCTTGAAACCTCGCATTCCTTCTCCTCGAAATGGGAAGCTACGAGAGCTACGCGACCTGGGTCGCCTACGAGAATTACTTTATCCGCCACCTGTTCCGGGCGTAAATGGAGGTGGAAGCAACTTCCATCTTCATTGATGATCAATTCTGATTCTGCAAAATATTTGCTCATAATTTCAATTGTTTTGATTGTTAGTAACTGTTTCTTTCCTTTATGTAAAATGCAAAGATAGTATTATTTTCTGGAATGTGCAAAGGTTTTTACGGTTTTTAAACTATTATTTTTGAGAAATATTAAGAAGAGTTAAAATAAAGAAGAGAGATGCAAGGATTTCCCGACTGCTGCATTTTACTAGCAGACGAAATTTAAAAGAAGAGATTATGAAAAAGAATAACATGATGAAGTCTGCCGTGCTGATGATGCTGGCAGCTATGGCTATCAACTCTTGCTCTACAAGCAAAAACGTGAATAAGGAAATCAAGGACGAGAACCAGGTGGCTCGCCCTAGCGAAGATATGGATATGGACGAACAATATCTGACTCTCTCGGATGCTCAGCTCGACATTCTGCAGAAGAACAACAAGTTTGCCTTCAACCTCTTCCAGAAGGTTTCGGGAATGGACTCGAAGGTGGTTTCGCCTATGAGCGTTTCCTATCTCATGGGTATGTTGGCAAACGGTGCTGACGGTGAAACCCAGCAGGAAATCATGAAGGCGATTGGCTGCGACGGGGTGAGCCTGAAGGAACTGAACGAACTGTATAAGGCGCTGATCATGAGTGCTGGTAAGTTGGACAAGCAGACCGAAGTGAACATCGCTAACTACGTGGCTGTCAACAAGAAATATCAGTTGGATAAAGAATTCGTGAAGGCTGTTTCTGACAATTATCAGGCTGGAATAGAGAGCCTCGACTTCAATTCACAGAAGTCAGCTGACCGCATCAACTCCTGGTGCGAGAAGCAGACAAAGGGAATGATTCCGAAGTTTATCGACCGCATGGAGCCTAGTGCAGTTTCCTATCTGCTGAACGCCATTTACTTCAAGGGCACCTGGATGAAGGAGTTTGACAAGAATGACACGAAGCTGGAGTATTTCCGTGGTTATACGCGCGATATCCAGAAGGTGGAGATGATGCATCAGAAAGAGAAATTCGACTATTATGAGAATGAAACCTTCAAGGCGGTGCAGCTGCTCTACGGCAACGGAACCTACTGCATGACCGTCATGCTGCCTAACGAGGGCAAGAGCATCGACGAGATGATGAAGGGTATGGATGCAGGAAAATTCAGGACAATGATGGGAAATATGGAGGAGTGCAAGGTAGACTTGAAATTGCCTAAGTTTACCACAGAAATAGAATTGCCGCTCAACGACATCATCAGTCAGCTGGGTGCGCCTTCTATCTTCAACCCGTCGAAGGCAGATTTCAGCCGTTTCGCCAAGGGCGATTTCTTCGTGAGCCAGATGCTGCAGAAGGCTAAGATAGAGGTGAGCGAAACGGGAACCAAGGCTGCTGCCGTTACCGGAGCCATCATGCTTACAGCCCTGGCGCCAAGAGAAGAGCGCCATGTGGTTTTCCATGCTGACTGTCCGTTCGTCTATACGATTACTGACAGACAGAGCGGTAGCATCCTCTTCATGGGACAGTTTACGGGAAAATAAAATAAGAAAATTACACGAGAAATAAATATAGTTGAAGGGGGAAAAGCTCATTTCTAAATCCAGAGCTTTTCCCCCATTTTCTTATTCTTTTCGTAAAAACTTGCTTGCTATTTTATCTTTTCCAGATATCCGGCAGCTCGCTTATCGCCCAGCTCTTCTGCCTTTTTCAGATTCTTGATGGCTTCTGCCTTCATGTTCTTCTCCTTATAGAGCAGACCGAGGAGGAGGTAACCGTCAGCATATTCAGGGGCTAACTCAATGCAGCGGGATGCGGCACTGATTCCCTCATCATAACGCTTTACTCGCAAATCCAGACTTGCCCACTCGGCAAAGAAGGTTGGCTCCTTTGGCGCAAGATAGCAGGTTCGGGCAATGTCTAACAGCGCCGGCTGCCACATTCTCAGCTTGGTTTCGCACTGATAGCGGGCATAGAAGAAGGCTGGATCTACCGGGCGCGCAATGCTGTCGTACATGTTGAAGTCCTGAACGGCACGGCGATACTGCCCCTTGCCTGCCAGATATTGACCACGAGCCAGATAGTATGGACCCGCCATGTTGGTGCGGGCTCCCACGCTGACGGCACTGTCGAGCAGCATTTCAATCTCAGAATCAGGAGCTTTCAGCCTTGTCTTTGCCTGCGCCGCCTCCAGATAGAGCTCACCGCTATTGATAGGAGTCTTGGTCAGGTCGAGGAAGATATTGGCTGCATCTGCATAATCGCCCTTAGTGAAGAGGATTCGGGCTTCCTGATGCTTGTAGACCGGCTGAGCCTTGATGGCGTAAGCCTGGCGAGCCTCGTCAAGCGCCTTGTCCAGTGTCCAGGCTGTATAAACGGAATCGCCCTTATAGATTATCTTCTGATAGATGATGTCAGAATAATCCGAATGAGCCTCATCCTTGGCAGCAGACTTCTTAATGCCGGTTTCCATCATTCGGGCAGCTTCTTCATACTTGCTGTCGTTCACCAGGCTGAGCGCCTTTTCCTTATATCCGAAGGCAGATGTAGGGAATTTCTCGATGAATTCGTCAGCATACTTGTCATAATCCTGCATTTTCAGCTGACCCTTCTTCAGGGTCATCATGGTCATGGCTTCCTCCTCTGTATCAGGCAGGGCTGTACGGATGGAAGTCTCTCTCAGGGCGGCATCGAGCGATGAAAGACCGGAAACTTTCAGCTGACTGGCGTAGTTGGCGTCAATCGCCGTGGTCTGACCGTTGCTGTGCATCAGTCCTATCACCTGTCCGTTCTTGTTGACGAAAGGACAGCCTACCGCATTCTCAGGAACTCCCGTAGAGAAGATGTAGTAGTTGTAGGATGTAAGGAATTTCTCTACACTCGTGATGCTTTCCTGCTGGAATGGCGACTTCTTGATAGAGTAGGGAACGAGCCACACTTTCTGTCCGGCTTCCGTCTCCTTTGCAGCGATGGTAGCCGCAGCCGTATTCGCCTTGATTCTGAATTTGGCAACATCATAAAGCTCATCAGCTCCCATGATGGCGTCAACTTCATACGATTTTCCCGTGGCATCGACCACGCTGGCCTTGGTGGCTCCTACGAAAGGCTTGAAAGTACTGATGGCAGTACCCTTGTTATCAATAAACACTCCCTGTGTAGATGATATGATGGCGCCGTCCTTATTGAATGTAGTCAGGGTGAAGACGCTTTTGGCAACCTTCTGTACAGAGCCAGGTTGCGCAAGGACACTTGATGCTCCCAGCATCAGAGTCAAAATTATTATATTGATTCTTTTCATATCTATTATTTGGCATGTTTGTTTATCAGCTCCCTGGCATTAGCCAGTGCCGCCTGGCTGATGTCGCTTCCGCTGAGCATCTGGGCGATTTCTTCCACCCTCTGTTCAGGAGTCAGTTCCCGCATCTGCGAGATGGTTCCGGTCCGGGTTTCCTCCTTCATCACCTTATAATGATGGCTGCCCATGGCTGCTATCTGAGGCAGGTGGGTGATGGAGATGACCTGACGGTTCAGGTTGCCCATCTCGGTCATGATTTCTGCCATCTTCTCGGCAATCTTTCCGCTGACTCCCGTATCGATTTCGTCGAAGATGATGGTTGGCAGTTTGACAGCGCCGCTGATCATCGCCTTGAGCGAGAGCATCACGCGGGCTATTTCGCCACCGGACGCTACCTGGCTGATAGGCTGGAGAGGGGTGCTGCGGTTGGCGCTGAAGAGGAAACTTACCTTGTCAGCACCGTCCCTGCTGAGCGGTTTCTCGGCAAATTCTATCTCGAACCGGACGTTAGGAATACCGAGCGGGATGAGACGGTTCTTCATCTCCGTCTCGATTGCCTTGGCGGCTTTCTTGCGCAGATTCGTCAGTGCATAGGCTGCCGACAATGCCTTGAGCTGCTTGTCGGTTACTTCCTTCTGCATGAGCCTGATGTCCTCATCGCCATTGTCGATATGGTCAAGCTGCTGAGTCAGACGTTCGCGGGTTTCGATGAGTTCCTCTACGGTCTCTACATGGAATTTCTGCAGCAATGCGTTGAGCTTATCCAGTCGGGAATTGAGCTGTTCCAGGCGGGCTGGGTCAAAATCTATCCGGTCCAGGCTTCGGCTGATTTCCTGCGCAATGTCCTTCAGTTCGATGTAGCTGGAATCCAGGCGGTCGGAAAGTTCAGCCACTTCGGGGTAGACCTCCCTGATGTCGCTGATGCTGTTGCTGGCATTGCGCAGCAGCTGCAGGATGCTTCCCTCATCGCCCGAAAGCGAATGGTCGGCTTCGTAGAGAGCTGATTTGATTTCTTCCGAATGGTTCAGGGTCGCTGATTCCTGCTCCAGTTGCTCAAGTTCGCCTGCTTCCAGATGCGCCTCGTCGAGTTCCTTATACTGGAATCGCATGAACTCCTCGTTCTCACGGTTTCTGTTGAGTTCCTGTTCCAGCCGTTCCAGCTCAGCCTGGGCTGAGCGATATTGCTGATAGGCAGCCTGGTAGGTCTTGATCTGAGCTGCGTCCTTAGCCAGGATGTCTACCACGTTGAGCTGGAAATCTTCCTTCTGCAGCAGCAGGTTCTGATGCTGCGAATGAATGTCCACCAGCTGTTCGCCCAGTTCTCTCATCTTGGTCAGGGGAACCGGAGTGTCATTGATGAAAGCCCTGCTCTTGCCGGCACTGGTCAGTTCACGGCGGATGATGGTGTCTTCTGCATCAAAATCGATGTCGTTGTCGTCGAAGAAACCCTTCATGTCGTATCTGGAGAGGTCGAAATGAGCCTCAATCACGCAACGGTCCTTGCCCGACTTGATGGCCTTGCTGTCGGCACGGTTGCCCAGCAGCAGGCCGATGGCTCCAAGGATGATGCTTTTGCCTGCACCCGTTTCGCCAGTGATGACAGAGAAGCCTGGATGTAGTCTTATATCCAGTTCGTCTATAAGCGTAAAGTTTCTAATATACAGTTGCTTGAGCATAATTCATTAAATCTTTTTCCTAACCCTGGCAGAAAGCCGGGGGCTTTATTCCTTTATCTTGTCCCAGAAAGCGCTTTGAGACGGGTTGATGCTGAAGAGAAGTTCGTAGATGGCTTCCTTCTCCTTCTGGGTTCCATGACCCTTGTAGATGTTGGCAAGCTCATCCTTCTTGTAATCAGTCCATATCTGCGGCAGCAGACTGAGCGGACGGTTTTCCCTCGCCTTCCGGAGAAGGGTGGTAAGAGCCGTAGTAATCTCGCCCCGGCCTCGTTCCACGTTGCTTGCCATCTCGTCCAGCCCCTTGCGGTAATAATCATACTGCAGCTGGCGGTAGGGTTCCATGGCGCCGTCCAGATAATCGGAGATGATGGCAAAGCGGTTCTTGGAATCGGCAAATGCCTTCCATCCCGGATAATCGAGGTTCTGGGCGTTGTTGGCAAGGTTCATGCATCTTTGAAGCACATCTTCGCCACCCTTGGGCGCAAACGTGTCGAGGTCAAGACCTATGATGAGATAGGCATAATAGGCGCAGAGAGCCGTCAGCTGATTGTCTATCTGCTGCTCGTTGAACTCCAGCTGGTCGAACTCGGCAAACTTGAACGTGAAGTTCTGGTCCACATTATTATATATGGTGGTGGTGTAGGCCGAATTATAGACCGGTCGGTTAGCCTGGATAAGCGCCTTGCATGTAAACATGTTTGCATCTTTATCATACTTGCTTACCGTAATGTTGAAATTACAGACGATGCGCTCTTTCCTGGCAAACTGCAGATGGGTCCATTGGCGGTCGTTGAGAAACTGCTCCAGGGTCTGCTGCAGGTTTTCGAAGACGATCTTGTCCGTGCCCGAAATCTGGGCGTGGTTGATCGTGACCTTGGCCTGGAGCTCCTGCGCAGAAACTGTCTGTACGGTACAGAACAGAATCCATACCATACAGACAGCTTTCATCCACTTACAGGATTTTTGCCAATTCGTTGATGATGTCTTTAGCCACCTCAGTCTTTGGTTTCTTCTCATATTCTTTCTTGCCCTTTTCTGAGATAATCGTTATCTGATTGTCGTCCGTGCGGAATGTGGTTCCCGGATTGCGGGTGGAGTTGAGCACGATGAAGTCGGCATTCTTCTTCTGTCTCTTCTTCTGTGCGTTGGCTTCCTCGTCGTTGGTTTCCAGGGCGAAAGCCACGATTCGCTGGTTCTTCTGCTTCATCTGTCCCAGGGCAGCAGCAATATCGTGCGTAGGCACGAGGCGCAATTCCAGGTCGTCCTTCTCACGCTTGATTTTCCTGTCGGCAACGGCATTCGGCTTGAAGTCGGCAACGGCAGCACAGAGGATGGCTGCATCTGCCTGCTGGAAAGCCAGGGTAGAGGCCTGATACATCTCTTCGCAGCTCTCCACATCGATGCGGTTGATTCCGGGACTGCACGAGAGCGCTACGGGACCGGAGATGAGGGTTACGTTGGCGCCACGGCGCAGGCATTCCTCAGCCAGGGCGAATCCCATCTTGCCGGAAGAATAATTGCCGATGAAGCGCACCGGGTCTATCTTCTCATAGGTGGGTCCGGCAGTAATCATCACGTTCTTGCCCTTCAGGTCTTCCTGCTCGCTGAAGAATCGTTCAAGATACTCCACGATGATGTCGGGTTCTTCCATGCGTCCCTTGCCTTCCAGTCCGCTGGCAAGGAATCCCACTTCCGGTTCTATGATATGATTGCCATAGCCCAGGAGGGTCTTCATGTTAGCCTGGGTGGATGGATGCTTGTACATGTCCAGGTCCATGGCTGGTGCAATGAAGACCGGCGCCTTCATGGAGAGGTAGGTGGTGATGAGCATGTTGTCGGCAATGCCGTGAGCCATCTTACCCATCGTAGAGGCGGTGCAGGGAGCAATGAGCATGGCGTCTGCCCAGAGTCCGAGGTCAACATGAGAGTTCCATGTTCCGTCGCGCTGCGAGAAGAACTCGCTCACCACGGGCTTATGGGTGAGGGCAGAGAGGGTGATGGGAGTGATGAACTCCTTGCCGGCTGGCGTGATGACCACCTGCACCTCAGCGCCTTTCTTGATGAGCCCGCGGATGATGAGACAGGACTTATAGGCTGCAATGGAGCCCGTAATGCCCAGTACTATTTTCTTTCCTTTCAACATTCTCCTATTTCCCCATACGCTTATTGTATTCACGGAGGCGAATACGGGTAAGTACCTGCTTGGTATTGTTGGTAAAGTCGCTGCCCAGAACCCATGTGAAGTAGCCTGGGTCGCGGGTCAGGATTTCGCCAACGTCCCAGCCTTTGTATTTGCCGAAGTTGAAGACCTCATGCTTCAGAGGCTCGCCCTTCTCATCGGTCATTACATTGCCGTCAGCATCCTTCACTTCCTGCCATACGATGCGGCCAGCAAAGTCTACATTGTCGTTCTGCTTGGAGAAGGCAGCCAGCTCGTCCATGTCGTTGTTGAGCACGCGCTCCGGTTCGTCCTGAACGCCTGGAGCATATTTGTCGAGCTCAGCCATCAGCACGCGGTAGGTGGCTTCTGTATCCTGGTCAGCTCTATGAGCCTCGAAATCTTCTTCCATCTTTCTTCCGCAGAAGAACTTGTAGGCTGCAGCCAGGTTTCTGCGCTCCATCTTCATGAAGATGGTCTGAGCGTCGATGAGGCGGCACTTGCTGAAGTCGAAGTCGATTCCGGCACGGAGGAATTCCTCTGCGAGCATCGGAATATCGAAATGGTTGGAATTGTAGCCGGCAAAGTCGCAGCCGGCAAACTCCTTGTCGAGTGTGGCAGCCAGCTGCTTGAAGGTAGGAGCGTCCTTGACGTCTTCGTTGCTGATGCCTGTGAGGGCTACGACCTCTGCAGGAATCTCCTTCTCCGGATTGACGAAGAGGTTCTTTCTTGTCTCTGTTCCGTCCGGACTTACCTTGATGTATGATATCTGAATGATTCTGTCCTTCACCATGTCCAGGCCTGTTGTTTCAAGGTCGAACACGATTAAAGGCTTCTTTAAGTTGAGTTTCATTTTTCTATTAAAAATATTTGTCTGACGATTCAGTTAAGCCTGCTGCTCCTTAGTCATTCAGGAGCATAGGCATGATGAGCATGAGGACATCCTCGTTTTCAGTCTGCTCTGCAGGAACGATGATTCCGGCACGGCTAGGGTCAGCGAGCTGGAGGATGATGTTGTCGCTATTGATATTGCTGAGCACTTCGTTCAGGCTGCTGCCCTTGAAACCGATGTTGATTGGCGAACCCACATACTCGCATGACATCTGCTCGCGGGCTGATGTAGAGAAGTCCATATCCTCAGAAGAAACCTCCATTCTGCCTGATTCGATGCTGAAACGAACCAGCTGGCTGCTCTCGCTGGCGAAAGGCATTACGCGGCGCAAGGCGCTGATGAGAGCCCTGCGGTCTACGGTTACCTCGTTAGGATTGTTAGGAATCACGGAGTTGTAGTTAGGATAGCGACCGTCAATGAGTCTGCATCTCATCTCGCCGTCAGCGAAAAGGATTTCGGCACTGCGGTCATCAAACTTGATTTCCACGTCATCGCTGTCTCTTGTCAGGATAGCCTTGAGCAGGGAAGCTGGCTTCTTAGGAAGGATGAAAGAAGCTGGAGTCTCGCTCTTGATGGTGTAGTTTCTGTTGCGCACCAGCTTATGGCCGTCGCTGGCAACGATGGCGAGAGCATCGGCAGTGAGGTCGAAATAAATACCGTTCATTACAGGGCGCAATTCATCGTTTGCCGTAGCGAAGAGAGAACGTGAGATGTTGTCAATCAGCACGTTTGTAGGAAGGGCGATGAAATGAGAAGCCTCGTTCATGCTCTGTGTGCGAGGGTAATCTTCCGCATCCTGACCGGTGAAGTTGTAAAGACCGTTCTGGTAAACGATTTTGATAGCAAAGGTCTCCGTGTCAACATCAAAGTTGAGAGGCTGCTCAGGCAATTCCTTGAGCGCATCGAGGATAACTTTGTTTGGTACGCAGAATTCGCCTTCGCCGTCATTGTCTGCCAGTTCGATGGTGCTCTTGATGATATTGTCACTATCGCTGGCAGTAACTGTCATTTCACCATTTGCTACCTGGAAAAGGAAACAATCAAGGATAGGCAAGGAATTCTTGCTGCTGATTACCTTGGCTAGCATGTTGAGCTTGTTGCTCAAAGCAGAACTTGAAACTGTAAATCTCATGAGTATTTATTTTAAATTAATTTTTTATTTTTCTTATTCACCTATTTAATTTAGCATAATCGCTTAATTGAGCACAAAAATACAAAAAATATTGTTCATACACAAAAATAATTGGATAAAAGTTTGAGTTTTAGAACTATTTTTAGTAATTTCGCAGTCAGAATCGTTTGAATCTATAAAAACTTTAAAATATTAATATGGAATTACAAGGAAAGGTTATTGCCGTTTTACCAGAAAGAAGCGGCGTATCTCAGAGAGGCGAGTGGAAGGCTCAGTCTTATGTTATCGAAACTCACGAAGCATATCCTAAGAAGTTGTGCTTTGATGTTTTTGGCGCAGACCGTATGGCTCAGTTCAATATTCAGAGTGGTGAAGAGATTTTGGTTTCCTTCGATATTGATGCTCACGAGTATCAGGGTCGTTGGTTCAACAGTATCCGCGCATGGAACGTGCAGCGCGTAGATCCTAACGCTGTTGGCGCAATGGGTGGAATGCAGCCTGGTGCTTCAGCATTCCCTCCTATGGGTGCAGCTCCTGCTCAGCCAGCTCCTGCAGCAGGTGCTACTGCTCCATTCCCTCCAGCTCAGCCAGCAGCTCCTGCAGCAGGTGGAAGCGCTGACGATCTTCCATTCTAAGCTGAAATACAGCATTGGAAAACAGTTGAGAGTGTGTCATCATCTTGTTGATGGCACACCCTCTTTTTTTTGTTTCTTTTTCCGTTTTCTCACGGAACATTTTTTCTGAAAATACTATTCTACTCTTCTCCGCTTCTCGAAAAAGCTTTTAGAGGCGGCAAAGAACAGAACGACGGCTGCGGCATTTTCGATGGCTACCATCCAGAAGGTTCCGTTGTAGCTGAAATGCTCTGCCACAACACCACCGAGCAGACAGCCGATTCCGAATCCCAAATCCCAACCCGTAAGAATACTGCTGTTGGCTGTGCCTCGCTGGTCGTGGCGCGCCACATTGATAAACATATTCAGGAAGGCAGGATAGAGATGACCGTTGCCCAGACCGATGAGTGCGGCTGAGAGGTAATAGGCTACTGGATGCTTGATGGCGACGAAGATGATGAAGCCCACCAGCGAAATCAGCATTCCTTCGGCTGCATTCTGCGTTAACTTGCCTTTGCTCAGTGCCTTACGACCCTGCAAGCGGGAGAGGAACAAGCCCATCGAAAGAATGGCAAAATAGGTTCCCGTTCCGCCCGCAATACCGAGTTCTTCCTTGCTGTAGATGGCAAGATAGTTGCTCAGAACACCCCAGCAGAAACCAAACATGCAGATGTTGATGGCGAGCAGCCAGGCACGGGTCAGGAAGAATCGGTCCAGGGACAGCTTCTCCTTGTTCTTCACAATCTCCTTCTCCGGCAGATGAACCGTTCCGGCAATCACCACCGAAGCGATGGCTACGATGAAGGCAATCCAGAACAGTACCATGTAACTGCCCACCATATTATGGAGATAGATTCCGACAGACGGAGCTATTGCCATGGCGAAATTGTTGCTCAGTCCGTAGAGGCCAATGCCTTCGTTGCGGCGGCTGGCAGGCAGGACATCAATGGCGCAGGTACTGTTGGCAACGGTTACGGCGCCAAACGGTCCGCCATGCAGGGTTCGGCAGATGGCAAACATCAGGATGGTGCTGGCAGCAATGTATCCTGCAAAGAAGATGGCGAAGGATGCCAGGCAGATCATCAATACTTTCTTTCGAGAGAACCCGTCTACCACATAGCCGCTGAAGGGGCGGACGATGAGGGCTGCCACAGTATATCCGCTCAGTACAATGCCGATTACATCCTTTGTTGTCCCGAAGGTCTCACTCAGATAGAGCGGGAGCAACGGGGTGAGAAGATAGAAGGCGAAGTAGAGCAAGAAATTGGTCGTCATCACCTTCACATAGTTAGCATTCCAAAGTTTCTCTTTCATCTCTTGTTGCATTCTTGTTTCTTGTTCAGAACAAAAGTTTCTTGTTGCGTTCAACTATTAAATCTTGCCCTCCAGCCAGGCGTCAATCAGGCGGCGGGCAATGGATAATTTCTCAGGAAGGATAGGGAGGTTGTCCTTGCTAAACCACTTGCCGCGAGAGAGTTCCTCTTTCTGCAGGTGGATTTCTCCATCCACATATTCTGCCGTATAGCCCACCATCAGTCCACTTGGATAAGGCCATGGCTGGGAACTGAAATACTTCACGTTCCTGATGGTAAGTCCCGTCTCTTCCATCACCTCGCGATGCACGGCTTCTTCCAGGCTTTCGCCCGTCTCTACGAATCCGGCTACGAGAGAATCGAAGTTGCCCTTGAAGTTGCGGGCATGAACGAGAAGAACCTGATCGCCCTTCTTGATGAGCACGATGATGGCGGTGGCGAGAGATGGCCAGACCTGCTTGCCGCACTGGGTGCATTTCTTGCTGATGTCGGTTGCCATCTGCATCGGAGCGCCACAGACGCCGCAGAAATGGGTGTTCATGTCCCAGTAGTTCAGTTCCTGGCACTTGCCAGCCTTCTGATAAAGCTCAGGTGCGAGCTTATAGAAACTGGGACGCAGACCGCACATCTCGAACTTCGGATGGTCTGTGACGGGTTCCGGAATGGTGAAGGTTTTCACCTCCGTTCCGTCCTCCATCGGAGTGATGTTGAGGATGTGGGTCCAAGGCTTTGTCTCTATCGGACATTCCTCACTACATGGAATCGTATAGGTTCCGTCTTCTCTCTTCTCCAGCAAGAGGTCACTCTTGCAAAATATAAACCAATACTTCATAATATATTTTTTCTCAAGTTTTGCAAGTTAGTCCCACACGCTCTGAACCAACGGTCACCGGCGTGTGGGAAGAAACTTGCGAAAGTTCAGTTATGAGCCCACTTTAAAAAGTCATTTTTGATAATTCCTCCAAAAGTAACCATCTGATAATCAAATGGGGTTATAGAAAAAAGAACCAAAAACTACTTTTTAAAGTGGACTCAGTTATTTTTCCTTGCCGAACAGCAATTCATAGTCGCGCTGGGCAGCAGGCTTGGTCCATGCTTCCGGTACGAACTTCCAGTTGTTGTTAGCTTTAGCCTCGATAGTGCCCATCTTTTCGATAGCTTCCATCAGGTAGTAGCGCTGGTCGCGCTTGCTGCGGTAGATGATTCGACTGTCCAGACTGTCCTTTGGAATTCCGGCGCCACGAGTGAGAAGCTCTCCGCCACCATTGCCACGATAGCTATTTACGGCTACATTGTACCATTTCCTCTCATCGAAAGGCTGACCGTTGCTCATGCGCAGAATCTTCACCTTCTCTCCGTCTGGCTTCGTAACATCCACCTCATAGTCGATTCCTGCAGCACTGTCAAAGTTGAAGGAGAGATTCTTGAAGCCCAGGCGCTGCTGATCGCCCTTGGTCTGGGTGTCGAGCAGAAGCAGATGATCATCAGGACTCTTCATGGTGTTCACCCAAAGGTCATAACTCATCTCCAGATGCTTGCGAATCTCTTCACCGGTGAGGCGCATCACGTAGAGCTGATTCTCATATTTATAGAGGTTGAACATATCGCTCACGTAGACAGGACCAGCGTTGATGGTGGAATTGAATTGGAGCGGAGCGTTGAAGGAAATGTCAGCCTTGGTCATTTCGAGCTGCAGGTTGAGGATGAAATCATTGAAGGCGCAGCTTCCGAAGAACGATTCACGGCTGTGGATGGTGTTCTTGAAAGTACCAATCTGCTTGCCCACATATTGGTTGATTTCTGCAATCTGAGGCTCGAAAGCCTTCATGAATTCCTCGTCGATAGGACATTTTGTCACATCGGCAAGGTTTCCTACCACTTTCTTGTCAGTCACTACATATTGCTTCTTACCGTTCACCTTCTTCTTGTTGAGGGTCAGAGTAATCTCTGCATCAGCTACGGAGAGGGCGTTATTGGCAGGGTCGAGACAAATAACAGGCTTGCCTTCCACATTGGTAACAGTCTCGTTGCATCGTGTGTGGTCATGACCAAAGAGTACTAGGTCGAAACCTGGCACATCCTTTGCAACTCTGAGCGAAGCATCCTCTTCATATTCAGGGGTAACGATTCCACCGTCCTTACCACTATGGAAGACGCCGATTACCACGTCCGGCTTCTCGTTCTCCAGGATGTGCTTCATCCATTTCCGGGCACTGGTCACCATGTTCTCGAAATGGAGACCGCTCCAGAGATTCTCTGTCAGCCAGTTAGGAATGGCTGGAGTCAGCAAGCCGAGCACGGCAACCTTCACACCCTCGCGGTTCAGGATGATGTAAGGCTTGACGTAAGGCTCTCCAGTCTTGGTGTCGATGATGTTGGCTCCCAAAACTGGGCAGTTCAACTCCTTGATCCATTTGTCGTAAACAGGATGACCGGTCTCAACATCATGGTTACCGAACGCCTGCGCATCATACTTCATATAGTTGACCACATCCGAAGCCACGTTGCGAGCCTGGGTGTTCACATAATTATAATAGTAGCAGGTGGGCTGTCCCTGCAGAATGTCGCCATTCTCCAGGAGGATAACATTGTCCTTATACGTCTTTCGAAGGTCGTTGACGTAGGAAGAAACTCTAGCCAGAGTACCTGCCTTTGGCTTCCGGTTGATGAAATCGTAAGGGAAGAAGGAACCGTGGACGTCACTCGTTTCGATCACTCTCAGTTTTACGGTACGTTGCTGTGCCATAGCGGGTGAGTTAATGGTAAGCGCCAGCAAGAGCGCTGCAAATACTAGTTTCATATTACTAAAAAGTTATTATTACTCTGCAAAAGTACAAAAAAGTTGGCAATTACGGCATACTTTTTGTTGGATAATTCAAAAAATAATTAAAAATAGGAGGTATAAGAATATGGCATTCGTAGATTATTACAAAATTCTTGGTGTTGACAAGAACATTCCTCAGAAGGATGTTCGAGCAGCCTATCGTAAGAGAGCTAAGCAGTTTCATCCTGACTTGCACCCTAACGACCCGAAGGCTAAGGCTAAGTTCCAGGCTTTGAACGAGGCGTATGAGGTGTTGTCAGATCCAGATAAACGTGCCAAATACGATCAGTTTGGCGAGAACTGGAAGAACGCCGGTGGCTTCGGTGGTGGTGGATTTGGTGGCGGCAGTGCCGGTGGCGCTGGCGGCAATCCGTTTGAGGGCTTCGACTTCAGCAGTTTCGGAAGTGGCGGAGGTGGATTCTCCAGCTTCTTCGAAAATCTCTTTGGCGGCGGCCGTTCCCGCAGCAGCCAGGGCGGTGCTGGTTTCGGCGGCTTCGGAGGCGGCGCTGGAACTGGCGGCTTTGGTGGCTTTGGCGGTTTCGGTGGAGCCAATGCCGGTTATGGCGCAGGTGCTGACTTCGGTACTGGCGGTTGCAACGGCGGCTGCGGCGGTCAGCAAGGTGCTCGAACCAACAATGGCGAAATGAACATGAACGTGAACATCGACATGTATACTGCCTTGCTGGGTGGTGAAGGAATCATCACGCTGAGCAACGGTTCGAAGATTAAGTTGAAGATCAAGCCTGAGACTCAGAACGGAACGAAGGTTCGTGTTCGTGGCAAGGGTTACGACCGTGGCGATGGAACCTTCGGTGATCTGATGATCACCTATAATGTGAAGTTGCCAACCGGCTTGAATGACAGACAGAAAGAGTTGCTTCGCCAGATGAAGGACGCAAAGTAGAAGTCAGATGCAATAAACAAAATCACCCTGTAAGGGCAAAAGCTTTTAAAATAAGTCATTGAAACTTGAATGCTTTTGTTCTTACAGGGCGTTTTATTTTCCCATGTTTTATTTTCCCATGTTTTTTATTGAGCAGGAGTTACCTTCGACATATTGAATGATGAAATCTTCAGGTCAGGAGAAACGGTGCTCGAAATCTTGAACAACTGTTCGTGCTTGGAACCGTCAGTCTTGTCAACCACCTGCTTGGCGGTGAACACTACCTGATATTCATATTCGCTGTCGCCAATCTCACGTTTCTTGATCTGATAATCATTGTTGATGTGCCAGTTCATGTTGGCAACATCCTCCTTATAGAGCTTGTCCATAAAGGTAACGACATCCGATTTCGGTGCAGAATTCTTGCCCAGCAGTGAAGAGAGAATGTCTTCGCAGTTGGCGAGCAACCCATCACCATCATGAGCGTTGATGCTCTGGAAGAACTGGCGATAGAGACTAGAGATAAATTCTTTCTCTTCCGGCTGCAGGTCACGCCCCTTCACTTTCTTCAGGGCATTCTCAGCCTCTTCGATGTGCGAACCGTCTCTGTGGTCATCCAGGTAGGTCTGATAAGCATCAGCCGTATCCGCATTCTTAGCCACATTCCAGTCGATGGAATCAATCTTGTTGATGGCTTCCTGCTTATGAATGCTGTTCGGATATTTCTCCAGATAAGCCTGCAGCGCATCTTTAGAACCGCTTACCACGGCATTGGTCCAGTCCTGATCCGTCTGCTTCAAACGGTCAAGATGGGCTGTAATCGAATCGCGGTGGGCTTCGTCTGCGTCCTTGTAGGTGTCCAGATAACTCTGCAGAACCATCGGGTCAGTACTCTGCATGGCGTATTCGTAAGCTTCCTTCTCCTTGTTCTTGTTGGCATTGTCATAGAAGTAATACAGGATTCCGCAGACGAGAACAGAGAAGATGAGCGAGATGATCAGAATGCTTCGGGTTCCCTTCTTCTTTTCCGGTTCCTTGTTTGCCGGATTCTGCTCGCCTCCGTTTCCGTTAGCTGCCGTTGGGCGTACTGGTGGAGGTGGAGGAGTTGCAGGCATTCCCGGATTTGCCGGTCTTGCTGGCTGCTGCATGGTTTGTCTTGCTGGCTGCTGAACTGGAGCAACCGGTTCCACTGGCTGTGCAGGCTGCACCGGTGCAGAAGGAGCAGGAGATAATCCGCCTCTGCCACCTACCAATGTCGGATTGGGAGTCTGGCAGTTAGGACACATTTCAAGATAATTGAAATATACCTCTCCGCAGTTAGGGCATTTGGTGATTTTGCCCGCAATCTCTACACCGCAGCTTGGACATGTTGGTGCTTTATCGCTAATTTGGCGTCCACATTCTGGACATTTTATAATTGCCATAGTTTTATTTAAAGTTTATTGATTTACATATTTTAATTTCCAGATATCATTGATTTTCTAACCTCAAGCCCACACTTTTACCCCCTGAAGCTAATCATAAAGTTCAAAGCTCCAAGTTCAAAGTAACGAAGTTCAAAGTCATCGATGTCTGAATCTGATTTCTCTAAGTCTATGCCTTCCCATGAAGCGGCTTTTGTCAACATAACCATTGATTCCGTTCAGTCTGCCTTTACCTGTATACTGCCACATCTCGAAGTCTCTGCCGTCTGCCAATACGGGTTCCCGCTTGGAGTATTGGGCAATCATGAGCTTGTAGCTGTCCAGCTTGCCCAGCAGATAATGGTCGTAGAAGTTGGCTCCAGTATAGATGAGCGGCTTCTGTCTGTAGGCTTTTTCTACCAGATGCAGGAACTTGAACAGCGAGTCGCAGAACTCTTCAGTTTTCAGTCCGCTCTTGGTCTCCACGTCTATCATCGGCAGCAGGTCCTGATCCCCAGGTCGGCATTGTGCCATGAAATTCTCCAGCTGCGTCTGCTGCGGAATCCTGGCGCGGTAGAAGTGGTAGGATCCTACCTTGAGCCCGTACCGGTGAGCCAGGTCAATGTTCTTCTTATACTTGGCGTCTACGTTGGTTCCGCCTTCAGTAGCTTTCAGATAGACATAAGCCATCTTGGAATTATCACCTACAGTTTCCCAAAAGACATTCCCTTGGTAATGGCTGAGGTCAATACCATGTACATGACTGCAGGTATCTTCACATTGCACTTGAGCATAAAGCCCAAGGGTAAAAATAATGGTAATTATTGTTATGATACTTCTTTTCATAACTGCAAAGATACGAAAAACGTCCGATATATGCATCAGACGTGTTCGTTTTTTATATAAATTTATATTTCACTATTCTTCGATTTCCGAAAGTGAACGGAAGAAGTTGTTCATGAAATTGCTCATAGTCTCTATCGGAGCATACTGCAGGAAGCGCATGCTTCGGCGCAGATTCTTGCGCATGGTGCCTCCAGTGGTATGTACGAAGCCGGCATTGTTCTGTTCAAACTGGATGTCCTGATGCTCCGTAATGTTGTAATAGAGCGAGCGCAGCGTATGCTTGTATGCGCCAGGCTCTACGTGGCGAACAAACGGGATTTCGTCCTGTTCAAAGTCAAAGAAGGTGATGAGCACGCTTCCTTCCAGCTGTGCGATGCGCTGGATGCGAAGTCTGGTAAGCCATTTCTCCAGTTTCACGAAGTCTACCTTGTCGCCTTTCGTGCGCAGGTAGTTGCCCAGCTGGATGATTCCCTTCAGATTGATTCCGCTCTTCAGGATGCTGTTCACATTGCCCACGATGATGCGCAGCAGGTAGACGGTTTCTATCGAGGTGTCGATAGCATGGCGTTCGTCATCTTGTATCTTGGTAAGACGGCGATTCAGAAAACTGTTGTTCATGCGAACTTCTCCCTCTGGAATGTCGCTGAGGTTCTTCATCATCTGGGCAATCTTCTGCATCTTGAAGGTTGTCATTGGTTCCAGTTCTTCATCGGTTCCGAAATTCTCGGAACGCAGCTTGATGAAAAGGTTTCTCTGTAAAAAGTTCATATCGCCTGATTTTTAAATGATATTTTTCTGTTTAATAATATCGCTTCGGATAGCGGAAGATGATTGCGAGGAATGCGGCAATACCGATGGCTACCGGATAGTAGAGATAGGGCAGAATGTCCATCGGACTGATTCCTGCCAGACCGGCTGCCAGAAGCATCTGAACTCCGTAAGGAATCATTCCCTGCACCATACACGAGAAGGTGTCGAGGATACTGGCTGCCTTGCGGTTGTCTACGCCAAACTTATCACCTATCTTCTTTGCGATATTTCCTACAGTCAGGATTGCCACCGTGTTGTTGGCTGTGCAGATATTCACCAGCGATACGAGCGCAGCAATGGAGAGTTCGGCTCCACGCTTGCCGTGAACACGGGCGGTAATCTTGTCGATGATATAGTTGATTCCTCCGTTTTCCCGGATGATTTCCAGCATTCCGCCTGCCATCATGGCGATAATCACCAGCTCGCCCATGCCCGTGATTCCATTGCCCATTGCCGAGAACCAGCCAAACAGGTCGTAGGAGAGGGGAGAACCGAGATAGTAGCTTGCCACGCCGATGAAGGCACAGAGTATCGTGCCCATTGCCAGAACAGCCATCACGTTCATGCCGGCTATGGCGCAGACGAGTACTAATATATAAGGTAATACCTTGACGTATTCCACGTCTGCAATGTCGGTTGGAGCCTGAAGACCGATTCCCATCACGGCATAGACGCCGAGGATGATGAGGGCTGCAGGACCCACGATGAGCGAATTCACCCTGAACTTATCGCTCATCCGGCAACCTTGCGTTTGGGTTGCCACCACCGTCGTATCAGAGATGAACGAAAGGTTGTCGCCAAAATAGGCGCCACCCACGATGATGGCGGTCATCATACCCACATTGCCGTGCATGGAACTAGCCAGTCCGGCTGCAATAGGAACCAGCGCCACCACCGTTCCTACGCTGGTACCGATGGAGACGGAGATGAAGCAAGCCGCCAGGAAGAGTCCTGGAAGAATCATGCTGGCAGGCAGAACGCTCAGCGCCAGGTTCACGGTGGCGTCTACAGCCCCCATCGCCTTTGCCGATGCTGCGAACGCACCTGCCAGTACGTATATCCACAACATGAGCATCAGGTTGTTGGCACCAGCACCTTTACTGTAGGTATCTACTCGCTTCTTGATGGGCATTCCACCCGAAATCGCCACGGCATAGATACTGGATATCATGAATGCCACGGTGAGCGACAAGCTGGTGTCCTTGTGAGTCGCATCCGTAGAATAGACGGTGAACACTGCGATGAGGACAATCAGCAGAAATAACGGCGATAGCGCCAGCAAACCTTTTTTATTACTCATGTTTTATATTTAATGTTACAATGTTACTCCATTCTTGAAAATGGAGATTTCGCTGTAGCCGTTCTTCTCATTGCGGGCTTCCTCGCCATTGGCTACGGCGATAATCTTATCGATAAACTTACGTACAAGATCCTTCATCTCAGTACCCTCTACCAGTTCACCAGCATTGAAGTCAATCCAGTTTGGCTTGTTCTTTGCCAGATTGCTGTTGGTAGAAATCTTCATGGTTGGTACGAAGGTGCCGAATGGCGTTCCACGACCGGTGGTGAAGAGTACGAGCTGGCAACCTGCAGAAGCCAGTGCTGTGGCTGCTACGAGGTCATTGCCTGGAGCTGAAAGGAGGTTGAGACCGGTAGTCTCCAGACGATCACCATACTGCAATACGCCGCTGACCGGAGCACGGCCGCACTTCTGTGTACAGCCCAGCGCCTTGTCTTCGAGGGTAGAGATTCCACCAGCCTTATTGCCTGGAGAAGGATTCTCGCCAACTGGTTCACCGTGGCTGAGGAAGTACTCCTTGAAGTCGTTGATGAGGTGAACAGTCTTGTCGAAGAGTTCCTTGTTTTCACAACGGTTCATCAGGATGGTCTCTGCACCAAACATCTCAGGCACCTCGGTGAGGATAGATGTTCCGCCCTGAGCAACCAGCCAGTCAGAGAATTCACCTACCAATGGATTGGCTGTGATTCCGCTGAAGCCGTCAGAACCGCCACACTTCAAACCTACGCGGAGCTTGCTTACCGGCACGTCCTCGCGCTTGTCTTCCTTAGCCTTCTGATAGAGGTCACGGAGCAGCTTCATGCCTTCCTCCAGCTCATCGCCTTCAACCTTCTGTGTTACAAGAAGTTTGATGCGGTCCTTATCGTAGTCGCCAAGCATCTCCATGAAAGCGTCAGCCTGATTGTTCTCACAGCCGAGAGAGAGTACGAGCACAGCGCCAGCATTTGGATGAAGGCAGATGTCTCGCAACACCTTACGGGTGTTCTCATGGTCGCCTGAAAGCTGAGAACAGCCATAGTTATGGTGCCATGCGTGGATGGCGTCGATTCCCTCGCAGTTGGTCTCCTTCTTCAGGAGTTCAACAAGCTTCTCTGCGATTCCGTTCACGCAGCCCACAGTAGGGACCACCCAGATCTCGTTTCTTACACCTACTTCGCCGTTCTTGCGAACGAATCCCTTGAAGGTGCGGTTCTCCTGTGCGATGCTCAACTGCTCGTCTACTGGGTTGTAGGTATACTCCAGAGTTCCGGCAAGATTGGTCTTGAGATTATTCTCGTTCACCCATTCGCCCTGCTTCAGGTCCTTCTTGGCGTGGCCGATTGGATAACCATACTTGATGATGTCCTTTCCTTCGGCAGCATTGTCGATGAGCACCTTATGTCCAGCAGGAGTATCCTGCAACAGGGTGATGGTCTTACCATCTACCTCAATCTCTTCGCCCTTCTTCATTGGGCGCAAGCAAACCACTACCGAGTCGGCAGGGTTAATCTTGATAAAGCTTGATAGTTTCATTCTGTAGTTGTTTTTATATATTTATAATTATGTATATATTCAAATACTTATTTCCTTCAATCAGAATCATTTTAGATTTGCGTTCTGCGATAGAAGTCTACGTTCTCCTTCATCAGCAGCTCGATAGGCATGTAGTTCACGGTGGTCACCTTCTTCTTCAGCACGATTGCCCGGAAGAGGGTGTCTACACAGTAGTAACCCTGCATGTAGGCGTGCTGTGCGATGAGGAACGAGATGCTTCCCTCGCGCAGACAGTGGGCATTCTTCTCCACCATGTCATAGCCCATGATCTGAACATCACGGCGGTTGGTTTTCAGGAGGAAGTCGCCCACGATATGTGCCTTCGATGTCATGGTGATGCAGTGATGCGTATCCGGATGCTCGGCAAAATATCTCTCCAACATCTTCACGTATTCGTTTCGGGTTCCGTTGAGCGGCAGGTCGAGTACCTTGATTTCCACCTGTGGGAAGTGATCGTGCATGTAGTGGCGGAAACCTACCTCTCGGTTGTCCTGCTGCTTGCTGACCACCTTTCCGTCCTTGGTCTGTCTCATCAGCATGATTTCCTTTTCGCCACTGGCAATCATCATCAGCACCTTGGCTGAGAAGAAGCCAGAGCAGAACGAATCCTGACCGAAAAATGAGAGCGGACGCAGGTCGGGCATGTATGAGTCGAGGAGGATGAAGGGGATGCTTTTATGATGCAGCTGTTCGGTCAACTCCCGTGTTACGGCGAGCGAAGACGGAACCACGATGACGCCCTCAGGCTGTGCTTCCAGAATCTCTTTCGACATATCACGGAACGAATCCTCATTGGAGCGCTCGTAAAATCTGATTTCTACGTCGATATGGAAATCGCGGCGCACCTCTTCACACTTCTTTGCACCTTCCTCTATCTCTTCCCAGTAAGCTTCCGATTCGTGCTTAGGGATGAGCAGATAGAAGGTGTACGATTTGTTGTACGCCAATGCACTGGCGTACATGTTGGGTTGGTAATTCATCTCCTTCAGCGCCTTCTCCACCTTTTCACGGGCAGTCTTGGATACGTTGGGGCGCTCATGGAGAACTCGGTCAACCGTTCCGACGGATACGCCAGCTCTTTCAGCAATATCCTTGATTCTGATTTTTTCGGCCATTGTTTTAAGTATTTATTTTTGAGGAAAGCTTCGCGCGAACATTATTCTATAGCAATATGTGCCGGCTGTGCATTTCCATCAATTGATTATTGAACCAAAGCACGTGTGTGCGACCACAGTTCATACTTTCGGGCACAAATATACAATAAAAAAATGAATTGTGCGAATACACAGCTGTTTTTTTGCACAAAAACCAAAAAAAAGTATTGAAAAAAGGAAAAATACGGGTAAAAACGAAAAAAAATCCCTTTTTATTTCGTTATTTGGGAAATTATGGTTATTTTTGCCAACGATATGAGACGGTGACTTAAAACATTGTCAAGATCATGTAATGATGAGTTCCTAGAATTGTCAATTACAAACAAACATAAAAACAATAAATTAAAACTATCAACAATGGCAAAAATTGTAACATTAGGTGAAATTATGCTTCGTTTGTCACCAGAAGGCAACGAGCGCTTCATTCAGAGTGATTCATTCCGCATCATCCCTGGCGGTGGTGAAGCTAACGTAGCTGTCAGCTTGGCTAACTATGGTCACGAGGCTTACTTCGTATCTAAGCTGCCAAAGCACGAGATTGGTCAGATTGCCCTGAATGCTCTCCGTCGCTATGGTGTAAACACTGATTTCATTGCTCGTGGTGGCGACCGTGTTGGTCTTTACTATGCTGAGACTGGTGCTTCTATGCGCCCATCAAAGGTTATCTACGACCGTGCTCACAGCGCTATCGCAGAGGCTGATGCTGCAGATTTCGATTTCGATAAGATCATGGAGGGTGCCCAGTGGTTCCACTGGAGCGGTATTACTCCTGCTATCAGCGACAAGGCTGCTGAGTTGACCAAGTTGGCTTGTGAGGCTGCTAAGCGTCATGGCGTAACTGTTTCTGTTGACCTCAACTTCCGCAAGAAGCTGTGGACTTCAGAGAAGGCTATCTCAGTGATGCGTCCTTTGATGAAGTACGTTGACGTTTGCATCGGTAATGAGGAAGATGCTCAGCTCTGCCTGGGCTTCAAGCCAGATGCTGACGTAGAGGGCGGCAAGACAGATGCTGAGGGTTACTACGGCATCTTCCAGGGTATGATGAAGGAGTTCGGATTCAAGTATGTTGTTTCTACTCTCCGTGAGTCTCTCTCTGCTACACACAACGGCTGGAAGGCTCTTATCTATGACGGCAAGGACTTTTACCAGAGCAAGCACTATGATATCAACCCTATCATCGACCGCGTAGGTGGTGGTGACTCTTTCTCTGGTGGTCTGATCCACGGTCTCCTGACCAAGGAGACTCAGGCAGAGGCATTGGAGTTCGCAGTAGCTGCTTCTGCATTGAAGCACACTATCCCTGGCGACTTCAACCTCGTTTCTGCTGATGAGGTAGAGAGTCTTGCTGGCGGTAACGCTAATGGTCGCGTTCAGCGATAACATTTAACACTTAACATTAAAATAAAAATGGCAAAGTTTAGCAAAATGCAGGTCATGGCAGCCATGAAAGAGACTGGTATGGTTCCTGTATTCTTCAATAAGGACGTTGAAATCTGCAAGAACGTAATCAAGGCTTGCTACGAGGGTGGCGTTCGCGTTTTCGAGTTTACTAACCGTGGTGACTTCGCTCACGAGATTTTCGGTGAGTTGGTAAAGTGGGCTGACAAGGCTTGCCCTGAGATGATCTTGGGTGCTGGTACAGTGGTTGACGCTGGTACAGCTTCTCTCTATCTTCAGTTGGGTGCCAACTTCATCGTAGGTCCTAACTTCAACCCTGACATTGCACCAGTCTGCAACCGTCGCCTGGTACCATATTCACCAGGTTGTGGTTCTGTTACAGAAATCAACAATGCTCAGGCAGCAGGTTGCGATGTGACCAAGGTATTCCCTGCAGGTAACGTAGGTGGTCCTTCATTCGTCAAGAATGTGATGGCACCATTGCGTTGGAGCAACATCATGGTAACAGGTGCCGTAGAGCCAACAGAGGAGAATCTTACTCCTTGGATCAAGGCTGGCGTTCTCTGTGTAGGTATGGGCTCTAAGCTCTTCCCTAAGGAGACTGTTGCTGCTGGCGACTGGGCTGCTATCACAGCTAAGTGCCAGGAAGCTCTTGGTTATATTGCCAAGGCTCGCGCTTAATTTTGAAAATCGTTTTTAAATAAAAGTTGTTTGGTTTTTATGCTTATGCATAAAAAGAAATGTCATCTTTATAGCGTCGTCATCAACCTTGTGGTGGTGGCGGCGCTTTTCTTTTCAGCTTGTTCGCCTGCCCATCAGTATGAGGTGGATAAGTTGAACAGCCAATCCTATGCTCTTCACTATCGCAACCTCGACTCTACCAAAGTGCTGGCAAAGAGAGCCTTAGCTCTTTCCGGCGATTATCCTACCGGTTATGCAGAGGCTTGCAACAACCTTGCCTTCGTGGCTATAGCCAAGATGGATTACAAGCTTGCCAAACAGTGGCTCAACCAGGTGGAAGAACGCAGCGACAACCAGATAGAACTCCTTATTGCCGACGTCCAGAATATGCGACTCTGTCAGCGGGAAGCCCGCAACAAGGATTTCTACGCCTATCGTGAGAAAGCGATGCGCCGACTGCGCCGAATAGGCGAGGAGACTGATAACCTTCCTCCTCGTGAATATCAGCGTGCGGTCTATGCCCAGTCAGAGTTTGCGGTTGTGGCTTCCACCTATTTCTATTATGTGCAGTTGGAGAAGCCGATGATGCAAGCCCTGAACCAGATAGACCCTGACGCCTTGGAGCAGGACACAGCCCAGTATCTGAACTATCTCTACAATTACGGTTCGGGTGGAGCGATTACCCACGGTACTCAGCACGAGATTCTGCAGGCAGAATTCGATATGCTCATCAGATGCTACATGCTGGCGAGCGGTCCTAATCCTTATCCTTACTGGCAGGCGAATGCCCTTCAAGCTATCAGCGAACATATCCAGGATGAAGACAACCGGGAGTTCCTCATCAGGAACAACCTGCCTGCCTTCCAGTATCTCAACATCGAGCAGATGCCAGCCAACCTGCTTGCCGGCAACTTTGCCCAGCGGGCGCTCAATCTCTTCAGCAGCTATGGCGATGTTTATCAGACGGCAGGAGCCCATCGTACCCTTGCCGAGTGCTATTGGCAAATCAGGGATTACCAGTCGTCGCTCGACTGTCTGAACCATGCGCTCTATGACAACAAGGCTATCTTCCAGGCGCCCGACCTCGTGGCTTCCATCCGCGAGCAGATGAGCCTGGCTTATTCCGCACTCGACGACAAGGTGAAGAGCGACTACAACCGCAACGCCTATCTCGACCTGCAGGAGTCTTCCCGACAGGACCGCCAGCTCGAAGCCCGTGCAGCCCAGCTCGACGATATCGCCACGATTCTCAATGTCATGATCATCGCCGTGATAGCCATGATTGTCATTGCCGTCATCCTGCTCTATGTCTTCGACTATATGAAGCGCAAGAAAGCCAAGGAGGAATCCACGGAAGAACTGCTTAAACCTCTGCATGAACGAATGGAACTTAATGCTCAGAAACATAAAGAATTCCTTGAGAAGCTTGAAGAGGAAACAGAACGCCGTATGGAATTGACGATGAGAGTATCTGCCAACAAGGAACGCAACGTGGAGCAGCGCACCAAAGTGGAGTTTGCCAACTCAAATCTTTCGTATATAAACCGTATGCTGAACGAGGTGACCCGACTCTGCAAGGGTGGTGAAACTGAGGAGGTAAGAAAACAGCGCTACCAGTATATATTGGAACTGGTAGATGTCATTGAAGATTATAACAGTACCCTGACACGCTGGATTCAGATGAAGCAGGGAATGCTGAATCTCCGCATTGAGAGCTTCTCCCTGCAACAGCTCTTCGACATTGTGGAGAAGGGAAAGACGAGCTTCCAGATGAAGGGCATCAGGCTCGTGGTGAAGCCGACGGATGCTGTTTTGAAAGCCGACCGTGCCCTGACGCTCTTCATGATCAATACGATAGCCGACAACGCCAGGAAGTTTACTCCTGCCGATGGCGAGGTGGTCGTCGAGGCTCAGGTCAAGGCAGAGGATAAGTATGTGGAGATTTCCATCACGGACAACGGAAGGGGTATGGACGAGGAACAGCTGGCTCATGTCTTCGACCGCGCCTATACCGGCGGACATGGTTTCGGACTGATCAACTGCAAGGGAATCATCGAGAAATACAAGAAGACGAGCCGCATGTTTGACAAGTGCGATATTTCTGTACAAAGCAAGGTGGGCAAGGGGAGCCGTTTTGCCTTCCGCCTTCCTGCGGGTCGTATGCTCCTGCTGTCGTTGCTGATAGCTCTGTTCTCATGTCTTCCTTCAGGCAGCGCCTGGGCAAAGATGCAGAAATCTCATGGCTCTCATCATCAGCACAAGCGTACAGCCGTTCAGAAGCCGCTCAATCTGCAGCGAGCCGACCAGTATGCCGACAGCGCCTATTTCAGCAATGTCAACGGTCATTACGAGCGCACGCTTTCCTTCGCCGATTCAGCAAGAGAGTATCTCAACCGCCATTATCTCTCGCTCCGACCTAAGGGAACCTTCCTGATGGTGAAGTACCCCAAGTCGGGAGCCATAGCCGAACTGCAGTGGCTCAGAGACAGTCTGCCAACCGACTACAACGTGATTCTCGATATCCGCAACGAGAGTGCTGTGGCAGCCCTGGCGCTCCACCAGTGGGACCTGTATGCCAGCAACAACAAGGTCTACACTCAGCTCTTCAGGGAGATGAGCGCCGACAATACGCTCGATGAATACGTGCGCACGATGGAGGTTTCCAAGAACTCCAAGAATGTGGCGGTGGTTCTCCTGATACTCCTCCTGCTGCAGCTGCCGCTGGCTTACTATCTGCTGTATTATCGCCACATCCTGCGCTATCGCTTCGCCGTAGACAAGGTGAATACCATCAACCAGATTCTGCTCAGCAGCAGCTCTGACAAGGAAAAGCTGCAGCGAATCAGCGAGATATGGGATGAGAAAACCAGCCGTAGAGCCAACAGCGAACAGCTCAACGAGGTGGTGGTGCGCATCGAGAAAGCGCTGAACGACGGCATTGCAGATGTCCGGAAGGACTACAGCAGACAGGAACTGCTGGAAGATGAAATCCATCGAACGGAATACGAGGGCGACAAGCTGTATGTTGCCAATCAGGTGCTCGACAACTGTCTCTCTGCCCTGAAACACGAAACGATGTATTATCCGTCGCGCATCCGACAGCTCATCGAAACCAATCCCGATGATGTGGAATCGCTACGCGAGCTGATAGAGTATTACAAATCGGTATATACCATGCTGAGTACGCAGGCGATGGAGCAGGCGAAGGGTATGGTAAGGCTGGATTACCACCTGCTGGAGCGTCTTTTCGAAATCCTGATAGCCAATACGAAGAAGTGCGACATCAGAATCGAGACTACGGACGGAAATCCTTATGCCGAGGTGTATGTGAAGCAGCATGAGTCGGCTTACGTTTCCCGCCAGATTACCGATTTCTTTTCTTCAACTACCGTGGATGTCAATTATCTCGTGGCAAGACAGATAGCCAGAGAGGTAGGTGATATTACCAACTTGCGCGGCTGCGGTCTCAGTTCCACTGCCGGATCTGACGGCAGTGCTATCATCACGGCTGTCCTGCCTGTAGCGGTCGTTAAGAGAATCGACTTCGAGGGCTTGAAGGAAAGATGGAAACATAAGGTTGAATTAGAAATAACAGAAGTTCAGCATGAGAAAACTCAAGCTGGAGTTGAATAGAAATACTTAAAATAGAATAGAGATATGGAGAATTTTAAAGTGATTATAGTAGAAGATGTGCCACTGGAGCTGAAAGGTACCGAAGGCATCTTCAAGACCGACATTCCTGAGGCAGAAATCATTGGAACTGCCGAAAACGAACCGGCTTACTGGCGACTTATCAAGGCGCAGAAGCCCGACCTCGTGCTGCTCGATCTGGGATTGGGCGGTTCTACCACCATTGGCGTGGAAATCTGCCGCAGCACCAAGCAGCAGTATCCCGACGTGAAGGTGCTCATCTTTACGGGCGAGATCCTCAACGAGAAGCTTTGGGTGGATGCGCTGGATGCCGGATGCGACGGAATCATCCTAAAGAGCGGTGAACTGCTCACCCGTGGTGATGTGGCGAGCTGCATGGGCGGCAAGAAGATGGTCTTCAACCAGCCTATCCTGAAGAAGATTATCGAGCGATTCAAGAAGAGCGTAAACAGCGAGCTGATGCGCCAGGAGGCTCTTATCAATTACGAGATTGATGAATATGACGAGCGTTTTCTGCGCCATCTTGCCCTGGGCTACACCAAGGAGCAGATTACTGGCCTGCGAGGAATGCCTTTCGGCGTGAAGAGTCTGGAGAAGCGCCAGAACGAGCTGGTGCAGAAGCTGTTTCCTGACGGCAACAACGGCAATAGCGTGAATGCCACCCGACTGGTGGTAAGGGCCTGCGAACTGCGCATCCTGGATATTGATAATCTCGTGGCTGACGAGGAGTAGGTCACGAGGGAGATAAGTCATGGGGAATAGGACTATGAGGAATAGGATATCGATTTATCGGAAGTTGACCCGTTTGGGGGCATGGCTGGCTAGCGGATTGCTGGTTGGCCAGTGCGTTCTGGTGCTGGTATCGTGGCTGCAGACAGCTGCGATGCCGGAAACCTTCCCGCGCACGTTGCTCAATGCCGAGGGCATCCGATGGTTCTTCGGACGCTTTACGGAGAATCTGATGCAGCCGATGCTGGTCTGGCTCCTGCTGCTCTGCATCTCGCTGGGGGCACTCTACAGGAGCGGTCTGCTTCATTTCAACGGCAGGGAATATCGCCAGCGGGTAGCCATGCGAGTGGTGTTTTTCGAGTTTCTGCTGTTCGTCTTCGTGATGGTTTGTCTCACGATGGTTCCCCATGCTATATTGCTGAACGTGATGGGTGGCATCTGGGGCAGTAGTTTTACGAAGAGTCTCCTTCCGTACATTTGTTTTGCGGTCATGGTGATGAGTCTCACCTTTGGTGTGGCGAGCAACCGCTTCCGTTCGCTCACGGAGGCTTATGAGGCGTCGTATTTCGGCATCCGCGTCTTTGCTCCGCTCTATCTCCTCTACGTTCTCTCCGTCCAGCTCTACAGTTCCCTGGTTTATCTTTATTTCTAAAAGGACGGAGCTAATATCTCTGTGGAATATGAAAATATCTCTGAGAGATAAAAAAATATCTCCGTGGAATATGAAAATACAGAACTTTCTCATGTGGTTCAAGAACGGGCTGAAGGCTCAAAAGCTCCTAGCCCAGGGCAGCACCCTGGGTATAATAGCGTTTTCAGCAAGGCGCCCTTACAGGGCGACAGGTTTGCGACAATAAAAAACCAGGGCAATGCCCTGGGCTAGGAGCTTCTGCCCTTTTCAGGGCGTATGGGGAAAACGGGCTCTGCGCCTTTCCCTTCGGCCGATGGCCGTTGGTTCAGGGCGTATGGGGAAAACAGGGGTCTTTAATCTATGGGTAAAATGGCCTTCTTAAAACTTATGGGTAAAAAAGGTAGGGATATAAAAAAGCCCTGCAAGAGGTAGCTTGTTGCTGTTCTCTTGCAGGGGATTTTTATCTTGTAATTGGGCTTGCTTGTGAAGTTTTTGCCTAATGACGGTTACTGCTGGTTGTTAATATCTTTGTTTGTATCTTCCCATTTTTCTACGGATGGTTCAAAATTAATTGGCTGCAAAATAGGGTTGCCATCTCTATCATAACCACCACCGAATATCAAGGTGTAGACATAACGCTTGCCTGGCTCCCAAGTAGCACTAAATGGTACATAGAGAGTTTCAAAGCCGTTTTTGCCGAATAGATATGTATTATTCTGCTTGATTCTGCAACTGATTTCAAGATATGTAAGCTTGTCATTGTTAGCAGCATCTATGTTTTTATCAGAAGGTACCCAAGGTCTTAAGACTTGTGGAACAAATAGCATTGGCTTTGTGAAAACATCAGTACCGGTACTTTTGACGGTTACTTGTCCACCCATTCCAACCGTTAATGTGGAAGCTGTAGGAAATTGAGTCCAGTCTCTTCTTTTAGGCTCCCCTGCAGGAATAGTGAAGCTACCAGCCAATTGGGCATTGTGGAAATTGATTCCGTTAATCTCTACTTCCAATTTGTCATCATTGGTTTTTGCCTTAAACAAAACCTGAGACAAAATATGCTTGAAAGTCAGGTTTACCTTACCGTTAGCTTTTGTCTGTCCCTTGGCAACAGCATACATTACATCAAGATTTTGATGAGTGCTTGATGTGCCATACTCGTCAAAACTATTATATATAATCGTCTGTGAATTATTATTGATTTGCCAAAAATAATGATCTTGCGAATTCTCCTCGGGCACTGTTCCTGGACTTACAGCATAAAAATTCAGCGAATAATCTGGCCAATATCGAAGGTCTGAAGAATTCGCATAGTCCCATTCACCAGTTTTGTGATTAATTTCAACACCATGCCATCCGGGTTCAGTATCATTATTACCCATAAAAGCGTTGCCTTCACCATCAAAGGCATATACCTTGAAGTCCGTTTTTGTGATATCCCCAGAATTAATAATCGTTGCTCTAGATTCCATCTGGCTGCCAACGGTATGGAAGCCGATTGGGGTCTTTTCCTGAACGGTGTCAATGCTTGCGAGCTCGGTGTCCGAGCATCCTGACAGCGATGCCATTACGGCAAAGGCTGCGGTTAATAAATAAATTTTGTTCATAAGATAATTAAATTTACTGAAACATTAAATATATAATTGTTTTATTTTACCTGAAAACTTTCTGAATCGCATATTTTCTAACACTGAATATCCGTGTTTACGTCTGCCCAGTCATCGGCTCCTACGTCAAATCCGGCATCGTCCTTGATGCCTCCGGAATCCTCCGGAATGCCGAAATCAAAGTTCAATACCAGATGAACATTGCCTATATGGCCCTCTACAGGGAAGGAACAGACCTGCTGGGTTACGTCCTGCTCCAGAACATGCAACTTGCCCGTGCGACTCTTGATGTAGAGCTTGAACACATGGGGCTCGGTGCTCTTCAGGCGATAGCCGAAGGTATAGAAGCCGCCCCTGATCTGACCGTCCTTTACCTCGCCGCCAAACAGCAGGCGCTCGGATGGAACATCATCGGGCAACTCATCGTTTGCCAACAGCAGCGAACCCGACATTCCAGAAAGACTCGCCCTGATGTCAGCCACTCTCTCAAGATGGCGGATGCCATGCACCTCGTAGGTGTATCGGCTCACCTTGTTCTCGGGATAGAGCGTGATGACCAGCTCGTCTTCCTTGCCATTGTCCTTGACCGAAACCGTTTCCAGATAGTAGCCGCACATCCACGGAGGAGTGATGCAGGCATGCTCGCCATCAGGCGTCTGAACGGAGCGGGTATAGGCGGTAAACTGCCAGAAACTGTCAGTATTCTTCCACAGAATGCCGTCGGCATCATAGTTGTAGCTCGCCACGGCATAGTCGTTGACTGGCAACGCTATCGTCCGGCCTTCACCATACGGGAAGTCGAATATCCAGGGATCACCTTTGCCTTGGAGAGGGAAGAAGATGACTCGCATTCCTTCCGGCTTCTCGAAGTCTGCCAGCTGTTCCCATTTCAGCACCACTCTGAGGGAGCGGAACTTGACGGTTTCGGGGAATTTGAGTTCCTTATGCTCGCAGGAAGTCAGGATAAGGGTGAGCAGGAGGATGAAAAATGTAAGGATTCTTCTAATCATCGCCACCTCCTTTCCAGTCTGTGGAATCCATCAGAAAAGAATTTTTCCTTCTGGATTTTCCCTGATTACAGTTCCCTTTGCCCAGGAGCCAGACGAGGGATATTTCAGCCTTTGTAGGGCCTATCCATTGCCGCTTCTTCGTGGCTTGCCATACGTATTCACCGTCCTGTGGGAGATATTCGTGGTAGATTCCGCCCCAGTATCCGGCTCCGATAGTGAAATCGATGTTCCATCTTCGGGCGATGGGGAGGGAGTAGCCATATTCGGCTCCCACCACGTAGTTCATCTTGTCCCAGAGGGTGCCACCGGGCTTGCCGCCCATGTAGCCCCTTCCACCGGTTTCGAAATCGTAGGTGAAAATCTGGCCGTACACCCCGACATGATGCCCCGTGAGGGCTTTCCTTCGGGCTTCCTTTCCCAGCCATTTGCGCAAGGCAACATCACCACCGTAGGCTCGCCAGTACCAATGGCTACGGTCGTTGTTCCACCAGCCATACATGGCGTTGGCGGCAACCGTCCATCTCTTGCCGAGGTCGAATTCCACTCCTACGTTGGGAATCAGTAATGCGTCATATATTATGTTCGTCCGTACATCCATATTGAATGGTTTGTTCATCTTCACGGAGTCGTTCTCATGCTTGACATTCTGTGCTGGCGCTCTGCCGCCATATATTAAGAATGTGATGAGGAGAATATAATTGGTTATCCTGTTCATCATAAATTCTGAGAATTGTATATTTTTTACTGTTTTTATTCATTTTCGACTGCAAAGGTAAGAAAAGTTTGTAATATTTCCAAATTGTAATAGTTAATATATTATAAAGAAAGCAGGATTGTTATTATTTGTTAAAAACGTTGCCTTTTTGGGAACAAAATTAGAGGGAAGTTAAAGGGAAGTTAAAGGGAAGTTAGAGGGAAGTTAAAGGGAAGTTAAGGGGAAGTTAAAGGGACAAATGTTCTAAGTTTTACACCAGATAACTATTGTCTCTTAACTTCCCGAACGACCGTAGGGAGTGATAACTTCTTTAACTTCAATCAATTCCCACATATACGCCACTAGAATATTATTTCTTTTCCAGCTCCTGAAGGCTTTCCATTTTCTTGGATTCCAGGAACTCGTAGATGCCGCAGAGATGCTCACGGACGCGGCCGTGGCCGAATTCGTAGACCTTGCTGACAAGACCATCAAGGAAATCACGGTCGTGGCTCACCACGATGAGTGTACCGTCGAAATCCAGAAGCGCCTGCTTCAATACATCCTTCGTCTTCAGGTCGAGATGGTTGGTAGGCTCATCGAGAATCAGCAGGTTCACCGGCTCCAGCAGCAGCTTGAGGATGGCAAGACGGGTGCGCTCGCCACCCGACAACACCTTCACCTTCTTGGTAGAATCCTCGCCACCAAACATGAAGGCACCGAGCAGATCACGAATCTTGTTGCGGATTTCGCCCTTTGCAACATCGTCGATGGTCTGGAATACCGTAAGCTCGCCATCGAGCAGAGATGCCTGATTCTGAGCGAAATAGCCAATCTGGACATTATGTCCCAGCTCCAGTCTGCCTTCGTTCTGAAGCTGGCCCATGATGCATTTCACGAGCGTAGACTTACCCTCTCCGTTTCTTCCCACGAAGGCAATCTTGTCGCCTCGCTCCACGGTGAGGTTCACGCCGCTGAAAATCTGCTTGCCTTCGAACGACATCGCCACATCGCTCATCTGCACCGGATAGTTGCCGCTGCGTGGACTAGGCGGGAACTTGGGTGCCGCCAAATTCTACGGTCAATCCATCAACTGTAATCATATCTTTTTTCTTGTCCTAATGTTTATTTCTTCTGTTGATGCAAGCCATCAATCGGTGATATGATTGATGACCATTCCTGCGATTGCCATGCCGAAAGTGGCGGTGATGTGGCAGAGCGAACCGTTGATCTGCGCCTTTGTTGAGCACCATTCGTGTTCCACGAGTCGCTGGTCGCCAGGTGCATCATATACGGCAGTATCCGTGCCCCGCTCTCCGCTGAGCAGCTTTGCTTTCGGACATAGGCAGGCGCCCGTACCGCAGGCTTTGTTCACGCCCCTGTTCTGCATCGGCTTTTCCTCGCTGAAAACGCATTGGAACTTGCGACGGGGAAACGTCTTGTTCTTCTTGAATTTCTTGCGCAGGGCCCTTGCCAGCGGATCGCCATCCACCTTCCAGAACTCAGCCTTCCTCACCATGAACGGGTCGCTGCGCAGGGCTGCACCCATCGAAGAAATGAAGGTGATTTCCTTCGGAAGGGAAGTGGCACGGAGAATCAGATCTGCCTTGTCCTTCAGCGAGTCGATGGCATCGATGATGAAGTCGTATTCCTCCATGTGGAATTCATCGGCTGTTTCCGCCTGATATATTTTCTGATAGGCGGTGATGTTGGCATCAGGGTTGATATCCAGCAGGCGCTGGCGCAGTGCATCCACCTTCACCTCGCCGATGGTGCGGCTGGTTGCCATCAGCTGGCGGTTGCAGTTGGTCACGCAGACGCGGTCGCTGTCCACGATGGTGATGTTCCTCACGCCGCTTCTCAGCAGTCCCTCAGCGCACCATGACCCCACGCCTCCGATACCGAAGATGAGCACTCGTGCCGACTGTAATTTCTCAAGATTATCCTTTCCCAGGAGCAGTTCCGTTCGTCGCTGCATTCCCCGCTCCATTGCTGTTGTTTTATTTCCCATTCAATTGTCTTTTTATTATCTTTCAACCTTGCTTTGCGCAATTCCGGTGCAAAGATACAAATAATAATCCGAAAAGTTATCATCTGGCAGATTTTTTTGTGTCGGAAAATCTTCCTGTTACTCCTCAATCCGGGCGATGCGCCTGACGCTTCCAGTGCGCTGGCTGATGATGAGCGGCACCCGTTCTACCACCACCATGGAAGTATCCAGCCCCAAAGCCTTAGGCTCGTCGATGCCAATCTTGCTGATAATGGCATAGATGCTCATCAGTAAATTCTGTTGACGATTATCTGAGCTCTCAGGGTAATAAACGCGGTGGATGATGATGAAACGGAAATCGCCCGGAATGCCGTTCTTGCGCAGCGATGGATAGGTGCTTCTCAAATCTACCTTCCTGCTTGCCACAAGATCTTCCACCACCTGGCGAAGATAGAGGCTCACCCTAGGCTCTATGCGGAAGCCAATGTGCATCGTCACGCTGTAGAGGGTATCGGGAATCAGGGTCTCGCAGTTGTACTCCAGCGTATCAGGTGTGTCAACAAACTCCATGTTGATAAGCCAGTAATGGTCTGCACGTTTCGGCTGCTTGTTGATGATGGAGTAGAGCAGCTTGTCGTCTACGGTGCCTTCCTTGCTGGCGTGGTTTACATAAACCAGATTGGAAGCGTACTTGGGAATGCTCTCATCGGCCTTGATGTCGGAGATTATCTGATAATAATCATTCAGCGGCTTGGTGCTGATATAATGTCGGCGTATCTTCATGGCTCTCACCCACACATACATCATCAGAAAGAGGATTCCGCCTATGAGCATCGTACACCATCCTCCTGCGAGGAATTTTGACAGATTGGCTGCCAGGAAGATGGCTTCGATGGTGCAGTATGCGCCCATAAACAGCATAGTGAAAATCCGCGCCACGCCCCTGCTGTGGAGGTAGAAACCGAGCAGCAGGGTGGTCATCAGCATAGTGATGGTGATGGCGAGACCGTAGGCTGCCTCCATGTGCGAGGAGTCGCGGAAGAGCAGGATGATGAGAACCACGCCGATGTACATGGCGAGGTTGATCATCGGAATATAGAGCTGTCCCTTTAAATGGGTAGGATGCTTGATTCGCATGCGCGGCCAGAAGTGAAGGTTCATGGCTTCGCTCAGTATGGAGAAGGTTCCGCTGATGAGTGCCTGGCTCGCCACGATTGCCGCACCCGTGGCCATGATGATGGCGAAGAACAGCATGCTCTGCGGCATGATGGCAAAGAACGGATTCACGGCCATTGATGTATCCACATGATTCAGCACCCACGCACCCTGACCCAGATAGTTGAGAATGAGCATGGTCTTCACAAAGCCCCAGCTGATGGCGATATTCTTCCTGCCGCAATGACCCAGGTCGGAGTAAAGTGCCTCAGCACCGGTGGTACAGAGAAATACGGCGCCCAGAATCAGGAACCACTCCGGCGATCTTGCCAGAAGCATGGCTGCATAATAGGGGTTGAACGCCTTCAGTATCAAGGGATAAGAGGTGATGCTGAACGCTCCCGTTACGCCCAGCAGCAGGAACCATAGCAGCATGAAGACGCCAAACGACTTGCCAATACTCTCTGTGCCAAAGCGTTGCACAAAGAAGATGATGGTGATGATGGCAAGGGTGATGGGGATGACTGGCAGGTGGGGACTGATGCTCTCGAGTCCTTCGATGGCTGTGGTCACGGTGATGGCAGGGGTGATGATTCCGTCTGCCAGCAGTGTACTTGCTCCGATGATGGCAAGAATGTAAATCCACTTTCTCTTCATCTTGCGCAACAGGGCGTAGAGGGCGAGGATGCCACCTTCGCCATTGTTGTCGGCGCGCAGCGCCACGCATACGTATTTGATGGTGGTCTGCAGGGTGAGTGTCCAGATGATGCAGGACAGTGCACCCAGGATGGTGCTTTCGCTGATGGTTTCGCCTGTATGCAGGATGGCCTTCATCACATAGAGGGGTGATGTTCCGATGTCTCCGAACACGATGCCCAGTGTGACGAGCAGCCCCAGGAAGCCTACCCGATGCGTGTTACAGGCTACTGAACTTTCTGTTTTTTCACTCATGTTACTTCTCTTTTTTTTAAAAATATTATCCTTTAAAATATTATCCTTTTGATTATAAATTTTGGTGCAAAGGTATAGCCATGCGAGATAATAATCGATTTATTTAACAAGAATTATCCGATTTAACATCTGATGAAGGTTATCACATGTACCCCCGTCAGGAAAATACAAAACCGGCTGATTTTTAGTGATGAGCCTAAAATCAGCCGGCTTTCAGAATGGAGAGGATATTAAGAACCTAAATTTACATGCAGATCGTTACTGCTATTACATGCAGCACATTACTGCTATTACATACAGCTCGTTACTCCGAGCGATGCGGCTACTGCCGTTACGATTGACAACAAGATCTGAATGATTGTCTTCCAAGTTTCACGCTTCATTTTCATTTCATTAGTGATTATTTATTAGTGATTAACTGAACTTTCGCATATGGGGAAGTTAAGTGAAGTTAGGGAAGTTAGAAGGAAGTTAAGGGACAAATGTCCTACGTTTTACGCTAGAAGACTATTGTCCCTTAACTTCCCGAACGACCGTAGGGAGTGATAACTTCTTTAACTTCAATCAATTCCCTCACTTGCGAAACTCGAATTTATTAGTGATTAATTCAGTTTCAGTACCTGAGCAAAGCCCCCGAAGGGGCTATGCCTAGAAGCCTACGTCACCACTATCGGTGTTACCGCCACCGCCTTCCTGGGTACCGCCACCAGCTTCCTGAGAGCCGCCGCCCTCTTGAGTGCCGCCGCCACCCTGAGTGGTATCACCGGAGCCTGAGCCTCCGCCAGGAGTACCGGAGGTTCCGCCTCCTTCGCCGGCAACATACTCATCGTATGCCACGATCTTGGTGAGCTTCTTGAGCTCGGCATTACTCCAGTTCTTGGTATTTCTCACAATCAGGTGAACCCCCTGCACGCTTGCAGCCGTCACCTTCTCTCTGGTTTCCTCACCGCGCGAGGTCATACCGATGGAGAACAGGCCGAGGTCGGAGAGTCTCACGCTCTTGCCGTCGAGAATCAGCTCCTTCAGGCAGTCGAGCGTATCCATCAGCACTCCGTGGATGGTGCCTCGGCTGTAAGGCGAATTGTGTTCAGAGATGTGAGTTACGAAGTCCTCGAAGTTCATCTCTCGGTCGCTCACTGCAGTAGCATACCAGAGTTTCTTACCAGCGTTCTCACCACTTTGTGGGGTACGCATTACTTTACGATACTTACTAGTTCCAATTCCCATAATCAATTAATTTTTAAAGGGTTAATGTTTTAATGTTCTCTGATTCATCTTTCTTCCGATTGGTACCTATATCTTCCGATTGATGGTGAAAAGGAAAGGTTGATATCTTTCTTCTAATCACAATGCAAAGATACGAAGATTTTCTGTATCTACCAAATTTTTGCATGTGATAAGGAGCGATTTTCAGCAACTTACGATTTGAAACTTAGTTAAAGAAATCAAACTCTATGTTTTGTGGGGCGCATCTCTATGTTTTGCGGTATAGAAAACTATGTTTTGCCATATAAATCAGCATATTACAAAGTAATACCTGTTTTCTGGAAACGTATTCAGTATTCAGTTATTCAGTTTTTTTCGCTGTTGTTACCATTCTCTGTATAGATAGTATATTATCTGTCTCTTATACACATCTCCGAGCCCACGAGACGCGTAG
>ERZ1027188.35-NODE-35-length-64601-cov-7.314799_pt1 | contig 64601 bp, 55 predicted proteins | sample MGYA00519273_ERZ1027188 | MGnify/ENA primary metagenome ERZ1027188 (study PRJEB26926, sample SAMN06164623) | human gut metagenome | biome: ENVO:00009003; feature: ENVO:2100002; material: ENVO:00002003 | host: Homo sapiens | place: USA | collected 2012 ... | reverse complement strand
ACACCGCTCGCTATAAGGCGGAAAAGGTGAAGCAAGAACCGCTGTTTCGCGAGGAGCGAAGGCAGAAGCGGCAGCGCAAGCTGGAGCAATCCGAGCAGCGAAAACGGGAACAAGCCGCCAAAAAGCGTGCGGAGCAGGCTGCTAAGGCTGAATGGGCGGCGAAGAAGAAGGCGGAGGCTGAAGCAAAGGCTCTCACCTTGGCAGAGTCCTCCGCTGAAGCCGCACTTGATACAATATCCGCAGCAATTAACCCCAGTCAAGCCGAGACAGTCTGAACGGAGACTGTCAGCTTTCCATAGGGGGACGGGGTTTAAGCCGCCCCGTCCCCCATCCTCAAATCCGCAAAAGGCAAGTCGAGACGGCAAATGCCGTTGTCTTTTCCATAGCGGGAGGGGTTTGCCGGCCCCTCCCGCATCCTCAAAATCAACAGCCCTAATGGCTGAAGGAGAATTGACATGAAAAAGAATCTGAGATATATCATCGCGTTCCTGCTGGCACTTATGATGCTGTTGAGTCTGTGCGCCTGCGCCCAGACCGGCACTGCCGGCAATAGCGGCGAATTGGATCTGGACTATGTGGGAGAGGATACCGACCAACCCGAAGAGGAAAAGCCGTGGTATTCCTGGTTTACGGAGGCCTTCAGCTTCGGCAAAAAGGAAACAACAACTACCCCATCCCAAAGCAAGCCTGACAGCGTGGCGGATTTCTATGCCCAGGGCTCCGGAGATGCGCCGCAGGGCAACAAGGGCAATAAGACAGACCAGACGCCTTCTACCACCCCGGAGGAGGATACCGCCAACAAGCCGTCCAACTCCGGCGGCAAAAAGGACGACAATAAAAAGAACGACCAGAAGGGCGAGGACAGCAATACCCCCGCGCCTACCCCCGAGCAGAAGCCCGAAAGCAAGAAAAACACCGTCACCATTACCATTCGCTGCGATACGGCGGTGAATAACGGTATGCATCTGGAGAGCAAGTGGGCGGGCATCGTCCCGGCCTCCGGCGTGATCCTGCCGGTAACCACGGTGGAGATCGAGGAGGGCGACACGGTTTTCGACGTCCTCGCCTTTGTGTGCGAAAAGTACAAGATCCACATGTCCTATCGGGGCGGTACCTCCAGTGGCTGCTATGTGGATGGCATCAACAACCTCTATGAATTCGACGGCGGCCGCTGGAGCGGCTGGATGTACTGTGTCAACGACTGGTATCCCAACTACGGCTGCGGCGTGTACTTCGTCAAGCCCGGCGAGGTCATTGAGTGGAACTACACCTGCGACCTTGGCTGCGATCTGGAAAACGGAGATCCCTACGGCTACGGCAAGGAATGGAAGGATAACCATGACTGATACCCGGATGCGTTTCTTCGGGAACCTGCATCCGGCGGTCAGTATGGCGTACTTCGTGCTGGTGCTGGGCCTGACACTGGCCTGTATGCACCCCGTCACGGTGGTGCTGTCCTTTCTCGGCGCCAGCTGGTTTTCCATCCGACTGCGGGGCTGGAGAGCCTACGGCCACACCATGCGGTTTGTGGGGCCTATGTTTCTGCTGATTGCCCTTGCCAATCCGCTGTTCAACCATCGGGGCGTGACCATGCTCTTTACCATCAATCACCTGTGGTACACGCTGGAAGCCGTGTGCTACGGTCTGGTGTCCGGCTGCTCCCTGTGCGCGGTCATTATGTGGTTCACCTGCTATCAGGAGGTCATGACCTCCGATAAGTTCCTGTACCTGTTCGGCAAGCCCTTTCCCGGTACGTCGCTGCTGATCACCATGACGCTGCGGTTCATCCCACAGCTTCAGCAGAATCGCCGCGAGATCCGTCAGTCTCAGGCCATGTTACAGGAGGAGGGCACGCGGCTGCTGCAAAGGCTGGGCAGTGCCCTGCGGAACCTGTCGGTGCTGCTGACCATGAGCATGGAGGCGGCGGTGGAGACAGCGGACAGCATGAAAGCCCGGGGCTATGGTGCCAAGCGGCGCACCACCTTCCACCTGTTCCGCTTCGATGGCCGGGACGCCCGGACGTTGGGTCTCATTCTGGCAGTGGCAGGCATCTGCATCACTGCCCGCGCCTTCGGTCACGGGTATATGGAGTTCTATCCCGCCATGACGCCGGTGCTGCTGGGCAGCGCCAGCTATACCATGTTCGCGTTCTACGCCGTGCTGATGTTCCTGCCCGGTATTCTTGAAACAAAGGAGGCCATCAGATGGCGCTCTTACGGTTTGAACACCTGAGCTTCGCCTACCCGCTGGCTGAAACGCGGGCATTGGACGAAGTGACACTGGAGATACAGAAAGGCGAGTATGTGGTGCTGTGCGGTCCCTCCGGCTGCGGCAAGACCACACTGCTGCGCCATGCCAAGCCCGGCCTGCTGCCTGTGGGGGCAAGGGCCGGCGAGACCTTTTATAAGGACGCGCCTCTTTCCCAACTGCCGGAGCTGACCGCCGCGGCGGAGATCGGCTTCGTACAGCAGAACCCGGATAACCAGATCGTCACAGATTTCGTATGGCATGAGCTGGCCTTCGGCCTTGAGAATATGGCACTGAGCGTACCGGTGATCCGCCGCCGCGTGGCGGAGATGGCTGCCTTCTTCGGCATGGAGCCGTGGTTCCGTGCCAAGACCACGGAGCTGTCCGGCGGCCAGAAGCAGCTGATGAATCTGGCCTCGGCGTTGGCCATGGGGCCGAAGCTGCTGATACTGGACGAGCCCACCTCCATGTTGGATCCGCTGGCGGCCCGCAACCTGCTTGCCACCGTGCAGCGGATCAACCGCGAACTGGGCGTAGCCATCCTTTTGACGGAGCATCGGCTGGACGAGGTATTTCCCGCCGCCGACCGTGTGGTGACTATGGATCGGGGGCGCATCCTGTCGGACGGTGCGCCGGCTGAGATCGCGCGGCAGCTGTCCGGCAGCGCGGAAAAGAGCCGTATCTATTTCGGGCTTCCCGCCGCCGTCCGCATCTTCAGTGAGCTGGAGCAGACGGACGAGCTGCCCCTGACGGTACGGGATGGCCGCCGCCGCTTGGAGCGGCTGCTGCCCATCACGGCGGAGGATTCCGCGCCTGAAACCGCGAAACCTGAGAAAGAAGCAAAGCACCCCGCCGTTTTAGAGGGCAAGGAGCTTTGGTTCCGATATACCGAAAAAAGCAAAGATATTCTTCGCGGCACAGATGTAACGCTTCATCGGGGTGAGCTGCTGTGTCTGCTGGGCGGCAACGGCGCAGGCAAAACCACGCTGATGCAGGCACTGGCCGGCTTCCGAAAGCCCTATCGTGGCAAGGTGAAGCTGGCGAAGGGTCAGCGGCTGTGTATGCTACCCCAGAACGCCCGGTCGCTGTTTGTGGCCGATACGGTGGAGAAGGAGCTGCTGGACAGCGCCGGTCAGGATCAGGCCAAAGCCATGCAGATGGCGGAGAAGCTGGAGCTGATGCCGCTGCTGGCGCGGCATCCCTACGACCTGTCCGGCGGCGAGATCCAGCGTCTTGCCGTAGGCAAGCTGCTGCTGCGGGAGGCCACGGTGCTGCTGCTGGACGAGCCCACCAAGGGGCTGGACGCCTATGCCAAGGCGGAGCTGGCGCAGCTGCTGCTGGCACTGTGCCGGGAGGGCGCGTCTATTCTGGTGGTGACCCACGATGTAGAATTCGCCGCCCGGTACGCCACGGGCTGCGCCCTGATGTTCGATGGCCTGCTGCTGTCTGAGGGCGAGCCCCACGACTTCTTTGCTGGGAACCGGTTCTATACCACCGACGCCAACCGTATCGCGGCAGAGCACTTCCCCATGGACATTACCTGCGAGGAGGTGATCGCGTCGTGTCGAAGCTCTTTGTCAGCAAAAGAACCAGAGCCGCCGCGTGGGTGATCCTTCTGGTGCTGCCCGCCCTGATGGTGGCCTTCGGCTATTACCACAGCCACCGCCCCGCGGTCAATCCGATGGGTTCCCGCACTTTCTGGGACTACATCATATTAAACTCGGATATTCTGCTGGGCCTGCTGTTCCTGCTGGCGTCCGCCATCCCCTTCATACTGGTATTCGATAAGAAGAAGCCCCAGGCCCGTGAGCTGGTGCCTATCGCGGTGATGGCGGCCATTGGCGTTGTGGGCCGCACGGTGTTTGAGATCATCCCGCTGCCCAACTTCAAGCCCTGCTCCGCCATCATTATCATCACGGCGGTGGCCTTCGGGCCGGAGGCGGGCTTTCTTACCGGCGCACTGACCGCCTTTGTCAGCAACTTCATTTTCGGACAGGGGCCGTGGACGCCATGGCAGATGTTCACATGGGGACTGGTGGGCTTTCTGGCGGGTATTCTGCAAAATGCCGGTGTGTTTGCGGAAAAGAACCGCCCTCACTTCACGGCGAAGCTGTGGGACAGGCTGTGTCCGGCGAATACGAACCGGGGCGATCTGCTGCATTTCGTGCGGCAGCTTACCGACCACGCGCCCCTGCGGCTGTGCCTTTATGGTTTCCTGTCCGGCTTTCTGTACGGCTGGATCATGAACCTGTATTTCATCATCGGGTATGTAAGCCCCCTTACATGGCAGACGATAGGCGCGGCCTATCTATCCAGCTTTTTCTTCGACTTCTGTCACGGGCTGTGTACGTTCCTGGTGCTGTGGGCACTGGGCGACCCGTGGGTACGGAAGCTGGAGCGCATCAAGATCAAATTCGGCCTGACGGCGGAGGAGCGGAACTATGTGCTGCCGCCCTCCACATTTGAGATAGCGAGAGAGAACTATGAGTGAACGAAAAACGATCATCAGGACGGTGGGGCTGAAGAAGCACTACACCGTCGGCGGCAACACGGTCCGTGCGCTGGATGGCGTGGACATGTCCGTGCTGCAAGGCGAATTTGTCTGTGTCGCAGGCCGCAGCGGCTCTGGTAAGTCCACCATGCTGAATATGCTGGCAGGCCTTGAGCCGCCCACGGAGGGGGAGATCATTGTCCGAGGCAAGCATCATTTGGAGGCTATGGACGAGGAACAGCGGACAAGGTTCCGCCGCCGCTATATTGGCTTTGTGTTCCAAAGCTACAACAACCTGCCCCAATACACAGCGTTGGAGAATGTGGCGCTGCCACTGGCCATCCGGGGCGTGCCGGAGGATGAACGGAACTGGCTGGCGTGGCAGGCCCTGAGCCGTGTGGGACTACGCGGACACGTAGATCACCGGCCTGCGGAGCTGTCAGGCGGTCAGCAGCAGCGCGTCAGCATCGCCCGTGCCATTATTACGGAGCCCTCCATCGTGCTGGCGGACGAGCCTACCGGAAACCTGGACAGCCGTACCGGCCAGGAGGTCATGGAGCTGCTGTGTGAGATCTTCCGTGAACGGAACACCACCTTCATTCTCAGCTCCCATGATCCCCAGATGCAGTGTTACACGGATCGCACCGTCTATTTCAGTGACGGAAAGATAGAGATAGAAAATCACCACACCGGAGAGGAGAACGCACAGTGAAAAGAGAAACGGTAAAACGGGTACTGGCCCTGTTGATCTGCGTATTGATGACAGTATCCCTGCTGCCCGCCGTCGCTATGGCGGAAGAAGTCACAGAGGATGTGATAGATGACAGCACCATTGAGGCTTACACGTCTTACGAAAACGGAGAGGATGCCGGCGTCAGCGGGGTCTCGGTTACGGACGAAAAGCCCAACACGGATATCAAGGTCATACCCAGCGACGCCAACGCCCTGATCCTGATGGATACCGGCGCACAGTCCCCAAAAGGCGTTCCCGGTCAGGTGGTGAAGATCGTGCTGCCGTTGGCGGTGAACAAGGAGTATCTGCCCAGCGAGAAATACATGCTGCGCAACATCAACATCTATCCCGATGTGCCTACCGACGCCAGCGTGTCCAACTGGCCCTTTGAGCTGATCTACGCCAGCGATGTGCAGCACTTAAAGGATATGTCCTACAACTCCACGGCGGAGGTGTGGTTCGAGTTCAAGGTCAGCGAGTTTGCCAGTAAGGGACGCTACGCTGTGCCCTTTAAGATCAACGCCACCGTATGGCGGGAGGACGCCGTGAACGGCACCACCATCACCGAGGACGTGACCTTCAAGGTCAGTGCCTATGTGACCGTTACCGACAACGGCAATATGTCCGGCGTCACTACCTCCTTCGGCAGCCTTCAGGTGGCGGGTACCAACGCGGGCGGCTCCTATACCGTGCCTACCGGCACACCCAATCAGACTATCTCCATGCGGATCCCCGTGATCAATGTGGGCGGTACCCTGACCAGCGTGACGGTCTATCCCGTGGTGTCCGCCGCGCTGGACGAGTTCCCCTTCGTGATCGACTCCACCAATTTAGGCAAATATTTCGACTACTGGGCCAGCGGCGAGGTGAAGTATCTGGACTACACCTTCACGGTGTCGCCCTTTGCCACCTCCGGCAACAAGTCCATTAAATTCAAGGCAAATTATTTCGAGAACAGCGCCCCTGCGGAGGGCTCCTTCTCCACGCAGTTTACTGTGATCGACGGCTATGACGCCTCCGCCATGTCGGTGATGGTGCAGAGCTATAAGCTGTATGTGGACGATACCGAGGTATCTGGCCTGATGGCAGGCGAGGAGACGGAGCTGCGCCTGACCCTGATCAACAATTCCAAATATGACACGGCCAAGAAAATCATCTCCAGCCTGGTATTCACCAATTCCCCCGGTCTGACGCTGTGCGTAGGCGGCACGGATACCGCCTATGCCGATTCCATCAAGCCGGGCGGTACGACGATCCTGAAATACAAGATCATGGCCAAGCAGGACGCGGAGGTTGGCCCCGCCATGCTGGGCATCAACCTGACCTATGAGACCACCGAGGCGGTGGCCGGTAAGGCGGCGCAGAACATCATGCTGCCGGTCAGCCAGAAGATGGATGTTCTGGCCGGTACGCCGGAGGTGTACGGCACACTCAGCAAGGATAAGGAAGCTACCATCTCCGTGCCGCTGACCAACATGGGCCGCGCCAAGGCTATGAATATCCGGGTGCTGGCCACGGACGGCATGACCGCCTCCACCCCCTGTTATGTGGGCGACCTGCTGGCAGGCGGCTCCACCAGCGCCGATGTAACGGTAGGCTTCTCCAAGATCGGCGCGTTTGTGGGCAAGATGATCCTCCAGTATGAGGACGCCAACGGCGAGACGTATTCTCAGGACATCTCCGTGCCCCTGAGCGTGGCGGAAAGCTCTGCGGATACAGATGCCAACAGCGTCAACGCAAATAAAGACGGCACAGGCAGCCGCTGGTGGCTGTGGCTGCTGATAGCGATCCTTGCGCTCATCCTGATCGGCATTGTGGTCTATGTCATCATCCGCTATAAGCGCGGCGAAATCGGGCCCGGTGCCGAAAACACCGCTGCCTTGGACGATTTTGACGACGACTTTGACGCAGACGGCGGCGCACCGGGCATCGGGGAGAAGCCGCTGACCTACGACGGAAGCAATAAGGACGGGAATGTATGAAGCCAAAAGACCTGTTTCGCTACGGCTGCACCAACCTGTTCCGGCGAAAGACCCGCACGGCGCTGACAGCCCTGTCCATGGCGGTGGGCGTCATGTGTATCGTGGTGCTGATCTCCGTGGGTCTCGGATATGAACAGGCATACCGCGAGAGCATCGAGGCACTGGGCAGCCTGACAAAGATCGATGTGACGCCTGCCACCGGCGATTACGGACGCAAGGCACTGCTGAACGACAAGGCACTGGAGGCGTTCCGAGGCATCGACGGTGTGGAGGCGGTAACGCCGGTCTATCAGCAGTCCGCCTACATCGTGTCCGGCAACTATGTGAACATGGTGCGCGTCTACGGCATCGACATGACCACGGCGGAGCGTTTCATGCTGACGCCGGAGCGGGGCGTTATGGCCGAGGACGGTACGCGCCTGCATCCGGAGGTGCTGTTCACCGACGACGTGGCGGCTGGTCTTGCCAACAAGGCCAAGGACTGGGAACTGGCGGTGGACGAGAACGGCAACGCCCTCATTGATCTGCTGGAAGTGCCTGTCCGCATGACCTTCGATTCCTCCAGCCTGACCGGCGAGCCGAAGGCCGACACCGACGGACGGGCACTGCCCTCCAGTAACCTCTATACCCTGCGGGTGACAGGCATCTGCTCCACCCTGAACAACAACTTCGCCACCGCCGCGTTCATGTCCTTCGACCGCTTGCAGGAGATGACGCAGGCCAACGCCAATTACATGGGTGCGACTACCCAGACTAAAACAGCGGAGGAGAAGGCCAACGGTCCTACCTACGACTTGGTTTGGGTCATGGTCAAGAACGTCAACGACGTGCAGCGTATTGTCAAGCTGATCCGCGACACGGGGCTGAACACCTATTCGCTCAACGATATGCTGGAGACGGTGCGGACACAGTCCCGGCAGATCCAGGGGATGCTGGGCGCGCTGGGCGGTATCGCTGTCCTGATCTCCGCCATCTGCGTGGCAAACACCATGATGATGTCCATTACGGAACGGACGCGGGAGATCGGCGTGCTGAAGGTGCTGGGCACCGTTCGCAGCGACATCTTTAAGATGTTTCTCTCGGAGGCACTGATCGTAGGCGTGATAGGCGGCGCGGCGGGCTTGGTGCTGAGCTTTATCGCCAAGTGGCTGATACCGGTGATCTTCGCGTCCCGTGAGCTGCGGTGCGTGCTGCCCTGGTGGCTGGCGGTCTGCGGCGTGGTGTTTTCCGGCTGCGTGGCCATTGCCGCCGCATGGATCCCCGCACGCAAGGCAACGCTGATCAGTCCCAACGAAGCCATCCGCTCTGAGTGAGGTAACGATATGAAAAAGACAACACACAATTTCCACAAGCCGCTGCGCCGCACCCTCTCCATGGTGCTGGCGCTGGTGATGGCCCTTTCTCTGACGGTACAGGCTTTCGCGGCAGTTGGTACTTGGCCTGCCACCGGTACAGCCAGCGGTGACAGGTATTTGCAAAACAGTGGCACTTTCTATAACGGCAGTGCTGTAATGGCTCCGCTAAGTGCCAATTTTGGCGGCTTTATCAATGTATACGGCGTACCCAAGGACTCCCAGCCAGACGACTATATAATGACGCCGACTTCCATCGACTTTGGCGACCTGAAAGCTTCAAAGGATAATAAAGCAGATATTGTGCTCAACAGGGCTTATGACTTTTCCAGCCCGATCCGTTACAACCTTACTGCAGCAGATGGACGGACATTCCCGGTTTATACCTTTGCAGCGGAGGCCACCAGTAAGGAAACCTGGACAGAAGCGGATACCCAGGAGCTGCTGGGTATGGCGGAGCTGTTTGCGGATACCTACCATCAGCTCTATCTTGCAATAGACAAGATCAATGCGGCAAAGACCGCTATCGGCGCATATCATCCGGCCAATGCGGATATGCTCGGCACGCTGGGCTACTGGCTGGGCATGGATACCGCCTTTTATGATGACGAAACTGTTGGCATGGGAGGTAACCGCCTCTTTGACTCTTATGAGAGCAAATGGCGCGCCGGAGACGAGGAAGCCGTTCAGTTCATGCGGGAATACCTGCAAAAATATATCGCAAAAAAAGGCTATAGTCAGGTCAGCCCCGCTGCTCTGCGGATCATCTATAAGAAGATCGTTCCTGAATATCTTTCCTACGTTGAACAGAATCGCATCAAGGAGCCGGTCATTGACCGGGTGACCATCGGCGGCTCTGTGGGCAGCATCGATGCCGCAGCCCGCACGGTGACGGTAAAGCTGCCGGAGAATATAGACCGTTCCAAATTAACAGTGGATGTCGAGGTAGGAACCGGACTGATCGCCAATTCGGTGGCAGGCTCTGTGACGCAGGGAACGCTGGCCTATCAGGTAACGCCCTATGATCCGGCCTATGGCACCAGGTACAGCGCTTTGGGCGCCACATGGAGCATCCTCATCGAAACGGGTACGCCGGACAATCTGGTCACCTCCTTCGCCGTTACCGCTGATGATGGTAAGACCCGATACGCCAAGATCAACGAGACCAACAAGACGATCTCCCTGAATCTGCCGGAGGGCACCGACCTGCGCGCCATCACGCCGGTCGTTACCCATACCGGTACGGAGGTCAAAATCAACGGGGAATCTTTTACCGGCAGCGGTTCTTTCGATTTTACTAATTCCGAGTCAACGCCCCTGACGTTGACGGTGACCAACAGCAATTTTAAACTGCACACCGACTACAAGGTGACCATCACAGCCAGAAAGTCCTCAGAGAATTACATCACCGCCTATAAGCTGGGCGACGCGGAGGGCGTGATCGATGGCGACAATATCGCCATTACCATCCCTTACGCCATGGACCTGGCTGCCGTGGAGCCGGGGATCGCCATTTCCGAGTTCGCGGTGCTCGTCGAGCCTGATACGCTGAAGGTGGGCGAAAACACCTACACCGTTACCTCTGAAGACGGCAAAGTGCGTACTTATACGGTGACCATCACCCGCACGGCGGTGGCAAGAGGCAGACAGATACTGTCCTTCACCTATGGCGCGGCGGCAGGCGTGATCGATCAGGTGAATGGTACGATCTCACTGGTGCTGCCCGCTGGTACCGGCATCACCTTTGCGCCGACGATCAAGCTGTCTGATTTTGCCACGGTCACACCGGCATCCGGTGAGGCACAGGACTTCAGCAAGCCGGTAAAATACAAGGTCAAGGCGCAGAACGGCTCCACCAATACCTATACCGTCACTGTAACAGTTTCTCAGGAACAGGCAGAGAATCCTTACAAGGCGAAGATGAAGTCCCTGGTCGGCAAGATCACCACGCGGTACAGCCAAACAACGGCAGGCGCGTGGGAGGACTGGGAATGGATGAACCTGGGCTTCTACCAGAAGAAGCTGGGTAATCTTGACGACGGCTTCTCCATCGCGGAGTGCATCAAGCGGCTGGACACCACCACCAATGTGGCCATGACCAACATTGACCGCAAGATTATGACCCTGACGGCCCGCGGCATCGACTGTACCAAGCTGTCCAAGTACAACAACGGTGAACCCTTTATTGACGCCAAGGGCAACGAGGTGGACGACTTTGTTTCCATCCTCTATAACTACAGCGGCGGTTGGACTATCAACGGGCCCATCTTCGCACTGATTGCCCTGGATATGGGCAACTACACCATTCCTGAAAATGCCCTGTGGACGCGGGACAAGCTGCTGGAGACAATTTTGACCCATAAGTACCTGTCGGACGGCTTTGGCCTGGACATGGTGACCATGCTGATGCAGTCCATCGCGCCCTATCAGGATGATCCGGTCTACGGAGAGCGGGTCACGGCTAAGCTGTGGGAGGGCTTTGGCATCGTCATGGACAGCTTCGGCACCGACCCCTTTGACAATCCCTTCGGCGTACAGTGGGGCGGCGTGTATACCTCTGAGGGCGCGTCCCAGATCATCTGCGCTCTTTCCGCTATGGGTGTTGACGTCCACACGGATGTGCGTCTCAATAACGGAAAGGACAGCGTGCTGACCTCGTTCCTCAACTACGCCGACTTTGACGAGGGCTATTTTGCCCACAGCAACACGACACCCAAGAATGCCATGGCCACCTATCAGGGCTGCTATGCCACACAGTGGTATCTGGGCTTCCTGAATGGCGGCGGCGCGGGGCATCCCTATTCCCTGTATTATCATCGCTTCGATTTCTCCCGTAAGCTGTCCACCGAGGCGGACATTACCTCCTTTACACTGGAGGGCAAGCAGGGCGTGTTTACCACGGAGGGCAGAGACAACATCATCACCGTGACCCTGCCTGCCGGTACGCCGCTGAACGATATGCACCCGCAGCTTCAGCTGTCTGACTATGCCACGATCCTTGCACCGGATCTTACCGGCGGCATCACCTTTGTGAAGGATACCAAGACCGCCTTCACCGTGCAGGCGGAGGACGGCAAGACCACCAAGACCTATTATGTGGTAGTCAAGCTCTCGGACGAGGAAAAGCCCTCCGGCGCGGAGATCTACACCGACACCATTATGCTGAAGGACGCCAATATCCTGCGGGATCTGGATATTCTGGGCAAGAATATCACCGCTGGCACGGACAGCACGGATATTGAGCTGCTGCTTGACGCAGGAAAGGACACCTCAAATCTGATGATCTACGCCCGCCTCTCCTATGGAGCCACTGCTTCGCCGGCACTGGATGGGAAGAAGGGCATGAACCTGTCGGACTGGACGACCTTCACCATCACTTCCGGTGACGGGACGAATACCCGGACGTACCGCATCAAGGCCACGGCACGGACGCAGGCGTCTATCTCCGCCTTCAGCCTTACCATCGGCGGCACGGTCTATGAGGGCGTTGTTGACAACAAGTCCAACACCATTACCGTGTCCGGTGTGGATGACAGCAATCTGTCAAGCACCTCCTTCGCACCGGATGTGACGCTTGGACCGGAGACGCTGGTCTGCTCTCCTGCCCCCGGTCTGGCGCAGGACTTCTCCCGCACGGTGCAGTATATCGTGGCGGGTAATGAAAAGGTGCTGTCCCGCACCTACACCGTCTCCGTGCTGAATAAGGCGGGTAAGCTGATCTCCGGCAGCGGCGGTGGAGGCGGCAGCGATCCTGTAACGCCGGCCACCGGCGCGAAGATCACGGCCTTTTCCGTGCTGGGCGTGGACGGCGTCATCAACCAGAGCGTAGGTACTATCACCGTAACGCTGCCTGCCGGTACGAACGTGACGGCGGTAGCCCCCTCCGTTACCGTGACGGCGGGCGCGGTGGTCAGCCCCGTGTCCGGCGAGGTGGTGAACCTTACCGCTCCGGTGGTCTACACCGTGACGCTGGGCGAGGAAACCAGCCGCTATACCGTCACCGTGACCTTCGAGCGCAGCGTTTCCCAGCAGCTTTGGGACGAGCTGGGCAACAACTCGGATGTGGCGGATCACCAGACCAGCCACACCAAGCGGGATTGGAGCTGAGTGCCATGAGGAAAAGAAAAACTGTATTTCTATTGCTGGCATGCCTGCTGCTGACGCTGGCGGCGGGCTGCGGGAAAGCACCCCAGCAGCCGCAGGAGCGCAGCAAGTGGGACATCCTTTCCGCCAAGTGCGGCGAGGCGGACTGCACCGTGTCCGTCACCAAGAACTGGGGCGGGCAGGAAACGGGGCTGAGCTGTGTTGTGTTCATCCCTCCCACGGAGGGCATGGACATGACCGCCGTCCCGCTGACGCTCCGGCTATCCGAGGGCGCGACGCTGGACGAGACTGAGCCGTGCATCGTATCCGCTGACGGCACTTCTCTAATCGTTGATCTAACGGTTCTTGAACCGTGCATCACCGTGCAGAACGAGGGCTATACCCGCACCTACTGCCTGCGGCTCAAGGAGGCGATGGGATGAAGCGTACAGTATACTTGCTGATCGCCGCGCTGAGCGTAAGTCTGCTGCTGGGCGGCTGTGGCCAGAACAGTGACCCGCTGGCTATCCGGGAGTTCATCATCGGCGACAGCATCGGCACGGTGGAACAGCGCGGCAGCGGCAAGGACGCGGAATACGTCATCTGTATCACACTGCCGATAGAAACGGATTTCCAGAACTGCACAGCCAACATTACGCTGGCGGACGGCGCGTCCGTCAAAGGCGATAGTCCCTGCCTGAAGGCAGATTTGGGCGGCCGCATGGTGCTGGATCTGACGCTGGAACATCGGGATCTGATTATAGAGAATGGGTCAAGCAGCCGTTCCTACGGCTTTGAAATAGGGCTGAGCCGGTAACGGCTCATGATAGAAAAGAGGTGATGCATGGGATTACGGCGTTCCCTGCGCAGAAGAGATCAACAAAAAATTAACAGAAGGAGAACGAACATGAAAATGACGAAGAAGATCACCGCATTGTTGTTGGCTCTCGTTATGGCGCTGTCTCTCAGCACCATGGCATTTGCCGACGGCACCACGACGACCACGACCGGGAAAGTAACCCGCACGACCGTCAATTCCATTGACGCCGTGTCCTCCGTCACCATTGGCGGCACCACCGCCTATTATGAGAAGGACAGCAATACCGGCGACCAGATCTATATCCGCGCCATGGTGGCCGGCGGCTCCGAGTATGGCCTGAAGAGCACCGACGTGGTGATCAACCTGAGCAATGCCGGCGCCACCATCAACGGCGACCTTGCCTTCACGGGTGCGGGCAATGTCCGCACGGCGACGAATGTGAACCTGCTCAACAAGGTCTATACCGTGATCATCAGCACCTCCGAGGGCGGCGTCACGACCAGCAAGACCTATAAGCTGGCTGCCGGCTTGCCCAATGGTGTTGTTGCCATTGCCCCCAACGACCCCCTGCGCATTACCGCACTGAAGTTTGGCACTGTGGATGCCACGTTCACTGGAACCAACGTGCAGAACCCCTTCATGGGCAACACTCTGGTAAACACGGAAAACAAGTGGACCTTCGTGAATTACAAGGCAGATGCTACGGCTACTGCAACAATCACTGACCGTAAGAACGTTGCGGCAAATCTTACTATTCCTACAGGTATGACTGCTTCTGGCGGTTGCCTGGGTACGACCAGTGTAGTCGGCAATGGTAGAGTAAGGAGCCTTACTCTGAATCTCAGCGATCCGTCCACATTTATGAATGTTACGGTAAATGGCGAAACTCGTAAGTATTATGTGTTTGTGACCGACCCTGGTACGTTCAAAGTGAAGTATGGTATCGACTTTACCGAGGCTATGGCTGATTCCCACTATACCGGCGATGTAGCGACTGCGGTGAATAATCTGTATTCCCAGGCCAAGGAGTATTTTGGTGTTGCCGACAATCAGACTTGTGGCGCTTATGGCGAGATCATTGTCAATTCCGGCGAGACCGTGATGGATATCATGCACAAGTTTGCTGTCAAGTACAGCTATACTTCCGAGGTCCCCGAAGGCTGCACTTATATGGCGACTCTGAACGGTGTCGGTGAGTTCACCTTCGGCAATATGTCCGGCTGGATGTATACCGACGGCCCCTCCTGGACCAGTGATGGTAAGGCTGACTATACCAAGTGGAGCACTCCCGCTGTAGGCGGCGCCAGCTATACCCTGACTGCAGGTGACACCATCTGCTGGTTCATCTGCTGCAACTACACGCATCATCCTTGGGGTTGATTAGCGGGCCAAACGTAGAGAGCGAATAGAGTGGTAAGGGCGGGGCTTTCCGCCCCGCCCTTACCCTGCTCAGAACTGGAGAACAAATATGAACAGAGTAAAGCGCGTATTGGTTTGCTGCTTGCTTGTCGTGTTGTGCCTTGGAATGGTTTCTTTTGTCCCAGCATATGCTGAAACAGAATTATTCACCATTAAGGATAAAAGCGGAAACTGTTACGTTCCCGTAGCCACGGATATTAATGTTAAAGATACGCTCGGAGTAGACAAGGTATATTGTCTCTGGGTTCCTGAAGAGACAGGGGCATTAACGATTGAAACTTCTAACTTCAGCCGTGCTCAGTGCTTTTGCGCAACATCATCTCCGCTAACGTGTACGGAAGAAAGCGGAAAAATGATCGTATCAGTCGGCAGCGGGCACGACCCGAATAGCTGTTTGGCTGGCGTGGCTGATACCTACCCTGGTGCGAATGCTTATATTGACGAAGCGTCTGCTGTAGAGAGAATCTGTGTTGAGCTCGTTGGAGAGACAACGGTTGATATACTTATTCAGCGGGGCGGGAAAAATCCTCAAGATGATGTTACACCACCTGTGATCACATTGGCCGATAACGGCGTAGAACGTACAAGCGATGCTACCGCCACCATCAGGTTTACCTCCAGCGAAGCTGGTACGGTTTACTATTCACTCGTTTCTGCCGATGCTGTGGACACGTCCGCCACTGGTACGACGATGGTCAGCGGCGATAATACATTGGATATTGTCGGACTGACTACTGGAGAGGCGAAGGTTTATATTAAGGCAAAAGACGCTTCGGGGAATGTTACCGAGTCCGTTCTGGAAGTTACGGTTCCGGCCTATGTGCCTACGTATGAGGTCCTATTAACATCGATTACTCCTGCAATGTATAATCAAGGATATCGCTATGTCAGTGCGACAGCGGCCGGACTTCCGTTAAAGTCAAATGATGATCCATACATGTGCATATATAAGGGAGCACAGGCAGGACAAACGGTCAAGGTCACGCTTCTCATTCCGGAGGCCGATAAGGAACTCGAATCGATTTCCCTGACTACGAATGACGGGAATAATACGCCGATCGACGTGACAGTTGACGGCACAGAGAACAGTTTCAGCTTTACCATGCCGGCGGCCAATGTACGTGTAGATAGTTTTACCATCAAAGACTCCGTTGTAGTAAGGTATAACTTGAAAGCAGACGTTTCCCTGCTGTACGAAAATCTCGAAGATTTAGCCGGAAATCGCCAAGGCACAGTGACCTTCACCGATGCCGACAGAGTAACGCTGGTGCAGGCCAAGCCTCGTCAGCAGGTAACCGTGACCGCCGATCCGAAACCGTATACGGCGGGTGATATGTTCAAGCGGGAATTTGTGCGCTGGAAAGTCATTGATGGCATCGAGGTCAGTCCCGAGGATCAGATGAAACCGTCCTTCACTTTTGAGATGCCGGAAAACGATGTCTATTTGTTTGCGGAATTCAAAAATGTCGGAACGGAGATCACCTGGGGCACAAAAATCGACAATGTCATCGGCAATGTGACGAGAGTTAGTCTGTCAGGAGTTGCCAGCGAGAGAAGCCCCTTTACTTTTGCCGAAGGTGCAGAGTTGGGTGCTGTCCCGTTGGGAGAGGACTGGTGGTACCGGTACGAGTTCACCGGCTGGACAGTGACACGCGATGAAGAGGTATTGACAGATGTAGATACTTCTCAGTTAGTTAGTGACGACCGTCCCGAAGGGACTTTCGGCTATGCGACATGGGCGCACTTTAGTGTGAGCGGCAAGAAAATGACTGTCATGGCCAACTTCCATGAGCGTACTTTCGCCGGTGTGACCGTCGAAGCCAGCCCCGCCACCATGGGCAGTGCTGCCGTCTCTGTGGGCGGCGACCCCACCACAAACATCCCTGTGGTCTACGAGGGACAGACCGTCACCCTGACCGCCACACCCGGCGAACGCTATATGCTGAAAGGCTGGGAGGTCAAGGATGCCGATAACAAGGATGTGACATACAAGGTTGCGGAGGATGTTGTCAACGTTGCCACCTTCACCATGCCTGCCACCGGCAAGGACATCACCGCAAAGGCGATCTTTGAAGTCGATCCCAACAATGCCAGCACCGCCTGCGTGCTGGAGGATGTGGAACTGGCCATCCCCAGCGCCACGGTATCGAGAGAGGGCAGTAAAATTACGATCACCCTGCCCGCCGGTACGGACACCAGCAAGCTTGCTGATGCCATGCTGAAGTTCACCGTTTCCAAGTATGCGGATATCATTCGGGCCGGTGATGATGCGGCGTGGCCCGCCGCGGGTAAGGCCTGCGGCATGGAGCTGGATAAGGCCGTCACCTTCACCGTCCGCTCTGAAAAGAACCTGATCGGCAAGGATGAAACTGCCAAAGCGGACTACAAGGTGACCATCACCGTGGCCAAGAGCTCCGCGAAGGACATCACCGCCGTCAAGCTGTTGAACGCCGATAAGTCCGTGATCGCTGAGGGCAAGCTCAGCGGTACGACGTGGACGATCACGCTGCCCTCCAATACGGACAAGACCCTGATCAACAAGATCGGCTCTGCGCCGGATGTTTACATGCAGGTGCTTCACACCGGTGTATCCGTCAAGCAGGAGGAAGGCTGGAACGATGCGGATGGCGCACCCTATTGGAATAGCGGTGACGCGATGTGCGGCATCAGTGTCAATACCAGCAAGACGTTCACGGTGACCGCCGAGGATAGCAGTACCAAGACCTACACGGTGGAGATCAAGTACACCGCCCCCAATGCCCCCACCCTGTCCAACGGCTCCGCCACCCGCACCAGCAAGACCGGTGCAGCCGTGAAGTTTACCTCCAGCGAGGCGGGCAACTACTTCTATAAGGTGGTGGATCACGGTGCGGCAGTGCCCACGGTGGATACCAGCAAGAGCGGCACATCTGCCGTCAAGGGTGAGAACACTATCACCCTCAGCAATCTGGGCGATGGCGCCCGTGACATCTACATCGTTGTTGTGGGTGCAGCCGGAGGCGAGAGCACTGCCCTGAAGGTAGAGATCCCCGCCTACGGCAGCGGCAGCGAAACACCGGACACCGGTAAGTTTACCATCACTATTAACGCACCCAAGGGCGGCACCATTACCACCAACCGCACCAAGGCGGATAAGGGCGATGAGATCATCGTCACTGTGAAGCCTGACAGCGGCTATCAGATGGTGGAGGGTTCCCTGACCTATTCGCTGGCGGTGGCAGGTGGTGAAACGGTCAAGATCACAGGCAACCGCTTTACCATGCCTGCAGGCAATGTGACCATCACCTGCAAGTGGGAGACGGCCACCACGACGGCCAAGGGCATCACCAGCTTCTCCATCAGCGGTGTGGTCGGTGCGGTGAACAACACCACCAATACCATTACCATCACACTGCCCCGCGGCACAGATGTGACGAAGCTGACCCCGGTTATCGCCACAAACGGTGTCAAGTCCCTGACACCTGGCAGCGGTGAAACGGTGGACTTCACCAATGCCGTGACCTACACCGCCGCCATGGAGGATGGCAGCAGCAAAACCTATACTGTCACGGTCTACGTGGACAAGGGAACGCTGGCCGATCAGTTCTGGGACAAGCTGACGGACTTTGCCACCCAAGTTCCCTGGTGGGAGTATGCAAAGCATCAGCAAAGCACCAGCAAGTATCCCAAGTATTGGTAAGTAGTTTTCTCTACGCAAGGGAGGCTGCCGGCAACGCCGGCAGCCTCCTTCTTATTTTCCATCCTTCGCTGCTACGAACCAGCGGCCTTTTTCAAACCAGAGATAACTCTCCCTGCCCCGTATGCGGCAGGTATATCTCTCTCCCACGCCGCCTACACTTTGGCAGGCTGCGCGGCGCACGTCCAGTATCTTGTCGATATGATATCTGCGTATTTCGTCAAACTCGATCTCGATAGGACGCATCTTCCCGTTGGCGTCAAAATGCACCGTCACCGGCACATACTTCTTTTCAAGTTCCATGGATATTCCCCCTATCCTGCGAAGTAGCCTATCGGATGCACGGTATGGTCATCCTTGGGATTGATGCAGCCCAATGCCGGGTCAGACATGGTGATGGCGCGGCGCACACTCATATAGCCATATCGCTGCCGCAGCCTGTCCATGGTCACATCGATTTGTTCCCACGCGCTCCGACGCCTATCGTTATCAAAAAGCGAAGTTTGTATACCAATAGTCGCATCTACCAGTTCGGCGCCGCGCACACCAATGCTGCGTACCGGCAGCGTCCACGGATAGCTGCGACGGAACAGGTCGAACGCCACTTCTGCGATCTCCGCACTGGAGCAGGTGGGAACTGCCAGTTTCTTTTGCCGGCAGTACCAATGCAGCTCCGTATCCCGGACAGTAACTTCGACCACCGTACACTTTGATGCCAGCTCCCGCATTCTGCAGGCGACGCTTTCCGCCAACAGATACAGCATGAGACGCACATCATCGTCGCTCACCAGATCGCGCGGCGTGGTGGCGCTGTTGCCTACCGATTTTATGGCACGGATATGATCACTGCGCTGCACAGGCGACACATCAAGCCCGTTGGCGAAAGTGTGCAGCACCAGCCCCATTTTCCCCAGCTTGTATTCCAAAAGCTTCGGCGACGCCTCGGCAAGCTGCCCGATGGTATAAATCCCAACACCGCGCAGCTTGCGCTCTGTGGCAGGACCAACATAGAGCAGATCGGCTGCTGACAGCGGATAGACAATTTCTTTATAGTTATCCCGCTCGATACGGGTGATGGCGTCCGGCTTTTTATAGTCACTACCCAGCTTCGACGTGATCTTATTGTCGGAAACGCCGATGCTGGCGGTGATCCCCAACTCAAACTTGATCCGCTCGCTGATCTCTTCAGCAATACTCACGGCCGAACCGAACAGACCGACGCTGCCGGTCACATCCAACCAGCTTTCATCAAGGCCAAACGGTTCGATTTGGTCGGTGTATTTCTCGTAAATCTCGCGAGCCATCTTACTGAATCGGATATACTCCCTCATATCGGCAGGCAGCACCACCAGATCGGGGCAAAGCTGCTTCGCCTGCCAGATGGCCATGCCGGTTTTGACGCCACGTGGCTTTGCTACATAGTTGGCAGTAAGGACGATTCCGTGACGGGCTTCTGGATCACCGCAGACTGCCACCGGCTTTTGACGCAGTTCAGGGCGCCGCTGACATTCCACAGATGCATAAAATGCGTTCATGTCTACGTGTAGAATATTCCGTCCCATCTATCCGTCCTCCTCCCAGTTTTCTTAACCACCATAATAGAACATAAGTTCTATATACGCAAGAGGTAAATACTGTCGGCACAGCTCATGACTGTCATTTTGACGACACAAAATATAGGAGGCATGTCTGTACAGTTCTTACAGCGGTTGTGTGGTGATGGACATGTACTCAGAGATAATGTCAGGTCTGCAAGGAAAAATTCTATGCTTTATACAAAAGCCTTACCCCAAAACGGCACCGTTTAAAAATCTTCAATTCTTATCAAAATGCGGAGAACCTATCGGAGATTCCGGCTCCCGCGTTGTATCCGGCGCGATTCTACGAGAGAAACGCCTCGCATCTGCGGCAGTCATTATCCGGAAGCAACGATGCCCTTTGACGCGCTTTTTAGTTGCAGAAACAACAAAAAGCGGTCAGAAATTGTGCAAAAAAACATTGCCTGTCACCAGAAACTTTGGTACTATGAGAATGAAAAAGTGTCGATTGTTGGTACGTGTCCCGCCGAGAGGAGATATCCTTTGAACGTGACCGTTGCGGATTGCCTGAGACTTCCCACACTGCGTGAAGCGCAGCTAGTCGCCGGTGCAAAAGGGTTGGATCGTGCGGTATCCTCCGTCAGTGTGCTGGAGTGGCCGGAGACAAATCTATTATCTGACGAGTTAATTGTCGGAAACGAACTGGTTATATCTGCTCTCGTGACCATTAAAGATGATGTTGCCCGACAGTGCTGTGTATTGCGGCATTTGCGAAGCATGGGCGCGGCAGGACTTGTTCTGTTTTACGTTGGGGTCTTTATTCCTCAGATCGACGATGCACTGATTGCCGTTGCGGATGAGATCAACCTCCCGCTGATTGCCATGCCCTTTGGCCGCATGGACTTCCGATACTCGGATATGATCACGGATATAGTCGAGTATATCCACAAGCGGCGAATGCAGGGCAATTATTATACCGCCGAGGTGATGAACAGCATTGCGCTTTTGGAGCCACAGCAGCGGAACATCAACACCGTCTTGCGTCTGCTGTCCGACCGTATGCGCTGTACTTTGCTGCTGACGGATCGGTATCTGGAACGAAGGGGCGCGGCGGCATGGCCGGTTTCCAACCAATGGGACTACCCGGCGCTTTTGCAGATGCTGCAAAAGCGGAAGACTCTATCAAAGGGACAGCAGACAATGGAATTGGAAGGCCACAGTTTCAAACTGTGGGATATACCCGTTCCGTCAAAGACCCATCGAGGGATGCACCTGCTGGCGCTGGACGAGTTTGACCAAATGGATCCTGAAAGGCTGCAGCAAGCAGTAGATGTTGTTGCGTTATTCTTGAACATCTGGGACAAAGGCACTTATTATGACGGTACAGATGCGCTGGTAGAAGCGGTCCTGACAGACGATCCCGCCAAAATGCGTAGACTCGCACAGCAAATGGGCATTTCCATAAGTGCCGTTAACACCATGTGGGTTTTGCAGCTTTCGGATCTGAGGACAGGGCAGGAGCTGACCGCCAGCCAAAAGCTGGACGTTGTTCTGAAGCTGAAGGTGTACCTGCAGGAGCACCATAAGATCGTCGTCGTTGATAGCTACGGCACCTATATTGTCGCCTTGACCGACGGGATGCTGCTTGAGGAAAATACGCGGGAGATGGGTGAGGATTTTGTCTCCCTGCTTGAAAAAGAGGGATATGCTGCACGCGGCTGTGTCTTTGACGATCTTGAGAACACATCGCAGGCCCGCGATGCATATAATCGGATGATACGCTGCTTTGCAGAGCTCTGCGCTGTGTATCCGCGGCGCAAGATCTATTCAGACAGTGATGTGCGCTATGTGCAATCATGTATCGACTCCGTGAAGCAGGGGGAAGATGCGGTAGCAGACTGTCTGCTGCCCATCAGGAAGCTGAAGGATACTGCGGACGGTGATATCCTGATTGAAACGCTATGCACTTATCTTCTTGATGCGGAATCCAACACGCAGAGCACAGGCACCTTGCTATATCTTCATAAAAATACCGTGCATTACCGACTCAATAAGATCCGGAGCGTTTTGAAATGTGATCTGGTACAGATGCCCGCAACGCTGGCGGTATATAAAGCTGCGGTGGTCTACCGTATTTTGAAAGGGATTTAGGAGATACTTACAAATTAACAAAGCAAGATGCACAAAGAGGGGCTGCCAAAACAGTCCCTCTTTGTTTCTGCGACCAATGAAACGATGAAATCCTTAGTTGGCTATCCGATGACCTATACACCGAGACTCTGTATACTTTTAAGCAGAGATGGCGGGAACGCCACAAAAATTAAGAATATGGAGGAACTCGAAATGTCTACTGTTTTGTCACGTCAGGATATTATCAACATCATCTATGGTGCCACCGTCCTGGGTGCCGGCGGTGGTGGTTCTGCCAGCTCCGGTTTGGAGATGCTGGAGAACTACATCAAGAAACATGGTGATCCGAAGCTCCGCATGATCTCCACTGGTGAGATGAATGTCAACGCCTATGCCGCTGTGACCGCAGGCATGGGTTCTCCCGTTGCACTGAAGGACATTGACTTTACGCCCTACGCCGTCAACGCCTACAACGCTCTGGTGGATATGGCTGCGACCATGGGTCGCACCCTGAGCTATACGATTCCCGTTGAGATCGGCGGCTTCAACACCTTCGTTCCCATGCTGATCGCCATGATGAACGATATCCCCGTCATTGATGCAGACGGTGCTGCCCGCGCTGTTCCCGCTCTGGACACGCTACTGCTGCACGTCAACGGCCTGGATACCTCTCCTTTGGCTATGGCCGACCACAAGAACAACCGCCTGACCATTGAGCTGGCCGATCCCCGCGATGCACACGAGGCCGAGGTCATCGGCAGAAACATCTGCGTGGCCTTTGATATGATGGCCGGTCTGTCCGGCTGGATGGTCAATCAGGCGCAGATCGAGGCCGCTATCGGCAACGGCACCATTACCCGTGCCAAGACCGTCGGCGAAGTGATGGCCACGTATAAGACCGAGAACACCACCGAGAATTTCTATGCGTATCTCGCCAAGCATTCCAGCCTGAAGTGCCAGGCCGTTTGCCGCGGTAAGATCACCAAGGTGGAAACGAAAACGGCCGGCGGCTTCGATTATGGCACCGCCACTGTCGCGGGTGAGGACGGCTCCACCTATATGGTTCTGTTCCAGAACGAGAACTTGGTCATCTACAAGGATGGCATCGTGGTCATGACCGCCCCCGACATCATCTCCTTCTACGAGATCAATGATGGTATGCCTCTGACCAATGCTGATACCAAGGAGGGTCAGTATGTGGACATCGGTATTATCGAGGTGGATGAACGCTGGTGGAAGAACGGCGAGGCCGCCATCAACGATGTGTGGGCTCCCTACTTCAAGAACGTGGAGTACACCGGCAGAATCGTTCGTTATCCCGCCAAGTAAGCGCATTCCTGCAGAACCCGACAACAGCGAGCTTCCTTACATCGACGAAAAGCCGGGGACGGGGCACAGTTCCCGTTCCCGGCTTTCTGTCTAAATGAGGCATTCCCCGTCCCTACATTTTAGAGAGAGGAGAATAACAACATGGAAGAAAACAAGACCAATGTAACGGAAACCAAGCAAGAGGATAAGGGCTTATCCCAGATCCAACCCAACGAAAAACGCTCATGGTGGAGTATCGCCTTTATCTGGGTAGGCACCATGATCTGCATCCCCATGCTGATGGTGGGCGGCATCTTCGGCAGCGTGCTGACGATGAGCTCCATCTTTTGGGCCACCCTCATCGGGTTTGCCATCTGCTGCACCATGATGATCCTGGGCGGCATTGTCGGCTCTGACACCGGTCTGAACGCCACCATGTGTTCCACCAGAGCCTTCGGCATGACAGGCGCCAACTTCACAATGGCGCTGGTTATCTTTATCTGTGAGGCAGGTTGGTTCGCCGTGCAGACCGCCACCTGCGCCGTGGCCTTCAACACGCTGATGCTGCATCTGGGCGTGGAGTTCCCCTTCTGGCTGAGCTGCGTCGTTTGGGGTGTCGTCATGTTCATCACCGCCGTTTACGGCGTGAAGTGGATGGCGGTTCTGAATTATATCGCCGTTCCGCTGCTGGTGCTGCTGTGCGCCTATGGCGGCATCCATTCCATCAACACCGCCGGTTGGGGCAACATCGCCTCTGCCGTTTCGGAGAACCTGATGCCCCTGCCCGCCGCGATCTCCACCGTTATCGGCCTGTTCGCGCTGGGCGCTACCTGTAACTCTGACTATACCCGCTACTGCAAGACCCGCGGTGACGTGGTGAAGGCTACCCTGATCGGCGTTATGCCTGCGGCTCTGCTGATGATCCTGGTGGGTGCCATCATGTCCATCGGCACCGGCAACTACGACGTGGCCGCCATGTTCGCAGGTCTAGGGCTGCCTATCGTTGCCATGCTGGTGCTGATCCTCGCCACATGGACGACCAACACCGGCAACGCCTATATGTCCGGTCTGGCCGCCTGCAAGATGTTCTCCATCAAGGACAGCAAGCGTCCTCTGGTCACCATGATCTGCGGCGTACTGGGCGTCATTATGGCGATTGCCGGTCTGGCGGATTTCCTGAACACCTATATCAGCATTCTGGGCGCGGTGGTACCTCCCATCATGGGCGTCGTTATCTGCGACTACTGGGTCATCTGCAAGGCCAAGAAGGAGAACTGGTCTCCCGTGCGCGGTATCAACTGGATCGGCATCATCGCGTGGGTCATCGGCGGCGGCTTCGCGCTGCTGGAGACGCTGGGCGTGGTGACAGTGTTCTCCTCCGCACTGGACGGTGTGATCATCGCCTTTGCAGCCTATTGGATCCTCTATTCCCTGCTGAAGAATACCAAGCTGGCCGGCTCCGGCGATATGACTATCGAAGAAGCCTGCTCCGTCGCACAGTAAGGAGTGTTTGCTATGAGTAAAGACAAAGCGTTAGATATTGTATTGTCCGAGTTTCTGGAGCTGGCAAAGGTACCCCGCCCCTCCCATCACGAGGAGCGCGTCAGCGAGTACCTGTTCCAGTGGGCCAAGCGCCATGGTCTGGCCGTGGAAAAGGACAACATGAATGAGATCATCATTGACAAGCCCGCATCCCCCGGCTGTGAAAATGTACCTCGTGTGATCTTCCAGGCGCACATGGATATGGTGTGTGTTTGCGAAGAGGGTGTCACCTACGATCCCATGAACGACCCTATCAAGGTCATCAACGATGGTGTGACTCTGACCGCAGATGGCACCAGTCTGGGCGCCGACGACGGTATCGGCGTGGCGATGTGCCTGTATCTGCTGCAGGATGACACCCTGCGTCACGGCCCCATCCGCGCCATCTTCACCACCAACGAAGAAGATGGTATGGACTCCATGGACATTGATCCCAAGTATCTGGATGGCGACTATCTGGTCAATCTGGACTGGGAAACGCTGGGCTCTCTGTGTAACTCCTGCGCTGGCGGTGACTTCTTCAACTACAGCCACAAGGCCGAGTGGGAGAAGCCTATTGTGGGTTGCAAGGCACTGACCATTTCCTTCAGCGGCTTGCTGGGCGGCCACTCTGGCGTGGGCATCAACAAGGGCCACGCCAATGCGCTGGTCAGCATCGCTACGCTGCTGGCAATGCTGCGGCAGGGCGGCGTCAGCTATCGTGTGGCCTCCTTCAGCGGTGGTCAGGCGAAGAACGCCATCCCCGCGTTTGGCACCGCCACGGTCGTTCTTTCCGCCGCCGAGGAAGATCGGGCCAAGGCTATCATTGAAACCTTCCGTGGAGAGTTTGCGGAGGCTTTCGGCAACATCGAGCCGGATATGGTATTCACCACCGCCTTTGGTGACACCGCGCCTGACCGCGTACTGACCGGAGAGATCGGCTACGGTATGGTGGGACTGATGACCACCGTCCCCAATAACGTCCACACCATGAGCCCGTTTATCGACGGGCTGGTGGAGAGCTCCGCCAACCTGGGTGTTGTGTCCGTTGACGATGATATGGTGCGCTTCACAGTGTTTGCCCGCAGCAGTGTTGCCTATCATGCTACTCAGATCGGTGTGATCTGCGGCGCGCTGGCTAACAGTTTCGGGTTTACCTTCGACAGCGAAGGCCATGTCCCTGGGTGGGCGGTCAATCCCAACAGCAAGCTGACCCATATCGCTTGTGATGCCTACAAGCACCTGACCGGCACGGATATGATCGTGGAGCCGGTGCACGCCGGTGTGGAGTGCGGTGCTTTCGCGGAGAAGAACCCTCATCTGGATATGATCTCCATTGGGCCGACGCTGGTGGATGTGCATACGCCCAACGAGGTCTGCAAGATTGAGGACGTCAAGATTACCACCGAGCTGCTGATCGAAATTCTGGAGCGTATCGCCAAATAAAAAGACTTCATCTTACTTCCAATTTAGGCTACTTTCGACCATTGTCTCCTTACAGGTCAGGAGCCGGACTGCGCGTATCACGCAGTCCGGCTCCTGGCAATTTATGTATGCCGAAGTATGCTCCATATGATCACCTGTCGATTTCACGGCTTCTGTATTGCAGCCAATGAGTCCATGAGCGAATGGAAGCCATCTTCTCCCAGCATGGCCGCAGCATCGAACGGGATGCCTTCAGCGGCCGTAATAGCCGGATCACCGCAGGGCATATCCTCGCCCACTGCGGGTACGGGTTCCGGGTGCATATTGGACAGTATCTCACGAACCAGTTGCTCCACTGTTTGCCGGTCTATCCTTGGCGCAGCCGCGGCCTCCGGTGTTTCCGGGCAATTCATATAGTGGGTCACGGCGTTGACCAGGAACTGTGCCTTGCGCCGACCCTGCTCGTTCAAGATCGCGGCTACCTGCTGGTGGCTTGGGTCACCGGCATTGAATTGGACGGTAAATCTGAAGGAATCCTTCTTTTCGCCCATATGGATCACCTACTCGTCTTCGTAGCCGCATACAAGAGACCGTACCCGGAAGCGTTGGCGCCGATCTCCTCCACAAAGATGGCTGTACCGACCTTACCGGACTTTTCGATCTGTTTCCGAAGCAGCAGAGAGCCGCCGCCTACAAAAATAACCTTGCCGGTACGCAGCTCGATCTTCCGCTCCCGCAGAGTACGGAAAAGGTCCGCCACGAAGGACTCCGCGCCGCGCTCTACCAGTGTTTGGATCTCACTGCCGTACTCTGTACTGCAACCTGTGAGAATGGCGTCAATGTCCGTTTCCTCCAGTAGCAGATCATGATCGGCACGAATCTTGGACAGCAATCGGTTATAGAGTGTAATGACGCCGTTTTCCAGCGAATCGCAGGAAGCCCAGTCTGCTGCGCCATAGCGCAGGGAGAGGTAATCGGCAGTAAAACCGCCTATGTCGATCACAGTGGCCTTTGCGATTGTGCCGAGCTGGAGCTGCTTGAATACTGGGGCCGTGGCTGCTAGCGCCTGCGGGAAGCAGACCGCCTCCGTGATACAGATGGAGTATTTCCTCCCATTGAATTCAAACCCGATCACACCGCGGTTCAGGAAATACTGGGCAAAGCGTTTATACTGCATTCCATAATGCGCAGGCGGCAGCCCAACGGCAAGCTGAATGTTCATCAGCCGATCCGGGACATACTGGCCCGCCGCGTTGATCTCGTAAGCGATGGCGAACAACGTCAGGATAAAAAATCGGTCGTCCTCTGTTTTATCCCGGGTATAGGGGATACGCTGGTCGGAGAGCGTGTAGTATTTTCCTCGATAAAATAGGATGTTGTCACCGAAAGGGGGACGGGTATCGCTCTCTACCAGTCCGGATGTAAATACCCTACTGGCTGTTTTAATTTGTTTATTTCCGTGGTCTACACAGACTAACATAAGATCAGCTCCTTCTCTTTTGTGCTTATACTGTGTTTATACGACTTTAATACGCATTACTGCAACAGATTGGAAAAAAACAGACGTGGAAATCTCCACGTCTGTTTTATGCACATTTGTCAGAACTTCTTTAATTCCCTCAAAGAATTTTGGAGCGCATTGAAGATATTGAACCGGCTGGTCGATCAGCTATCTTCCTCTATCATCAATCAAAAGAAGATCGTCCCGTGTTGCGGCATGATTACGTAGCTCATCCGAGAAGCCGGATATGCTGAACAGGACGTACCACACTTTTCGCCGATCCCGCTCCCATGCGACATCGCAGGCCTTAGCTTCCAACGCATGAAGGACATTAAGACCAACTGGCTCTTTCCAGTACTTGCACTCTCCCAGAATCAGGTTCTTGCCCTCCGGATCAAGAGCTGCAATGTCGATCTCATTCTTGGCATCCCAATACCCGCCCAGCTTGGAGAACTGGAACGGCCATGTGTTATTAACATTCAATTCCCACATCCGCTCCTCACAGATGTCCTCATATACGAAGCCAATGTGGCTGGTAGTGAGGCCCTTGCGGATCTTATCCATCACGATACCGCTATGCCCGCTTTCGATAAAGCTCATATTGGGATAGATAAATGCGAACCAAAACCGCAGATAGTTATCCTTGATCTTGTAAAGGCCGCGCTTGCTCTTCTCGGGATTTTCCTCTGTGACAGGCACCCTTCGTTCCAGAATATCCAGATCCATCAAGGTCTTCAGGTACTTGGTCAGGTTCGTTGACTTGACCTCCAACACAGCGGCAATCGCGGAAAGCTTGTGGTTTCCAGCCGCAATCGCCTTGATAATGGAAAAGTAACTGCCGACTTCACTGACCTCCTGCTGCAGCAGAAAATGCGGTTCATCATAGAGATAGCCGGAGCGGTTCAGTACGCATTTCTGGATAGCACGATAGATATCGCTACTCTCCGAAAATAACTCGATATACTTGGGGACACCGCCTGTAACAGAGTATAGCTCAATGAGTTCTCTGCGGGTTTTGCCAGGGAAAAACTCATGGTAATAGGCGAACGGGATCTGCTTGAGCCGGATCTGCGCGGTTCGCCTTCCGTATAAAGGGCTGCCGTAGGCCAGTGTCTGAGACTCCATCATGGAGATCAGGGAGCCGCAAAGAATGACCATAACAGACTGGTTCTTTAATATCTCTTCCCATATCCGCTGGAAAATGGAAGGGAACGCAGGCTCCGCTTTGCCCAGATACTGAAATTCATCCAGTACGATAACGGGCTTGCTGTCATGCTTGGCATCCATGATTGACTTGAATATCACGTCCCAGCTCTTGACATCCGCATTACGCAGAAGATCACTATCAATGAATTCTGCCGCTTTCTCTTTGAATGCCGCTCGGTTTTGTGCTTCGGACTCTTCACTCGCAAGGAAAAACAGGGCGTTTTTATCCCGAATAAACTCGGATATCAACGTAGTCTTTCCCACTCGCCGGCGTCCATACAGTACGACAAGTGCGCTGCCATTCCGCTCATACTCACTTTGCAGCGTCTCCATCTCCTGCTGCCGATCAACAAATTGCTTCATAAGCTCACCGCCTCCATAAAGTATTATACCGCAAATTATAATAATTTCAATTATAACTTTTCGTATTTTCTATAAAATCTGGCGGCAGCATGAGGGACAGCTTTTCAAGCGATATGGCGAAATGATTCTCGAAGTATTCATCACGATACCATGCCTCATAGCGGTCAATGCCATATTCTTCTTCCAGTACGTCCCTATCTGCCCAATCCTTTACGCAGCCATCCTGTTGTTCCTCCCGGACACTTTGCAGTAGGGCAAAACGTCCGGCATCGTAGTCGGCGTATAGCTCAGTGAAGCTGCTGGAATCCAGATTCGTCGTGCAGTGTGTGGTAAGCAGGTAAAGCTCGCAGGCCTTACACTCCTTTGGGTCAGCCGAGATCACCCGAACCATCTCTGGTGCCATGATAACCATATCCAGTGTGATCTCGTCGAGCTTCTTAGGCGTCTGGTAGAGGTCAGAGAACCGCTGCTCCAGCTCATGGATCTCCTTTGGAAACAACGGCGTCTCAAAACAGCAATAGATGTCAGGCGTATCGTTCTCTGTTTCGCGGTCAACACCGTCACGGATCTCTGTGATGATGCCGCAAAGTCCCTGATATTCACTTTCCTCTGTTGCCACGACTGCGGCGCCTATGGTATAGGTCGTGCCATTGTATGTGTAACGCATACCGTCTTTATTGATGATCATTTTATGTCCTCCTGATGATATTCCTCCCAGCCTTCCATGCAGTTGGTACGTGCGCGATCAGCATCGAAGCACTGACAGCGCGTATAGCCTTCTTCCGTTTTGAAGAAAAAGCACGGGGCAAGCCCATCGTCTATCTCTACTACGGACTTGGCTTTGACCTCTATGCCTAACAGCTCCGTATCCTTCTGTGTGAGCAGCTTTAGCCAAAACTCCCGCGGGGAGAACGCGGAAGTTCCCTCATATGCCATTGCATAGCGGCTTGCCGTGGGCAGCGGTGTGAATGCAAAGCCCTGATGCAGCACGTTGTCCAACATATACGTTTCCGGGCTGCGGTAATAGTAGATCCGCAGCGTGTTCGGCACTTTCCGCTTCGGGCACCATTCCGGTGCCCGTCTGTTCAGATCTCGGCTTTTAAGATGCCTGGCTCTCTTCGGCAGGGTGCAATAGCTTTCGCCAAAGTGCATCATGAGTTCCTTTGACTTCTGGGGCGCGGGGATCGCATGGTAATACCGTTCCGGGCAATTCCGACAGGTATACTCCTGCGGGGCAGATTCTCTTTTCATGTTTATACTCCCCTTATTGACTTATATTTGAGGCCCCGGAAATCATCCGGGGCCTCTGACTTATGGGCGCAGTGTAAAGCGGTTTTCGCCCGTAAATGCACTTTGCAGGCGTCTTACTTCCGCCTCCAGTGCCGCTATGATCTGTTCTACCTGTTCCGGCGTGTAATCGTAACACACGCGGCTTGCACAATTAGAAAGCGAATGGATAGCGTCTACGGCTCGTTGTGTGCGCTGCTCAGCCACACGCACGAACCGTTCCGCCTTGGTTTCTCTTTGCCTCAATGCTCGATACCTCCTTTACGCAATTTCCTGTTCGCCCCAGCGAATGCTGAAACGGCCGTCTTCATCTATGTCGCGGTATAACAGCAGCGATGTGAGATCGTAGTCCACTCCAAATCGTTCGTAAATATCATCCATATCTGCTTCGTCGCCCTTCATGAAGAGATTGAGCTTCTCTTTTGCCAATATCATCTGCATCAGGTTGGACTCAATGCTCTGTGCATAGGTCAGGAAATAGATGTCCTTCCAGTCAACGGAATTAAAGCGGATGAAGCGCATGTAAAACTGGCTCATGCGGGAGTTGTTATAGTGCAGCTCCGGGATGATGACTTTGTTGACGAACTCGAAGTTGACTGAACTGGGCAAGCTCTGCTGCGTACACAGCAGGATGCCGTTTCCGCTCTCGCGGAGTGTTTGCCGTAATGCCCTGCGTTTCGCAAAGGTAGTCGTCGCGCCGGTCACAATGAAAAGTGGCCGGTTGGGAAACGCTTCCCGCAGGGCTGCCGCATAGGCGTCCAGCACCACGGTATGGCGGACGCCTATGGCCACGATCTCTTCTGCCCAGCTGCCGGTAAGCTGGATCGTTCTCCGCAGCTTCCCGGGAAGCTCGCCGCTATACTCCGAAACCGTATTGGGCGCGGCACTGATCCGCAGCAAAAGCGTAATCTGCTGGATGATCCGCAGCATGGCGTCTTTCCTCGCGTTATTCGTTGAGGTGAAATATTTTTGGCGCATGGTATGGAACCCCTCGACCGCCTGTACCCATACGGCCTTCTCCTCCGCTGAAAACGGAATGGGCTCCTGATGGATACGTTTGATGTCCTTCCCAGTGACCTCCTCAAAGGTACGGGTGATTACTGTCTTGGCGAGGATATCACGCAGAATATCTGCATTGTAGATGTCCTGTGTGCGCTGTCCGACACCAAATACGGTGATCTTCTCCGGCAGATGTGAATTGGCAAACAGCGTGTACCCACGACGATAGGCCGGGATTGGTTGACCGTACCACGGGTTAGTCTCTCGTGTCGCCGTGCCGTCCTTATCATAGTGATAGATGGTGTGGCAGCAGGATAGCATATTGATGGAATTGTTATAAAGCAATTCCATCTGCGGTGCGAACTCAGAGATGTTGTTCCGGGTACTGGTCCCTGTGGTCAGCAGCTTTGATTGGCATCGTCTGAAGCAGGACAGCACCGCCTTGGCACGGCTGCTGTACGGATTGCATATCTCATCGCTTTCATCCAGTACAAGACAGGTCTTGCGGCTATGGATCTTCAGCCATTTTTTGATCTGCCTGCGATACTTGCACAGCGCATTGAAGGTCATCAGCACAAAGTCGCCGGGCTTGATCCGCTCCAGATCCCTCAGCCGTTCCACGAACACATACGACACGTCATAGTTGGGCAGCACCACATTCCAGTTATTGCGGATAGAGATGGCCGATGAAATGACCCAGGTGTTACGATACCCTTGTCTGTCCATGCGGTATTTCCCATAGGCAATGCCAGCCAGCGTCTTACCGGAGCCCTGCTCCCATTGCAGCAGCGTATAACGCTTTTGCAGAGCAAGATTCAGGTCGTGGAGTTGGGTATCGTTCAGCAGGATCTCCTCCTCGTTCTCGGCATCCCATAACCAGAAATCATCCAACCATTTCCCAATTTCCGTGTCCGGGGTCATTTCCTGAAATGGCTGGTTCTGGATCAGGTATTCATGCCGCTTTTTACGCAGCAGCCGTTCGTAACCGGGGAGTGTTTCACCGCGCAGCACTGCTTCACAGACCGGGATAGGTTGGCGCAGCTCTTCGCTCATGCGGCGTCGCACTGCGGCACTATACCCTTTATGGGCGAATGAATAATCCCGCTTGACAAGGTGGATCTCATCACGTTCCGGCTGCCGGTTCTGACGTCTGAGTGTCTGACGAAGATAATGCAGTACCTTCGCCTCGGTCAACCGCCGTTTGCACCATTCCTCATATCGCATCTCTGGCGGCTGTGTCTCCGTATAGAATCGATGCAGATACGCGCAGCATTGGGCATACCGATCCTTCAGGGACGGATGTATCCTGATTTGGTACAGCATCTTCTCTACCGTATAAGTAAACGATGCAGAGGTTTGACGCTCCTTTGCCAGTTCCCGCAGGATCTTGGCGCGATTTTCCTTCAGCATAGCCTTTGGCATTTGCAGCAGCGACATGTGGATCGCTTGTGCTGCACCAGCATAGATGCCGCCGGAAAGATCGTTATCCATTCCTGTGTGATAGCGAGCCGGTGTTTCGGAATCCACGCCCTTCTTCTGCCAGAACTGCAGCTTTATTGGGAAGTGCGAAACACCCATCTGCGCAAAGGTATCATCCGGCAACAGGATCTGACCAAGAAACCGGAATTGTGCCTCCATCTTCCGAATCATTGAGCTGTCCGAAAACGAGTCGGCCAGAAATGAGTTGGGTACGATCAACGCCAGGATTCCCAGTGGCTTCAAGAATTGGGCAGCCTTCAAGCAGTAGTAGAGCTGTGATAGATACTCCTTTCCATTCTCAGCCATCCATTGCAGGTTGAAGGGCGGGTTACCTACCACATAATCAAAGCGTACCTGCGGCATATAATTGCGAATATCCTTATTAACCAGATTGGCCTCCGGATAAAGATATGACGCCACCTTGAATGCCTTGGTGTCCAATTCACAGCCATAGACATTGGCTTCCACCGGCATTACGTTGAAGAAGTTCCCCATCCCACAGGTGAGGTCCGCTACCAGATCGTCCTCCTCCAGTCGAAGGCAATCCGCCACGAACTGACACAAGGCGGGCGGTGTAAAGAACTGGCCGTTTTCCAGTTCTTTTTTTGCCTCACTGTATGTATGGTAGCTCCGATAGTTCTTCCGGGAAAGCCCGTGCAGGCCTCCATCCCCTGTATAACCCTGAAAAATATCCTGCTTCGTGATACCATACGCTTCGCAGCAGTTGTTGTCGATCAGGTACAGGAGCTTTTCGTTAACTGCTCTGCGACTGCTCTGGGGGATCGATTCTGTCGAGGGTGTATACTTCATGACGACACCTCAGCATGAATAGTCAAGATACGTTTCGGCAAACTCCTTTGCAATAGACGCCGTCTTAAACTTCAGATCCACGCGCCCGTTTTTGAACATGCGCAGTTGTACGAGCTTCTGGCAGGTTGGAAACTGGAACTGCGATGTGGATACGTCAGAGTACCCCAACAGCTCGGAAAAGCCTGCGGGAAAGCGCCCAAATGTATTGGTCTCATAGTGTGCTACAGCGGTAAAAATGTCCTGCATACGTTCTGCAAGCCTCCACTCTTCATGGCCCCATCGTTCATCGCAACTGCAAAAGTATCCGCCAAAACGAAGCGTATCTCCTTTTCTATCGTAACCGGCATTGCTATTACTCCAATATGCCGCCTTATGGCATTTGGTACGCAGCTCCTGAAAAGCACGTTCTACGAAGCTGAGTCCGTCCAGCTGTATAAACATCTGGTCAACCACATCTTCATAGTGCAGCGAAAGATCCCGCAGATTGCGATGATACTCCTTGCTCGTATCCATATCGCACCTATACGGGTCCGGCTCTGCGGGGATCAGATGCTCTTTGATGGCATCCGTTGAGATCGTTACGCTATATTTCTCATTGAAATGCTGTGTGAGCTCAGAGATGAACCTACTGTGGAACTTCTCCAGTTCTCGGTTCAGATCCGTTATCCCGAACCGGTAATTGCTCCCAAAGTAGGGCAGCGACCCATCCTGCCCTATGCCGAGCAGGTCTCTTTGCGCCTGAATCGCTTTTTTCCACTGTTGGCGTATTTCACGGAGCGCACGGCAGGATTCATCATACGCCTGTTGATGGGTTTCGCAGAACATCAGGTCATCCTCCGGCAGGCGGGAATCCGCCTTGATTTCAACTTGCTCCAATTTATCGAGTAATCCCATAATTAAAAGTCCTCCTACAAAAACAAAAGCACCGCTGAACTGTCGTCAAACAATTCAGCGGTGCTTCTCCGCGTTTATTTCTTATTGTGCTGCTTCGATTAACACGTTTGGTATCCGGGGAATGGGCATAGATTTACACTGGACTTTACTGCCGCATAAATTGGTATGTTAGCTTCCTTCAATCCCATTATACCCATTATACTGGGAGATGGGGATATAGGAGGACGGCGTTTGCCGCCCTCCTATACCATTCGTCATACTATGCGCACATCGCCTCCGGCAGTTCCATCACAAAAGGGTACGTTTCCAAGGACACATGATACATGGAGTTCATGGTCTCAAAAACGGCCTTTCGGTCAGTGAGAGATTGGATACGGACGACCCGTGAGGTGCAGACCAGACCGCTATGATGGCGTATCCATGCACGGCTGCCCTCGCAGAGCGGTGCGGCCAACCGGCCGGTAAGAATGACCTGCTTCTTATTCATTTTCTTTCTCCTTCCTTCGACCTGTGTGGTCGTGAAAAGCGCGATCATTATCCGAATCAAAAAACAGCTTGCGAATGATCTAATAGGCGCACTTGAGAATACTCCGCACCATGTGCACGGTGGTATTCTCCCTCTGCGCGATCTCCCGCGTACCGTAGCCATCTGCCTTGAGCCGCAGTACGTTCATATCACGGCGGGGCATATGCCGGCCCAGATCGTGGAACAGCAGGCCGATCTCCATCTCCAGAAAGCTCTCATCCGTTGCGGAGAGCATATCGGACAGAGACATGCCGGCATCGTCCATAACAGCATTGAGGCTGACCGTCGGTGCTGCACGCTTGGTAGATGCCTGATGGCGGAAGTGGTCTGCCAGGCGGCTCTCCATCTTGCGCCATGCAATGGTGGCGAAGCTGAAACGGCTGGACTCACCCTGCGTGGTATAGTCCATGACTGCCTGCAAGTAGCCAAAGACCACCACATCGTAATACTCATCCTCCGGCAGCTTCTTCTCATTGAGAAAAGCATAGACCAGATTGTGATGCTCCTCCGCAAATAACTGCTGCGCCGGGGTCATGGGGGTATTTTCATTCATTACAGTTCCTCCTATATGCCGGGAGCCGCAGCCTGTGTTTTACACAGACTGCGGCTCTTCACATGTTTCAGATCCCTATAAGGTCTGATAGGTTCATTTAGCGGGGAAGCTCCTCACGCTCGCCATCGATCACATCCGCACCGGAAATGCAGAAATGCTGGCCGCTGTCGGCAACAGCATACTCAGTGTTTGCGGTGGCATACTGGTCCTCCTCACCCTCACGGGCGGCAGACAGCTCCGCACGGTTCTTCAGCATCTCCTTCGCCTGCTGGCGGAACGACTCTACAAAGGCGCGGAACTCGCCCACCTGTTCAGGCTGGAGATCTTCCACCTTACGGAAGGTCGCCACGCTGTAGGTGTTGTTGCCGTTGTCCACGCGCTTCAAGCCGATCTGCACCACGCTGCTCCATGCCGGACGGCGCCGGGCCACAAACGCGGCGTTCATGAAATCATTGAACGGTCGCAGGCTGGTAGGCGGCAGAGAGAGCTGCAGCGGGATATAGTCACCGTCCTGCAGAAGATACAGAATACGCATATTTTTGCAGGCCTTCCCCTTTCCGTCTGTTGCCGTCCCGTAACGGTTCAGCTCACAGGCAGCACAGGCGCCGCCGGGCGTACCGTAGCCCTGCTTTCCGTCCACGGTGGAGCACAGAGGGACGGTGTTATCATCGTATTCGCAGCCCTCGGGCCAATACGCGCCACTGGCATGGTGATACAGGATAACGCCCTGCAGAAAACGGGTATACTCCGGATTCTCCGGGTCGCCGGTAGGCATCTCGAATTGCAGTGCGCCGCCGGACGGGATCTTGACCTTGGGAAATGAGAGCGTCAAGCCCTCCATATCATCGGCAAGATCATCGTTGCCGAAATCAAGGCCGGCCATGGTGGGAAGGTTGAATGCACTGGCAGTTGCCATCGTAGTAGTTTCAGGATAACTCATTTTTTGATCCTCCATTTTATCTTTTTTGTTTTTTCACATTACGCCGCGGATACCTGATTCAGCCGCGACCACACACTTCTGGGCATTGCCAGAATGTTGTAGCCGATGATCTCCAGATCCGAGGCGCGGTCATAGCTGCTTACGTCTTGACTGTACCGTGTTACCGCATTGGAAAGACCGTACAGGCTCAGGTCATGGCCTTCGATCAGATGTTGCAGGATGCCCTCACCCTCCGAGTCCGTAAGGCCGAACTGTCTGCTGGCCAGCTTCACAACGCCGGGTACATCTGCGGTGTTCATGGGGACGGCCGCAGCCTCCCGCATCATGCCCACCACCTGAGCGAACCGCGCTTCCTCTGCGGCGGCACGGACAGTGTCCTGCACCTTCAGCAGAAAAGCGTGATCGTCCGCAGCCAATGTCTTTTCAGAATAGAGCTGGAAGTTCTCCTCCGCATCTGTCGCCCGGCCGATATGGTTGCGCTTTGTGGCGGCGTCGTTGACCACCATACCGTTGCTGCATACCAATCGGTAGATCAGAGGCTGGATGTTGACAGAGCCTAAGCCCACCTCGCTGTTGCTGATGACCACACCGGCCTGCACTGTGTCACCCGGCGTCACATCCTCCTGTAAACGGGGATTGACCGCCTTGATATACATGCGGGAGTCGGTGATCTGGCAGCTCTCGATGCGCACATCGGGGATCTCCGCCAGGATGGGCAGCACCGCTGAGGCGATACTGTAGTTGTCCATACGCAGATAACGATTGCTGAGGTAGGCGCGTGCCTTACCGTCCAGCACACGGATCATGCGCTGGGCAGGTGTCCGCTCCAGCCATGTGTTGACATTGTGTGCCAGTAGTCCGGGGTCTTCGCTGCGCATTCGCTCATAGTACTTGGCAGGGATACTCAGATGCGTACCGATCTGCCGGTGGGCGATGTCCCCGATCTCCAGCGGTTCGATACGGTCTGCGCCGTCACTGTCCAGCACACGAAGTGTCAGATCGGGACCATAGCTTTCCAGACGAAGATTGCCGGTATTGACCACATAATCCTCTTTGGCACTCTGCTGCCGGGTGATCTCCGCGGCAAGCTGCTCCAGGGTTAAGCCTGTTTTCATGGCAGCACCCTCCTTACCAGTTCAGCGCGATGGCATCGTCCGTCATGCTGGCGGCGATGCCCTCACGCTCGAATACCTTCAGGAGCCGAGGCCAGTAATGCTTCTCCGGCAGGCTTTTGAATGAGGTCTGCGCTTTCTCTACGTCACCCTGACGGATGCAGATGTCACCGTTGTCCTTGATGACAAGGCTGCTATAGCCACGGGAGTTGAGGTCGTAGATCAGATCATCCAGAACCTTGCGTCCCTGCTGCTCGAACCAGACCTGCGGATCGATCTCACGGGGCGGAGCAGGCAGCTTCTCGGAGGTACCGTTCTCCGCCGCACTCTGTACCACAGGTGTGACCTTCAGCAGTGAGCAGGAGAAGTTGGCCTTTTGGTCAAAGGTCACCTCCGCCTGATCATAGTCGGGAATACCAGAGATGGTGATACGGCCTGTACCGCCGTGAAGGATCAGCTTCTCCGGCTCTGGGCTGCGCCACTCCCATGTGGCATCCGGATACACTGCTTTCAAATATGCGGAGATCCGGTGGTTAACATGGCGGAGCAGCAGTGGGCCGAAGCCATCCTCCTCTTCCACAGACAGTGCGCGAAGACTCTGGCGCTGTACGTCATAGGCTGCTCTGCGGGCGGCGCGCCGCTTTTCGTTTTCCTGTTCCTGTATATAAGGGAACATGAATGCGACCGTGACCCAAATCGCCCAAATGGTAAATGCGGCTGTCAGAAGCCAGATCTGTGTGTCGCTGCGTACAAACGCAACGATGGCCAGAACGGCTGCGATAAGGACAGATACGCCAGACCAGATGGACTTCTTCTTATTCATGCTTTGCACATCCTTTCCTTTTCGTGATGAAAACAAAAAAGAGGAGCTGCCACGCATCCTTTTGATACATGACAGCTCCTCTTATGCCCAGCATCCTATCCGGGCAGGGGTTCTCGTTCTCCGTCGATCTCCGGTGCCTGTTCAGGCACTTTCGTGTCATAGGGCTGGAGATACCGCCATCGCAGCGCGATGACCTTCAGACGCTTATCCCGCGTCCAACCATCCCGTTTCAGATAGTCCTCCAGCTCCAGTGTGCCTTCCACACTGATCAGCGCGCCGCGGCACAAGCCTCTTTTGGCGAACTGTGAGGCAATAGCCCCAAAGGCAACGACCTGATAATACTGCGTTCTTGCGTAAGCCCCCTTACCGGTACGCTCCGCAAGGTCGAACCGTAGATAGGGCCGATTATTGGCGCTGATCTTCAGTTCAATATCATCCGATACAATACGGCCAACGACGGATATGTTTGCCATTACACTCCTTTCTGCCTTACGGCTTAAATATCTATAATAAAAAGTGCCGGCATACAGCATCAGCAATAAGCCAAAGCTGTCATGTCGGCACTAAATTACAATCTTAACAAACGTGTGCGATCCGAAAGGTATTCGGAAACCCTGAATAGGCGATGCACAAAGAACAACTACAAGTGCATTGTAGCACTATATATTGCTATTGTCAAGAGTCGCAATTCTATATATAGATATTTATTGAAACACACGAGAATCAATGATGTGCTGCAGCGCAGTGATTGCGGTGGAATATGACACGTCTTCAAAAAGGAGTGCGGATGTAATCTGCTCATAGTCACTCCTATATGCATCGGAGTCAACGATCTGCCGAAGGAGATTATTCATATCTACCCCCTCTTGTGCAGACAGGCAGACCTTGTGCGAGCGGCGTTCCAGAATGACCTCACCGGCTAATTGTCGCAGAGTATCATCAATCGTGACGATCATACTCAACTTATATATGTCATAAATGTGCCGCGAATGCTCTGCGATCGATCCATTGAGGTAGTAGTCTGCAAGTGCAAACAGCTTATCCAGCAGGGTACGCTCCGCTGCCTGCACATTGATTGAAAAAGGTTGCAGATTGTATTCGCGGATAATATCTTCTCTGCCGGTATCTTTCAGGAAATCATAAATGAAACTGGATGCGTCCATGGGATGATTCGGGAATGCGCGCATGGAAACAACGGTTTCAACGATAAGCTGCTGCTTCAAATACGTTGCCCCTTGCAATGCAGGGTAATTGATCACATAGCGATTATAGTCGCGCCGGCTGCGAATTTCTTCAGCATTGCTCAGGGATAATCCCAAGTCATCAACTACCGCCAAAATATTTCGCTTGAGTGCTTTACGCTGCCCTTCACTGGGACGGTCTTCAACATTCAAATCAATGTCCTCAGAAAAGCGCTGGATCAGCTTATAGCATTTTGAGAGTGAAGTTCCGCCCTTGAACACCATGTCTGGCTGATAGGAAGTCATCCTCCTTAAAAACTCCGTGACATAGTAGTCTTTTTCAATGATGCTGGCCGCAATCCCTGTCGCATCTGCCGTTCGTAGTATAGCTTGCTCGAACAATTCTCTATTACTGTGTAACATGATAGATGATCTCACTTTCCACCAGAGTGCGCATAGCCTTATCAGGAAACGCAGGTGCGTATTCTGTGATGTCGCGTCTCGTAATGCCGTTTTTTGTGATAAACTCTATGGTCAGTTTCTTCCTCCCTTCGGAGAAATAAGGTGCCGGCATTTCATTCATAAGCTCCAGGAAGCTCAACACAGCAGCATTTTTTGCCGTGACCTTACTTCTGGCTCTGCGTAGAATAACACGCTGCTTCCCGATAGCTAACTCACGGGAACGTGTCTTTTCGTTGTTGGTACAGACTTCAATGGTATTGGGCATTTGCGTTGACAACCCCAGTTGGTTTAAGAAAGCTGCACCGGAATAGTAGCCGTAACAGCCAGAACTATCCTTTACATATTTTTTCTCGATTACTTTGCGGGGGTCGAGCAGACTGGTGCCAAATGCTGTCTCAGTGGGAATATAATAAATACCGCGGTCAAAACGCACCAGCCTACCAGTTCTACACAATTCGTTCAGTTCTTTGAAGAGCCACGGGCGTGAATAGCCCCCGCAGTCAATCTCATCAAGTAAGATCGGCTCGTTACAGCCGAAATTCGTTGTGAGTCTATCTAAAAGCGTCATATCACAGCCTCCTTCTAATCATAGTATGCTTTTCTTGATTTGAATTATACTATAATCAACGCACTGTGTCAACATTGCTATAATCCGACGCCGCCTCAAGCCCGAGAAAGCCATCGGTCGGGAGAGATTCGTCTATGAAGCTGCTGCCAGTCTGTACCTGTGCAGGAGATTTATGTGCAGAGGATTTGAAATAGAAACGATATTGGCGGCCAACCTCTATCTTGTCCTGCCGGGGCAGTACAAGTGTCCTTTCACGCTCCTGACTGTCTATGATCCGGATATTGCGGTACTTGCGGAGCGGCGTCTGTGTGATGGCAATGCAGATGCCATCAACGGTCGAGTAGTGCCCGGCGATAATTAGGCGGTAGAGTTCTGCCGTTTTAAAAGCAAGTCCTATGGCGAGGATGCCGCTGAGCAGGGCTGTAGCGGTATCGAGGGAAAAGAAAATAGCTGCCAGCCCTACAAGGAAGAAAGCCGCCCCTGCCAACGCGGTGAGGAGCAGCTTTCTTCTCAGGGGCAGCGGCGCTGTCCTGAGCTTGTCCATCATGACAGCCTCTCAAAGATGATCTGACGGCGCAGATAGAGGTTTGCCACAGCCTGCAGCACGGGGCGGCAGCAGCCGAAGGGCCTGACCATATCCGCAATATTGTCGCTGGTGGTGGTATCGTCTGCATACAGGGCGTCCATCAGCTGCGAATCAGAGTGGATCGTATGGATGTCATACTCCACACACTTGATCAGCTCTGCCGTGGATAAGAGTGCCTGCCGGGACAGACGATAAACCCGCCGTTCGTTTGCGCTGCGCCGGTCCTTGCGAAACAGCTTCCTGGTAACCGCAAAAGGGACATGGCCGAAAACCGTCAGCTTGATAAACGAGATCAGGCGCAGCAGCAGGCTGTCTGAGATCGGCACCACGTAAAGCCCTGACAACAGAGCATACAGTGCATCCTCATCGGTTTCGCCGCAGCCCTCCACCACCAGTCCGCGCTGCATCAGTCGGCGCATACAGTCTGAGATACTGCGCTGGGGTTTGATGCCGCTGGCTTTCAGCTTGGCAGAATAAGCATTCTCAAGGGATCCGGCATCCATGATCTGCCAGTTCAGTGCTGCCCAAAGGATCATCTCCTGGATGTCCAATGCATATTCCCGGTTGTTGATGATGACCATAGGGCAGGTCATATCGCCCATGCGGCCTTTGCGCTCGAAACGGCCAACCGCCGTATAGTATTTCTGCATGAATTTCACCTCACATTTTTTCACGAAGCCTTGGAGCTTTTCTTCAACGGCTCATATTCAAGGCTATTCAAAAACTCCGCGTTATTCCTCAGCCGCTCGGCGGCTCTATGTACGGCCGCGCCCAAATAGTTGGCCTTGACGCCATAATAGGCAGCAATGTCCGTATTGCTCAGGCCGATAAATTTCAGCTGCATCGCCTCGATACCCAGCCGTGCGACACCGTTGTATTGCTGCTTCGCGCTTTCCAGAAGCGATAACGCATCTACCTCAGCCAGCTGCTCCTGAAGACTGCGGATGCCGGAGGCCATGGCACGGTGATTGTCAGCCTCCGTGTCAAAAATCTCCGATACAGGAAAGCTGCGCCGCTCCTTGCTGTGCTGCAGCCGGCAATAGGTACGCAGACCGTTCTCAACGACCCTCTGAGCATAGGTGGGAAAGCTGGCGCCGCCGTCCGGGTCATACGTCACTGCGGCCTTGCAAAGCCAAATGCAGCCCTCTTGAAACAAATCGTCATAGCCGAAACCATAGCGCTGCTCATTGACCTGAATGCTGGTACGGATGGCCCAGCGTACCACGTCCATATTCGCCTCTACCATACTGCGCTGGGCATCAGTAAGGGCAATATCCTTATTCTTCATCGTCAGATTCACCTCTCTTTCTCTGTGGCTTTAGGCGTGCTCTCTATGCGACCTCTGCGCTGTGGATACGAAACTTATCGCAGGCGCAGATCAACCGATCACACATGTACGCGCCGAATTGTGCGATATGCGCCTGTTCCTCGTGCAGACCAAACTCTGTCTGCATCCATTGATACGCCTCTTTCTTGGTCATCAAGCCGGAACGCCACAGGCGGTCAAAAGCCCGGTGTGCCTGGATACGCTTATGCCGAAGCTCCCCGTCAGCCAGAGAGCCCATGGGCTGCCGTGTGGCGCGATGGGCAGCCACATAGCTGTTGCAGGCGGGATAGCGGTCGCAAACATACAGATAGCTTCCTGCACTACGACTGTTGCCATATACAAAGCTGGCAGGATGCAATGTAGCCTTAGCTCCGCAATTAGGGCAATGGATATTGACTCTTTTCAGAATGTTCACCTCCTTCTTTCGGCTTGTGTGCGTTCATTGTTGGCAGCTCTCCCACAATTGGGATAAACTGCACCGTTTCGGGTCTTCTACGTTCCAGACAAGCCAGCTGGTGTAGAAGCGTTGGAATCCCTCCAGCGTCATAATGCCGATGCAATCATATTTATCCACGGTCTCACCGGACAGTTCCTCGAATACCGCCACAGGGATGATTGACGGCACGGCATTGTGATTTACAGACAGAAGAAAACCGGAGCACCCGTCACAACGCTGGCAATCAATGAAGAAGCTGTTGCGCCAGTTACAGCAGGTTGCCTGTAAAAATCGGTAAAAACGCTTGTCCATATAATTCCCTCTACTATCATTATCCGTAAAACGAAATCAAAAGTGCGCCACTTTTTGAAAAAATTTTCAAATTTCTCTGCGGCCACGGGGTCGGGGGCGTCTGGAGACGATAATTGCCACGGCAGCTGCCGCAGCCAAAATGATACAAATTGCTTTTTTCATTGTGCATTTCTCCTATTATCAGTTCGTTCACAGTAGACCACAAATCGCTGCCGCCCGCCGCCGGCGTAGGGGTGACAGGTCAGCCGCGTCGCAGTTCTTGTCAACTTTCAGGCTTCTTTACCTCACAGGAGCGGTGGTTTGAATCACCGCCCGCTGAAATGTTACCGGGTTTATCTGCAAACATTTCATCAGAGCTATTGATTTTTATCTCACGGTGTCGTATACTATCCATTGAAATGTAGCATGATAATACCAGCAAGTTTTCAATGGAGGTTGGGCTATGGAAATAAAACGAGATCGCTATTTGAAAAAAATCATCTCCTTCATGTGGGATGGTCAGGTGAAGGTGATCACTGGCATCCGCAGATGCGGCAAGTCCTTTCTGCTTCGCAATCTGTTCAAGAGTTACCTTCTCGGTGAGGGTGTTACCGAAGATCATATTCTGTCCTTTGAGTTGGACTTGACCCGTGATATTCGCTATCGCAATCCGCTGGAGCTTTCGGCTCATATCCGCGAGATCGTAGAACACAGTGCAGACCAATATTATCTTTTTGTAGACGAGATTCAGATGTCCGACGAGGTTCCGAATCCCTACAATCCAGATGGCAAGAAGGTTACCTTCTACGACGCGCTCAACGATTTGAAGTCCTTATCCAACTTGGACATTTATGTGACCGGCAGCAACTCCAAAATGCTGTCCTCCGATATACTGACTGAGTTCCGGGGACGGAGCGACGAGATCCGTGTGCATCCGCTTTCCTTTGCCGAATACTATTCAGCCGTAGGCGGTGATAAGCAGGATGCCTTTGAGGACTATGCCTTCTACGGCGGTATGCCGCTGATCCTGTCCCGGCCCACGGATACCGCGAAAATGGCTTATCTGAAATCACTTTTTTCCGAGGTTTATCTGAAGGACATTGTAGAGCGGAAGAAGATCAAGCGTGAGGATGTGCTGTCCGCTATTCTTGACTTGCTTTGTTCGTCTATCGGCTCTCTGACCAACCCAACGAAGGTTGCTGCCGCCATCAACACAGTGCAGAAGCGTAGCGGTGAAAATGTCGTTGCCTTGAACACCGTGAATGCCTATATGGATCACTTATCGGATTCCTTCCTCTTTACCGAATGCAAGCGCTGGGATGTGAAGGGCAAGAGCTATTTTGACTATCCCAACAAATACTACTGTGAGGACATTGGACTGAGAAATGCCCGTATCGGCTTCCGCCAGCAGGAAATGACGCACATCATGGAGAACATCATTTTCAATGAGTTGATGATCCGTGAATGTGCCGTTGACATCGGCATTGTCTACGGCAACGAGAAAAATACCAAAGGAAAGGTCGTGCCGGTCGCACGGGAAATCGACTTCATTGCAACCTCCGGTGGCAAGAAGACCTATATCCAGTCTGCCTACGCATTGGGAACAGCGGAAAAGGCGATCACCGAGAATAAGCCTTTCGCGCTGACCGGTGATTCCTTCCCGAAGATCATCGTGCGTCATGACATTCGCAAGCGTTGGTATGATGATAACGGTATTCTCAATATCGGCGTCATCGACTTCCTGCTGGATGACACGCTTGTCTGAATCCTCTCAAAATAAAACTGCTCACCGTGATTGGCCTATTGCCTCATGGTGGGCAGTTTTTTCACAATAAACTACATAGCGCTGCTTGCCGCCGCTGGCGTAGGGGTGGCAGGTCAGCAGCGTCAGAAGGTCGCGGCCCTGCTGAATTTTGATCTTTTCAATTTCATGGGGCTGGATGATCTGAATGTCAGCCACCGTATAGGTCAGCGTCTCCCATAAGTTTGTCAGCGTAACGCTGTCGCCCACAGCCAAGCGGTCGATGTGCCGGAAGTAATCCGCGCCGCGCCAGCCCCGATGACCGGCGATAACGCAGTTGGAGTTGTCGCCGCCGATGGGCGCGGATGTGTTTCCCAACACCGCCGCGCCTGCGGCAAGGTGAGCATCGGACGCGCCCAGATAGACCGGCATGGTCAGCTCCATAGCGGGTATCTCTAAGACGCCTATGATCTCATCTTCGATGCCGTAGGTGGTCAGGTCAGCGGCAGGCTCCTCGCAGGCTTCGAGGTCGGTGAGATTACACTGCTTTTCTGCGTAAAGCTGGCGGTTGTACTCCTGTAGAGCCGCCAGCAGTTCGGGGTATTGCTGCTCCGGCTTTCGTTCTTCGAGGAAGCTCTGCACGGTGGCGTCTGTGTCGGCTTGCAGCCTATGTCCCGTGAGCACCGGCCACAGCATGACATAGATGCCCGCCACAGCCAGCAGTGCCGCCAGTAAAAGGGATGTCTTACGCATGGCGTTTTCTCCTTATTAAGAAGTACCCGCCGCCTATCACTGCCACCACGCCAAGGCCGATGCCAAGACCTGTAAGGTAATGCTGCGTCCACGAGGATGCCACAGGTTTTTCTGCGGCGGCAGTCGCTTCCTGTTCGGGGGTGTAGGGAACACGGTGGCCTCGCACCAGCAGCCGGTGGGTGTTGACCCCAAACGGGGTACACGTCACCAGCGTGACCTGATCCTTGCCGTCCTCAATTTGGAGCAGGCTCGTGTCCGTGGGCAGCACCGTATTGATGGTGTCCACCTTATAGGCCAACACCTCGCCCAACACGTGGATGTAAAACGTGTCGCCCTCTGCAAGCTGGTCAATGTCCGAAAACAGCTTGGAACTTGCCATACCACTGTGCGCCGATAGCACTGCGTGGCTGCTGCTTCCACCCACCGGCAGAGATGTGCCGACCACATGGCCAACTGAGTTTTCCAGCGTATCCGCGTCCGTGCCGTGCTGCACAGGGAGGTTCACATTGATCTTAGGGATGTCGATGTAAGCCATGACACCGCCCACAGTGAGCTGATCTGAGTAGGCCAAGGGAGGGGCGGATGCCCCTCCCTCAGTGATAGTTGCGCCGGACAGCATGGCGTTATACTGCTCTGCGGCTTCACGCTGGGCAGTCAGCTCGGCGTCGTCGGTATCTGCAATGGCCGCAGTGTAGGTGGTTTCTACATCGGAGTGGTACTTTTCACTTAAAAGTTCTCCCACCAATGGGTAAAACAGAAGCCCCAACGCCACAGCACCGCAAGCCGCCGCCAGTAGCCAGCGGTTCACCGCTCGTTCTTGTGCTTACGGCTGCGGATCACGATAAACGCCGCCGCGCCCAGCAGCGCCACGCCGCCGATGGTGAACATCCAAGTGCCGTAGCCGCCCGTCTTGGGCAAATCAAAGCCGGGGTTGTTGACCACGGTCAGGGGGACGATGGCGTTGCCGTCCGTCATGCTGCCAGCCTTGCCATTGACGGTGCCGGCGGCGGTCAGCAGCTTGGTGCCGCACTGCTCGCAAGCGCCGTTTTCCTTAGTGATGATGACGATCTTGACCGCTTCCTTGAGGAGAATGTAGCCCTTGCCGGTGGCAGTCTCAGTCAGGGAGTAAGTGTCATCCTCCAGCCCCTTCACCACCACATGACCCTGCACGTTGGGGACGAAGGTGGTGGCGTCCGCTTTCTTGGCAGCAAAGCCCTTGGCGTAGTACACGCCATCCTTCAGGTCGGCAATCACGAATACATCATCGGTGTCGTTGTGCAGCCGGAACTTCACGTTCCGCAGGTTGCCGCCGTTGTCGGAGAACTGCTTGAGAACGTCAATGCCGTAGGTGTAGACATGGCAGCAGTCCTTGAGGGTGTCAAAATAGGTAGTGTTGGTGCGCTTCCATGTCAGCACGACCTCGTTGGGATTGTCGGTATCTCCCATCTTGGCGTCGGCAGTCAGAGTGGCCGCATAGGTAATCCGCATGGTGCAGTCGGAATAGCCGCGCTTCACGCTGTCGGTGTAAACGGTGGTTGCCTCGTTGATCTCCGCCAGACCGGTATCGGTCATGCGGATGGTCATAGTGTTGGCTGCGTCATCGTAAGCCACGGCGAATTTGCCGGAGTTCTCGGCCCAGGTGGCGATTTTGTCATTGCAGCCAGCATCGCGGAAAAACTCGATGACCACATCGTTCTTGTTGTATTTGATGCCCTTGCTCAAAGTGTCCGCATAGGTGTACTCGCTCAGGCTGGATGCCTTGGAGGTAATCGTGGGCAGGGTGCTGATGATCTGGTAGTCCACCACATCGCCCGCGGATGCGGTGGCAGTGTGAGCGTAACTGTCCTTGATGTCGGTCAGGCTGCCGTTGTGCTTGCCGGTGGAGTTTTTGTTTTCACGGACGGTCTTTTCGAGGTTGGGGTTGCCAGTCTGGTTCTTGGGGTACACGCTCACATCGTAATTCCACGCCGCGCCGTCGATGGTGGTCATGGGCAGGGACACGAAGAAGGGATTGCAGGTGGAGGTCACGTTTTCAGGGACGCGAGTCTCCACAACGAGGTAAAGCCCCTGCTCCATGTCGGATGCAGAGGTGTGGCCGGTAACATCCGTTTCGGACATAGCCACACCGCCGTTCTTCACAGCCGTTTCCAGCGCATTTTTCACGGTGGTGGCATTGGCAGTCAGCGCAGCGGTCAGCTTGTTGTTGAGCATATCGCTGGTGAAGTAGTTGATACTGTTGTCGGTCTTGTGGGCGTCTGCGGCGGTCAGACCGATGGCAGACAGCACGGCGGTGCTGCGGTCGGAACTGTCGAATCCATACAGCACACCCACCCGACGCTGGCCATCCACCAGTTCACTGTTCATGGCAATGTCAGCGACGCGGAGGTAGGTAAACTCCACGCCCTGAATGGCGTACTTGCTCAGCTTGTCGATAACCGTGTCGTCATGTAGGCCGGTGGAAACGTAGGACTCAGCATCCCACGCGCCGTCGTTGCTGGCCTTGGTGATGTCGTACTTGTAGACGGAAAGGGATGCTTTCTTGCCGGGGTCGATGGTAGGCGCAGAATCTGTTGCGGCAAATGCTGTGGTCATCAGCCCAAGGGCCATAAGCGCCGCTAACAGCAGTGCCCATATGCGATGGATCTTTTTCATTTGGTTGTCTCCTTATTCATAAAATCAGATTTTTTGCAAAAATAAACACCCATGCAAAGCATGAGTGCCACAAACAGGATGGGTGCAGCAAAGCCCGTGCCGCCTGTGAAGGGCAGGGCAAATCCTGCGTTGTTGCAGGCGGTGATGGTAATATCGCGGTTGCTGCTGTCCAATACTCCGGCGAACAGCGGCTCAGTCAGCAGCGTATACCCTGCGGGAGCTTTGGTTTCCGTCACGCGGTACTGCACACCGATTTTAAGATTCTCCCACTTGGCAACGCCTGTACTGTCGGTGGTCACTCTGCCCACCTCCGTCCATGTCTTGCCATCTGCGGAGGTCTCCAGCAGCAGCTCTGCACCGGTGAGCGGGCTGCCCGTCACATCTACCTTACGGACGGTGATGCTGCCCTTAGCGGGTGCGTTCTCGCGAGTGACCTTGATATTAAGGTTTGCTGTGGTCAGGCTGAAATCGTATTTGGTCTCGTCCAGCACATAGCCGTCTACGGTGCTGATCTCCTGATAGAAGTATTTGCCAAGTCGCAGGCCGGAGAATGTCACCTTGCCGGCGGCATCGGTCGTGCCATCCGCGATCTCGCTGCCATCGGCGTCGAAAAGACGATACACCACACCGCCCAGCGGCTGCTTGGTTTCTGCGTCCACCTTCAAGACCTCAATACTGCCTTTGACCGGCATATTCTCGCGAGTGACCTTCAGCACCTGCCCGTTTTGGTTCAGCACAGCGGAGTACGCCGTGGTATCCAAAACATATCCGTCCGGTGCTTTGAATTCCTTGTAGGTATAGCTACCCAACCGCAGGTTGGAGAAGGTCAGCTTACCATTGACGTCTGTGTTGCCCTCCGCGACCTGTTTACCAGAAGCATCATACAGTCGGAAGCCCGCGCCTTGCAGCGGTGTCTTGTGATCAGCGTCCACCTTGACGATCTCAATACTGGCCTTGGCAGGCGTGTTGGTTCTCTTTTGTGTAATGCTCAGCGCGGTCGCCGTAATGGTGATCTGATACTTGGTGTTGTCCACCACATAGCCAGAGGGAGCGCTGATCTCCTGATAGCTATACTTGCCCTGTGGAAGATCCTTGAACACTGCCTTACCGTCTGCACCGGTGGTCATGTCAGCCACCTTTTTACCATTGGCATCAAATAGCCGATAGGTCACGCCTGCCAGCGCCTTGCCGGTCTCCGCATCGACTTTGTTGATGGTCAGGCTGCCCTTCTCCTCCACAATTTTGACCTTAAAATGAATGTACGCCCACACGGGGTCGGGAAGTGAGGTCAACGCGGCGCAAGCCTGATAATTACTGCCATTGCTGGGCTCCAGCAGCACAGCCTCCGTGCCCTCCACATCCAGTGCGTAGCCGTAGTCGCTGCTGATATAACCGTTCAGCTTCGCTGCAGCGTCCTTTGTGGCCGTCACGGTCAGTACATTACGCCGCTGGCTGACGGTTACGCCACTGATATTGGTCCGGAAGTAGTACTGCGACAGCACACCGTTGGTATCGGTGGCTGTACCCACATACTGACTGCCGTCCCATGTCAGCGTAATGGCATTGGCGTCCGAAAGCTGATTGCGGTATTTCACCGCAAAGCTGGGAATCACGCCATGACCCATAATGCGGTCAATAAGGATGTCATACGCCTCCTGCACGCCGTCGCCGGCGTAGTGGAACAGGTTGGCGCAGGTGGTGTCGTACAGCGTGTAGGGGTACACCGGGCTGCGGTAGCCGCACACGAACTCCCAAATCACCGCCTGTGTCGCCAGCTGCGCGCAGTCGGGATGGATGCCATAAAAATCATAGTTGCCGCCGTAGCCATAGGAGAGTGCCAGCGTCACAGCGTACCGCTGATTCCAGCTCAGGCTGCTCCAACTGGTGGAGGAGTAGCTCAGATCACCGCTGGCAGAGCGAACGGATGGCTCCATACAGTAGGCAGGCACCGTTACGCCCGTATCATCTCTGGTAAAGTATTTCAGCTTTGTGCTGGTAAATGCGCCCCATTGCGGCACGGGCGTTTTGTCCTCATGGTAACGGTACTCGTTACCACCGCTGATCGTGCCTGTGACCGTGGCTGCGTGGGCGGTCACGATGGACAGACCCATGATTGCTACTAAAAGGCATACCAGCGTCAACAGCTTAGGAATTGTTTTCTTCATGCTCGTCCTTTCTCCCAACGCAAAAGACCGGCAGCTCACGCTGTCGGTCTTTCGGTCGGGTATTCAGTTGGTTTATCCGTACAGCACCACCACGATGTATTCGTCCGATGCCGCATCATAGCGGGCGGTGCAGTTGAACCGCGCATACGCGCTGACCGTTTCTGCGCCGTCCATGGCGGCGAGGCAGGCGAAGGTGGCGTCCACGTTACCCTTTACGGCGGCGGTCAGTGCCGCCTGTCCGCCGTTCTCCGCCAGCCATGCCACGCTGTCTGCCGTGCCGGGGAAGAAGCTGGAGTCAGCGGCAGTCATGCCGGTGTCGATGGTCACGCCGTACTGCGCTCTTGCGTACTCGTTGCCCGCCCGGATAGCCTCCGCGATGGAGTAGATGTTCCCGCTGGCGGCAGGCTTAGGCGCGGGCGCAGGTTCGGGCGTAGGTTCTTCCTGTTTCTCCTCTGCCGGTTTCTGTGTAGGTGCCGGCGTGGGTGCGGGAGCGGGTTTATCCTCCGGCACAGGCGCGGGTGTTGCCGGCTCTTTCGGTGCAGCAGGCAGTGCCGTTTCAGCGGGTGCAGGCTGCTTTTCTGCGGCGTTATCCGCATTCTCCGCACCCGCCCGCTCAAGAGCGACGCTGCTCTCGGATGTATCGCCTCCATCTTCTGTTTGCGGCAGCAGAGATTCGGCCACCGTGCGCTCCTCTTCGTTCTGCTCGGCCTGACTTGCTGCATAGGCAGAGACCTTGGTGTTGGACTCAGACGAATCCGAGACCGGTGCCGGCTGGACTGCGCAGCCTAACAGACACACGGCACTCAAAATAAGTGAAACTAAACGCATTCTTTTTCTCCTCATGGGCGTTCTCTCCTTTACGTAAATATCGCAGCACTGTTTAATGTGCTTTGAAGATATTTACGACTGGAGTCTCGCCTTTTTCAACATTATGTACTGTTGTTTGGGTTTTGCGGTGATTGCATTTGCCGCTCGGGCGCGAAACGCTGCTCTGCCTACCACATATAAAACACCCTCTTCCTGTATGCGAAAGACCGCCGAGTTACCACCCGGCGGTCTTTACAATTTTGACTGTACCAAGTATAGCACATGGTGATTTACGGTGAAATCGCAAAACAGTGCCAATCCATTGCCATACCCTGCCGATACCGTGTCAGATCAGACATGCTGCTTGATAATTCGGGTGATGATCCCCAGCGCAACGCCATGTTCCTCATCCAGATGGGTAACGGCAAAGCTGACATCATCCTTTCGTCCGGGTCTGCGCCGATCATAACAGGAATGTGCTATGGCATTGGCACCGTTGCTGAGGCGGATATACACAACGCCCTTATGGATATGGGTGACCTTCCCGGCATATTTGCCCTGAATACGGCATTTCTGGAGATTGTCATTCTTGCTGTTGCCGGATACGCTTTTGATGTCGGCTTTAATTCTGATGTGCTCCGGCTCTGTGCGGTCAATCTCCAGCACGCGTACCAGAGTCTTGTCGCCCACAGCATAGCGGTCATGAGCATCGCCGATCCAGTCCCACGAAAGGTCGCGAGCCAGAATGGATGTCTCCACGCCAAACACTTCGACCCGGACGACCTGCTCCGCCACGGCGATCACACGGGCTTCCACCACGCGCCCGTCATAGATACGATACTGTCCGTCACTGTCCTTACCGAAATAGTAGATCTGCTGCTTCTTCAGCATGGCGTCTTTTCGGCTGGCAACAACGGTTCGGCTTTTGGCGTCGATGCCCTTGACCACAAGATCCACCTCTGCGCCCAGCATCTTATTGAGGATCTTCTGGTGTCGAAGGATCATCTCATTATAGTCAGCACCGTACATATCTGCCGGGAAGTCCAGCACCATCTCCTTCAAGGGGATCACAATGCGGAATCCCTTGTAGTCCACAATGGCAATGGTTTTCCCCGCCTCCGTTCTTTCAATGCCGCTCAGCATACCGGAGAGCATGCGCCGGGTGCGGTAGGCATTGTGGATCTCGTGCCAGATAATGTCCTCCATCTGCGCCTGCGTTTCCGCTTCGCCCCGGGCATCCAAAGTCAAAATATCTCTCTGTTGGACAGCGGCAAGGGCAGGTTCAGCAGAGGCGGCGGCATCCTCAGTAGGCGGCGTAGCCTGCTTCTCCACCTCTACCGTCTTTTTTGCAGCGGTTCGTTTGCGGACAGTGCGCTTCGGCTTTTCAGAGGGCTGGGGATCCTCCGGCACAGTTACCACTTCCGCAGGCTCAGCGAGAACACTCTCTGTAGGTGCAGTATCCTCCACAACAGGATCGGCTGCGGTTTCCGGCAAACACTCTTCTGTCACCGGCTGTTCTGCCGCTTCCTCGGGGACGACGGGAAGTGCCGGTGCTTCCGGCATCACGGCAAGTTCTTCTGTTTTCTTTCTTGGCATATTACTTTCCTCCTTAGCTCACATTTTGGTTGACATGATGGAATCCTTATCGGTTTTTACAAACTCACTGCGCCTGTTCGGCACCTTCTTTGACTTAATAGGCTGCTCTGTTTGTTTCGGTGCGGGCGAAAACACAGGGCTTTTACGCCATTCCGGGATATGGGCGGAGGCCTTGCAGTCCCGCAGCTTCTTTGCCTCGTAGTGATTGGTATAGTCGTACTTATCTACCTGCAGCACCTTGTTGCCGCGTGCGATAACCAGCGCGCGGTTTACCGGCAGGCGCAGCACCTCATCCATAGTCAGTAGCTTGCGCTTGCCCACGCCGCTGGTTTCGCGGAACTCCGACGTGTAGTTGCTGATACGCCATGTACCCAACTGCTTGGCCTTGCTGGAGACATGGACGCTGACCTCGCCGGTGCGGTCACTGAGGAATTTGGCAGTCAGCTCATCGGTGCAGCCCAGTGCAAGTTGATAGTCGCAGCAGCCCAATATCTCCTGCCATTGGTTGTAGGGATACCGATTCTGCAAGCCCGCCAGATTCTGAAACACGCAGCTCATGCTGACGCCCCGCGAGCGGATCACACTGATCTTCCGGCTCAAGTCTGGAATAACACCGCAGGCTGTCAGCTCCTCGCCCAGCACATGAACGGGAACAGGCAGCCTGCGGTCAGCACAGTTTTTATCCGCATAGCGGATCAGCTTGATAAACGCGAAGGACAGAAACAGGGACGTGAGGAAATCAAAGGTGCTGTCCTGATCGGATGTGATACAGAAATAGGCACAGGGCTGCTTGCCCGGCAGCTCCATGTCAATTTCATCATGGCTGGTGATCTGGCAGATGGGCCGATTCTGAAACACCTGCAAGCGGCTGCCCAGCCCGATGATAACGCCGCTGCGCACCGTATCTGAGGATTGGCTGAACAGCGCATAGGGCGCTCTGGCAGGATGGCTGGCAGGCAGCATGGAAAAAAGGTTGTCCAGTTCTTTCTCCGCGTTCAGCACCAACAGCTTGTAGACCTCTCCGATATTCCGGCTCCCCGATGGATAGCCCAGTGCCACATATAGCACCAACGCTTTCAGCAGGTTCATCTCGGCAGCGTTCCAGAAATGGTCGCCCTTTTCGCTGCCGGTATTCCTGATGATAATGTCGCAGAAGATTTGTGCCATCAGCTCATCACCCTCAATCTCCGCCAGGCAGTTCCATGAATCAGAGTTCTCCGGCTGGATCAGGTTGAACACCTTTACCACGTAGCCCTTGCTGCGCAGATATTCGCTGGTCTTTTCGTAAAGCTCCGATTTCGGGTCGGTGATGATCAGTGACTCCTTGTGGCCGTTGCGGGCCTCGGACGCGCTTTGCAAAATGCGATTGATGCAGTAGGCTCGCGTTTTCATAGAGCCGCTGGCGCCGAACACGGCGATATTGCCGTTAAGCCGGGAGTTCTCGGGAATACACACCACCTGATTGTCCAGCTTGCCCAGTATGACGCCGCTGTGTTTGCGGATATCGGACACCAGATCAAGGACGCCCTTCATCTCCGCTTTCTCCATGAAACCAGCCGTTCCGTAGGTGCCTTTGTTGGAGTAGGTCAGGTTGCGCTCCGCGTCATACTCCCCAACATCGGAATAGCCCATGCGCATCACCATGACGATCAGCAGGCCCAGCAGCAACAGGCAAAGCCCCACGCCGATGATCCCGCTCTTACTGAACAGCGCTTCGCAGCAAGCGGAGAAAGACAGCACCGGCGTGGCCGGGGAGCTTCCGTCGCCGGGCGTTCCGCCCGCATCCTTCCACTGTTGATAGTTCCGGACGAATTGCGATAGATAGCCGCCGCCAAACAGCAGCCCTGATAGAAATAGCGGGAGGGCGAATAGCAGAGTTCGCAGTTTCTTTTTTTCTACGGGAAAAACCTCCTCTCGAACACAGCAAAGTCAATGGCCTGCACAACAGCCCTGTCGCCGCAGTAGCGGCGCAGCACTTCGGCCTGATGGTCGAAGCAGATCAGGATGCCATAGCGGTCTTGAAGTCGCAGTGCCGTATCGAACCGCCTGATCCGCGGCAGGTCACAGTCATAGGCAAACAGCACCGGCGCGCCATCCGGCGTCATGGCGTCATTCTCCACTGTTTCACTCAGCTGCCGGGGCTCCAGATCAAGGAGCAGCAGCTCGCGCAGGTCATTGTCCAACTCTTCATCACAGAGGAGGCGCAGCAGCACCTCTCCATGATGGTCGTTGGTCAAGAAGCAGAATCGCTCATAGCTGCCATCCAGAACGAAATAGTTTTTGCCACCCTGATCAGTCAGCAGCTCATAGGCCAGCTCCATGCTATCACCCAGCAGGAGACCCCGCACCGCATCCGGGTGGTACTGGTGCGGCATTCGTTCACGGCACAGCACCGTCTGCATGAGTGCCTTTGTCCGCATCTCAGCTTTATAGCTCCATTTCATCAGCGCGTTGCCCATGTTGTAAACCACGTGGATATGCTGCGGTGTCAGCAAAACGCCCACGGACCGGGCACCACGGATTTTAACAAAGGTTGTCCCCATCTCCTTGATCTCACGGGATGAGTAGAAGGCAGGGGTGCAGATGCTACCAGTCGCTGTTTCACCGGGACGGAATACGCCTAGCTTTTCATCGCGGAAGATACTAACGTTGGCGTTACGCATGGTGATCAATGTCTGAGAGACACGGTGGAGTCGAAGCCTCTGCTCCGGCTCGCTCCTGATGTGGTTGGTGGCACAGGCTCCGGACAGGTAGAAAGAAAACCTCTCCGGGTTGTGCTCCAGCAGCAGCTTTTTCGCCGCGGCGGTGAGCCGGTATCCACGCAGTCCGTTCTTGTAGTAGGACAGCAAAAGCCGCTGACGCTTCAGCGACTTGACCACGTTCTCTTTGTAGCTGGTGCCACCGGCGAGCCTGCTCAGTTGGCTGGCCGGCAGCTCACCGGACAGGGCGACCAGCGCCAATAGCTGATAGGCTTGTGATAGGCTACCGGGAGCTTTCTGTGGTAGGGTACTCATACTGACCACCTCCTTCTGGTGTGCAGTACCCAGACTGCCATGACCACGGTATTTTTCGCCCGCACCGATCATGTGAAAATGCCCGGAAATACAGGCTTTGCCGTACCATCGTCATGTGTACTGTTTTTGACACGGTCGAAACACTATAAATCGGATATAGATCTGAGCCGATTCTCGCGGTCCGAAAGCCAGCCCTGAAAACGCTCCTTATCCATCACCGACACGCGGGTACAGTCACCGTCGCCGATCTCCGTCGTGTTATAGGCATCGCACAGCAGACCTGTATCATCCTCCATAATGAAGGTGGCAATCACATCCAAAAGCTGCTTGAGCTCCAGATTGTCATAGTCACGCACCCGGTTGGAGGACAGCTCGCGGCTGTAGATATGAGAAAAGCAGACAACACAGTGCCGGAACTTGGGCAGCGTGTGTGTCTGCGCATACTTACTAAGCGTGTAGTAGATGGGGTCTGTCAGATACTCGCAGCTATGCTTCTTGCTCTTCTTAGGCAGTAGGCAGGGGAGCGTGATTTCCAGTATGCCATCTTTCTCTATAACAGAGATGCCCTGCATGACACCAGCCGATGTCAGATACTCGGCTTTTCGGATGGTGGTCGTCTCATAGATCAGGTGCCGCAGCCGGCAGGCAATGACCTCACCCCGCAGTGCGGCCTCTGTGGACAGCATTTCATAGTTATCTGAATGCCGCTGGATATTCGTGTTGTCCATAGCGTAGAGCGTGTTGGACAGGCGGGTGATCTCATTCAAAATGATCTCTATCCGCTGCGAGAGGGTGGCTCTGTCCACAAGGTTCCTCCTTCCTGAAGTACTGTACGCAGCCCTGCTCATCCACCATGCAGTAGGCGGCGATATGAGGGATGTGCAGGTGCTGCATTTGGTCTTCTTCCTCAATGATAACGAGCCGTTGCCCGGAATCATCTTCCGCGGCCAGCGCGTGCTGCAGCAACGCTTCCTTACCCGGGCCTACATAGACGACCTCATATACCTCGCCATCGGCGAAGAATACCAGCTTTGCCGGCATATTGTCAGGGCTGTGATACTCCACCTTTTCGATAAAGTCCAGCAGCACCCATAGTGCCGCTGTCAGTTCTCTGTCCTCGCGGCAGTCAGGGACATCTCCGTAGCAATCCCGGTCAGTGTTATAAAATATCCGCTGCTGCTTGACCAGATAGCGCAGCAGGTTTTCAATCACGCCCTCCTTGCCCGGATACAGGCGTAGAAGCTGGTCACGGCGCATGCAGTGATAGACGGTTATGTTCCGCAGCAGCTCTGCGGCCTCCTGTCCATAGATCTGCTCTCTGTTTCTCATAGGCGGCATCACCTCCGTAATGCGTATTAACTCCGTATTATATGCGTATTGATTTTGTAATGCGTGTTATCTCCGTATAAACGCCGTATTAGGCTTCCGGTCGCTTCATGCGGCGCAGCAGGTCAAGCAGCTCGCGGCGGTCTGTGGTGATAAGGTCGCGTTCCAGTGGGCTGGCTTTGATTTCCACTGTGATATTGTTGTTATTGCTGCTGATCAGGCCATTGCCCCGCTCAAAGTGGGTGATCTCCATGACCTCCGCTTCGGAGAGGTGCAATACCTGCTGAACGCGCTGGGCTTCCTCGTCCTCCAGGTTCAAGATGACTTTGGTGCGGCAGTTGTTGATGATGCCCTTGCCGTACTTGCCGTTGTCCAGGGAGAAGAAGTCGTTTAGATCCTGCGTCGCGCAAATGCCGCTGCCGGAATAGGCGCGGATGGTCTTGAAGATCTCCAGCACCATTTCAGCCGCAAGACGGTTGCCGACGCCGAAGGTGCCGGAGCCGCCGCCGATGAGCTGCCAGCATTCGTCGATGAAGATGGCCTTTTCCTCCGTGCGGTTGGCTTTGGCTTTATCCCACACGAAATCCAGAGCTACGAACATCCCGATAGGCAGCAGATCGCCGCTGAGTTCCGAGATGTCCAGCACCGTGAACTTGTTGTCCAGATTCACATTGGTCTGCTGGTTGAAGGTGCTGGCCGAGCCGTGTACAAAGCGGTTGATGATGTTGGAAAGGCGTTTGGTATCGCTCTCCTCCCGCAGTACGTCGTAGAGGTCGCCCAGCACAGGCATCTGGCGGTAAACGTTGGGGTTATCCGGATCACTGAGAGAGGCGTTATCATGGGTGATACCTTTCCGTGCGTAGGTACGAATCAGGGCATCGTCCAAAAGCTGTTTTTCCTCATAAGACATATCGGGGATCAGCAGGGCAAAGAAGATATGAAGCCGCTGAATTTTTGCTGCCAGCTCAGAGCGTTCGATACCGGGGCCATCCAGCATGGTTTCTACGGATTTGTCCACCTTGCGGATCTCCAACACATTGATACAACTCTTGGAGGCGGGGGAGATACTGATATATTCACCGCCCGTGTTGACGCAGGCACGGTGGAACTCGTGGCCCTTCAGGGGTGCCAGCATGAAAACCTGTATGCCCTTACGCCGCATACGGAGGGCCATCAGCAGGATCAGGAAGGTCTTGCCCGCGCCGCTGGTGCCGCATACGGCAATGTTGGCGTTCTTATAGACCTTGGAATCAAAGATGTCGATGATGACCGGAGAGTTGTTGTACTTGTTCAGGCCGAACAGGATGCCGTTTTCATCACTCAGCTCATAGGACGTGAAGGGATAGCAGCTTGCCACGCCGGTGGTCAGCGCATTGCGCTTGGAGCGTTCAAAGAGGTGCTTCTCCATGCTGACCAGCGGCAGCGACGATAGAAACGCCTGCTCCTCATGAAAGGCGCAGCTGCACACGTCCATATCACGGGACACGAGCAGTTTTTTCAGTTCATTGACCTTCCATTCCAGTTCATCCACTGTGGGAGCTGTCACTGCGATCAGCAGGTTCAGGTAATAAAAGTCCTCGTTGTTGCCCAGCCCTTCCTTCAGGAAGTAGCCGCTTCGGATAGCACCGTCCAGATCATCAAAGTCCGTGTTGGTATCGCTGGCGTCCTTGATCTTACTGCGATTGATACGAAGCTGCTGTCCCAGCCGCTGTACCATGCGGGCTTTCGGCTGGCGGCTGATGAACATATCCAGGTCAATGCCATCCCCGGCGTTGACAATGAGAGACAGCCAGCCGGCCGGCACCTGCGCCTTATAGCCGGTAGAGGGCACCAGCAGATAGGCGTAGTAGAGTCCGTCAATACAGATATGCCGCCCGTTGGTAAAGTCGATGCTGTCAGGGGCGAAAAACTCCGTACAGGGAATGGCGTCGATCTCAGATTCCAGCCCTTTCTCCTGATACTGGGCAACGATCCGGCGAACTCGATCCGGCAGCGACGTGGTGGTGTTGCGGCACAGCAAATGGTAGAGGGTATCGACCGTAAATTCATCATCGTTTTCCGGGATCAGCACCTCATTGCCGCATTGCTTGAGATAATTGACTGCGGTGCGGGCTGCCGTTTGCAGGGAGGCAATGGCCTCCGCTTCCTCGTTATCCCTTTTCCGGCCTGCCCATGCCTCATATTCAAATACCATGAAGAACCGGCGCGAGGTAGCTTCCCGTGCACCGATCCGGTCAATGAGCGTCAGGTAGTCCTGCTGCAGCAGGCGACAGTTTTCATCGGTTTCCTGCGCCATCTCCTGCTGCACGATCTCTCTGTGCCGGTTCAGGTCGGCACGCTTGGCAATGACCTTGATCTGCATTTTGACCGGGCTGATCTTGAGAAACGAGATGAACGAGTAGATGATGTTCCGCTGCTCTCTGGCGCTGCGCAGCAGGAAGTTGATAGGTATAACTTCGACAATCTTCAGGTAACGGTGATCCCGTGTGTAGATGATGCCGTTTTCGATCTTTTCCACGGGCAGGTACTCCGCAACGGGATTGATATACTTGGGCGCGTCGTCACCGCTCTTAGCTTTTCGCATCTTGCGTTTTTTCCGCTTGTCCTGTTCCTCTTCATTGCGTGTAATAACACGGCGGTTGCAGAGATATTTCAGAACAAGAAAGATAAATGACGAGAGGCTTTCGCCGTTGATGCCAACCAGTGCGATGATGCCAAGAGGCAGTGCGGTCAGGCACAGAATGATGATCTTGGCAGTCAGCGTCAGCGCGGACACCGAAAACACCGGCGTGCCGATAGCCAACACGATAACCAGTGCCTCGGCTGTGTTGCGGAGCTTCAGCAGTCCGCCGAAAAAAGTCCCGCCCTCAATAAAATTGGGCGGGATGATATAGGTGTCATATTCATTTGGTTTACTCACATTTAGTTCTCCTTCCTACCCTATGATCCAGAAAGGCCCACCAGCACCGGCACGGCCGCTGGCTTCATTCAGGATGATAGCCAGATCCCATGCCTGTTGGCTTCGGGTATAATTGGCAGGGTCGGCCACCAGTATCTTTCCGTTCTCCACACCGCGCAGCACGATGAAGTGTCCTGAGCTGGTGAAATGACCTTTCAGCATGATTGCCACCACCAGCTTGCCTTGAGAGAGCGCATCCACAATGCGCTGCCCTTCTGTTTTCCCGCAGCCCTGTACCGGAAGCCCCCACGCTTTGGCGGCACCGGGGATCAGCGAATGGTAGGAACCGCTTCTACTGCACCAGTAACCGTTTTCATAGGCCCAACGTGCCATCTCAACGGGATTGACCGTCTCGTTGGTCAGAGAAGATACCACCATTGCCATACAGGTAGGCCCGCAGCCGTAGGTGCCGATGTCGTCGGTGCCGTAGGGCATGCTCGCGTACCGCTTATCCAACTGATTATAGTAGACCACCTGCGTCGCACCATCCGAGAAACGAATGTCGCCCAAAGATACAAGGCCGGCGGACTCGGCGGGCAGCAAGCCCTGCATCATACCATCGCCCAGGAATACGCTCAGGTTCTGGGTGTAGTTTTCCGCCAATCCCTTTTGTTCGTCCGACAGAGCGAATATCTTATCCTCAAAATAGGCCTCTCCGTTGTAGACGATGGTATAGATCTTCCATATCTCTGTTACTTCCGTTTCCGTCACCGTGACCTTGCCGGTTTTGGGATCCGTATTCGTTTCCGTTACCGTAGTCGTGCGAGACTCCTCCGTGCTCGTGAAGGTATAGAGGGCGTCCTTGGCCTTACGGATTACGTCCTCCATATCCTTGAGGGAGATAGATGCGTAGTCCTGATTTTTGGCGGCACAGTACATGGCAATGAAGCGGTTGGCATTGTAGGCCGGGGAGCTTTCGTATGGATTGATGATCTCCTTCTGGTCAGCGCCGGAAGCGGTAAAATCCGTGTCAATACGGGCGCGAACATCCTCCTGCCCTTCCTCCAGCAAGTCGCTGATCGCCTGCGAGATTTGATTGATGTTCTCCACAACGGCGGCGTTGTCGTTGAGGATCGGTGTGTCTGGACTTCCTTCAACCCCTGCCTTGGTCAACCCGCCGAAGATCAGGGAAGGCAGCAGCATGATGAACAGGACGGGAAGCACCAGCAACCCGGCAATGATGGCAGCAACCGCCTTGCGATGTGTCCAGAGTGCCGCTGCCGCCGCACCGTAAGGGCCTGCGGCAGCAGCGCCTTTTGCCGCGCCGCTTACCATTTTTCCTGTCTTGATGGCGCCGCGCACAGCACCGCCAGCGTGTGCGCTGATCTCAGCGGCTTCGTTCAGACCGCTGCGTTCTTGCTGGGTCATATCAGGTCTTGTCCTTTCTGCGAGGCGGGTCAGGCAGACGCCGGATCAGGCTCTCACGATAGGAAATGCCGCCATCCGGATTCTGATAAGGCTTTTTCTCCACTACGTCCTGTGCGTACTGCCTATACCATTTTGCGCCATCCACAGTGGTGACGGTGGTGTATTCCCGTTTTGGCTCCATATACTGTTCAGTGCTGTACATGGCAAAGGCGCGGCCGTCAGGTTCTTCCTCAGAGGTCTCCGTGCCGGTGATATGCCCACCGCCAATCTCCACATTGGAGAAGGTCGGAATATCCGCCGCGCCTTCACCAAGAGCCGTATAGCCCATATAGGACATGAGAGCGTCCGCCGCCATATTGCCGGACATGACATCCCCAGATCCCGCGCCGCCGGTGGCAATACGGCTGATAACGTTATTGGCAATATCGCCGCCCTTGGTCATAGAGGCACGGAACGCCATGCCGCCAACGCCGCCGCTGTCTGTGCCGGTGGCGTTTCGGTATGCGCCGTTATAGAAGCTGCGATTGGCAACACCGGCCAGACCGCCTTGCAGGAAGGTATTGCTGTCACCTCCACTGCCGCTGGTGCTTCCGGCTCGCCCTGCATTACCGCCTCGACCGCGTCCAGCGACGCCACGGGCGGCAGCGATGCTCCGTGCGGCCAGCATCGCTTCTGCCAGCATAGAGCCGCCTGTATGGCCCACATTGATGCCAAGGCCCTGCATGAAACTGTCGATCTTCTGTGAGATCTTCAAAAATGCCACTGCGCACAGAAACCAGACGAACAGGTTTCCGGCCACGCCTTCTTTACCGGAAGCTGAGACCTGAGACTGCACATCTGATTCCGTCAGAGCAAAGGCCGGGATTGTGAGCGCACATATAACCAGTACGGACAACACGATCCCTGTGATGTATTTCGTTTTTTGATTCATGATCGTCTCCTATAGGGATAATGGGTTTGCCAGGAAGGTTCCCACCATGGTGATGAACAGGCGCAGGCACCACGCGTTCATCAGCAGCAGAAATATCTGGCCACCGAACATCCGGCACCACGCCTTGAAGATGTTGGAGGTGCTTTGCGCCGCGCCCGTAGCAAAAGCCACCGGCGCCGTGAATACCAGAACGCCCAGCAGCACATAACGCTCCGCCGCCTCAAATAGCAGCTTGATATAGTTCCACGCCAATATGAGGACGAGGATCAGGACGATTAGAGCCACCGCGCCGTTGGCACAGACCCCAAGGATGGTAAGTATGACCGAATTGAAGTCGGCAAAGTTCAATGCGGGCAGTTCAGACGACATGATCCATGCGTAGGGTGTCCCGCCGATTTTCAGTATCAGCTCCACGATTTCATCTGCGAAATAGGCCAGCAGGATAAACAGCACAGAGCGGATCGTCAGCTTTACCGGGTCTTCTGCCTCTACGCCTGCTATAAGGCCGTAGTTCTTGAATAGCTGCCAGATCAGGTTCAGCAAGATCATGCCGATAGCCAGTGCCACGAAGATGTTGTACATCGTCTCCGCGGCAGGGAAGTAGCGCAGGAAGGTGGTCATGTCGCAGCCCAGAGCCCCCAGAACGGAGGTGTTGATAAGGTCAAGACCGTACATGACCTGCTCCGCGATCCATTCTACAATGCCATCTAATATGCCCATAGCACCTCTCCTTTCTCAGCCGGGCAGCTTGGCGTTATCCGTTCCATCTGCCATCCGCGAAGAAGGGCGTCACATAGGACATGATGAAGCCCAGACCGTTAAGGATCGCCCATGTGATGATGATACGCTTGAGCCATGCGCGGCTCTCGTCCACAGTGCGGCCGCTGCGGGAGAAGTTCATCATCAGCAGTGCCACCGACGCGGTGACAATGGCGGCAATGGTGGAGATAAGAAGAATCTGATTATAGACATCCTTCATGATCTCATTGGCCTTCTCCCAGACGGTGGCTGCAAAGACCGGCTGGCAAAGCATTGCGGCCATGGTCACGCCCGCGAAAGCCGCGTAAGGCCGGATGCATATCGGTAAGGTAGTCAGCACACAATGGAGTATGGGATAATCGCAGACACACCGCCTTTTAATGTCTTTATTTATTGACAATTATAAATGTATCGTCTATAATAACAAGCACAAAGATGATGTAGAGGTGGTGTGCAGAATG